>Ga0116195_1000019_pt1 | contig 192358 bp, 160 predicted proteins | sample AD_SCU002_MetaG_FD_89881 | JGI IMG/M metagenome (GOLD analysis project Ga0116195, IMG submission 89881) | Active sludge microbial communities of municipal wastewater-treating anaerobic digesters from China - AD_SCU002_MetaG | ecosystem: Engineered > Bioreactor > Anaerobic > Digestate | place...
AGAAACGACAGTCACATCGACATCAATGGTAACCATCTCGATTGTGGAATTAATCAGGGTTCCCGCTAATGCGCCAACCTCAGCTTCTAGCTGCGTGGTCGCCACATCGATGGCTCCAACTAGTTGGACATTACGGATAATCGCTCCATCGACTTTCTTAAAGAAACCAATCGCGGATAAGGAGTCTGATGTTTCATCAATATCGATGTTAGAAATAGTATGACCGGCACCGTCAAAGTATCCTTCAAAATCAATCGGTGTCCATGCTGAAGTAAGTGCAATGTCATTGGCTAGCGTATACGCGCCGCCTTTAACTATCGCTTTAAGCTCCGTTTCGTTAGTAATTGCTAGTGCGCCTAAATATACTTTTTCACTTAATGGCGATGCCATGTGAATACTTGAAGTGGCTCTAACTTGGAGATAACTACCGGTTTGCGATAGTAGTGTTGGACTAAGCGTATAACTAGTGGTCGTGATGCTTTCAATGAGCCCGCCATCAACGTAAATGTCATAACCTGTCGCCCCCATCACAGCGTCAAACTCCAGCAAATCGCCTGTTAATCGCAGATTAGTCGGTTGGGCTAGCGTAATTGGAGCGATGCTTAACGTGACTTCACCCCAAGCGGAATCGACATATTGATCCCCAGTAGCGATGGCCTTAACCTTGATGTTAACGGAACCGACGAAGTCGATACCAATCGTCACCGAGTTGGTCGATGATGTGAATTCGCTCATATCATTTACTAACACGACATATGAAGTGGCATTGGTAACAGCATTCCAAGAAACAACTCCTTCGTAATATGTGATACTAGTTGGCGTCGCCAGTGGAACTTTGATATATAGAATGTCCGAGAATGGGCTGGAAACGATATAGCCATCGGTTCTTCCAGTGGCCAAAACTTGAACCGAGGATGGCGAAGTAACGGTAATCGGATATGATGTTTCCAGCGTGAAATTTTCAACATCGTTAATTTTTACGATATAACCAGTCGCTCCTAATACCGCATCCCATAAAACGGTGCTACCATCTTGCCTTACATTAGCGGGAGCCGCTAGCTCAAGAATGGCGACGACATTAAGTGGCGCAGAATAAGCGGTCGTTTCTTCGCCTCGAGTAGCCCGCACTTCGATTGATAAGGGACCAAAGTACGTATGATCTAAATCAAAATAATTGGTTGATGTTTCGTGTTCGTCAGTGCCATTCAAGCGCACGACATAACCAGTCGCACCAGCAACTTCATCCCAACCGATGCGTCGGCTGGTTAAGGCGACGTTAGCAGGAACTGTCAGCTCTTGGACAATTGATGAAGAGACTTCACTCGACGATGTACTCGATGTTGAGACACTGCTAGTTGAGGATGACGAAGAACTCTCACCGCATGCATATAGTAGCGGTACGGCAATTAGTAGCGATAAAAGCAATTTGTGTTTCATAAGTTACTCCTTACCGCGGCTCGCTGGTGACTGTTGGTGTCACGGACAAGTAATGCGAGGGGTTATTTATTAGTTCTAATGTATCGGCATCGACAATATAAGAGACGACATAATAATCAAGTGGCAAGCCCGGGATAAGTGAGATATCGACAGACACGCTGACAGGGATGCCACGGCTATATTTACCACCTTCAAGATGTGAGAAATGCGGGACAACATAAGGTTGCATCGCACTTTCGTATAATGTGCCATCACCGCTATAAACATCGATCTTGTAAATGATGTCGCGTGGTGATTTATCACCGTTATAAGATTTGTGAAGCGCCATCGTCGATGCTGTAATCACGTCTTCGACTTTTTGATAAGTGGAAGCACCAGCACCAAAATCGGCTCGCGCCATAGCCAGCCCCACATACATATCACCCGCGCCATAATAGAAGTACCATTCCCCGTCATGACGAATCATCGTGTCGGCGAACATACATTTGTCAAACAAGCCATAATCGATTTTGTTGGTATCGGTCGGATACATCGTCGGCTCATCAAGGTCGAGACGGATATTTGTCAGTTCAAACGGATTGGCCTTGGTCGTTTTAAGCACACCCAAGGCATAGAACCAACCATTGGCGTTTGGTTGTTGGTTTTGAATGGCGGGATCACTTAAGACGCCGCCACCATACATTAGATAAATGTCTTGATCGTCTGGCCCATAAATATTGGTAATAGCCATGCACGATTCGTTGCCTTTGGTCAAATCTTCGATATCGTTATTACCATAGTTGCCGGTATCGATATCGATGAAATCTTGCTGAGCAATTGATAACACGTCATTCGTGAATCCAATGCGCGTATAGCCTCCGTCTTTCATGTAAATCATGTAGACTTCACCCCGTTTACCAGGACGCGGATCCGGAATCTTGACGGCGTTACCCTCAGGATCGGTCACAAATGTGCCGGATTTATGGGCTTGCCCATAACTGGGTGCTAAACGACCCGTTTTATGGAACGTTACGAAATCGTGAGTGTAAATAATACCTTCCCTAGTAATCGAGTTATCATACATCGTATAGGTGATGTAATAGGTTGTCAGGCCACCGCGATTAGGATCGTTTTCGATTCTAAACATGCGCGGGTCTTCTAGACCGCCGCCAGCTTCATCGTTGGTCGTCGGCCAAGCAATTGGGTTATTCTCACCGCGGACGAAATTCTTACCATCGTATGAATAAGCATAAGATAGTGTCGACATATGACCAAGCTCATAGCGACTGCCAAAATAAGTATCAAAACGATCGGGCAGTTCCGAGCGGTAAATCATGTGGAACATCTCGCGGTCATAGTCGTAGATGACGGCCGGATTATAAGTGGCGTAAGATTCAAAGCCGGGGATGTTGCCGCTTGCAATGCTGGCCATGTTGGTGACCACGCCATTGGCATCGATTGGATAACCATGTGGTGCGAGCACAAGTCCCCCATCGTAAAGAGTGATATTACTCATGGCGACCCAAGCCGGACTGTTTCTAGAAAACTCCATTTCCCGTCCTAATTTGGCGGCATGGATGTCACTCCATTTGAATAGTTCAAACGAATAAATCGAGAATGTCGATTGCCAAGGATAACGACCCGTCTTCTTGGTCGCTTCGCTGGTTTCGCGTTGAATCAATTCCAGTTTGATGTAGCGCGTGGTTTTGTCGCTATTAAGGCGCAGTGTATCAACTTCGCCAAGCCCAGCTTCGGAACCGCTGATGTAGTACCAATCTTCATCGTTTCGCTGTGGAGTGGTGACATCAGTTGCTGGATGACCATAAATCTTGAAGATACGCGCGAACGAGACTTCCCAACGAATCTTGATTAAATCAAATGTCATTGGTGTATTTAAATCAAATAGTGCGTACTGATTATCGGCAACGCTTGAAGCCCATCGGGTATTGGCGAGATTATCAAGCATGGCCGAACCAGGGAGCGTCGAGGCGTTTTCGTTACTCGAAACATGGACGACGGTCCCGCTTGTGGCTAAGCTTTTCGGACCATAAACTTCAAAACTATAAAACGAATAACCATAATCAAGTTTACGGGTGACACCTTGGAATTTAACAAACTGTGTTTCGATCCACTCGGGAAACACAATGATGTCTTTCTCACTCGTTGTTTTGGAAATATCGCCAACGGTTGTCCAATCGATGGCGTTAAGCGACATCTGAAGTCGATACTGCGAGGCATAGGCCGCTTCCCAGTCGATGACGACTTTGCCAACCTTTTCAACCGAACCTAAATCGACATAGAAATAGGCGCTATTTTGATTGACGGCCGCATAGCGCGTGTTGGGGTTGGCGTCGACGGCATTGGTGTTGACGTTACTATCGGTGTGATCACTACTGACAACGCGACGCTTATAAGCCAAATCAACGCCATATTCGCGTTCAGCTGCCGTCGTGCTTGTCATTTGTGGAGGTATCGTGACTAATAGCGCAAAGACGCTTAATAGACCGAACCATTTCATTGTTTGTTTCATAATCAGCCCTCCGTCAATAAATTGATATTTAGTATTTTTGTGATGTACAGATGTGCATATAGCGCGCATGGCCACGTAAACCAGTCGCGGCTATATTCATTCGGATTATTGGCATTGAATGCTTCATGCATTACGTAGGTGCCACCTGTCGTATCGGTCATATATTCAATCATTAGTTCTATTTCGCTTTGGTTATTAGTCGTCAGCCCTTGCATGGCAATAGCCATGTGCCATGGAACCGGCGTGCCTGGATGGGGATTGGTGCCACCAATGCCATCGTGAGGATCACCAATGCCTTTGGCGTATGTTCCTTCGTAGTAATACGGATTATCGAAACTGAGGATGAAATCACGTGTGTTTTGATAAATCGGATCTTCGATGGGTGCATAGCCTAGCCAAGGAATCGCTAGAAGACTGGGAATATTCGCGGCATCCATCAGTAGTTTGCCACTGCTGGAATTGGCGTCGCTTGTAAAGCCGTTAACCTCGAAAGCGTAAATTTTGCCATAGGTTGGGTGTTGATACACGCCATATGTTTCGATTGCTTGACGCACTTGGCTAGCCATCGTGGACGCACGCAAGGCAAGCGCGCTTTCCTTTTCCATTTCAGTTAGCATACTTGCCATCTTTTCCAGCGTAGCGACGGCGAACATATTGCCGGGTATGAAGAATTTGTAGTAAGTCACATCATCGCTTGGCCGATAACCACTCCAAATAAGGCCACTAGCGGTATTCACTTCATGCGGACCGGCGTCACGATCGCTTTGATTAGTAATCCGATAATTGTCATCACTATGATTGCGTTCGTTTTGTAACGTATCGAGTACTTTTGTCAGCGTCATCATGAAGAAGGTATCAAAGATTGAGGTGTCTTCAGTGATGCGGTAATACTCATATGCGAGCCATAGCGGATAAATCAATGAATCGATTTCGAATTTGAGTTCGAACACGGAACCACCGGGATTAAATGCATTGGCGTATTGATTGCGCCGAATCAGTTCGAACTGCATCCGTAGCAATCCTTTAACCATTAATCGCACATCATCATCGATGTTCATGAACTGTAAATACGGAAGCACCTGGGCGCTTGAATCTCGTAGCCACATGGCATCAATGTCGCCGGTGATAATAAATGTGTTGCCGTTAGCATAGTGTTGGACGACACTGGGCCAATTGCCTTTGATGTTGGAGATGCCATCGATCGTCGCAAAGAAAGTTTTTCTAACCGTAGTTCTGGTTGTCGCATCCATAATTGAGTCGATATGTGGATTAATGTATGAACGCATCGCCGTGTAGCTTGGATTTGTCACAATCGGATCAAATAAGTTATAAGCGATTTCATCGTTGATGTTAGGCCAACTGGCGTGATAGGTATTGATGGCTTCAATTGTCAATAAGCCCCAATCGCCGCGCGAATTGTCGACGAATTCAAGATATAGGCAGTTATTGCGATATTCGCTTAAATCAATGTGATACAAGTGGGTGTTTTCTTCGTCAGCGTCCCTCCAGCGGTCACTATAAGTGCGATAAATTTCTTCGTTAGTGCCCACGACTTTGACCGACATGTATGTGAGTTGCCGATTTTTGGTGGCTCCTAATCTGAATGACATCAAATTGGTACCCGCGACTTTGAAAGCACTTGAACGCAAAACCCCGATTTTAGATTCGTCGGGCCGATTGCTTAAGCGGTTGCTAGAAGAAATATGGCTGGCCCGAAACACCCCATCCTCACCGATAACGGTCCATCCGACGAGCGTCTTCGTGGCGAAGTCACCATTATACAAGGCATTAGGAGTACCCGCAAAATCGGTGAATAGCGGCATGATATTTGGCGCTTGGACATAACCGACAAGCGCTGGAATCGAAGGATGATAAGTCACGATGTCATCAAGCGTGACATAACCGTGATTGGCAATCGATTGGTCAACGACTTTGATATAGGCCGTTATTCCTAAATGCGCGGATAAATTAACGAAATAGTTATTCATGTTTTCGACCCGGTAATCACTCGTTCCGCTGGCGGGTTGGTTAAACATTGAATTACCGATGCGATAGATTTCTTTTTCGGTTTGGGCGTTGATGATGGAGATGTATGTCAGCGCCTGCATGTAGGCCGCACCCATGCGCATAGTGATATAACCGCTCCCTCCAATCATAAACGACGAGGATTGCATGATGCCTTCGCTAGTTTGACTCACACCTTTATAGAAGTACGTGCCTTGTTTGTTATATGGCACTGTGGCGTTTACCATAGTATCGCTACTGACTCCTTGGGAAGAGAAAGCCGCGCCTGATATAATCGTCCAACCAGATAGATCACCAGTTTCGAAGTCACCGTTTTCGATTGAATAAATCGTTTCATCGATGGCACTTGAAGATGAGCTTGATGAAGGAGTGGAACTTGATGAACTGCTAGAAATCTCACTCGTGCTCGAAGTAGTCGAACTCGGGGTTTCGCTTATAGAGGACAGTGAAGATCCGCACGCAGATAAAGACATTGCTCCCAAAAGCAAGGCGAGGAAACCAAGGCGGGATGTAGAAGGTGTATGCATACACGTCAGGCTCCTTTATTAGTAATTCAAATTAATAGCCATCGTCGCATAGGTGAAAAACGGACGAGTGGCGTAATAGGTAACAATGTTATCGATGAAAATCGTATCCCAACTGCCGGTGGCGTTATCGACGATTTCAACATAAAACTTTTGGCCCTGATAATCCGATAAATCAATGAAGTATTGAATCATTGTTGTACCAGATGACCGATTATTGGCAAAGCGAATCACTTCGCGATTAGTGGCAAAGTGTTTAATGGAAACGAACGTGTCTTTGTCATAACGTGAGCCTTGCGCGGCCCCGATTTGAAGCGAGGCGATTCCTGAGCCATCGACGCGGAATAGCGACGAGCGAATCAATCCACGGGCGCTATCACCAGTAGCATTACTACGAAGCGACCCGGAGGTCACGATAAACGTATCGCTATTTCCATCTGGTTTTTGCCAACCAGGCAGATCTGATATCGTCCAGTTTGTCAAATTGGAAGTAAAGTCACCATTGGCAACTTGATTCGGGGCATAGTCAACCAAATAGATTGGCTTGATGTCAACGGCAATCACACCATCTTCAGGCGCTGTTTCATAATATGTCTCAAACGCGTCAGCGGTCAGGAAATCCCAATCTCGTGATCCGAAATCAGATAGCTCAATATATAGTTCGTTTCCTAAATACGATGATAAATCGGCCCGGTATTTAACAAGGTTTTCACCAAAGTATTGACCCTCGACAACTTGTGAAACATCAAACATTTGATTACCAAATCGTTTAATTTCCAAATCATCACTGGCGCGTCGAATCGATACATATGACAAATCGGCGGTCTTGCCCGCGCCTAACAAAAACGAGATGTGACCACTACCCCCAAGGGTGAATGTTGATGAACGAAGTTGGCCGAGTCGTTCTTCAAACGCCGCTTTGGATACAGAAGTTGATCGACCCAACACATAGGAACCTTCACCATCATATGGAAATGTTGCGCTTGGGATTGTTTCATTGGCGACGATGGCGGTATCTCGAAACGCTTGAATCGTCGTTTCGCCTTTGAAAATCGTGTGGACCGACCAACCGAATAAATCGCCGGTTTCAAATCCGCGATTGACGATGCGATGGGCATTGTGACGGTCGATGATTGTCATTGGTAATATCGCCCGACCCAATGTCGTATAAAGCGACAACTCATATGTTCCCGGAAGTAGCGTGACTAAATAATGTCTCGCAATCGAAATCGAAGTTGGACCAATTTCGTAGTCGCCAGAAGCGATATTGTGTCCTTCGATATGGGAAATCGTGCCAATCTCCAGGGCGTCGTATTCATAGCTCAAATCGTTTAATAAATCAAAATCGAATTCGGTAACGAGCGGTGTAATCGGAAGCAGTGTTTCAGATGAGATGGATGAGAAAATGTTTGTCGAGGATTCACTGCTTGAACCGGTTGACAAAGATGATTGGTCGCTCATTGAAGAGACGCATCCAGTCATGATTGTCATCAATGCGATTAATAGCGTAATACTCGACTTCGACACCTTCATGTGTTCAGCTCCTCGTATTCGACAAACGGATCTTCAATGATGGCATAGTGGGCCTCGGCATCAGATAGACCGGTATACAAAGTGGCCGTGCCGTCGTGATTACGGACCAACCCCCCGACAAATACGACATCGATTAAATCGAGTCTTTTAGCGGCACCTTGTTCAAAATCCGATCGTTCGCAAATGATTTTCATCGGGGTACGTTTGCGTGAAATCGGGTCAAGCGCGAAGGTCATCCCATAGTAGTGGCGAATGTCGCCTTGACTCATGCGCGCGACATGGCCGAGCACGCCTATCATGCCATTTTTCAGGACGTGGACTTGATTGGCGCCACCCCAGCATTCATCGCCGAATAAATCATCAAGCAGCGGGGCTTTTTGAATGAATTCTGTCGTGATGTGATATAGCGCATCGGTAGAGTCAAAACCAATCTTGCCCCATTTGGCATCGCCACCTTGGGGACGGCTCATCATGTAGTAATGATTGCCTTTAGCAACTCTGACATCTTTCATTTTCAGTGGCGCTTCAATGATGATTCGTAAATCGCGGAACGACGTTCCTTGATAAAACACCGTGCGCCAAGAAGTGATTTTCCCAGTCGTGTCAGGATGAATTTGTGTACCACCGACAAGCAGTTTCCCATCGATGATTTCCACGAACGGATCTTGCAGGTTTTCGATGACTTCCCGCGTGGCTTCATAAATATCGGTGCCGATTCGCTTAAAGAATCGGACTGTTGATATTTCGCTATCGCGCTTTTCGACGCGGCCGGCGATATAGCGTTCACCTTCAAAAACAAATTCCGAGGAAATGTTGTACACGTCAAAGCCTCGAACACCCAAAAAATGGATTTTTTTCGTAGCTTTGATGTGGGTGTTTGCCCGGTGGGCTGTTAATAAGTTATCTAAATTGCATTTGTTATTCATAACGTTATCCTTTAATGCCGACGCCGGCGACGCTTTGGAGAAATTTCTTTTGCATGAAGCTGAATAATAAGACGACGGGTATTAAGGCAATCAAACTGGCAACCGAGACATAGTTCCATGGCACTAGATACGAACTTGAACCGCTTTGGAATAAGTTCTCGAATATCGAGATGCTGTTAGCCATGACCCAATTACTCTTATCGGAAATGTATAATGCCGGACCATATAAATCGTTATATGTACCCACGAAATATAGCAATACGACTGTCACGATTACGGGAACATTCAGGGGCAGTACAATCTTGAAGAAGATGCGCATTTCGCCATACCCATCCATACGTGCCGCTTCAATTAGTGGTTTAGGCACCGTTTGGAAGAATTGACGGAACATAAAAATCACGAATACGTCGGTGGCAAACCACGAGCCAATCCATAGGGGGATATACGCTACTTCTTTAAGACCAGCGTTGACCATGAACTCGTAAATCGGGATGCCTAATATTTCACCCGGAATCATCATCGTCGAAAGCAGGATGAAAAAGATGATGTTTTTGCCAGGAAATTTGAACATCGCAAACGCATAAGCTGCCATCGAACAAGTAAGAACAGTCCCCAATGTCTTCATTGCAAAGATGAACATCGTGTTCAAAAACATGCGTAGCACATTGTAATCGGGATGAGCGAGCACGAAGCGGATGTTTTCGAATAGCGCGAACGAGCGGGGGAACATCGTCGCCATCGTCGAGGCTTCGTTTAAATCTTTCATAGCCGTGATCATTAAGTAGTACAGCGGTAATAGCGCGACAATCGCAAATAATATGAGCAACACATAAGTGATGACTTGTTGCGTTTTGCGCGACATGCTTGTTTTACTATGCCGAGTTTGTTTCAATCGCATTTCCATGCTGTCACCTAACTGATCGTGATGTCTTTCTGCACATAAAATTTCGACATTAGGAAGTGAATGCCGGTTAAGGCGAGGATTATCAGGAAGAAAATATAAGCCATCGCCGCGGCATAGCCGAGTCTAAATGGCATATTAAACGCTGTCATAAACATATAAATGGGGAATAACAGCGTCGAATTTGATGGCCAACCTTGACCATTACCCATCACAAACGCCAGTGAGAATGCCCGCAATCCGTCAATCGTAATCAGGATGACGTTGAAAAATAGCATTGGAGAAATAAGCGGCAATGTGATTTTGAAAAATTGTTGGGTTTTCGAGGCGCCTTCGATCTCCGCCACCTCGTATAGTTCACTCGGTATCCCTTGAAGCGCGGCTAGAAACACCAGCATCTTGACACCGAATCCAAACGAACTTATGACAATCATCGTCATCAGCGCCGAATCAGGCGAAATGTACCATAATGGGGGATTGTTGATGTCAATCAAATTAAGCGCGGTCAACAAATTGTTTATCAAGCCTGTCGTTGGATTAAACAAGTTTTTATAGACGGCGCCCACGGCGAAACTAGGAATGATAAACGGCAAGAAATAAATCGTGCGGAACACGCCGATGAATTTAACGCGCGAGTTTAATAGCATCGCTAAAACCAATGATGTCACAAGCACTAAGGCTCCGCTTATAAGAGCGAAAACAAGCGATTGCTGAATCGATTTGGCAAACAACGGATCGCTTTTCAGCGCATATAGATAATTGGCCCAGCCCACATAGTTGGGATCGGTGTCGAATATCGTTTTATCAGTAAGACTAAGTACGAATGTGCGAATGATTGGATATAGATAAAATAAGCCAAATCCTAAAATGGCAATGCCACCAAACATCAAAAAATATTTGTAATTGCGATGGAAGTTTTTCTTGAATGAAAGATGCATTGCCTTGCTAGCCATATTAACTACCGTACAGTGTCGCGTAATATTGATCGACTTGCGTTTTAATGCGATTGAGCACAATCGTGACATCGGTTTCCGAACCGCGCCCGGTATACATCAGTTTATATAGTTCGGCCATCACGATTTCACGCATGACTTTGGAAAAATCGCGTTCGCGCGGTAACGTAACGGCTTCCTCGATTGCATCAAACAGAGCATCAGTATTAATGTCTTTTTGTTGTTCTTCGGGCAACGCTTCAATCAAGTCTTGCATATTCTTGAGTGCCCCAACCTTACCGAACTCATACATTTTGGTTGCCCCTTCGGATCCGGTCCACATTTTCAAAAACGAAAACGCTTCGCTAACTTGTTTGCTACGTACGGAGATACCAAACGCATCGGCGGATATTTCCCCACCTTTAGCGCTAGGTCGATCAACAGGCTTTGGCAACACTTGAATATCCCAGTCGATCCCCAAGGCGTCATAGCTAAACCAATCGCCCATGTGACCGCCGAATATCATCGCCACATTACCACCCAAAAAAGAGTATGAGGAGGCGCTTTCGATTGCGTCCGGCGCAAATTTTGTACCAACGCCACCCATTGATTTGTCTCTGAAAAACTGTGTGGCGGCAATTCCTTCGGGCGAGTTGATGGCGCACACCCGATTATTCGAATCGGGAGCGTAGAATGTGCCACCCATTTGTTGCACGTACACAAGCCATTCGCCCCACCAGTTAAGTTGGGCTTCAGCGCCAAAGGAAGTATATGTTACGTTGGGGGTCTCACCTGTGAATTTAGATAAAACGACACCCGCGGCCTGATAATCATCGTATGTCCAATCCGCTTGCGGATAGACGCTTTCGCTTTGGGTTAAGCCCAATACATCGCGAAGATCGTCAGCGGAGGCATCGAATAGTGCTTTGTTGTAGTAAAGGAGCGAAGTATTCAGTGAAGTCGGTAGCGCGTAAACTTTTCCATCAATCGTTAACGCATCCATTAACGAATCGATGTAGTTGTCAGTATCAATTTCCTCATCCTCATTGATAAGCGTTGTCAAATCAAGTAGCGAAGGTGTCATTGACGTGACGACGACCGTGCTCGTCTTGATGATGTCGGGTTCATCTTTGGTACCGATTAATTTGCCGATATCTTGACCATATGTCGCTGAAACAGCGATACCGGTTCGTTCGGTAAAGATGGCAAATAATTCGTCATAACGGCCTTCATCTTCGATATCTAGGGCAATGCGTAATGTTTTGTCGCCATTATTATCACAGGCGGCAAGGACGGGCAGTGTCAGTATTGATATCAAACTTAATAAAAGTAGCGGCCGTTTCATGATACGTTCTCCATATTTTTGAATAGGTCATCGTAAGTCATGTGGCACACAGCGATGTTTTGGTCACATACGCCATAGTAGATATGGACCATGTCATCATCGTTAGTGACACCACACGTGAAAATGACATTGGGGACAAACCCTTCTTTTTCATAAGGTTCCGTCGGTTCAATTAAAGGTTGTTTTGATTTTTTGATAACTTTGCTTGGGTCGTCTTTATCAACGAGCAGGGCGCAAAGATGATAACGGTGGTCTTTGTCGGCGCTATGGTAGATGACGACCCAGCCTTCTTTTGTTAAAAATGGCACGGCGCCAGCGCCCACGCGCGCTGAACATTGATATTCGATGCGAGCCTTCTTCAGCGCCTCGTGCTCACCCCAGTGGAGCAAGTTCGTGCTTTTAGCCAGCCAAATATCGAGTTTTCCAAAATCGCTCGTCGAAGGACGGTGATAAGCATAGTATTGATTATTGATTAATTGCGGAAAAATAACGCAGTCTTTGTTGTCAAAAGGAAAGATGTTGCCAAGCCGATCAAACTTCTTGAAATCATCGGTGACCATCAACCCAACGTTGATGCCAAAGCTACTGACTGCGGTATAAGTAATGTAATAACGACCATTGATATACGTGATGCGTGGATCTTCAATTCCATATTCTTCATAAACGCTCTCGGGGAAAAGAGGTTGCTCATCAAACACAAAATGATGGCCATCTTCACTACGACCAATCCGGAAGTGCGAGATTGAAGTCAAATAACTTTCTTCGTGGTTATGAATGACGCGGGCATCGGAAAAATCGTAGTTGGGGTCGCTCATGGCTATTTGGATGAATTGGAATTTCTTGTGGCGCCAGATGGGCACATAAACATAAACGCTGTCGCTTTCCTTCATCGTTTCGGCGACACGGGCAATCATAATCGTCGTTGAGCCGACCTTGATTGTCGCGGGGTTAAACACGCCAAGCACACGCAGTTCGGGGCTCGTTGGGGCAATGTCTTCGGTTTTAATGATTAAATGCTTTTCCATAAAATTACCGGTCGATTGTATATACTTTCAGCAAATCAAGCCGCATTTCAGCATCGGCGAATTGCGCACCGATGTCACTTCCGTTGACGACTAGATATAGCCTGAAATTGCTATAGGCAGGGACGAACGTGACCGTGTGTTGGCCAATCGTATTACCCGAATCGATTTTTAAGGGGTTGGAACTTATCGCGGTTGTGCCGTTGGTCGCATAATAGAGCACCTTGATTTCCCACATCGTTTTCACAAATTCGTTCATTTGGTTCAACGCCGTGACATTGAGTAGCATTTGCACGGCATTGACGTCTGTCGCATTGAAGACGTTGCTGACGATGCCTCCAAAGCAATATTTGGCTTCGGGGTATTTGTTTTGCTTCATCACTAGTTGACTGTTTTCAATGCGTAGCGAAGCGGGGCTTAAAGCATGGATGACAGCATCGATGTTTTGTTTCGTGCGATCAGGAATTGTCCAAAGCGACGTGTTCATGAAATCGGTAGGACGGCTTTCCGATAACAGTGTCGTGTTAATGACGCGCAGGCGATATTTATAAACCTCACTCGAACCCCAAACGACAATGGTCTCTTCGATGTAATCATCGATGCGGTTCCAAGATGGGCTATTCGATGCGTAATCAATCGGCAAAGTGCCAGTGTATGAGGTTTGATATAGTTTGCCGTCGATGTTGCGATAGGCTGTTGCCGATGCGGTGCCAGTTAAACTCATGGACGCGGCGGCGCTTGTGCCCGATAAGCGCGATGTCGCCTCGGTTACGTGGGCCGATGTCGAAGGATTAAAGTAGTTTTCGATGATGACGTCGCCGTCAGCGCTTAAATGATCGTCGAGGGCCACCAACGTTTCGATGGTGACGTTTTGACGCGTATTTAGTCCCCATGTCGTTTTAAATAAATCGGTAAAACGGTTACCATCGGTCGTCGCGCCTCCGTAGGTAAGCGTCGCCAATTCGTTTTTCAAATTGGTGGTATTTTCAAAGCCGCTTAAAACATTGACGGGCAGTGCCGCTTGCTTGCTTTGGTCAATCCGCGATTTGGCGATAATGGTGGCGGTACCCACGCCGATGAATGATAATACGCCAGCTTCGGTAATCGTAGCCACCGTCTCATCGCTTGACGACCAGATGACCGATTTATCACTGATCTCGCTAGGGGTGATTGACGAAGTCAACGTGACAGCGGGGCTTCCTTTTAGTTTTTCGATTTTACCGGAGACGATTTCCGCCGAATTGATGGAAATGCCGGTAACTGCCGGTTGGTTGTTATAAATGGCGATATGCGTAAGCACTAGTTCCGCGGTTTGTCGCTCGCCGTCGGGTCCTTTGGCGAGAATGTGGAACGTGCAATTTTTCACTTGATTGTCATATTTCCAGCCGGTGTTATATCCCGGGTCGGGCTGGGTGTTCTTTTCACGGTATTTTTGCGATAACATGGCGTCGACGACGTTGATGGAAATGAGTCCGGGCGTGCCTTCATCAGACAGCACGTAATAATATTCAATCTCGCCTTCAACCGCGAGTTTGACGATATATTGGGAATAACTGCTGACGACGTTCATTTCAAAAATGACCGCTTTTGAAAAATCGAGCGACAGCGCGGGTGTTTGGACACCGCCATAATTATCGAGACTGGCATCGATATTCCAAATCACGACGGTGTCGTTACTGCTTTCATAGTTGGCGACGCCGGCGGGCGTGCCACTACCAAAGCCACGAATGTCATAAGCCGTGTAATGGATGCTACTACCATCCCAAACAGGGATGGTGTAAGAAGATGAACCGACGCTTGAAGTTTGGCTATCGGTGGATGTGGTTATTGAACTTGTTTGACTACTGGATGTGGTTGAAGGCATCGATGTATTCGACGATGAATCACAGCCAATCAAAAACGTTCCGATGATTGCTAATAACATGATCTGAGATCTACTTGTTTTCACTTAACGGCACACCACCCTTTTAGTCACGTAGTCATAACGGCTTTGTGCCGTCAATATTTCAATTCGCATCGTATAATCGGTATCTGGTAGCAATGCTTTGTTATACCGGTAAGTCGCTAATGGTTCGCCATCGTAGGCGAGGATGTCACCGAAATATACTTTCATGTTGACGATTTCATCATCCAATGGTGCCGACATGGCAATATTGATGTCGGATGATGAAGTAAGCTCTTGTCTAGTTGTGATATTCGTCAAATTGACCGCGGCCTGTTTTCTGGCGATTAACTCGTCGGCGATGACCACTCCATTATCGGCCATGCTTGGAACCGAATTGGCGGGCAGTTGCCGTACCACCAGCGATTGCTTGGTCGGAACTCTTAAATGCACGGAGCCTGATACATTACGGGCGAGGATCGTCTGTGATAAAGCGTCGAATAGGTCATATGCATATTCGGGACCTTCATAGTTAACGATATATGCCTGGTTATACGGGTTATAAAACAAATAACCCGGCATTTGGGATGGCCCGAAACTATCGGTGGCGTTCAAATCAATGCGCAAAATTCCATTCACATTCGTTTTTTGGGCCACAGCCCCGAGGCCCCCGATAAAAGCCGAGCTATACAAACTGAGATCTGAAGGTTGTCCAAACATCGTCGTGGCATCGCCCATGGCATAACCAGTCATTGAATTCCAGCTTTGACGGAATCCTTCATAAATAAGCGTGCCTTTTGTATCAAATGGTAAATAACTGTTCATCGATTGGTGTGACAAACTATGCGTTTGCGGGAAAAAGTAGCGGGCATTGCTGACGAGATTGAGCATGTATTTGCCAATCGCGTTTGCGTAACGGGGGTCGTATTTGACCATGGGTGCTAACGTGGTGGCTAAATGAAGCGAATTCATCGCAAATGCATAATCGCCGGCTTGCCCGACGAGCCCATGGACCGGATAATCGCCAAACGAGCCGCTCATGACAGCCCAACCCGGCCGGAACGAGGAATCGCCATCAAATAGAAAATCAATGAATTTACCGATATCGTAGGAGGTGCCATGATGCGCGTTTAATATCGCGGCGATGTATGGTGCGTAATCGGTTAGAGCTTCATAATTCGGATTCTTTTGATAGGTTTGTAAATAATCGAGTACTTCCTTCGTACCGTCAAGATATTTTTCATCACCCGTTATTTTATAAGCCGAGTAGAATAACGCCGCGAGTCCACCATTGGGAGGCTCGATGTGACCTCCGGTAACCGTCGGAGATTCAAGCACGACGTTATATCCGACGAATTCGTAGTTCGGCACCCCGCTTTTAACGAAATAAGGTAGCGCTTCGAGCCATTCATTCGCCCCGTTAAGCACGATTTCTTGCATGAAGGGGGTGTCAGGATAAAGCTCATACAAGCGCGCGAATATTATTTGAGGAAACAGATCGTACCAGAAGCTTTGTCCTTGAACGCCATAGTTATGAACTAATTTCGACCCGGTGTCATAGCTTGAAAAAGTCATTTCCACGAAATCATAAGTAGTATCACCAAATTGTTGGTTTTGTTTGTCGATGCCGGCATAACTAGCGCCGAGCACTGAAGAAATCGTGGTCATTGCTTCGCTACCGGAACTGACGACGCGATTATCACCCACGTATGTCGGAAGCCCAAACGTGCGTTTTAGATAACCGGTTTCCAGTGGGTTATAAACTGGAGGCTGCCGTGGCTGGTCGAGCCAATATCCAATTGGGTTCCATGATGAAGGATCGCTTGAGATGTATGAAGGGATTCTGACAGTCGGATCATTGGCAAAACCGAAAATGACCCGGTCGAGCTCTCGAGCCGCTGCTCCATAATCGTAATAGCGGTAATTAGTTGGAATATCTGGGAAAGAATTGATTTTTGAAATCGTTTTTTCAACACCGATATCGGACGCTAAAAAGGTGGGTTGCTCACTCGATTCACCGCTTGATTCGTTTGAAGTAATTGGCGTTGTAGACGAAGAAAAATCGCTAACTGAAAGCGATGAAGTTGCCGATTCACACGCTGATAGTAGCAACACCAGAATACCGAGCCCAGTTTTAAGATGTCGTTTTATAATTTCGCCACCTCACAAAGATTCTCATTTAGTATAGCATAATGAAAATAAGTGGTATAAAAATTTAATATTATATTAATAAAAAATTAACCAATTAATATTTGATAATTTTTATAATAATTTAAATAAAATGCGGTATAAACGCATATTAGGAATCATTCGTGGTGCGAGTTAATTAATCAATTACCTCAGAAACCGGATTTAAATCTTTTACTGATTCCCGTTCGACTAAATGCGATCGCAGTTGCACAAGGGCGTGTTTGCCTTTAATAGCATCGACCATCGCTCCAAACGCTTTGCGGGCGACGCTGTCTTTATTAGGACCAACTGAGGTTAATTTTGGCATCAAGTTTTCGCAAAGCATCGTATTGTCAAAGCTGATAACTGAAACATCGTCGGGTACTTTCAGTCCATTGACGGATAGTAGCGAATATAACTTTTGCGCCGCCGAATCGCAGTGGCAAATGTAGGCTGTCGGCAGATTGTTCAGTGGAAGGTCGAATAACGATACTTGGCGCTCAATGTTTTCGTTGATGTGCCAAGCGGGGTCAATTCGTAAGCCCTTTTCATTCATAGCTTTGACATAGCCCATATAGCGATCCGATATTGAGGTCGTCTTATTGATGTTGCCGATAAAACCAATTTTTGTATGACCTTTGTCAATCAGATAGTGAGCCAGCATATAAGAGACCTGATAATTGTCGACGTAAAGGAAATTACACGAAAATAGCGGTGAGTAAATATCGATAAAAACGCTGGGAACGGGATGTTTCTCCATAAATTGGAGAATTTTTTGGCTAACTTCACAGGCAAAAAACACACCATCGGGATTAAAATTGGCAATCGTCGTTTTGATTTTTTCAACCGGCTGTTCTGGTTCAAGGAATGATATTTGTAACATGCTATTTACTTTTGCGAGTTCGGAAGTCAAATAATAGAAAATCGTCGAGTAGTATTGTTCCGATGGAGTTAGGAAAAAATCTTGATTGATGAAAAAGAGAAACCGTTTCTTATTAATGCCCTGATGCGATGATTTGCCAACATAGCCAACTGATTTGGCGTAAGCCTTGATTTTGCGTCGCAAGGGATCGCTGACGCCCGATTGGTTGTTGAGCGCTTTAAAAACGGCGACGGTGCTGACGTTCATTTTATCAGCGATAGTCTTTAATGTAATTTTTGCCATATGATTTCCTTAATCCAATCTTAATAATATATTAATCAAAAATAAAGTTAATAAGGCTTTTTACCCATGATATTGAAAAAATGGTCATTTGACAATAATTTGGAGGTATAAATCATTTTTTTAATTCGCATCCAAACAATGATTTTAGTTATTTTAACTAAGCGAACTAACGATGAGATAAAAAGCGACATGTTATAATTTGCGTATGAAACTTTGGACCAACGGACATTTCCATACGATGGTTGATGAAACTTCCTGTTTCAATAACGTTTTGACTAACGAAGGAAAAATTGTGGCCACTAATGTTAATGAGGCGGACTATCCTATGGCCGAACGCATTGATTTAGGTGGTCACCATGTCTATCCGGGCATGGTTGATGCTCATTTACATCTGATTGGTTATGGACAAAAACTTGCCCGGATTGATTTATCGAAACACCACGATAAAAAAGCCATCATCGAAATACTGATGACTTCACATGGCGAGCAAATAATCGCCGAGGGGTATCACGATATCGGAATCACCAAATTTGACTTAGATAATATATCGGACGCAAAACCAATCGTTTTGACGCATAACGATTACCATTCAGTTACCATCAATAGCGTAGCCCTTAAAATTGCAAATACCGATTCCCCGACAGGCATTTTGACTGAAGATGAAGCCAAAATCGTGACTTCACGGGTCTTGACCTACGATAAAGCAACATTGAAAAGATACTTTGCCACAGCCCTTAAACAGCTTCATGAATATGGGATTACGGGCGGGCATAGCGACGATTTGTCCTACTTTGGAGATATGAGGCGCACATATGAAGCGATTGACGAAACATTAAAGGAACTACCGTTTCGCGCGCATCTATTAGTCCATTACCGCATTTTCAATCAGTGGCGCACTATCGCTTCTGATATCAATAATCCGTATCTCGAATATGGTGCGGTCAAACTGTTTTACGATGGGACATTGTCCTCTAAAACAGCACTGGTAACAAGTAAATATTGTGGTAGTGACCAACAAGGACTCCGCATGCATTCAATCGATGAATTCAAGTCATTGGTAGCCCACGCTCGATCATTTGGATATACGGTCGCCATTCACGTCATCGGTGATAAGGCACTAGACGAAGTATGCGACATTTTATTGGCACTGCCACCAAGGCCAGGCCAAAAAGATCGCATCATTCACGCCTCACTAGCGACAAAGAACACCATTAAAAAATTGGCGAAGCTTCCGGCGATTTTCGATATTCAACCACTGTTCGTGACCAGCGACCTGCCATATATGAATCGCTTATTTGTTTCAAAACCCAAGCTTATTTATCCTTGGAAATCATATCTGGATCAGGGGTTGATATTACTTGGTAGTTCCGACGCTCCGGTTGAAGATCCTAATCCGCTTTTAGGCATCCATGCGCTTGTCACCCGTCAATCAAATAATAATGGCAAAGTCTATCATCCATCACAGCGCATCGATCGGTTTAAAGCTACGCAGATGTATACGACCGACTATGCGGTGATTACCAACACTCCAACGATGAGAGGGTATATCGACATTGGCTATCTATCCGATTTCACCGTTTATGCACATGATATATTGACCTGCCCGCTTGAACAATTAAAGTCATTAAAGCCAAGCATGACCGTGATTGATGAAAAAATCGTCTACAAGACGATTAATCAATGATGCTTTTTGATTAACGTGCTAGTTACTGCAAGCGAGGAAGCGATGCTCGATTTCTTCGACTAGATCGAGAAAAACCTTTTCGAGATCAAACTCGATGTTTGCCAACATCATCATCGATGTTGCCAGCAAACCCTGGCTAAAAGATGTTTGTTTGACGTTTAATCCAATACCGATAATCAGATATTCATATGCACCAGATATCTGACGCGTCTCAAGCAACATTCCGGCTATTTTTTTGTCATCGACGTAAATGTCGTTGGGTAACTTAATTCGCGAGGATATTCCATAATTGCTCAGCATCATCACGATCGCGTCTAATGTGGCCCGTTCATATGACTTAATGATGTTTGAATCTAGTCCGCTTTTAATCAAGAGCGAGAATAACAGATTCTTTCCATCATCGCTTTCCCAACGGCGAGTGAATTGACCGCGACCCCTTGTTTGGTAATCGGCCCGAATCAGTGAAAAATCATTCAGCGTCCGAAAGTTTTGTTTTGCATAATCAGAGGTTGAATCAAGAATTTCGAACTTTTTAATGTCAAAGTTCATATTAAGAAGTTATCGCAAAGGAGCAGGTGGCTTCTGCGGCAACTTCGTCTCCAACAAACGCTTTAAATTTTCCGATACCGTAATAGCTGCGTAGCTTGATGATGTCTATTTCGAGTCGCAGAACATCTCCCGGAATCACTTTGCGGCGAAACTTAGCGTTATCGATTCCCGCAAAATAGGCGAGTTTTCCTTTAAAACTATCATGGGTCAGTAAGCAAACAGCACCTACTTGGGCCAACGCTTCGATAATAAGCACGCCAGGCATGACTGGCATCCCAGGAAAATGGCCAGGAACCCAAAAATCGTCAGCATTAACGAGCTTGGTGCCCACCGCTCGTTTGGTGGGAATAAGTTCGATAATTTCGTCAATTAATAAAAATGGTTGGCGATGCGGAATGATCGCCTCAATATCTTTCCTTGATAACATACCTTAAACCTTCTTAAAGACAACAGCGGCGTTTTGGCCACCGAAACCCATATTGATATTCATCGAAACGTTAACATTGCGTTTGACGCTATGTCCAAGCGTGTAGTTTAAATCGCAATCGGCATCGGTTTCCGTCGTGTTAATCGTGGGAGGAATCATGCCATCGCGTAGCGCAAGCACGGCGACGATCGATTCGACAGCGCCAGCGGCGCCAAGCATGTGTCCGGTCATCGATTTTGTCGATGATAGATTCAATCGATACGCATGTTCTTTAAACGCTTTCTTGACAGCGATCGACTCGATTTTATCGTTGAGGACGGTCGAAGTACCATGCGCGTTGATATAATCGACTTCTTCTGGTTTTAGATTAGCTTCTTGTAACGCATGAAGGAAACATGCGGCGATGCTTTCGCCTGTTTCATCGGGTGCCGTCATGTGGAAGGCATCGCTTGTGGCTCCAAAACCAACGATTTCGGCATATATCTTGGCCCCTCGAGCAACGGCGTGCTCGTATTCTTCCAAAATCATGACGCCGGCACCTTCGCCGACGACGAAGCCGCTACGCTGTTTATCAAACGGAATTGAAGCGCGCTGTGGATCGTTAGAAAAATTTAAGGCGCGCATGACAGTGAAACCGCCGATACCCAGCGGATTAATCGCCGATTCGGCGCCACCCGCTAAAGCAATGTCAAGATATCCATGTTTAATATATCGAAACGCTTCGCCGATACCATTTGTGCCTGATGAACAAGCGGTAACCACGGGAATGTTTGGTCCTTTGATGTTGTATTTGATGGTGATGTGACCGCCGATGAGGTTAACGATAGAATTTGGAATAAAGAAGGGGGACATGCGATCAGCGCCTTTTTGTCCAGCCACTTGGCTTTCCGACCAAATGGAATCGGTGCCACCCATTCCGGATGTGACAAAACTTCCAATCCGATAGCGGTCGATTTCGACATGTGGCAATCCAGCGTCTTCATACGCTTGCGAAGCGGCGACAAGTCCTAATACGATTGTGCGGTCTAATCTGGCCACTTGGCGTGGTTCGACATAACGGCTCGGATCAAAGTTTTTAACTTCTCCAGCGATTTTTACGCGCATTTGCGAGGCATCGTAGTGGGTAATCGGTCCAATGCCATTAACTCCATTTAACATCGCTTGCCAAGTGGTATTCACATCCTGGCCCAGCGGCGTGACCATGCCTAAACCAGTGACGACAACTCTTCGTTCCATATTTGCTCCTTTAATACATTGATAAACCACCGTCGACGCACAGCGTCACCCCGGTGATGTATGATGCTTGTTCGCTTGCTAAAAATATCGTGGCTGCGGCGACGTCTTGACATGTGCCCATGCGTCCAAGTGGAATCGCTTTTATGGCTGTTTCGATAATGACATCAGCAAGTTTTTTGGTCATGTCAGTGTCGATGAAACCTGGAACGATGGCGTTGACGGTAATTTGTTTGGAGGCGAATTCGCGGGCTAATGATTTGGTGAGGCCGATGACGCCGGCTTTGGCAGCGCTGTAGTTACTTTGACCGGCATTTCCAAGCAGTCCCGATACCGAAGAAATGTTGATAATGCGGCCGCTACCCTGTCTCAGCATTGGTCGCGCGACATGTTTTGATAGTGCCCAAACCGCTTTCAAGTCAGTGGCGATGACTCGGTCGAATTGCGCTTCGTTCATCCGCAAAATCAGGCCATCGTCGGTGACCCCAGCGTTATTAACGAGCACGTCGATGCGACCAAATGCTTCAAGCGTTTCTTTGATTAATCGTTCGCATTCACTGTATTTGGATATGTCGGCCTTGATGGACACGGCCTTGCCGCCTAGTTGTTTGATTTCTTCGATTAATTGGGCTGCAGCTTGTTCGCTGGAGTTATAATGAACGACTAATTGATAACCCTGTTTTGCGAAAGCTTGGGAGATCGCTTTACCGATACCAGCGGCGCCTCCGGTCACTAGGACGACTTGTTCAGATGAGTTCATGGGTTTGTAACCATCCTTTCAAAGATTCAAAATCCGACGTTTTTTGATAACTGAATACTTCAATTTCCGGCGCGCATTTACGAATAAGTCCGGCGAGCACCGTGCCCGGTCCGATTTCGATCACACAGGTGATGCCAGCCTCTTTAAGCGCGGTCACCGTCTGCTCAAATAATACAGGTTTTTCAATCTGTTCGGCCATTCGAAGTTTGATTTCATCAAAACATAGCGGTTTTGCGGTTGTATTCATAATGATTGGAGTGTGTGGTTTGGACAATGATGAGGTTTCTAGCGCTTGTTCAAAGGCGATACGGGCACTATGCATAAGTGGCGAGTGGAAGGCGCCGCTGACTGCTAGTGGCATCGCCCGTCTGGCTCCAGCCGATAGGCAGGCACCACTTGCGCGTTTGACGGCTTCGGTGTTTCCACTGATGACGATTTGGCCGGGGCAATTGAAATTGGCGGGAACAACGATTTCTTGATCGGTTGAAGATTGGACACAGGCAGCAATTGTTTTAGGAATATCCAGGCCTAAAATAGCGGCCATCGCTCCTGGATGTTTTGTTGCCGCATCATGCATCAACCTCGCGCGTATATTAATTAATCGAAACGCTTCTTTGGTGGAAAAAACGCCTCCAGCGTATAACGCGGCATATTCTCCAAGCGAGAAGCCACACAATGCTTCTGGCTTAAGATTCAATTCTTGGATTAGGTGTTCATATAAAAGCAGTTCGGCTAATAGCATGGCTGGTTGCGTATAGATCGTTTCATGAATTCGGGTATCGCCTTGAGCAATAATGTCTTGTAACGGAGCACCGGTTTCTTGTGTAGCGATATCAATGATGTTTTTAAGATTGGGGAGTCGCTCAATAACATCAAGACCCATTCCTGCGGTTTGCGCTCCTTGCCCGGGGAAAGCTAGTGCTAATTTGTGTTTCATGCTCATATCGTAATAATGGCGCTTCCCCACGTTAGGCCGCCACCGAAGCCGACTAACATAATGCGCTCTCCGGCGACCTTGGGATGCGTGTCGAAATATTCGTCAAGGCCAATCGGGATGCTGGCCGCCGAGGTGTTACCGTATTTTTCAATGTTCATATGAAATAAATCAAGCGGGACTTGTAATGATTCGGCCACCGATTCGATGATGCGGGAGTTGGCTTGATGAGGAATGATTTTTGCTAAGTCAGCCATACCAATATGATAATACGCCAGCACCTTGTACATTGCTTTTTTGATGGCTTCGATGGCAAAACGATAAACCTTGCGACCGTTCATGCTTACATGTTCTTTAACGATGAGCGCATCATCGATGTCACCTTCACTAGCGGTATAAAAAAGAGCCCGTTGATTCGATTCGCCGGCACCAATGATAATCGCCCCAGCCCCATCTCCAAACAAAATGCACGTATTGCGGTCGGTATAGTCGACCATTTTGGTGATTACTTCGGCTCCAATCACTAACGCATAACGGGCCATGCCCGATTGGACATAGGCGGCCGCGGCTTGGAGGGCATAAATAAATCCGGTGCAGGCAGCGCTGATGTCAAAACAGGTGATGTCGCGGTGGTTAAGACCAAGCTTTGATTGGACGAGGGAAGCCGTTGAAGGCACCTTCATATCAGGCGTAAACGTGGCCACGACGATCATGTCAATCATTTCTTTATCAATGTTGGCTTTGGCCAAAGCGTTTTGCGCGGCTTTTGTCGCTAAGTCACTCGTATCTTCGCCGACGGCTTTATGACGGGTTAAAATACCGGTGTGGTCAACAATCCAATCATTGGAAGTGGCCACCATTTTTTCTAAATCTTCATTAGTGATAATTGTTTCGGGAATATAACGACCAGTCCCGACGATGCGTAAATGTGTTTCTTTCATGGTGATGATTCATTCTTTGTAAGCGCCGATGCGGCGGTATTTAAGGTAACGATTGTTAAGGATTGTTTCGCTTGATTGGCAACATAGACGCTTCAAGTCCTTTTTGATGGTTGTTCTAATTTGTCCAATCGTGTATTCAATGTCTTCATGGAATCCGCCGGGTGCTTCTTTAATCTTGCCATCGATGATGTGGTAAGATTGTAAATCTTCGGCGGTTAATTTCATGAGCCCAGCCGCCTTCTTGGCTAGTGTACTGTCTTTGAACAATATCGAAGCGAATCCTTCGGGTGATAGAATCGAATAAATACTATTTTCGAGCATGTACACCTTGTCGGCGACACCGATGGCGAGGGCGCCACCAGAGCCACCTTCGCTGATGACGAAAGCGATAATCGGGGTCTTGATGCTCGACATTTCAAATAAATTGTAAGCAATCGCTTGGGCTTGGCCGCGTTCTTCGGCTCCGATGCCCGGATATGCCCCAGGCGTGTCGATGAACACGATGATGGGACGGTGGAACTTTTCGGCTTGACGCATCGCACGTAATGCTTTGCGGTATCCTTCGGGATGAGGCATGCCGAAATTACGTTTGATGCGTTCTGGTGTCGAGATGCCTTTTTCTTGGGCGATGATTGTCACGGGTGTGCCTTCAAAACTACCGATGCCAACGATAAACGCCTTGTCATCGCTAAATTGGCGGTCCCCCGCTAATTCGATGAAATCATCAAAGACACGCGGGATAATCGATTGTGAAGTCGGGCGTTTGGGATGACGCGCCAGTTTTATTCGAGCCCAAATGGCGTCTTCGTGAGTTTGACTCATTGGTGTGCACCATATCCGTGTAATTGTAATAGTTTGATTAACAAAGGTCGAATTTGCGCGCGTTTAGCCACGATGTCGACTTGACCATGATCGAGTTGAAACGATGAAGTTTGGAAACCTTCTGGTAGATCTTGTTGGATTGTTTGCTTGATGACGCGGGGACCGGCGAAGCCGATTAAAGCGCCAGGTTCGGCGATAAGAATGTCGCCAAGCGAAGCAAAGCTGGCAGCGACGCCGCCTGTGGTCGGATCGGTAATCACCGAGATGTATAAAAGTCCTTTGTCGGAGTGACGTTTTATCGCGGCTGATGTTTTCGCCATTTGCATGAGTGAATAAATGCCTTCTTGCATGCGGGCGCCACCAGAGGCGGCCACGATGATAAGGGGGAGTTTTTCGCTAATCGAAAGTTCGACTAGACGCGTGATTTTCTCGCCGACGACCGAACCCATCGATCCCATCATGAAAAATGGATCAAGCACGCCGAATGCTAACGGAATACTACCGATTGTTCCCGTGCCAGACACAAACGCTTCGTTCATGTTCAGCAGTTGACTGCTTTTCTTCAGTTTCTCGTCATATTCAGGCATCTCTAGCGGATTTAGCGAAGTCATGCCCTCATCGATTTCATTAAATGAATTTTCATCAAGTGTCACGGTAATGCGTTCTTTGGCGCTTAACCGAAAATGGTGCTGGCAGTTAGGGCAAACTCGTAAATTGTCATCGAGCACTTTTTGATAAATTGCCCCATGGCATTTATCGCAAGCGATAAAAAGACCGCCCGGAATGTCGCGGGGCTTAATCTCAGGCGCACTATCCACCTTTTTCAGTTGGTTTTGCGCTTTAAGTTTTTCGATAATGGTGCCCACTATTTGGCGCTCTCCAATAGCCTGGTGATGAACCCGGTATCGTAATGACCGTTGATGAACGATTCATTACCGATCACGCATTCTAAAAAGTCGATGTTGGTCTTAATCCCTTCAACGCAAAATTCTTTTAACGCCGCGCGCATTTTTTCAATCGCTTCGGCGCGAGTCGGCGCATGGGCGACTAGCTTCGCTAGAAGCGAATCATAATGGCACGGAATCGTGTATCCGGCGTATATATGCGTGTCTACCCGAATACCCATGCCACCTGGCAGCGAGACTTTTTCAATCCTACCCGCACATGGCATAAAGTTACTCTCGGTGTCTTCGGCGTTAATCCGACATTCGATCGCATGACCGCGACTCGTGATTTCGGTTCGTTTGAAACCAACCGGTTGATTCAATGCGATGCGAATTTGCTCTTTGACGATGTCGATGCCGGTGACAGCTTCGGTGACTGGATGCTCGACTTGAATGCGCGTGTTCATTTCAATAAAATAGAAGTTGAATTTTTGATCGACTAGAAATTCCATCGTGCCCGCCCCTAAATATTTGACGGCTTTGGCAATGCGAATGGCAGCCTGACCCATGCGCCGACGTAATGAGACGTCAATTAATGGGGAAGGCGTTTCTTCGATGATTTTTTGATTACGCCGTTGCAAGGAACAATCGCGTTCGCCTAAATAGTAGACGTTGCCGCTGCGATCGGCTAGAATTTGTACCTCGATATGGCGTGGGGTCTCGATGTATTTTTCGACGTAGAGACGCCCACTTCCAAAACTGGTTTCGGCTTCAAGTGACGTTTTGTGGAATATTGTTTTGAATTCGGCTTCCGAACGAATAATCGAGATGCCGCGACCACCACCACCATTGGTAGCTTTAAGCATGACCGGATAGCCGATTTTCCTGGCTACTGCTAATCCTTCAGACAATGTTTCAATCGTTCCTTCACTTCCGGTTACGACAGGTACATGGGCGGCTTTAGCGATCTTTTTGGCTGTGGCCTTGTCACCCATGCTTCGCATAGATGCGGCCGAAGGTCCGATAAATGTGATGTGGCAGCCTTCGACGATTTCGGCAAACTGGGCGTTTTCAGATAAAAAGCCATAGCCAGGATGAATAAGTGAGACTCCAGTGGCTAAGGCGGCGGAAATAATGTTATTGATGTTGAGATAGCTTTCTTTTGGTGAAGGACCGCCGATACAAACCGCTTCGTCAGCGAGGCGGACATGTAAACTGTCTTGATCGGCCGTCGAATATACGGCAACCGTTTCCAGTCCCAGTTCGCGACAAGCACGAATAATGCGGACCGCGATTTCACCGCGATTGGCAATCAATACCTTGGGCATAATGGTTACTCTTTCGTCCTAATGACGATCATGGACTGGTCAAAACCGACGACCGATCCGTTTTTAACGAGTTTCTTTTCGACGACACCATCGCAAGGCGCGGCGATTTCATTCATGATTTTCATCGCCTCGATGATACAAACGGTATCGCCTTTTTTGACATTTTGTCCAACTTGAACAAATGGACTCCCTTCGGGAGAATCGCCATCGTAGTAGGTACCCACAAGCGGTGATTTGACATGACGAAGATAAATTTCATCAGGGTCAGGCGGAATTTGATCTTTAATCGCCGGATTTTGAAGTGCAAGATCGGGATTGGTAATGACCGTTTTTATTTCATGAGTTGACGGGGGCGGAGTGTCTAGTTTGGACACCGACAATTTGAAATCGCCTTCTTCGATATGAAGCGTGGTCAGCGATGATGCTTCAAAATAGCGAAGCAACTCGTTAATGCGTTTGTAGTCCATGATGATATTAGTGGCTAGCCTTTATTGGGCTTGCGCATCGATGTAGTTGACAATGTCGCCGACGGTCACAAATTTGGCCGCGTCTTCATCTTTGATTGAAATCGAAAACTTGTCTTCGAGTTCCATCACCATTTCGACTGAATCGAGACTGTCGATGTTGAGATCTTCCTTAAGTTTTGTATCCACCGTGATTGTGTCAACGGCAACTTGAAATTTGTCAGCGATCATTTGGGAGACGGTAGCGAGAGTCATATGCGAGAATCCTTTCGGTGTTCGGGTTGAAGTGACAATTGGCGCTCGAATTTTAGTAGGCGTCTCGGCGTTGTTTTATCTTATCATTATGAGGCAATTTGTCAAGAGAGGGCCGAAGCCGCTCTTGTTGTTACAACGATTTATCCAATAGTCGTAATAATTAATGAAGGCACACTCTCAAAAACAATGCTATGTAGCAAGTTATGAAAACAGACTTTCAAAAGTATCAAAAAAACGGAAGTTATGTAAATACACTTTCAAAAGTGTTGATATCTTGTACAAATGTATTATGATAAATTCGAGGAATATATCGTGGAACAAAACATCATTAAAAGAGATGAGTATCTTAATCAATTAATCAAATGGAAAGACCATAAAATAATAAAGGTCATTACTGGAATTCGGCGTTGTGGAAAATCAACCCTACTATGTTCGATTTTTAGAAATTATCTATTGGAACAAGGAGTCACACCCGAGCAGATTATCGTTATTAATTTGGAACTTCTTGAAAATGAACATTTGTGTGATTATCGAAGTTTATATAACCACGTTATGACAAATGTCGTTCCTGATAAACGCAACTACGTGATGATTGATGAAGTCCAAAACGCGAACCAATTTCAAAAAGCTATCGATAGTTTGTCGTTGTTTGAAAGTATCGATTTATACATTACCGGATCAAACGCCTATTTGCTTTCAGGCGAGCTGGCCACATTGTTGTCGGGGCGTTATGTAACCATCGAAATGTTACCGTTGTCGTTGATCGAATTTGTCGGGACGCGTACTAAATCAACAAATATTGAGAGTCTCTACAGAGATTATGCTAGATGGGGTGGATTTCCTTTTGTCCGACAACTTAACGGGGATAGCGAACTCATAAATCAGTACCTCGATGGTTTATATAACACAATTATCAAAAAAGACATTATTACAAGAAATAAAATATCAGATATCTTCGTTCTTGAAGATGTCATCAGATTTGTATTTGATAACATAGGAAACATCCTATCGTCAAAAAAAATTAGTGATTCACTGACGTCACACGGAAGAAAGGTTTCGCGACCAACAATCGACGCCTATCTTGGATATTTGATCAATAGTTATGCCATCAATAAAGTCGGCCGTTATGATATCAAAGGCAAAGAACATCTTAAATCACTGGAAAAATATTATGTGACAGATTTGGGTTTGAGAAATTATTTGTTGGGGTTTCGGGACATTGACCGCGGTTATATTCTTGAAAACATCATCTACCTAGAGCTAAAACGACGCGGATTTGATGTATTCATCGGGAAATATGAGGATAAAGAAATTGATTTTATCGCTAACAACAACGACGGCGTTGTCTATATCCAGGTTGCCGAAACAATCAAAACCAAGGTCGTTTTAGAAAGAGAGTTAGCGCCACTGAAGGCAATAAAAAACTTTCATCGTCGCGTCGTAATAACACTTGATTACGAGATTAATCAATCATTCGAAGGAATTAGGATTATTAATGCGCTTGAATGGCTAACGCGAAAAATTGATTTTTAACACGCATTATATATGTACTTTCTCATTAATGAAAAGTAGTCAATATTAAAATAGCTTCTTTAACATTTCTGCATTATGCTTGCTATAATGACCACACCGATTGTCAACTGCACGATTTCACCTAGGAGACATATCCATGGTCATTAAACCGATTATCCGTTCCAATGTTTTTCTAACAGCGCATCCAATCGGATGCTTTGAGCACGCCATGGAACAATTTTATGAAGCCAAACGCCTACCGTCATTTAAAGGACCAAAAGAAGTACTGATTATCGGAGGCTCGTCCGGTTATGGCTTTGCTTCACGCGTCGCTTTGACTATTGCTGGTGGAGCCAACACCATTAATGTTTCATACGAATCCGGTCCTAAAGCAGAACGTTCAGGCACGGCCGGTTATTGGCACAACCTCGCATTTGAAAAACTAGTGAAAGATTTGCCCTCAATCCATCGCGATTTCCTCGGTGATGCGTTTTCTGCTCAAATGAAGCAACAAGTCATCGAACATATGATTCAAACAGGACGAAAAATCGATTTAGTCATCTATTCGATTGCCGCAGGGGCGCGTTTTGATGAACAAAGACAAGAAACGATTCGTTCACATATTAAGACAATCGGCGAACCCATCGTTGGTAAAACAATCGATATTGCGACGAAATCGGTGAAAGAAATAACTGTGACCGGCGGAACCGAACAAGAAGTCAAAGACACCGTGTTCGTAATGGGCGGTAGCGATTGGGCTGATTGGATTCATCGATTAGACGACGCAGGTGTATTAGCCACAGGCGTTAAAACGATTTCATACACCTATATCGGAAGCGATTCGACCGCGCGCATTTATCGCGATGGCACGATTGGACAAGCCAAAGAGCATTTAGAACAAACGGCGCTGGATATGAACCCATTGCTACAGAAAAAATATCGAGGCGAAGCCTTAATATCTTCAAGCAAAGCCGTGGTCACCAAAGCCAGCGTCTTTATCCCCCAAATGCCGATTTATGTTTCATGCCTGATTGAGGTCATGAGCAAACATGGTGTCCACGAAGCGATTTTGGAACATAAATATCGTTTGTTTAAAGATATGGTTTATGGAGATAAAAGACTAGTTGATGATAAGGGCCGCATTAGAATTGATCACCAGGAAATGGACCCCTCGATACAACGGGAAGTAGTCAACATGATGAAAAATCTGACTGACGAGCAACTGCTAGCGCTCGATGGTACCAAACGTTTCTTGAGCGAGTTTTATCAAATCCATGGCTTTGGATATCCAAACATCGATTACGAACAACCAGTCGTTATTGAAGAGTAACATTGCCTTTTACAAATTAACTATCTGATAGTGTTTCCTTTTCATGGCGACATTTTTAAAATATAGCCATGAGTATTCATCCCGATTTAATCGCTCCTTGTGGCATGAACTGCGCGTTATGCGTGGCCTATCAGTTTCGTGAAAAAGATTTAAACAAACTTGGGTATCATCGAACCTATTGTCCGGGATGTATTTCCCGAGGAAAACATTGTACTTTCACTGGTGGTCTTTGCGAGCAACTAGCTAACGGCACGATTCGGTTTTGCCATGAGTGCGAGTTATTTCCCTGTCCGAGGCTAAAACGACTCGACAAGCGTTACCGGACCAAATATGACATGAGCATGATTGCCAATCAACAGATGATGAAAGAGCAAGGCATCCAAGCCTTCCTTGCTAGCCAAGAAGCCAAATGGTCGTGTCCAACATGTGGCGATATCATTTGCACACACATGCACATGTGCTTGGAATGCAATCGGCAGCGACTTAACAAGAAGACTACTAGACACACAGGCTGATTCCAAATAAGCCCAATCCCATTAAAAGATTATGGGCAAGATGCGCTTGTGGATATGACAAAACGAAAACAATTGATATTTGAAGGGTTTATCGAATATTTACGATGAAAGCCCTTTTTCTTGTTGAAATAACAAATCGCGATAAATAATGCTTGACTCAAACTGGTCATCACCTAAAATTAGGAGTAATCACATAACAAAAGACCGTGATGAAGAGATGCGTGAATTGTGGGCAATAGAGAGTTTGCGGTTGGTGGAAGCAAACACCGAGAGTTAACGATATACACTTCGGAGTCAGGCGCCGAACGAGTTAGTAGGCCGCCTCGGAATCCTCCCGTTAGCGAGGCTAGAGTTGTAAGACTCGATAAGCGATGGAAAATCCATAATCAGGGTGGTACCACGGAATCTCGCAAGGTTTTCGTCCCTACATGAGTGAAGGGCGGAAATCTTTTTATTTACTCCCTTCAAAACGAAAGGAGCATTATGCCACAATTAGCCCGTTACAAAGTCGCGCCGTTTCCACTGGAAATGCATAAAGCGCGCATCGTTCAAAAACTGAATTTGCTACCACTTGAAGATCGCTTAAAAGCGATACAGGAAGCAGGCAATAACACGTTTCTGCTCAAAAATCGCGATGTGTTTCTTGACATGCTAACCGATAGCGGCACTAACGCCATGAGCGACCGTCAACTCGCGGCGATGACGCTGGCCGATGATTCTTACGCTGGTAGTGAAACGTTTTTCCGCCTCGAGGCGATGCTACAAAAATTCTTCGGGATGCCCTACTTTTTACCAGCGCACCAAGGACGCGCCTGTGAACACATACTGGCTAAAGTATTCGTCAAACCAGGCGATGTCGCTGTCATGAACTATCATTTCACGACGACGAAAGCCCATATCATGGAAATGGGCGGGACGGTCATCGAATGTCATCTTGACGAAGCAATCGAATCCGAATCCACGCATCCATTTAAAGGCGATATGGATCTTGAAAAACTGCAAGATGTTATTGCCAGTAATCGCATTTCGTTCGTCAGAATTGAACTTGGAACAAATTTGATTGGTGGCCAACCCATCTCGTTAACCAACATCGAAGCCGTTAGTAAGATGTGCAAGAAACACAACTTATTGCTAATCATGGATGCCAGCTTATTGAGTGATAACTTATTCTTCAATAAAACCAGGGAAAAACGTTGCCAAAGCATGTCGATTCACGAGATCAATTTAGCAATTTCTCGATGTGCGGATATCATCTATTTTTCGGCAAGAAAACTAGGTAGCGCTCGCGGTGGCGGCCTTGTAATGAGGGATAAATCGCTATTCGATAAAATGAAAAATCTCGTGCCACTCTATGAAGGTTTCTTGACTTACGGGGGCATGTCGGTTCGCGAAATGGAGGCATTGACGATTGGTCTTGAAGAAACGCTTGATCAAGATGTCATTTCACAAGGTCCGCAATTCATACAAGCATTCGCCGATATGTTAATAAAGCACAAGGTGCCGATTGTTACTCCGGCGGGTGGTCTTGGAGTTCATATTGACGCTAGGGCATTTTTATCTCATGTACCGGGAGAACAATATCCGGCTGGGGGACTAGCGGCCGCCATCTATATCGTATCCGGTGCCCGTGGTATGGAGCGCGGTACGATTTCAGAAACGCGCAATCCCGATGGAAGCGACCACATCGCCAGCATGGAACTCGTGCGGTTGGCACTACCTCGCCGCGTCTTCTCGCTCTCGCATATTACATATATCGTCGATCGCCTGATTTGGCTGTTTGAAAATCGCCATCTAATTGGTGGCTTAACGTTTATTGAAGAACCGCAAATAATGCGTTTCTTCATGGGAAGACTGGCGCCGATTGGTGATTGGCAAGAAAAATTGACCGCTAAATTTCGCGCGGATTTTGGAAATGATGCAATTTAGAATATATCAATGAGTATGTTTTCGATGGAATTTTAGAGGGAAATTTTGAGCGATAACGACAACGATACCGGCGACAAGCCCGGCCGTAAAACCATTGTTATATAAATCAAAACCGCCCTGTAGCGCTAGTGCATAAGGCGAGATTAACAAATGCAGGAAGCCTGCCAATAGACCATAAATGATGCCAAACTTTCCAGCCACAGGTGCTAGCGCAGTTACAAAGAATATCGCGATGCTCGGACCCAAATTTGTAATTGAGAAACCAGGAATCAATGATGCCAACAACAATCCGGCGATGACCGGTGTCGAGTTTTGGATATGTTTGCCATAGCTTCCAAAACCAATTAACGTGAACATCGCGGCAATCATCGGTCCAGATATTTTAAGATTTAAAGATAAAATGATGATTAAACTAAAGACACCCAAACTGCCGATGTTGAATAGTGTCGTCGCAAAGCCATACTCCTTGACATAATCACTTGGCAAATTTCCTGGACTTTGTAGTAAGCGAAGCCATGATTTAAAGACGTTCTTGTTCAGGAAGAATGCGGCAATCATCAATAATAGGGAAATGACTAAAAGCGACCAAAACAATATCGAGTGATAGGCTTCGGTCGTCATTGGGGTAACCGTTAGCGTGACATTAAAGGCGCGTAACAAACTGGCAAACACCATGGCAATGAATCCAAGGCCAAAACCAGTGTTATAAAGATTGTAGCCTTGATGGAATTTACCGACGATGGAGACAACCATTGGTGTCAAGAAACCGGCGATAATCCCAGCTAATATGCCAAGTGGTAGACTCGCCCATAGCGGCAGTCCCGGAATTCCAAACGCGATGAAACTAGCCAAAGGAGCGATACCTGAAGAAAAAAGGAAGGTTCCAGTATATTGATTAAGTTGCTGCCGTTTGATGCGCACGTATAAAAAGAAGCCAAGCCAAACAGGCAAAAAATTCCAGATATTTTTACCAAAGAAAGCGAAGCCGGCGATCGTTAAGACACCAGCGATGGATACGCCTGAAAAATTGGCCTTGATTAGTCGCAAAGCGAATATCGACATCCAAGTCGTGATCCACACGTTTAATAGCGTACCGGCAAAGCCACCGACACCAAGATAATCAGTCACTAAAAGCGAGGGATGAATCTGGATCGCCCAAAAGCCTTGAATTGTCGCTAGAAACGGAGCGGACAATAAAATGATTAGCGCTCCCGTAAGCGCTAATGAGAGTAGAACCGTGGATTTGATTTTAATAGCGGGAAACATACAAGCATAATTATATTCAAATGAATCTTTTCTTGTTAACAAAATAATAATCAAATCGATTGGGAGCAACAATGTCATGACGTTTGTCCACTGACAATAGCAAGAAAACATCCAAAATCAAATCATTTCTTCTACTTTTAATAAAGCGCTTACAAATATTGTCGTCTTGGGCTTTACAAGTCGTTATGTCAATGCTATTTTGTAATTAGTAAACCGCTTTACCAAAAACCATAGAGGGAAATATGAGCAATATTTATGTCCTGGGAAGCGTGAATATGGATCTGGTCATCCATGCACGGAAGATGCCACGGTCGGGCGAAACCCTGCTCGGTTCTTCCTTTTTGATGAATCCGGGTGGTAAAGGCGCCAACCAAGCCGTCGCCGTGTCATTGTCCGGCGGACATTCTAAGTTCATTGGGGCGGTTGGCAAGGCGTTTGGCCAAGATTTGCTGGATGCCCTTAACGCGTACCATGTCGACGTTTCCAATATCAAGAAACACGATGACCTCTCAAGCGGCGTCGCCGTGATTTTGCTAAGCGAAGACGATAACCGGATTATCGTTGATGCGGGCGCGAACGGGCGCGTTGATTACGCGCTTGTCGAACAAGCATTGGGCGATGCCGAAAAAGGCGACTATTTACTGGCGCAGTTAGAAGTTCCCATCCCAACGATCATCGAGGCCTTTAAACTAGCCAAAGCAAAAGGCCTGATCACATGTTTGAACACGGCTCCAGCCGCCAACCTCCCAGATGAAGCATTTGCGTACATCGATTACATTTGCCTCAATCAAGTGGAAACGCAATTTTACACCGGCGTGGAACCGAGCGATAACTACATGGCGAAGCTAGCCGGATTGCACCTACTTTCAAAAGGCGTCAAGCACGTGGTGATTACGATGGGTGAACGCGGCGCGTTTTATGTCAACAACAAAAGCAACCAATTCGTCAAAAGTCATCACGTCAAGACCGTGGACACGACGGCGGCGGGAGATACCTACATCGGCAGTTTCTTGGCTTGTTTATGCCAAGGCCAATCAGTCACTGAAGCGATGGAGTTTGCCGCGGCCGCGGCCGCTATTTGCGTGACCCGTACCGGCGCCCAACAATCGATTCCCACAAAAGCGGAAACACTAGATTTCGTGAGGACGCACCATGGCTAAGAAGATCGTTACCATCAAAGACATCGCTGAGCGATGTGGTGTCTCGCAAACAACGGTTTCGCTGGTGCTCAACGACCGTGAAAATACGATTTCTGTCGCCACCAAGGAAAAAATCATGCGCGTCGCCAAAGAGTGCGACTATCATCCTAACGGCATTGCCCGCTCATTAGCGATGCGCAAATCGAACACAATCGGCGTCATCGTTCCCGACATTAGTAATAGTTTCTTCTCCGAATCGGTCAAAAGCATTCAAATTGAACTTGATCGTTATGGGTATACGATGCTTCTTTGCAACACCGAAGAAAAATACGAAAACGACATCAAATACATCAAGTTATTGGCCAATCGGCAAGTCGATGGATTAATTCTGACGATGTCTGCCGAATCGCTGACTAACGGCAATTGGGCTGAAATTAAAGATATGTTGTTTACTTTCAAAATACCGACGGTTTTATATGACCGTTATTATCCAGGCGATGAACCAAAGGTATTTGTCGATAACGCCAAAGGCGCCTATGAGCTAACCAAATATTTAATTGAAAAAGGTCATCGCGACATCGGATTGATTACCGGTCCCGTTAACTTAATAAGTTCCAAAGGACGGTTTGAAGGCGTGCTCAAAGCACTTAAGGAAGCTGGATTAAGCCTTAATGAAAACCATGTCGTGCACGCCAACTATGATGTCGAATCGGGCCGCAAAGGTGCGAAAGCGTTATTTGGACATGTCAGTGCCATTTTCGCTTTTAACGACATGCAAGCCTATGGCGTCCTAGAAGCCGCCCGCGAACTCGGCATTTCGATTCCTAGCGACGTGAGTCTTGCCGGCTTCGACGATATTTTCTATTCCAATGTGCTCGACATCCCTCTGACAACAGTCAGTCAACCCATCGGTGAGATGAGCAAAGAGCTGTGCGCCCTCCTAATCCGGGCCATTGATGGCAAAGAAGATGTCCATGATGAAATTAGCATTCCTGGCAAACTCGTCAAACGCTACAGCGTCAAAACGGTGAAAAGATAACATGGCCAAATCAATCCAGTTACAACGATGCGACGGCACACTGATTCCCGGTGGCTACAAAAAACGCCGCAAACCGTGGAATCACAATGATTTCATTTTGCTCGGAATGGCATTTTTATCGGTCGTCTTCCTGGCCGTGTTTGCCTATGCCCCGCTTTATGGCCTCGTTTTGGCATTTAAAGACGGTGATGGCTATTTAAATATTTTGACGGCCATCCAGCAAGCGCCGTGGAGTGGCTTTGCTAACTTTGAATATTTCCTGACTGATCCCGATTTCAAAAGCATCATGTGGAACACAATCGGGCTCAATGTTTTACAGTTATTAATTAATTTCCCAGCGCCGATTATCTTTGCGATTTTGATGAGCGAATTATTGAGCAATCGCTTTAAGAAAGTCGTGCAAACGGTCACGTTCTTCCCGCATTTCATATCGTGGGTCATCTTCGGCGGTATCTTCTTATCGTTACTTGATTTTGATACAGGTATCGTTAATAACTTGCTGTTTGACTTAGGAATCATTAAACAACCGGTCGATGTATTGGGTGAACCACAATATTTCTGGGGCTTAATCATTATTACTTCAATCTTGAAAGGATTAGGGTGGGGCTCAATTATTTATGTGGCAGCGATATCGGGCATTCCCAATGAACTATATGAAGCCGCCAAAATCGATGGGGCCAACAGGTGGCACAAGATTTGGTATATTACCGTGCCTTCGATCATGCCGACGGTCACGTTATTTTTCATTTTATCGATTGCCGGTTTACTCAATAACGGGATCGAGCATTTATGGGTATTCCAAAACGCCAATAACTTAGTGCGGTCAGAAGTGCTAGATACGTTCATTTACAAATTTGGCATCCCGCGGTGGCGTTATAGCTATGCGACGGCGCTTGGGCTCTTCAAATCGGTTATTTCATTATTCTTGCTCGTCAGCGGCAACGCCATTTTGAAGAAAATCACCGGAAAGGGCATCTACTGATGAAACTGCTCGCGTATTTAAAAATTGATACGATTCGGGCGCTAGTCAGGAAAGTGCTGCTTGGTTTGGCGATTCTTGCATTCGTGGCCACGATATTTTTCGCCTATACGTCCAACATCGATATCGATGAAGGCAGTGATGCGCTATATGCGACACTCAATGTTTTGATGTTTATCAGTATCGGTGTGTTAGTGCTCCTAGCCGCACCTTTATCGTATGTGTTCGTACTCGACCACCAGGCCGCGAAAGAACGCGCGAAAATATATCGCAAGTCGAAATTGAACAAGCAAGTTAAAACGTTTGACGTGATTAATTTCACATTTATGATGCTGTTCATGATTTTGTGTATTTACCCAATCATCTACGTGTTGGCCGGTTCGTTTAATCAAGGACGCGATTACGCAGCCGGCGGCGTGCTGTTCCTACCACGCGTGTTTACGTTTGAAAACTACAAAGTCGTGCTGACCAATCCAGGGCTATGGCGCGGTTATGGCGTGACAATTGCGCGTACCGTGATTGGCACATTGACAGCGCTTATCTACACTTCAATCGTCGCTTACGCGATGAGCCGTTCTAACTTAAAATTCAAGAAAGTGTTTTACTGGATCAACTTGCTGACGATGTTTTTCGGCGGCGGTTTGATTCCCTATTTCTTAATCATTCGCTCAGTCGGTTTGTACGACACGTTTGGTGTCTACATCATCCCGGGTCTTTATTCGGTCTATAACATGATCATCATCAACAGTTTCTTCCGCACGATCAACAACGAACTGCACGAAGCGGCGATGATCGACGGCGCCAACGAATTCCGTATCTATTGGCAAATTTTCGTGCCGTTATCAAAGCCTGTGTTAGCCACCGTCGCTTTATGGGTGGCCATCGGTCATTGGAACAGCTATTTCGACACGATGATTTTCACGAATAGTCAAAATTTGCAAACGCTTCAATATTTCCTGTTAAAAGCCATCCAAACGGCGACGCTGACCGAGGGCATGCCCGCGGAAATGATGGAACGTTTATCGCCGAAAACATTATCGCTCGCGGCGATTATCATTTCGATGATTCCGGTACTATTTTTCTTCCCGCTCATTCGTAAAAATTTCCAATCAGGCATCATGATTGGTTCGCTAAAAGGATAAAAGGAGAACATATGAAACGACATTCAAAATATATCGTGGGCATGGCGTTATTCGCTCTATTGGCATCGGGATGTTCAAGCACATCAACACCGAACTCAGGCGATAGCGGCACGACCAGCGATAACATGGCCAGTCTGACTTATCCCAGCTACCCGGACACGCCCGATGAAGGAAACAGTTGGGACCACGTTCCCGATGGGACCGACGTCTCCATCGATTGGTATGTCGACGTCGCCAGTTGGAATGCCCCGACGGGACTTGACCAGGTTAGCCAAATCATCAAGCAAAAAACAGGAATTACCGTCACCTTTGACACGCCCGTCACCGACGATGGCCAAAAACTGGCGACGATGATCGCTGGAGGGGATTTGCCTGACGTCATCTCAATTCCTACGAGTCAAACGCAGACAATTACCGGTCTGGCGCAGCAAGGCTATGTTTATGACATGAACACATTGGCGCAGAAATGGGCCCCCTCGCTATTTGAAAACTTACCGCAAGACGTCTGGGATTGGTGGAAATACGGTAATGGCAAAACATATGGCATTCCCAATCACTATTATTCATATGAAGACGTGCCCGAAGGTGAGAAGCTACAACCAAACGGCGGCATGATGGTCCGCCAAGACATTTTCAACGCTTGGCAAACCCATGTTGAAACCAATCTAAAAGGACCAGATGGCAAAGTCGCTTATACATCGCTGTCAGGCCTCAGTAAATCGGTCGAATGGCAAGGTTATATCACGACGCCAGAGGGATTCAAAGAAGCTGCCTTATGGGCGATGCAACGATATGGCAGCACATTGACGACAGGTCTACAATTAGCGCAGTTTGGCGCCAACGGATCGGCCTCGCTCAATTGGCTCGCGCAATTCTTCGCCGTACCATTTGAGGATAACGAGGGACAACTGATCTATAACTTCACATCCGAAGCATATAAGAACATGTTGCTATACATGAACGATTTGTATCGCTCAGGCATCATTTCACCTGCCAACTTCACACAAAACTACGATGGTGCCGGCGGCGTCGTTGCCGGAGGCAAAGCATTTGCGACACTGGTAACGCCACAAGATTATCAATTCCATTTCTTAACGGCGCGCGATTCGGGTTATCCGTATGTGTCGATGTATATTACTAACGAAAACGGCGATGCTCCGATTCTTCAAGACATTCGCGGTTATGGGTATTTATTCAACATGATTACGACCGATAGCCAACGGCCGGATTTAATTATCAAGCTATTCGATTTCCTCACGAGCAAAGAAGGACAACGGCTCGTGACGCTTGGTCCCGAAGGCATCACTTGGAACTGGACCGATGGCGAAGATAGCGAAATCGTGTTCACGCAGCAATACCTAACCGAGAAAGCAAGTTCGGCGACCGCCAAATACGGTTTGCTTGGTTTTGATCTATTAATCAACTGGCAATATTACGATAATGTTCAACCCAAAACGAATAATGGCAAATCGTCAGCCGATTTATACCGAACCAATTTAAAACGGCCACTGAGCCCATATGCTTATGACCTCAACGCGCTTAACTATGTCGTTGATGCGACGGATAGTCGGTTCCAGCAATTCAGCAATAACTTGACGCGCATTCAAACGACACTAGGCACACTCGTGCCCCGCATCATCAAGGCCAGCAGCCAAGCCGCGGCGATTACCGAGTACAATAGCGCCGTCAGCGCGATTACGGCCCGCGGTCTTGAACTCGTGACGACGATGAGCAATGAAGCGTTCCAAGCCGCGAAAGTAAAACTTGGCATCGAACGGGCTTGGCCACCATTCCAAGATGGCTACGATAGCCCGCTCGATCGAACGTTGCCTAACGGAGACTTATCAAGGTATAGGACCTACTAATATGAAAAAGATACCCGTGATTTTGGATACCGACATTGGCGATGACATCGACGATGCCTTTGCCCTAGCGCTCATTCATGCGCTTGAAGCGATTGAGCTTGTCGGCGTGACGACTGTCTACCGCGATACATTAGCACGCGCGAAAATGGTCGCCCGTTATTTCGATGCGGTTGATGAGCTGTTCGTGCCTGTGCGCATGGGTGAAACATATCCATACAAGGAACCGCTGAAGACACTACCTAACGAACCGGACACGACTGGGAAACCTTGTAGCTATGATCAAGGTTGTGACCACTATGTCATCGATCACGAATCGGCCATCGATTTCATCATCAGGAAAGCCCATGCTTATCAAGGCGAACTCGTACTCGTTCCAATCGGAGCGCTGACCAACATCGCCCGAGCGATTGAAAAAGATCCATCGATTAAACCATTAATAAAGAAAATCGTCATGATGAGTGGTTGGTTTACCAACCATGAGCCCGAATGGAATGTGATTGTTGATCCCGAAGCCGCAGATATTGTCTACTCCAGCGGCATCCCTATCGATGCGATCGGCCTTGACGTAACGCTTAAGTGCACGTTCGAGCAAGATTTGCTCGATGAGCTATTCGCGCGTACGGATAAAAAAGGAATGCTATTGTCGCATTGGTTCAAGATGTGGCAACAATCGACTAAGTTCGCTAAAAGCGTGATGCACGATCCGCTGGCGGTGACGACGCTTGTCAGTGATGTATGCGTGTTCAAACCGCTGCGAGTCAAAGTTAATTTGACTAATAAACGCGGGGCGCTTGACATCTTGCCAATAGATTCAAACGATGGCTCAATCATCAATGCTGCGCTTGATGTCGACCGAGACCGCTTTTATCAAATAATCCGCAAATACGTCTTCAATTAGAAACTAATACCGCATAAGGCGGTTAGTTTATATATTCCAAAAAGGAGGAACATATGGGAAAAAGACTACTCAGATTGCGCATGTTGGCACTGATGGGCTTTGGCATTCTCGGGTCGCTGGTTGGACCACTGACACGAGCCGAAGCCATCGAGCCAACGGCCTACCCGTTCCGTACGGGTAATGCAGGGTTTGTCAACGGCGTCACATGGACGGGACCCGCGACGCAAACCGCAGATTACTGGCAATTTTTCCAAGCCAGCTTTGATGGAGGCGCTCAAAACTTATCAAGCGCTGATTACCTTGCCGTCCAGTATCGAGCCGATGTTGGAGCACCAGGCATGACCTTTGGCTTATTAGTCAATGGCGACCGCTTTGGGACTGCCGGCGTTGCCGATAACACAGTCAATGTTTACTTCATGAATGAAGCGGGCGTCGTTTCGGACCTCGGCAAAATCATGTATGGGGCGATGTGGGTTCCCGAAGGCAGCCAAGGAGCACTGCTGCTTCCGCTGAAACAACTTGGCTGGCAATGGAACAACAACGCTAGTAGCCTGGCCTCGATTTCCCATTTCTATATGACGACCAATAGCATCTACAATTGGAATTGGTCGCTCAGCATTGGCGAAATCGGCTACTTCATCGGCAATCCAGCCGAAGCCGGCGCCAGTTATACCCCATTATTCGATTTGTCAGAAGCCGCAAAGCCATCAAGTTATTATTATGATTCTAACGTGATGACGACGCTAACCACGATTACCGGTTATCCGCTACCTGTGGGCGACAAAGCTTTCAATGGTGGTAGAGCCTGGTCAGGACCAGCCGCGGCCACTGGTGACGCTTGGGAAGCGCTATTCGTCAACTTTAAGGCTAAAGTCGACCTAACCAGCGCCCAAGCAATCGCCGTCCAGTATCGAGCTGATGTCGGCGCACCTGGTTTAACTTGGGGCGTTGAGAATAGCGGCACTCGCTATTCGACGATGGTCGATACTAAGAAAGTCTACTTCCAAGACGAAGGGGAGCTTGATTCCTACGAAGTCGCCAGTGTCCTTTATGGCGCCGTCAACATCCCGCAAGGAAAAGTTGGCATGGCCATTTTACCGCTTGATAGCATCGTCTATCAATTCGGAGATGCCGGCAATACGCTATCGGGAGTCAATAACTTCCTGCTAACGACCAATACGATGTGGAACTACAACTTCACCGTTTCCATCGGCGCGGTCGGCTACCTCGATGGGGATGGTATTTATCACCCAATCGAAATCGATTATTACTACAACACCGCTGGAACGACGATGGAGTTGATCGATGTTCAAGATTGGCAAATTGCCCCGAGCACCGACTATCCATTCCGCCTCGGCGAATTCGAAGCCTACAAAAACGGCAAGATCTGGGTCGCTCCGGCGACTGGTGCTGCCGAAGACGATATCCAAAAACTGACGATTACCTTCGATATGACCGCCGATATGTCAGCGGCCAGCTATTTGGCGATTCAATTTGCCAACACTGTTGGTAGTCCCGGTTTAACCTACGCTCTCAAAACAGCGACGAACACCTATTCCATCGCTGGTGTCGAAGATGGCGAAAAGGTTTATTGGATTAAAGAAAACGGCGACATCGCCACGGCTGCCGTCGTGCAATACTCCGCGGCAACTACGTCAATCTCCGCTGGCGCGCTATTAATTCCAATGGCGGCCTTAGGCGGAATGGCCGATCCCGAACGCGGTTCGCTCGCTGGTGTCACTGCACTTGAAGTGACGACCAATCGTCGTTACAACTACAACTTCCAAGCTAAATTCGGCGAAATCGGCTTCTACACGGGCGAAATCGGCAAAGAGGGCACAACGTTTACCAAAGTACTCGATTTAACAAACGATAAATCGGGACAATTCGCCACGTCCGGTAGTCTGACTAATGAATCGACGCTAATCGTGACCAATGAACGCACGATTTATGGCGACTCAATCATCAACGTGACCGGCACGGGCAAGAGCCCATCCAATTTCTCGATTTGGACGGGTGGTTCCTATGGCTCGGTGACGATGGTTACCGACTCTTATGGCGACACGGCCATGCAACTGATGGCGACCGGTAGCAATCCCACCGGCGATGCTTACACGGCAATTACGATTGCCGCGGGAGCGACGGGCTGGGATGGCCGTAAGGGCGTCACCTTCTGGGCGCGTAACGATTCCGATGGCGAAGTCAGCTTCAATCTCGAAGTCGACTGCCGTATCGTATCCAGTGGCGTCTCCGATCGATTCAACATCAAACAAGGCCATCGTTTCTGGCTCTATGACGTCAATACCGAATTGACAAGCGTCTACATGACCAAACCAACGGCGACGCTTCCCGTCGGGTTTGAAGGCTGGGTCCGCATTCCTTATAGCGCATTCTTCCGCGCTGATTGGAGCAATAACGGCGTGACCAAAGAAGTATTCATGACCGAAGGAACGACCGTCAGTTATTTGGCGATTACGATCCACTCCTCCTCATATCTGAATATGCCATTCTCCGTCAATAAGTTCGGCGCTTATTCAACAACGCCGACTTGGTCGTCACCATTCGTGACCGGCACCTCGATTCCCGAGTTGATGGATTTGGTTGGTTAAGGAGCACGATATGAAAAAAGTATTAATGGTTTTTGCCGGAATCGCGATTGCACTCGTCGTTTCGGCTTGTGGAAGTAGCGTTGCTCCTTCCAGTTCGTCAACCCCGACCACCAGTAGCGCGCCATCGACCTCAGTTCCGCCCAGTTCCACGCCTTCAAGCGAAGAACCGGCTCCGGTCTATGGTTTACCAACTCCGGCGACTGGTCACTACATTAAAGACGCCGACGTCATCGAAGAAGCTAACGGCGATCGGTTGTTAGTCTATGTCACCAATGCCGAATCGGGCGAAGAAGATGACGTGATTGCGATTCGCCGCGGCGTGTTCAGCACCGGTAACGGTCACCTTTATGGCGAGGAACACGTGATTATCACACCCTCGACCAGCGGCTGGGATCAATATATCGGCGGTCCAGCGATTACTAAAGGGGAATTTGTCTACAATACGGTTACCTATTCGTATCTACTCGCCTACCACGGCACCGATTTAGCAACCGGTATGTCCAATTCGATCGGTATTGCTTTAGCAACCGATCCGCTGGGCACCTGGGTCAAAGTCGGCACCGAACCGGTGCTTGAATACGATGATGAAGTATATGGGGAAACATATCTTGGCTTCCACGCTCCAGCGCTCGTCAACCTCGACAAAGAGTCGATTGTTCGCCTTTTCTGGACCTGGGCCGATGCTTATGGCCATTACAGCTATTTCCTTGACGTCGACATTGCCGATTTTGCGAATGCCGAGATTTCAGGTTTTGTGATGGTTCCCAATAACGGCAACCTCTCAAGTGGCGATCCGGAAACGATGATTCCTAACGCTGACTTTGCCTATGACGGCACGGGTCATGACTTTTACATGGTCAAAGACTATTCACCCGCAGCCAGTCAACGGCCTCGCGTTTCCACACGCATCGAGTTAGCTAAAATCGCTGAAGCAGAACTCTACACTACCGATCAGGGCGACGGCTGGGAAAGTTTGGGAGTCTATGTATTCCTCGATACGCCAGACGCGCTTTATGAACGGCTCTATTCCGGCACGATCGTCGCTGACGAATATGGACATGTGTTATCAACCACATCCATTGAAATCATTTATAACGTCAGTGAACTCGAAGCCGATACGCCAAATTATCTATTTACGCAACATTTGGCGACGATTATCTACGAAGCCGCCTAATTGGCAACTTACTCGGGAGGCGGATTCATTCCGCTTCCCGGGTTCGCTTCATATCACGAAAGGACAAATATGAAACGAAATTACATGTCTCGTTTTGGTTTACTCTTACTTCCACTTATTTTTTCTTCGTGCGCTTCAATCAGTGCGCCGATTAGCTCTTCGCTACCAGAAAGCAGCAGCTCGTCCTTATCAAGTAGCGAATTCAGTTCGACCTATGGCGGCGTTTATGCGAAAACCGTGCACGACATTGATGGCTTTGATGCCATGCCCCAGTATGTTTTCGGAGCCTTGACGCTTAATGATGACTATACCGCGAAACTCGAAGACCTCGATGCGTTTGGGTTAACGGTCCAAGAAGGCCACTATGCCGAAAACTCCGATGGCGTATTAGTAATGATTGGATTGAAGTATTACGATTTTGATTATGATGAAACCGCAGGTACGCTGACCTATATCGGACGTATCAATCGCCGTAATGTGATATTGACCTATGCCGATGTGACACGGGAACGCCCCGCGACAGTTGGCGAACGCGCATTTGACGAGGAACTATTCGGCGAGAGTTTAGATGAGAACTTTTATAACTACTGTCCGACCATCTTAATGGAAGGCAATGCCATCATGCACATTTGGTATTGTTCGAATCGCATTTCTGGCAACGTGACCGACTACATCGCCTATCGTCGGGGCGAACTGCAAGGTGACGGTAGATGGATATTCTCGGACAAGGAATTAGTGCTCGAACCGACGCCAGAAACCTGGGATTCGCGTCACGCTTGTGACCCTTCAGTCATAAAGGGCGATTTTGAATACCAAGACGAACAATATTCTTATCTAATGGCGTATCTAGGCTGTGTCACTAACGACTCGAGTCGTAACGAAGTCGGCATCGCTATTTCCAAAGCACCCGAAGGTCCGTGGATTAAGATGAATCACATCAACCCGATTGCCAATTATTACGAATCACCCGAATATGTTAACGACCGCTGGACTTGGGGTTATGGGCAACCTTCACTCGTTTCCGTCGATAAAGCCGGCCAAGTACTGCTTTTCTACACCAAAGGCATCGCCACCGGGACGTTCCAATATGTCGAACACTGGGATTTATCAAATCTTGATGATCCCATCAAACTAGCGGCGGCCAATGTGTCTAATGCCGGTATCGTCAATGCCTCGGGAGGCGCTGACGTAATCAATAACGCCGATTTTGCCTACGATGCATTTAATCAACGTCTTTATGTCATTAAAGAAGATTTCCCATATGCCAGCGATGAAGAACCGACCTGGCTCACGGAAGCAAACACTGTCCAATACATCAATTTGGGCATTGAAGAAGTCATCGGCGAAACTTTGTTCGAACCGGTAACGTTACGCTGGCAAAAAGTTGGTTCGATTGGACCCGGCGAAACGGGGATGGCCCGCGTTCACAATACGGGCTTAGTCACCGATGAATACGGCTGGCTCATGAATCCTTATCAAATTCCGATTATCTTTACCAAAAGCGATTTAAACTCCGACCAGCCCAATTGGGGATCAGGCGGACAGTGGCCGGCACTGCACACATATCGGTTGCACGGCTACTTGATGGAGCTATGATGCTATTTGGCAAAAGTTTAACAGACAACTTCTATAACTATTGCCCGTGCTTACGTCTTGAAGGCGATACGCTCCATGTTTGGTATTGCACTAACAAAGACAGTGGCAATATTACCGATTACATCGGTTATCGAACTGGGAAACAAGTAAATGGGGTTTATAAGTTTTCGCCAGAGCGGTTAGTGCTTGAACCCACGAAGGGAACGTGGGATCAGCGTCATACGTGTGACCCATCAGTCATAAAGGGCAAGTTTCAATATCATCAAGAAACATATAATTATTTAATGGTTTATCTTGGCTGCGTAACGGACGATTGCACCGATAACGAAACGGGTATTGCCGTTTCTAAAAACATTGCAGGACCATGGATCAAATACGATAAGAACCCGCTGATACCTTTTATCGGTTCACTCGATTATGTCGGTCCGCATATTCACTGGGGCTATGGGCAACCATGTGTCGTATCGGTGGATCAACTCGGTCAGTGCATCATTTTCTATAACGTCGGCATTAATGAAACATTCACGCGCGCTGAGCATTGGGATTTATCAAACCTTGACGAGCCCAAAAAGCTTGGTTTTGTGCGCATCCGCGACAACGGTTATATCAACTTGTTAGGTGTTCAAGATGTAATCGGTAACGCCGATTTTGCTTATGATAAAGCAAATAACATAATGTATGCGACTGGCGATATGCGCGTGCGAGGCACCGATCAGCCAACTTATATTTCTAATGCGCTTCCAATACTTAAAACTTCTCTAGGAGAAAACCAAACATTTCCGATGGCAGGTTTGTTTGATAAAGCCTATACTTGGGAATCACTTGGCGTAATCGATGAGACGGTTTCGGGATATCCTAAAAACCACAATCCCGGTTTATTCGCGGATATATATGGGCATCTTCATAATCCAAGCGAACTATTGATCGGTTATACCGTCAGCGCCTTAAACAAACAGCATCCTGACCGTGAGGGCATTTGGCAATCGCTGCATAGTTATCGCATCTATGGCTATCATTTGAAACTACACGGAGACGATAAATCATGAATAAACATATCAAAAGCCTGGCCTTTTTGGCTTTGACGTTGGCTTTAGCAAGTGGCTGCGCCAGTTCTTCGAGCCAGTTCGATTATGCCTCGGTCGCCGGCATATACGATTTAGAATCAGCCTATCTTGATGAGTATGACATCACGAGTGATTACAGTTTATATCAAATAACACTTCGCGATGATCAAACCATGAATGTGTTTGTCAGTCAACTGGGACAAATTACCAACCGCGATGGTACCTATACGATCGTAGGTTCTACGCTAACGGAAACATCAAACAGTCAAACATATGTGTATGCGTATGATTTTGAAGATTCCAAGATTACATACGCCGCCGATGAATTCGGACAAGATTTAGTGATAACGCTTATTAAACGAATTGTGATTGATGGACCGGTTCCGGTTGAGTTTGAAAGCGTGCTATTTGGCGAAGACATCGACGCGACGAAAAAATTCAATTATGCGCCAACGGTCATCCGTGAAATGGAAGATGGTAAAGATGTTATCCATATTTGGTATTGCACTAACAAAACGACGGCGATTATCATGGATCATATCGCCTATCGCCGGGGCGAGAAACAAGACGATGGCAAATGGATTTTCTCTGACGAACTAATCGTTATTGCGCCAACGATCGATACCTGGGATGGTCGTCATGCATGTGACCCTTCGGTCATTAAAGGACGGTTCGTGTGGGAGTCAGAAGTATATAACTACATGATGGCTTACCTTGGCTGTGTCACCGACGATTATTCGAACAATGAAACTGGCCTGGCCGTTGCTAAAGCCCCCGAGGGACCATGGATTAAACTCGACCATCTCAATCCAATCGTGCCTTGGTCACGCGATAACGTGTCCGGAACATGGGGCAATGGCATGCCCTCGCTATTATCGGTCGATCGACAAGGCGTCGTGCTACTTTATTACATGAACGCTTCGATTGGCGTCAGCGTTGAAAAATGGGACTTTTCCAATTTGGACGACCCGACCCAAATTTATCGGTCAAGGTTAATCAATAACGGTTTGAAGCGTCCTAACAATACCCAAAACTATATTTCATATGTCGAAATTGCCTATGATGAAGCATTAGGACGTCTGTATGTGTTATCAGGCGGTGGCGTTAAAGATCCGCCCGATGGTACGCGCACACTCGTAAATTCGCATTTCGCTTTAGCGTATATCGATGGCATGGATGATTTTGACGATATCGATGCAGCGATGCTTGGCATGAACTATACTTGGACGATGGTCGGCTTCGGAGGTCCTGATGAAACGGGCTGGCCCCGCAATCACAATTCGGCGCTTGTTACCGATAGTTATGGACGCATTATCGATTCAGATGAAATATGGGTCGTGACTTCGACCGGACTTAATACTTATCCATTTGATAATATTTATACTTATCGCTTAAGAGGATACATTTTCCATCTATAAGGTGGTACCTTCGTTAAGCAAAAACGCTAATGCGTCAAACGAGCGGTTGGACGTTGTTCCGGCCGCTTTTGAATAGGAACCGCTATTGACGGTGTTGGCGTTAATCGCTAGGTAGTAATCATCGCTGCTGGTAATTGAAAAGTAACGGTCGATTAGGTTGTTGGTGCTATCCGCATCATAGATCTTGATAGCGTAGTTATAAACACCCGAAGTAAAGTAATCGTATTGTGAAGCGGTAATGTCATATTCGGCAAGCACGCTTGCTTCTAATGGAGCAAAATTCGTGATGTCTTCGATACCAGTAATAACTGTTTCGGGCAGTAATAACAAATCGCAATCAAGGATGCCGATTGTTGATAGCATCGTGAAGAAATACGGACTATCGGGGGCAACCGCGGTAATGATCACGTCTTTGACGCCGATATTGGCAAGACCGGATTCCATATCGGTTTCCAAATCCTCACGATACTCATTCGTGGCTAAAAATAATTGAATTCGTTCGCTGTCTTTTGGGGTGTCCAGCGCACTAAAAAGCCATGTCCAAGTCAGCGTCATCAAACTGATGATTGATATCGATATTAAAGAGATCTTTTGATAACGGGAGATCATAGCGTTTCATACCCCATGATGACGTTTTCCGCTAACGATGCCTTGATGGTCGCTTCAATCTGGGGATAGGGAGCTTTGGTCGGCCACCAAAGATAAACTTCCAATATTCCTTCACCGGTTTCGATTTTTAGCTTGTTAAAAGGTTGCATCAAATGGAATTCTGGTCGTGAAGATATGCTAATTACTTTACCGGTGATACTACGATGTTCGTTTGATGTTAAACGGGCGATTAGATTGGCCTTCATGCTCGCGGGTATGACAAGCTCAAACACGATGATGAAGATGGCGATAAAGCCAATTGACGAAAAGGCGATGCCGAGAAGTTGCGCTAATAGGGAGCCTAGTATGTGACGGTAAACAATGATCAGTGCGCTGACTCCAATCGTCATCAGCAAAATAATGCCCATAATCAAAGCCATCTTTCTTAGCTCGGACTTGTAATTAATCGGGTATTGGTCGTCAAATATTCGGATCATATCGTGTCCTGATTGATGTTTTTGATTGAAATGATGGAACCATTTTCCATACTGACGATGACATCGCCATAACGTGCGGCTTCCGCCACTTGGTGTGTGGCCATGATTAGTGTCATCGATAAACGTTTTTGTAATGTTGATAAAAGTTTTAATAGTTCATCTCGTAGTGGTCCTTCGACATTCGATAGCGGTTCATCAAGTAGCAAAATATCGGGACGGCGAATAAGGGCGCGCGCTAGGGCGACGCGTTGGCGCTGCCCGCCAGATAATACACGAGGCTTCCTTGATAACAGCAAGTCAATGCCTAATAACTGCGATATTTCACTGACGCGCTGACGCAGCTCCTCAAGAGGAACCTTGGACACCTTAAGTGGATAACCAATATTATCAAACACCGTCTTATTTGGATAAAGGGAGTATTCTTGGCTGACTAATCCAACGCTGCGTTTATTTGCAGGGGTATTGATAACATCAATGCCGTTGAATAATACTGTGCCTTCTTCGGGAGTATACAAGCCGGCGATCGTTTTTAATAATGTCGTCTTACCGCAGCCCGAGGGACCTTCAATGATGATGAAGTGGCAATCAGGCAATATTAGGGAAACTTGAAATAGCCCCGCCGTGGCGATATTAGATTTACTATTAAAGTAATAGTGGCTTACGTTAACTAACTCAATCGTGGGCATGGCGGTAGATTCCCTTATCGTAAATTTCGGGATGATTCGTTTTGTTAACGAATTTATCAAGTACGGATAATGTATATTCGTGAATCGCTAAAAACTGTAGTGGCGCGGCCATCATGAATAATAGTCCAATCACGATAAAGTAGCCAACTCCATCATAACGAATAAGCAGGAGCAACCAAGGCGAGAAGATAGCCAGCATGAACGGAAGTGTGACCGGCGCCGTACGCATCCCCAGCAAAAATGAGTTTTTCAGTTTGCCCCCAAAAGAAAGGTTATATAAATCGGTTTGGAATAGCACAAACGGCGTGATTAAAAATGTGAGTACCAGTGCGCCGATGCCGATGGCTAGGGTGACGTCAAGCCAAGAAGCGGCTTCCCAAAAGTATCCTAAACGGGCTAGTAACATCATAACGAAGTGTAAAATACCTAAGGCGATGGCCAGTAATGAAAACGAAGCCCAATTGCTGCTAACGCCCTGTTTAAAATCATGTATAAAAGCAATGTGTTCCTGGAAGATCATGCGTCTAGTTACCCGCGTTAATCCTGATAACCCGATAAATAAAACAACTAGTGAGGGAATAAGTAATAGATTAGCGGCATTGAGTGTATCGAAGATTCGGGTTGCGGCACCCGCTTCGGTTATCAGACCTTCGCTAATTTGCATCGTAATGTCGTAGACAAGAATATTGGAGATACCTAAAACAAGCAATAAAGGGATTGAAAAGATAAAAACAAATAGTCCCAATAAAAGTGTTGTCGACGTTTTGTTAACTACACAATCAAAAAACGATTGCCAGCGATTCGTTGGTAGTCGTAATTGCCTAATCGTCTCGTGTTTTGGAACAAACGCCATAGGAGTATTATAGCGATTTTTTCCTAATTATTTATAGTTGAAACCACAATGCGGGAACGATGCCGGAATTCGTTTCATATACGTTACTCATTCCTACCGTGCCGGTGAAGGAAACATCATAGACGATATAAGAGAATGGACTCAAATAATACGGTGTGCGGAGTAACCAGCTACCCTTTCCTTGATAAAAGTCGTTGCCGTTTACTTTGGCGTATTCGCTGACGGCTAATTGTCTAGAAGCTTCACTATCAAGCCCATAAGTTGCACTGGTGGCTTCACCACTGCTGAGCAAGAAGATTTTGTCACTGGTATCGGCGCATAAATAATCGTTGTATGAATTGAGCGTTGAAGATAAACCGTTATTGACTAGCGTCGTGGTGATCAACGACTTTTCGGCGGACGTAAATGCCAAATTGTAGAAACTATCGGCAAGCCAAGCGCGAATGCGGGAATATTCATAGTTGTTGCTATAATAACTATCTTCTCCGATAACCGTGCTTGATGAAGTCTGATGGAAGTCTTGGGAATCGATAATCACGTTTGACATTAGTAACGCTTGCTCATTGACTACATCGAGCACGCGCCAGGCCAACGGTTCGTATTTAAACCAATAAGTCGCTTCCTTTAGATATCCGTTTTCATCTTGGATCGAAGTCGTGCGATCAGCACCATCGCTGGTTTCAATCGGGCGATAACTAGAAAAATATACCCCGCGATATGTGTCAAGGTTGTAGTCGATGTCGATATACCACATGAACGATGTCACTTGTTCATATTGATAATAGCCATAATCGGTCCAAGCTTGCGGATTGCTGCTACTAGGTAGTGTTCCGGCGGCGCTACTTAGCGAGGTCAGCAGTGCACTATCGGTGACTTTGCTTTGCGGATATGTGCCAAATTCATAAATATCGCCCGGCTCCAGCGGAAGCGTTTCCGAAAATACGGCGTAATAAGCCAAATCGGCGCTAGGCATCGTAAATGTATAAGTGGCGTTTCTTGAAATGACGTTTTCATCACCGTCTTGCCAAGCGCGGAAATACATCCCTTCGTTTGGCGTAGCCGTAATCGTCACTGACGTGCCTTCACCGAATGACCCGCTGCCTGACACGGTGCCTAGACTCGAGTTTTTGCTATATATGTATAAGTCGTAACGGGTGACGAATTGCGCAGTCAAGGACAAATCGTTATATGGCATCATGAACTGATAACTGGCGTCGGTCGATTTCAAAGTCTCTCCTTGATACCAGCCAATAAACTGATACCCCGTTAGTTCGGTGGCAGTAACGGTCACGTAAGTTCCATAAGCGTAAGAGCCCGCTCCTTCGACATAACCTTTGCTTTCATCGCTACTTGCAAGCGTAAGTTCGTAATAGTTACGGGTGAATAGGGCGGTATAATGGGTATCCACCTCAGGCATTGCAAACGTATAAGGATTATCCATTGACACAAGCGTATCCCCATCATACCAACCCGAAAATGTATTGCCTTGATACGGCGTGGCCGTGATGGTCACCGATTGACCAATCAAGAACGTACCGCCTCCAGTCACGAAGCCGACATACGCTTGGTTATCACCGACCGTTAGTGTGCGGTAACTATTTTGACAAGAATAAAAGATGGCGATATTGGAAATTTCCGATAAGGCTAACGCTTTGATCCGAATGTAATTAGGCAAGTAATTATTGAAATTAAAGACGACGGTTGTTGGTGAGGCAGACGTGAACGCTTGATAACGCGATTCGCTAAACGATGTGTCGTGCGACCAGTAAATGCCAAATGAAGCACTTGAACTATATTTGTTAATAATAATCGTCGTCATGCCGTTTAAGGGCGCTGTATTGGTAATATAGCCATTCGTGTTAATGCTTTGCCACATCATCGTCGTTGGGTTGCGTAGGCCCCCATAATTAAAGGCGACCGGATTGCCAAGGTTAGTTATCGCATTGGATGTGCCCGAATAGCCGTTGACGTTATATGATCCGCTTGCTAATCGATTTTGGTAATAACTGAATTCAAGTGTGTATTCGGTGTCACCGCCAGCGGCGTTTTGATAGCTCGTTTCGTTTTTGGTTGTCGTTGCTAGGGCAAAGATGGTGACACTGATGATTGACAAAAAGATATTCGAGAACAATTTCTTTCTTTCCATGAAACAACCGCCTTTAATTAAATCTCCAAATTCATATTAATTGATTAATGGAGAAGAATGAAAGAGGTCTCTACCTAGTAATTTAACGAATATCAATATTTTATATGTGATGAATAATTAAATCTTTGATTAAGTATAACTGCGACCATAGGCCGTATTGACTTGGGCGATGATTGCCGTTCGGTAATTTAGGAAGATGTCTTTGCTTGAAAAGTAATCCTCTTCGACTAGATCGTTTTCAAACGATTCGTAATTGTTTTTGTATGTGTCAAACATTGACTCATAACTAGCAAAACTGAATTCGCTTGATGATGCCACCGCCATCACGTAATCGTCATAGGCATCGCGATACGCATCTATGCGCGGGTATAGGTCGCTATATTGGTCGATTTCGCTTGCTTCGTAACATATCGTGTACCAGTAAAGCGGATTTTGTTGAAACTGCATCGAACTGTCAGGATTGGTCGCCACATATGAACCGGCATAGTGGGGATAAAGGTTTGCCATGGCCTGTCCGAGCCAATCGTTCCAGGCGACACCAAGCGACCAATCATAGTCGTAAGGGATGAAATAAGCTTTTTCAGTCACGGGATGGAAGTATAAGTAGAGGTTATTGACATTGTGACGCAAGTCGTCAGGATTGCCGGTTAGGTAAGAGATAGCGGCGAATTTGAGGAATGAATCGATGTCGATGACCGCCTCGAGGGCTGCAATCAAATCATTACCGGACAAATGCGTGCTTAAATTTAGCGTTTTAATCATATTCACAAGCGCATGGTGATCGCTTGTTTTTCGATTGGTTTTTAAATCGTAGGTCGGATGATAGCCAGCAACATCATCTTCAATGCCAATCATCGTCGGATCGGGGTAATAGTTGCCACCTTCTTCATAAATGGTGCGTCTTCCCCAAACGTTTTCGATTAAGAAGTCGGTTGGCCATAGGCACTTATACAAATCGCCTTGCGTTTCCGGTTTCGAGAAGTGGCGTCTAATTAACGTTTTATCAATTGCCTCATTAGTTATATAAATGCCCATGTTGACGGTTTCCGTGCCGTTATTGATGGAAAGGGCGGCCATCGACGATTGCGTGGCAATATCGTTATACGCCCGAAATAGTTGGAAGGCGAATGGTTGGCTGATGATGGTTCGATCGTTAGGACGATTGAATTTGAAATCAAGCTTTTCCATGTCAAACAGCCGGCGCGCTTGTCGGGCTTCATAATCGGGTTCGTCGTTTTGCCAACTTTTGCGCAGTCCATACGATTCATAATAATCATCGGTCCACGTTTCATTAAACGAAAGTTTAAAGCCCGGCATCGAGTCGTTGATTGATCCGTTTTCGACAAACGGGTGTCTAGAGGTATTACCCTTTAACCGCATTCCCACTTCATCGATTATGTAGTGAGTATCATTTAGGAATAGATGAACCAAAATCGGGAAATACATGGTGTTGCGCCAATCGTCTTTATAGCCACCGCAATCGGAAATGTTTTGAAGTTGCTCGGGTTCGATATCAAACCTAAATTCAACGACGCTATTAACGTCCCAAAATTCCGTGTACTCAGGCATTGGGGGTTTTGGAAGGTTGTCGTCAGATTCCGGTGTCTCCGGAATCGGGGTCACACCTTCGGGTAAACTCGATGCAGATGAACTGGAAGAAGTAGTTGAAGAAAAGTTAAAATCACAACTACTTAATGTCAGGATACATAAAAGTCCAATTAGCCAATAATTACGTCTCATGGATATTTCTCCGTGTTGTAACAATCGATTGTTATCATTGTTTGTAAGTTCATGCTAACACGATAAACGTACTCAAACCAAGTAAGTGGGGCTATCAAGTTTTTTAAAAGAAAAAGGCTAGGGGCTTTAACCCCCAGCCTTAATCCACAATCATGAATGATTAGACGATACGCGTGATTTCAACGATGGCCTTGGTTGCAGTAATCGAGATGATCTCAATCTCATAACCAATGTCTTCGTTAGAATTGAACTTGCCCGATAAGTTATCTTTGTCATAGATTTCAAAGATTGGGAAAGCCGAGAAGTGTTTGCTTGGGCTGAACGTGTCGCCTTCTTGGAACAGCGTATCGTTAGTGGCTCGGTTACCATTGATAAACGTATTCAAACCGCTTGATTCTAATAAGTGGACGGTTTTGAAGTATGGGTAGTCGGTCCGACCCGAGCTATTCGAAGTAATGATATACGAATAGTGGTCATAGCCGTATTGGAGCGTATCAACCACACCCATATACGTTTCATTACCAGCACCGTCGACATTGTAGCGACCGATGCGTGAATCGATGTGATACAGCTTGATACCCGCTTCGGTGAATCCTTGGATATTGTTGCCCGGATAGGCTGACTGTGAATCTTTTTCGTTAAGACCTGTCGGAGTGTAAAATTCTAGCGCTAGATAGTTATCAAACGCCGAACCGTTCCAGCCATCATTGATGAGGATGATTTCTCCTGTTTCTTGATAGGGATTGAGTTCAATCGTCGTCACTTCTTTGGTACCGTCGATGACAATCGGCGTCGCCCACTGCCATAACAGTTTTGAGTAGGGGTTGTGATCGAGGATGTTGTTGTCTTGCATATCAAGTGCACCCGCAGCACCCCAGTCGCCATCGGTGTAGGTATAGTAATCGGAAATGCCTAACAAGTGGCCGGTTTCGTGAATGTAGGTGTGGGCATCGATGTTGGAGCTACCATAACCTTCATACATGAAGTCATAGGAAATAAACGAATACGTCATTGGAAGCGCGTCAGTCGAATCGACGGGACGGTCATCCCAAGCGTGGTAGTTAGCATAGTTCCAATACACATAGGCCCAGAATTCGCTATTTTGACCGCGCGTGTAGTTAGCGTTTGTCTTATTGGGGTTGTTATAAATCATCACGAGCGAATCGACATAGCCATCACCGTTATTGTCGTATTGGGAAATATCGCTGCCTGGAAGTGATTTATACCAAGCGACGACTTCATCGCCCAATTGCCAAGTCGGATTGAAGTATTGTGAATAATCACCAGTTGTCCGGGTTAGGGCATCGAAGTTATTCGCGGTATAAGGCGCTTCATAAAAGTCGGTGACTTCACCCGTCAGCGTCAATTTGCCGTAACTAGATTTGTAGAAATAACTGGAGACTGATTCCCACGCTGTTTCTTCGCTCGTGCCGAAGAAAGTTTTACGAATTTCTTCGCTGCGGGCGGTTCGAGCGCTGGGGCTCATTGGATAGTCTTGGAAAATAACGGGGACGACAAGAATCTTTTGGGTACCTAGTGAAGGTAGCGGGAAACGATCGGCTTGATACCAGTATTCTTGGGGATCAATCGTTTGATCTTCGGGATCGGCGATGTAATAGCCTTGAGCGCCTGGTTCATAGACTGTGCCTGAACCACCAGTGTTGGGGCCTTCAGGATAGACGAAGTCTTCGGAGAAGTATACCTTGATGGAGCTGACGTACATGACACCGACGCCATTAAGGAAACTGAAGTGAGTATAATCTTGACCAGAGAAGTCATAGATGTATTGGAGAGCACCAATTTTGGTAAATGGGATGATTGTAATCGCGGGATCAGCACTGGTGCCGGCAAACATCGTGAAACGATTGGTCGTTTTCGGTTGATATAGATTGACTTCAATCGAGTAAATCTTATCGAGCGAATCGATATTGAATAATTTGAAGGCCGATGATTGGGCTTCTAGATTGGCCGTTGCCCCATAGTTTTTCGCGCCATTAAACTTGAATAGCACATTGTCGATGTAGATGTTGGTTTCCACTAGTGGAAAGTTTGGTAGTTCCGGAACGCTGACGCCGCGGGCAAAAATCAGTTCGTTGCCGATGATTGGCTGTTCACTGGAACTCGAACTGCTTGATGATGGTTCTTCGCTTGCAGATGAGCTGGACGTGACTTCCGATGAGCTCACGTCTTCGCTACTTGAACTTGGTGGTAGCGATGAGCTGGCGCATGCGCCTAGTAGCAGTAAGCCTAGTGTCGCATAAATAGTTAACGCTTTTTTGTTCATAATTTGTCCTCTTTAATAAGTTATCTAACTTTATGTAATTATATATTGATTGTCAAGGATGCGCTACGCGGGCGCAACATTGAAAACGCTTAATAATAAAAAAAGACCTTGTCAACATGACAAGATCTTGTTCCTTTCATCTAAATACGGTCGATTTGTATCGTCGCCTGACTCGAGTTCAGAGCGATGATTGTGATTTGATAACCAATCAGGCTGGAATCGTTGAAGCGTCCGGAGTTATAAAACATATTCGCATAAGTCGCGGGTGAGAAGACGTCGCCTTGGACGAATAGCGAACCGTTATCCGCTAAGCCGCTATCGAAGTAGACGTCGCCGCCTTTGTCGATTAGGTGCAAGAGCTTCAGGTTAGGATCTTCGCTATAGTAGGACGTATTGCTCATGGCAATATACGGATAGTAACTGCTGCCCACATTCAGCGTGTCGGTGAATGAAGTCAAATATCCTGAGAAATTGTATTTACCAAGTCGGCTATCGACGTGATAGATCTTGATGCCGGGAATCGTGAAGCCACGTGCTCCGTTAGCATACATCGCTTGTGAATCGGAGTGGTTTAATCCGGTCGGGGTATAGAATTCCAATAATAAGTATTCATCATACGGCGATCCGTTCCATCCGTTGTTAATAAGGATGAACTGCCCCGAACTTTCAAACGGGCTAAGCGTAATTGTGGTGCTGGCTTTGGTGTTGTTGACATAGTAGGGCGACGTCCATTCTAATAAATATTTGGTATAGGCGTTATGGTCGAGGATGTTATAGTCCATCATGTCGAGGCCGCCGGCCGCGCCATAATCGGAATAATCATAGGTGTAGTAATCATCAAGTCCAAGGATGTGGCCGGTTTCGTGAATGAATGTATGGGCGTCGACTTGGTTAAGTGCCGTACCATAACCCTCACTCATGAAGTCGACTGAGGCCCAAGCGTAGGTCATCGTCGCCGGGTAGGAGACGATGTTAGAAGGATAGTAGTTATCATAGTCCCAGTAAGTATAAGCCCAGAATAAATCATCACGGGCATCACCATATGTTGAGCCAAAGCTATATGGATTGGCATACACCATCCACACGGCATCGATATAGCCATCGCTATTGGTGTCGTATTCGGACAAGGTTGTTCCACTGACGCCTTTATACCAGTCAACGGCCCGTTCTAGTAGCGTCCAGGTCGGATCATAATAGGCCGATAAACTTGAATCGCGGCCTAGGTTCCAGTTGGCGAATGTGCTGGTAGTCACGCCCGCATTATAGAAAGGAGTGACGACCCCAGTGAGGTTTAAATTGCCATAACTTGATTTGCTATAAAACGATTGGACCGATTCCCAACCGGTGTCTTCGGTTGCCCCAAAGAAGGTGGCGTTGATTTTGGCCCACCATTCATCTTGAGCGGATGTCGATAATGAATAATCGGTAAAGTAGACGGGAATGACCAGCATTTTTTGCACTCCGGTGCTGCCAAGCGCAAACGTTTCGGCCGCATAATTGTAGTCGTCGCGATTGATTGTGGGCGTATCTCGTAGTTCATAACCATCACCTGTATCTGGGATTGTTGCTTCTGATGTCGTATAAGTAATCACGATGCTTTGGATGTAGATGGCATTGGTACCGTTTCTAAAGGAGAAGTGGGAATAGTTTCCACCATTAAAGTCATAGGTATAGACGGCACCGCTTGATGACGGGATCACGGTTGTGACGTTTGGATCCATGGAAGTGCCGGCATACATCGTCGTGGTTGTCTTCTCGCTTTGAAGCGTCATCACAATCGTATTTAATACGAACAGGCTATCGACATTGTAGATCTTGAATGTGTTGGCTTGGCCTTGGATGACCCCTGCCGTATAGTTACCGGCTTGGGCGTATTGGAACAAGATATCATCAAATACCACATCAGCGGTGACACCACTACCAGGATATGCTCCTAGCGTCGTCCATGTATCTCTAGAAATGGTGATGGTTTTGATAACTTGCTGTTCAGACGAAGACGACGAACTCTCAGTCGTTGTTGAGCTAGATGATGAGGAAGAACTCGAGGAAGAACTGGAAGAAGCGCTTGACGAGGAACTCGATGCGGAACTAGACGTTTCCGAACTCGATGAACTTGAGGTCACGTCAGTCGAACTATCTTCGCTTGAAGTTACTTCAGTGGAAGTCGTTGATATCGATGTTGTTGAGGATTCACTTGATTCAGTCGATGAGAGGCTGGTACATCCGACGAGTAATGTCAGTGCTAAGCCCAGTAGTAAGAGCGTGCGTTTCATATAGAATTAACTCCTTAATAGGAAAGAATACTATCTCTAAGAGATAAAGCAATAAAAACATGTTGTAAATAAGAAAAAAACGGATGCCTATTCAGCATCCGCATTATTCTTTTTTCTTAACGCATCTTTGAGTATCGCTTTTCGCATGCGATATGAGGCAGGCGTTATCTCTAACAGTTCATCCTCATTTAGATAAGCCAGACAGTTTTCTAATGACATCGTGCGGGGTGCTTTCAATACGACTTTGGCTTCTTTGGTCGACATGCGCACATTAGATAAGGCTTTCATTTTAGCTACATTAACCACTAAGTCACGGGCGTATTTATTCTCACCGACGATCATACCTTCATACACTTGCGTGCCTGGTGTCACAAACATCACTCCGCGGGCTTCTAAGCCTTCGAGGGCATATGAAGTGACCATGCCTGATTCGGAGGCGACAAGTACGCCTTGATGGCGGCCCATGCCTGAAAAGCCCGATAAAGGCTTATGGCGTTTATAACTATGGCTCATCAGCCCATAACCTTTTGTCAGTGTCATGATTAGGTCATGTAAACCTAATAGGCCCCCGGTGGATATTTCATAGATAAGACGCGTGTTAAGCGCGCCCGTGTCCATGTGGAGCATTTCACCCTGTCGCATCGATACGGCATCCATAACTAAACCTAGATGCTCAGTGGGAACATCAATCGTTAATTCTTCAAATGGTTCATATGGCTTATCATCAATCATCTTGATGATGACTTTGGGTTTACTTACCTCAAGCTCATACCCTTCGCGTCGCATCTTTTCGATTAATATGCCAAGGTGAAGTTCGCCTCGACCCGATACAAGAAAGCGATCGCTATTTTCGATGGGCGATACTTTTAAGGCGACATCTCGTTGGACTTCTTTTTCAAGACGGGCTTTTAAATGCCGATAAGTCACATATTTACCAGATTGACCAACGAACGGGGAACTATTAGGAGCAAATGTCATTTGTAGTGTCGGTTCACTGACAAATATTTTAGGAAGTGGATTCACATATCCGACTTCGCAGATGGTTTCTCCCACATTTATGTCTTCAATCCCAGCGACACCGACGATGTCTCCCGCGGTTGCTTCTTCTAGTTCATAACGGTTAATTCCCAAAAACTTGAATAGCTTAATGACTTTTCCTGGCTTGATGGAACCATCAAGTCTCGCTAGCGATACTTGTTGTCCTAACCTTATCGTGCCGGTTTTAACCACGCCGATGCCGATGCGACCGACGAAGTCGTTATAATCGAGTAGGCTTGGTTGAAACTGGAGATGGCCGACTTTTTTGACTCGGGGACTAGGAATTTCGTCAATGATTAAATCAAGGATGGCTTCCATGCCTTTGGTTTGATCGGATAAGTCTTCTTGACGACCGCTGGTGCCTAATAAGCCTGAAGCATAAGCCACTTTGAAATCAAGCATCTCTTCAGGCGCATCAAGGGCGATGAATAATTCGAGTACATCTTCAAGTGTTTGCTTGATATCGACATTGTTACGGTCGATCTTGTTGATAACCACAATGGGTTTGACTCTGGCTTCGATTGCTTTCTTGAGCACGAACCTTGTTTGAGGCATTGTGCTTTCAAACGCATCCACAAGAAGAAGACAGCCATCGACCATGTTCATGATACGTTCGACTTCACCACCGAAATCAGCGTGTCCAGGCGTGTCCATAATGTTGATTTGATAGCCTTTATATTGGAAACCGGTAGCTTTCGCTAGTATGGTAATGCCACGTTCTCTTTCAATATCGTTAGAATCCATCATTCGTTCGGATGATTGTTCGTTATCTCTGAATAAATGGGCAGTTTTAAAGAGTTGGTCGACCATTGTGGTCTTACCATGATCGACATGGGCGATGATAGCGATGTTTCTGATATTCATATAGGTATTTTCACCGGTATAAGAATACGCCTATATGAGGTGGAGTGCACGATAAATATATCAGTTAATGGGCTTAATATTTGCTTTGTCAAATAACGATGAGAATTTTCATTGGTATGTATCGTAGATAAAATGGGTATCGATTGTTTGTTTGAAAGACACTCTCATAAGTTATTACTAATGGGACATTAGTATATTTTTGTTGTGGTTGTTACTTCTTTTCCTGTAGTAATTCTTCTCCTTATTTTTTTATTAACGCATCTAACAAAATTTTATGGCCGCGTCCATTGACGAGAAACTCTTTAATATGAGTTAATATGCCTATAAGACAACATCCCAATCGAAAATCGACTGGTTTTATAAAAAAACATATCTATTATTGAAGATGCTATTGATTCGGATGAAAACTTTCTAAAAAAAAAATACAGGCTTCATAATTATCATGTAGCACTCGATTAATACACGTTTTTTGTAAAATAAATTAATTCAAAAACAATATCTTCAAAGAGGTTTAATCATGTCAAAAAAGAATGAAACCAACAAATTAGATATGTATTTAGAAAGAATCTATATCTTTTTTAAGAAACGTCTCAATTTTGATGATTTTCAGGCAGTTGTAGCGGTTACTTCAATCATATTGTTGCCTTTTTCAATTGTTTTCGGTTATTGGTTATCCAAGATTCAGACATTTCAAATTATGATGTTTGTTACTATTGGTCTTGATATTATTGCAGTGATTTATTCAGTAGTTAAACCTTATTACAAAAAAAAGAAACGGATACAGCTTGAAGACCAATTAAGAAAGAAGAGCATTGAAGTAATTGACATGGACGATGTTAATAGACTAGAACCAACAGCATTTGAAGCATTCGTTAGAGAATATTACAAGCAACAAGGTTATAAAGCGGTTGTAACTAAAGCATCACATGATCATGGTGCTGATGTAATTGCCGAAAAAGGCGAAGATAGAGTCGTTGTTCAAGTGAAACACAAAGACAAACCCGTCGGAAGGATGGCTGTTTTAGAAGTTAACGAAGCTAGATATGCATATAAAGCTGATGAGGCCGTTGTCATCACAAACAATGAATTTACATCAAGCGCCATTAAGTGTGCATACGAGAAGAAGGTTAAACTTATCGATGTTAATATCATCTCCCAATTTTTTAGAAAAAATAAGAAAATAACCATATCTCATATTGGTGAAGAATATAAACACATTAAGTTTTGAAAATATAAATTAGCATGAATAGGTCGGAAGTAAAAAGATACTGATCACACTAATAAAATAAGGAAAGAGAATAAACTCTAAAGAACGAAGAAACGAATATTACTGATAATCTATGGCTGAAAATCCGTATGTCGCCGGTTCAAGCTCGGATGGGCCGCCATTATATCATCACAGAGGGACTTTTATAGTTTCTCTTTCTTCTCTTTTCTAAGGGTTTTGTGTATGGCAAAACTTATTTATGAATGGTAAGACGATACTTATGGTATTACTTGTTTTTTTCTAGTGTTATAAAAATATGATCGAGTGTATCCACAAATGATTTAACAGTCCTATTGAGCAATTCTTCCTTTGACAAAGATAACACTTGAAACACAGACATTGAACCTTTCAAGATATCTCCTGGTTCTTTAAAGAGATTAGATAAATAAGCCATAAAATCTTTTGGTTTGTCGGTCTCTTCAAATATTCTTACTTTTGTTCCGGTATTTTCAATTAGACATAAAAAATCTTTCAAAGTAACCATGATTAATTCTCCTTATTAACTATTATAATTTTTTTCTTTCGCAAATGAAAATTGTAACAACACGTTTCCTTCTCGCTTAGGTCTCGCGTATGCTGAAGAAGATCGCGGCGATTGAGAAGCAACTAAAGCGAGTGATGAAGCGGAATGATTCCGATTATTAAAAGGGAATCCGCTGCAGGGATAGGTAACGATTATTTGTTTAAGGGCAGCGTAATAAGTAATTACTAACGATTCATGAGTATATTTCTTTAGTGGTTGTCACTTCTTTTCCTTGTGGTAATTATTATTTTGATTCTTCTATTAACGCATCTAGCAAAACTTTATTGGCCTTTTTTCATTGACGGGAATCTATCAATTGTGAGTAAATAATTAGTATCAATGAGACAATTAAAAATAATTTAATGAAATTGTCACTCAAAAAAATATGGAGAAAAGTTATTTCGGTGAAAGTTTCTGAATGAAGACCGTATTACTAGATACAAACATTATCATCGAAAGAGAAAACCCAAAAGTTCCTAACCAGTCTGTAGGAAGATTATTTAATATTCTTGATAAGGAAAAATCTCAAAAGTATATTCATCCGACCTGCTTTGACGAATTATCAAAATATCATGATCAAAAGCAAGTGGATATCTTGCGTGCCAAATTAGCAGCATATAATCTTATCAATATCCCAAATTTAAGAGACAGTTCCTTTGATTCTCTTGTTCAATATTTAACGTCCTCGGAAAATGATTTAATAGATAATCAATTACTATTTCAAATATACGACAATCGACTGGATTGTCTGATTACGGAAGATAAAAAAATTTTAAGGAAAGCCAATATTCTTAGAATTCGGTCAAAAGTTTTTACGATTGATGAGTATCTCGCTCTTTTCATATCTGAAAATCCCTCCGTAATAGAGTATGGAGTATTAAGTGTCAAAAAAAGAAAATTCAAAGATATCGATTTATCTAACCCTTTTTTTAATTTCTTTCGGGTTATGTATAGCGATTTCGATAAATGGTTTAAAAGAAAATTCGACGAAGACGCCTATGTGGTTGAAGATGGATCAGATATTAATGGTTTTCTTTATATAAAAACTGAAGATACCGACGAACCTTATGGTCATTTTTCAAAGCCATTTATGCCCAAAAAAAGGTTAAAAATTGGAACATTCAAAGTCATTTCTTCTGGTTATAGACTTGGTGAAAGATTTATAAAAATCATTATTGATAATGCTGTACATAGAAATGTTGATGAAATATATGTCACGATTTTTAACAACGAAGAGTCAGTTAAGCCATTAGTGGGTTTACTAGAATCTTGGGGATTTTCAGAATATTGCATAAATACTAAAACGGGCGAGTCCGTAATGATTAAAAATCTTAGAGTTTATGATTATACTAAGAGTCCTAAGTACAATTTCCCTTTGATAAACAAAGATGCAAATTTCTTTTTTTTACCAATTGAACAAGTTTTCCATGCTGAGTTATTCCCAGACTCTGCTTTATATAAAGAAAAAATCACTGATGAAAAAAAACCATATCAATATGCGCTTCAAAAGACATATATCTCATTTGCATATTCTGCGCCAATTGCAAGGTCTGGAGACATAGCATTAATCTATAGAAAAGGTGATTCTTTAAACGCCTGCTACACAGGTGTTGTTTCCACCGTAACCATTATCGAAAAAGTTATTAAAATAAATGGATTTGACCATTTGCTGAGCGAATGTGAAAACCGAACATTATTCACTAAGGAACAACTAAGCAGTTTTTATCATGACCAAAAAACCATATTTGTAGTAAAATTACTCCATCGAGATACTCTTAAAAACAAAGTAATCTTGAAACAACTATGGGATCAGAACATTATCGAATTTCCAAATGGTCCAAGACCATTTTCTACGATAGATAACGCAAAATATTATAAAATTCTTGAATTAGGAAAGGGGGATATTAAGTGAAAAAGATTCTCATTTCGATAAAAAAAGAATATGTTGATAGGATCATATCTGGTCAGAAAAAATACGAGTTCCGTACTCGAGTTGCCAAAAGCGATATTAGCGAGCTAATAATTTATTGTACGATACCAACTAAGAAAATTGTCGCTGAAGCTGAAATTCTAGAGATTTTAGAACTGCCAAAAGAAGAAATGTGGAAGTATACACAAGAGTTCGCAGGCATTTCTAAGGAAAGTTTCATGAAATACTTTAGTAAGAACAAGATTTCCTATGCTTACAAACTAGGAAAGATTACTGTTTATGAGCAAGTTAAAGATCTCAATGAATATGGAATTAAACACGCGCCACAATCGTTTGTTTACGTATAGTTTTTTGAACATGACAATCAAACTATTAAAGTTTTAATCATGAAAACGTCATCACCCTTTTTATTGTTATAGTGCGACTATGAGATGTATTTTTTGCGGTAAAGATTGCGAAAAAAAGAGCGCTATCGAACATATTGTCCCCGAATCACTTGATAATAAAACATTATTACTACCGAAGGGCTATGTTTGTATTCAATGCAACAATTATCTTGGAAGAGAGGTTGAAGCACCTTTTATTAATCATCCTTTAATAATGACAATTAGATCACAACTAAATATTGAAAGTAAAAAAGGATCCATTCCATCATCAATCATTAATATTGAAAATGTTGGCAATGCAATTCTTTCAAAAAGAATAATTAATGGCAGAATGTCCTGGTTTTTAGGAGTAGATGAAAGTCAAATAAATGCACTTCTTCAAGCGGCTCAACAAAAAAAGATTATTTATGAAGCCTTGAATGGCTTACCTCCAAAAAAAATTACTAATCGTTTTGCGTGTAAGGTAGCAATCGAACTACTTGCCTATAACATGATTGATACTGATGAAATCAAATATTTTGCTAATACAAAAGAATTTATGCCACTCATCAACTATGTTCGTTATGATCCGAGAAAAATCTGGCCAGTTAACAGTCGGAAAATCTGGCAACACTTTACATTTATGGATAATTCAAATAAATCTAATCTTATTTTTCGCTCAAAATCACTTATTATTGATAATCACATTTTTTATATGATTTTTATTTTATATGGCTACGAATTTGCTGTTAATCTATTTACTCCAGAAATATCAAATTATAAAAATTGGCTTGAAAAAAATAATAATATAAGTCCCTTATAATCATAATTTAGGGCTGAAAATCCGTGTGTCTTCGGTCGAATCACAGCATTTTTAATAATCAATCATTTTTGATTTATTACTCAAGGTATAAATAAGATTTCTTGGGATTTTATGAGAAAATTCTATGAATCGCTAATAGAGACATAATTTAGATCGTATGAAATTCTTAAGATTTTCATCTTCACAATAAACAAAACAACCCTTTTGTCCTCTAGATAGAAGAGTACGATAAGTATTTCTTATGATTTTTTCAGCCAATGCAATATCACGAGTTCTTCTAACTCCGCTACTGCCATCACTAAGGGCAGCTTTCGTTTTATCGACAATCACCTTGCCGTTTTCATAACGCATATCGAGTCCGATAATAATTCCGACATATTCAAACTCGATTCCTTGCGTCGAGTGAATGCAGCCTACTTGTTCAAACGATTCGGGATCGGTCGCAAATGAATCAGTGGTGAAGTTCCATTGTTTCTTGAAACCATTTTTTAAGATGATGTCGTAAGCATTTTTGTCTTTTCTCGACATCCATTCATAAGTGTATCCAGCAATCATTCTTGCTTTGTTATTGATGTTCTTTTCCTTTAGTGCTTCATACATTTCATTTGGGTCATCAAAGATTCTTAGGTCGTAATCAAACTCTTTATCGAATGTCTTGTTCGCAGTCTCCCTAATTCCCAAGAGGTTGTCGAGAAAAGCTAGATATCCATCTGATCCATTGCAACGGAATTGCGAAACAAGATTTAAGTCTTCTGATTCATGAATCGTTGATCCATAGAATCTTGCCCACTTCTTTATCTCGTCGGCGGTGCCGATGTCGCTTGTAGTAACTATTTGATCTTCATCAAGGAAGAAGACGCTGATTTTTGAAGCATTGATTAGTTCTTTAACTTGATTTTCACCAAGATTTGATTGATATCCAGATTTAAGTTTGAGGCGGTGTGCTTCATCGATTATGAGGCAGTCATAGGTATTTGATTTAGCATTAAAGTATGAACCGGAGCCACGGAATAAATCTCGGAGGTATGTCAGTTTGTATTTACCTCCAATAAGTGATTTGGAAAATGCATAGCGAGGCGCACTATTTTTAGTAACATAGTTCGCAGATTTGCCCATTTCAATCAACTTGGCAAGAAGATTTACGGCGACTACGCTTTTACCAGTTCCCGGACCACCTTCGACGATGACGGTGTGTTTATGGTCGTCGTCAAATGATTTCTCTACAAGTTTCAACACCGTAGCATAGGCGACTTGCTGTTCCATTACTAAGACGAATTCTTGGTTCCCGTTCATGACAAGACCGACTGCGTCCTGAAGCGCCTTTGATGGTTTTAATCTTCCGTGTTCGATAATTTCAAATAAGTTTTTCTTAGATGATTTTGGTACGTGTTCATGAATGAACTTAGATAGTTTTTCTCGGTCTTCACCAATAAAAATTGGCGCCTCTTTGATAATGTCGTCGTATTGAGGTCCGGTTATTTGATCTAAATGTTTGGTATCGTAATTGTGTAAATAAGCGCAAGGAATTAATTTTATATTTTGTTCTCGAATCGATTCATTGAAATTTTCAATCAATTTAGCATACGAATATGCTTGTTGCGAAGGGTGAACAACTACGCGTTTTGACCCGCCTGTGTATGTTTCAACAAGGTTTTCTCGACTTAACTTTGTAACTCTTTGCCACTGCTTCAATTCAACAATGACGATGGAATCGTTATAATCGTTGGCTCCTCCAATAAGAAAATCAACGCGTCTTGATGTTAAGGGTATTTGATATTCGATTGACACGGAAACATCATCGTCAATCTTAGATTGCTGAAGTGCGAAATACATGTGAGGCAGCGAATTTTGCCAAGACATAAATTCACGGTCATTACCCGTTGCTATGCCGTAATCTTTTAATTTTTCTTCAATTTTATAGGCAAGGCTGCCTTTTTCAACGTCGGTAGAGAAAGATGATTTTGTTCCTGAATAAACTAACATAATTATTTCTCGTTGTATTTCTTAGAGGAACCTTTTGACGTTTCCACCGGATACTTTATTTCGTTTTCTTTTAGTTTTTCGAGGATTACCTGCTCGATGTCGAGGTTATAGGCATCCGCCATAAGGATGCAGTATATGAGAATGTCAGCAAGTTCTTTTTTTAGATTGTCTAAGTTCCTTTCCTTGTTACTCCATTGAAATTCTTCAAGCAATTCTGCAGCTTCAATTGAAATGGACTTAGCTAAATTTTCACCAGTATGAAATTGCTTCCAATCTCTGGAGTTTCTAAAATCAACAATTTTTCGTATCATTTTTTCGTTCATATGCTTATCTAATCACAAAATTATGAAATGGTTAATACTTATGAGCATATATGCATCGTTAAATACAATGATTAGCTTCAAATTATCTCTTCAAGTTTATAATCAACAATCTCATTATCATCCGTCCCCAAGATATCATCATTATTCATGAAGATGAATGTCGCTTTAATCTTCTTACCTTCTAGCACTAGTGGCAGCCAATAAGCATCATCTTTCCACATCTGGTCATATGGAATCTTATCATTGGCAAACCATACCGGTTTCATCTCATCGGATTCAGTTGGTTCACCAACCCATTTCGTGCACACGTATACGTGCATTCTTAATAAATAACTATCACCAAAATCAATAATCCCGGCCTTATAGCATTCCTTGACTCTTAGTCCGGATTCTTCCCTGGCTTCTCTAATCGCCGCATCTAATATTGTTTCATTTTGATGTGGTTTGCCACCAAAGCCGTTGTACTTGCCCATGCCAAAGCCACGCTTCTTAAGGCCTAATAAGATGCGGTTACCATCAATGAAAAGCATGTTGGTGACATCGTTAATGGTTTTGTTGTTGTTTTTCATATTCTTAATCATATAACAAACTTTTCAAAAACCTGATAAATGTTATACTTGAAACGATATTTAACATAGATGGTGAAACATATGATTAATCGGAAACTTAGCAAAGCCAATTTATTGAAACAACTGGAAGCCAAACAGCGGCTTCTCGATCAACTCTTAGCAGAACAGCAACAAGACACGAAACTCGAATTCGGTTGGTCGGGTAACCTCGGTCACTGGTATTGGGACATTCCCACGAACACGGTGACGTTTAATCCACTTAAAGTGACCACGCTTGGATATACGCTTGAAGAAGTACCCACTCCAGTTGGTTTTGAATTCTTTACCTCAAAACTACATCCTGATGACTACGAACCGTGCATGGAAAACATGCGGCGTCACTTACGAGGCGAAACCCATGTCTATGAAGTCGAATATCGGATTCGGTGCAAAGACGGGCAATACAAATGGTTTTATGATCGAGGCGCGATTACCAAACGCGGGCAAAAAGGCAAACCATTGATGCTATCGGGCATCGTGTTTGACATTACCGACCGCAAAAACAAAGAACTGAAACTAGAAGTCGAAAAGAAACATTTGCAGCAACAAGCCACACTTGATGAACTGACAAGAGCGCTTAACTACCGTGGCATCATCGGTGAACTCAAACGGCTCTTATCAAGTCCTAAGAAAGAATCGGAGAGCTTATCGATTTTAATGATTGACGTCGATGATTTCAAACGCGTCAATGACACCTATGGCCACATCGTGGGCGATGATATATTACGCGACATCGCCAAAATCATTCAAAGCAATCTGCGGGATAGTGATCGGTTAGGAAGGTATGGGGGCGAAGAGTTCCTGATTGTGTTCCCAAACACGAAGCTCGAAGACGCTTATGAAATCGCCGATCGGTTGCGGCTCAAAATCAGTCAATACCGTTTTATCAAAGAAATACCAATTACGGTCAGCGGTGGCGTTTATGAACTCAAAGGCGCCAGCGTGCTCGACCTGATCAGACAAGCCGACATCAATTTATATCAAGCCAAACGGCTTGGCAAAAACCGCATCGTTTAATCACTTACTTACGGCCCCGGTGATGTATCACGGGGCTTTTTTGTTACACTGAACTTAGATGAACCTGAAGGGAGATGTATATGAAAGCTAGAGGGAAAGTCATTGTTGTCACCGGAGGTGGTAACGGCATCGGGCGTCAAGTTGTGTTGCAACTGCTTGGAAAAGGCGCCTCAGTATGCGCGGTTGACATTAGTCAAAAAGGATTAGAAGAGACAGCCCGCCTTGCCCTAGATCACAAACAACATCTAACTACTTATATTGTCGATATAGCTTCGCGGGAAGCGATTGAAAGGCTGGCACAGGAAGTGGAAGCCAAACACGGGCATGTCGACGGCTATATCAACGTGGCTGGTATTATCCAGCCATTCATCCATGTCAATGAGCTAACGTATGAAAAGATTGCCCAAGTCATGAATGTTAACTTTTATGGCACGTTATACATGGCCAAAACGTTTATACCATATTTACTAAAACGTGAGGAGGCCCATATCGTCCATATCGGCTCGATGGGAGGCTTCTTGCCAGTACCTGGACAAACGGTTTACGGGGCCTCGAAATCCGCGGTCCATTTATTAACGACGGGGCTACATTCCGAATTACGTGATACGAATGTCAAAGTAACGCTGGTAATGCCCGGAGGCGTAGCTACCGACATTTCTAAGAATTCAGGGGCGACGGGGCTCAAAGTTGATGCCTCCTCATCTAAGATGAAGTTATTGACGCCCCAGCAGTGTGCCTCCATCATTATCGCGGCGATGGAGAAAAACAAATACCGCGTCCTCGCAGGTACTGATTCCAAGATCATGGACAAACTCGCGCGAATCGCTCCTAAGAAAGCGGCCAGCATTATCGCCGACAAACTTAAAAGCGTCATGTGAAATATGAAGCGGAGGTGTGTGCCTCCGCTTTTATTATGATTTCTTTAGTTTCTTCGGTCGCTCGATTTTGCGACTGATGATAATAAGTAGTGTCAATAAGAACACGGTCACCATTGACAAGATGATGATTGAGATAATACTGATTGTTTGATTGTCTTCCGATGTTAAAAGCATATAAATATCAGTGACGACCGAATAGATGGTGATGAACGTGAAGAATGCTAATATTTGTTGGATCAATGCATTGGCTTGTTGATTCCTTTTAGTGTCGAGGCCTTCAATCGCATAGTTGAGGTTTTCCAGCGCTGTTTGATAGGTGAGCTTCTTGCCTTCGACATGGAATTGGTGATGGTGTTCGATATGCGTGATTTGATAATGCCTTAACATTGGTCGTAGCATTTTTACTTTAAGCAATCGCAAATTGTTCGTGTTGATGACGTCGCGGACAATGTTATTATCGATTCTGACGTCTTTTGCAATCAAGTTAAGATAAGCCGAATAGCAAAACACGGCATTGGAGTACACTTGGCTTTCAATCAGTGCCAGGAAGTTAGGGTATAACAGCTTATCAACGCATTGGGGTGTGTAATCATCTTTCTTGATCTTCCAAAACCACTGCGAGTCGTTGACGGTGAATAGTTCGACTGGTAAATCAAGATAGATATCATGGTCTTTGTGTTTGCTGTTTTTAAGCGTTTGATAGTTATTGTCTTCATCAATGAAGAAATAGTGATTGTTGAATAGGTAGCTTCGTTTACGCGTGTGTTCGCCGGTTTCGATTAACTGAGTGGGCACACCGAAGTGATATGATTTTGATTTGATGATGAAACCATGGTCGGCTAGGAAATCCACGAGTGTTTCAAATAATTCAAGATGGTCGTTGATCGTCGTTTTTACAGCGACGTTGACATCGGTTTCAATCATCCTGAAATCGAATGGCTTACGATATTCAAACACGATCAGAATCGCTAAATAGCCGAGGTCATTGACATGGAGTCGCAGTTCATCAAATGCCACGCCCTCAATCTTTTCATCAAGCGTTGTCTGCAGTTGTTTAATCGCCTCGGGTTTGAATTTGACGGCGATCGATTGTTCCTCATCGGATCGCAGTTTCCTCGCTTCATAATTAAATTCAAATAATGGATGTTCAATCAGATTAACGGTCTTTAATGTGTGGGCGTCACTTAAAAAGTGATTGATCATCCAAACACGGTTTTGCATACATTTAATCATTTGTTGTCTCCCTATATGGTTAAGCACATGATAACAACTCGTCATTAATATTGGCAACCCGCTTTTTCCCAAATCTTTTTATCGGTTGGCTATTATCAAATGAATGATGGAGTGGCACAATAGTGGCTATGGATAATAACGAGTTGAAGAAGATGCGCCGCCATGAAGCGTGGATGGCGTTTAAGTACTTACTATTCGCGGCATCAGCGGGACTGATTGAGATTGGTTCGTTTACGCTGCTTAATGAACTAACGGGCTTACCGTATTGGCCTAGTTATTTAATTGCGTTAACGCTTTCGATTATATGGAACTTTACGTTCAATCGCCGTTACACGTTTAAATCGGCTAACAACGTTCCCAAAGCGATGGTACAAGTATTTGCTTTCTATCTAGTGTTTACACCTTTATCGACGATACTGGGCGAATATCTTGTAACGGTGCTTGGCTGGGATGAGTATCTGGTAACCGCGTTAAATATGCTCGCTAATTTCATCCTTGAATTCTTATATCAACGCTTCTATGTGTTTAAACAATCGATCGACACAAACGATCTAGCAAAAAGGGAAGCAATAAAAAAGGATGGACAAGTCCATCCTTAATCGAGTTGATAATTGATGTTATTAAGCGAGTGTGACCAGCACGCCCCACGCGGGTAGTGAGGTCGTCGTTGCGCCCTTGATTGAGATAGCGACATCACCACTGACACCGCTTAATGACACTGCGGTGTTACTCATATTGATATATACCGAATAAGTTTCCGTATCATCGAATCGCTTAAAGGCGAAGACGTTATATGAGCTTTGATATTGCGTTAAGGGAATGGCCTCATAAGCGCCGGTTTTTAAAGCATCGGAATTAGCCTTAAGAGCCGTCAGGCGCTTGATATTCGAGAGCATCGAACTTTCATTCGCCATTTGTTCAGATACGCCAGGAAGCGTTTGATTGTACGAATCAAGGCTAACTTCGTATGTTTGATCGCCGGAGAAGGTATAACCCGTCATGTATGGCGATGAGTTATCTTGGTTCCATTTGAAAGGTTGTCTTGCAAACCTATCAGCATGAGGTGATTGTTCGCCAACGCCAGTTGGTAAGTTGCTGGACATGCCCAGTTCATCACCATAATAAATCCATGATAAGCCTGGTAATAGAATCGTCGCCGCATTAGTCGCCAGTGCCATTTGCGTGGCATGAGCGGCGTTGGCACTATTAATCGTGCCTCTCCCGCTAATATCGCCACTAGCGCCCAGCGTGCCGGTGATTTTGTTAACCGGACGAACGAGGTCATGGTTAGAAGTAAATAAGCCATCGACTGCTTTCGTATCCAGCGTGTTGTTATTGGACCGGTAACGGTTGAATACATTGCGAACGCCCGGATAGTTCCATGAGCCACCATAGGGCACATTCACCTTAGTATCGGGATCGGTGGGATTGCTTTGAACATTGGGGACGAAGTTATCGCCACCCTCTGGTATATAAGCCCCAGCGACTTTACTAGCTACGCGATAGGTTGGCTGCCTGTCGCCATTAGCGGCCGCTTGCATCAGGTTGTAATACATATAGAAGTTAAGCATCGAATCAAGCCCTTCATAGTAAGGAGCGACACGGTATGCATGACCATCGAAGTTTTCCCCGACGATAAACGCTTCGGGGTGTTTTTCTTTGAGTGAACCGTTAAGTTCCCGGAAGAAGTGGAGATTTTTAGTGAGGTTGGAATTGTAGTTGACGCTGCTACCGGAGTCGGTAATGATGACGTCGGTGGGATTGGGAATAATTTCTTCTTGCATATAGACGTGCTTGACAGCGTCAATTCTAAAACCGGCAACGCCTAAGGTAACCCAGTAATCCATAATGTCAATCATCACGTCGCGCGTGGCTTGATAATCATAGTTAAGTTCGGGCATCGAGGAAGCGAATTTACCATAGAAAGAATAATCATAGGTCGAATACGGATGCCAGAACTGATTCAGCGTTTCTACCTCGTGGTTCCGCCAGTGGTAATAAGCGCGGTATTCGGGGTTCAAACTTAAGCTTTCTTGGAATAACACGTTATTGATTGATGTGTGATTAACGACGAGGTCCATCACGATCTTGATGTTGCGACTACGGGCTTCCAGTATCAAATCGACATAGTCGAGCATCGCGCTTTTGTGCGTGACGTTACCTGCAACCGCGTGTGGCGAAGTTCGTGAACCAAACTTCGTATCGATGCGCCGATAATCAATCGTGTCGTACCCGTGATAGCTATCTGATAATTGAATTGGAGTCAGCCACAACACTTCGACATTAAGATATTCGAAATAGTCTAAATTTTCTAATATACCGCGAATATCCCCCATGCCATCACCATCGGAGTCGGCAAAGGAGGGGACCATGATTTGATAGCCAACACCAAGACCATATAAGTCTTCGCTTGTAACGGCGATCGGATCAGGGGTGCCGGATGAATCGACATTGTTATATTTAGCCGACACATTCGTGCCATCATCGTCTTCATAGGGATTTACGAATGTTTCGCCACCATATTTATAGGTGAAGTCTTTAACGTTTTCTTGAACGGCAAACACATGCAATGAACCATTATAGCCATGTTCAAGCGCGGTGGCCGTCACCATGAATTTATCGCCGCCATCGGATACCCAGTGGGTACCAGAGCTGCGCGATGGTTTATAGGTGATTAGGAAGCCAATTCTGGCCACGAGTGTTTCATCGGGGAAGAAGTTGACGGTTTGCGTGCCGCGGTTACCGCTTCCATCATGCCCGCCATCTTGATACACGGTCGTTAAATCGACTTCAATCATCGCGCCGCCGTAATCATCAAAATAGACGTTATCGCCATCTTTCTTGAAATCAACCATGCGACCAGTCGCATTTTCAGGCCACAGCCAGATGTCCCAGTTCGCGTATTCAATACTTGTTTGATTGAAGCGGCGATAGTGAATGTATAAATGGTTCGGTTGACTGATTGAGGCCAAATAATCACGATAAGCATTTACGGCCTCATCGCTTTCGTTTGTCCAGTGGGCATATAAGACGACGTTTCGCTCGGGCATCACATCAAAGACGAATTCACTTTCCCAAACACCATAGTCTTCATACCAACCTTCAAAAATATATCCGGTTCTAAACGGATCTTGAGGTGCGCCAATCGACATGCCCGCGGGAGCCATAATCGAATCAGGTGTACCAGTACCACCATTTAGATAGAAACTGATCGTGTATTGGGGTATTAAAGGATTTACTTCCGAGGAAGTGCTACTAGATGTTGAGCCTGATGAACTAGAAGATGTTGAAGGAAGCGTGCATGAGGACACGGCTATCGTCACCAGGGCGATAAATAAGGCTTTAAATTTCTTGATGCTCATGGTTATAACATCTCCTTTCGGGGAATAAACGCCATGGGGCGTATCATCGCATTATAAGGTGGCAAATTGCTAGGACGCATTTCTAGGGTAATAACCGAACTATTGGCTTGCTGGTTACTGACGTTACCGGCCAGTGAGTCATTCAATACGATGCGGTTCCAATTGATGTTAAAGGAGCGATAATCGGGATTGGTGGCTGACCACACGCCTATATCGTATATTTGGGCAACTTGACTGCCAGACACTTTCCGTCTTAAGATGACGGGACCATTACCCAACACTTGATTAAAGAAATATTCGTTGGTGACACCAGTGGCGACACCGACTTTTGTTTGGACGCCACCAGCGGGAATCGAAGTGTAATATAGTTCGAATGTGGCGCTATTGGCGGCCCAATTGTCATTGACCCGGACATAAACACCATCAGTGCGCGTGGCGGTCTGCTGACTCCATTTTGCATATAGCGTCATTGCTTCAAACACGATGTCGGTGGCAAAGTTCCATTGATTTGTCAATGTTGATTCTTTATACCATCCATCAAGCGTATAACCTTGACGCGTGATCGTCGTCGGTGCGGTTAATAGTTGTCCCACATAGGCCGATGCTTCTACAGGCGCGGGACTTGACGCGTAATTGTAATTGAAGGTAACGATGACCGATTCGGCTTCGCTTTCTTGTTGCCAGCGGGCATATAGCGTTTTCGATTCCATGATCGGATCGTTGAAATCAAATAAAGTTCCCGCTTCGGCTTCGGTATACCAGCCCTGGAAGAAGTATCCACTTCTTGTCGGTGCGGTTGGTGGTGTTACTTTACGTCCCTCAAGCACGGTTTTGATAACTGGAGAGGGAGCGCCGGAATAGTTGTAGTTAAACGTGACGTTATGCGTCGTTAGGTTTTCATCAACCGAATTATCGCGCATGACCAGCGTGACATAGCTTCCGGTCGTCGCATTTTTCTCGGGTCCGGTTTTTGGAGTGGTATCAAGCACGATGATTTGATTCCAAGTTGTCGACCATCCGCCATTGGCAGCGATGCTATGAACTTGAGTGACCATTGTTGCTCCAACATAACGTTTCAGCGCAAGATATGTCGTCGCCGCATTATCGAAGTAATATTCGTTTGGCACGCCAGTGGCGACGCCGTTACGGTTAACAGTTTCTGCGCCATGCCACAAGACAAAGGTGGCGTTATCTTCGGCCCATGAATCAGACACGAGGACATAGACACCAGGCAGTGGCAATCTTGACCATTTGGCATATAGCGTGATGTTAGAGGTCACCAGATCGGTGCCAAAATCCCATAATGTCGTCGTCAGTGCATCTTTATGCCAACCAAGGAAATCATAGTTTTCTCTGGTTGGATTAGCAGGTCTTGATAGTTTCAATCCTTCATAACCTGTCACTGTCGTAGGTGCGGGCGCGCCTGAATAATTTAAATCGAGCGTGATCGTATATGAAGTCAGTGCATTCCAATAAGCATAAAGCGTAATGGGTGCGGTAATCGGCGTCGCAAAATCAAATGAAGCACCCGCTGTGGGGGCATCATACCAGCCAATCAGTTGATGTCCAAACCGTGCCAGTTTTGGGGCGAAGGCAACGGAACCTTCGGGCACGTTTCTAGTGACGATGGGGCCATCGGTATAATTGGAATTAAAAGTAACGATATGAGTAACCGGGAAGAAGTCGGAATCATAATAATCATAATCATCGCTGGGATCTTCCCCATTATCGTCATCAGTGCGAGCATCAATGATGCTTTGCCATCCGGCATATAGCGTTCTGTCAGCAGTAATGCGATGGGTGGCAAAGTTCCACGCGACAAAGGCGGCGCGATCTTGATACCAACCGAGGAACGTATCGTTTTCAGGTGCATAAGTGAATGTCGGCGCGCTTATCAAGGCGTTAGTGGCGACATTGATCGAATCTAGTTCTGGCGCCCCTTGCCGATTCAAATCGAAGGTCACTGTCCAAGGAGTGACTTCGGAAGTTTGACTGCTGCTAGTCGATGTTGAGGTTGATTGGCTGCTACTTGGGATTAGACTTGAGTCACATCCAGCGATAAGCAGCATCGATAAAGCTAACAATAGTAGTGGTTTCTTATTTCTCATATATACCTCGTTATTTTCAAATAAAAAGGGGGCAGCAACCGACTTGTCGCCGCCCCATATTGTCATTGGTCTTTATGCAATTTTTCTTTTACGTAAAATGATGAAATAACCAAACATTGAAATAGCTAGTGCTCCAATGGTGATTAGTAGCATGGAATTGTCATCATCGCTTCTAGCAACGACATTAAGAAGTCCAGGAGGAGTCGCATTAGCGGCTTTCCAACCAACGTAATAGTCAATCACGAGTTTATAACCTAAATCTTGATCATCGAACGATTTGACTGTCAAAGCATCAATTATTTCTAGTTCATTGTCACCAAGACGGTTGTACGCTCCAAGCAAAGTGTCGGCTTCGCTATAATTGGAACACGTTAATAATGGGACTTGAGTTTTCAAATATGCAACATCAGGAGCAGTATTCGCAAAATCTGTTACTGTAAACGCTCCTGTATATCCATTGTTTAATGGACCGCTGAATTTAACGACATTATGCGCAAGAAGATTAACAGGTATATCTCCTGTGGAATTCCATAAATCACCAGTGGAGGGGTTTTTACGTTCTAGTTTTATGTGCGTGAAAGTGGCGTTCTCTAAAACAACACTATGAAGATTACCTACCTCTTTACGCATTGTTTGAACAGAAGCGGTCACTCCGCTTTTCCAGTAGAATATGTCAATACGCGCGCTTGCATCATACCACCAAGAGTTTGTTGACTCGATGTAGATACGGATAGATCTATTCAAATCGATTGGACGATAGTCACCATAAAGACTCGTCGCTCCCGTTAAAACAGTCGGGGTGTATGGAGTGGTCAAAGAAGAATCGGTGTACCATCCATGGAAGGTGTGATCGGTTACTGTGATGTTTGATGGGGTGAATGTTACATCTTCATATGCGGTTTGGGTTCCAATAAGAGTCACACCATTGTAAAGAGACACATCATATGTTTCCCCAACAACCGGGGGCGTATATACAGATGTAGAATATGTGGCTGCGGCGTTCCAGTTGGAAATAGTTCCCGTAAACGTAATCGTGTCCCAAGTTGATTTGCATCCGACATTGGAAATATTATAGAGATTTATTGATTCACCACCATTGTTTTTAAACGTCATCCAGTTTGTAATTGTTGCATCGGTGTAATAAGTGAAAACATCACCAGTATGCCGGCTGTCGATGGTAGACATCAAACTCAAGTTAACGTCAGCAGAACCAGTGTACAGTTTATAAGCTGGAGCTCGATCTTTTATCGATTGATTAACAACAATATATAATCTTGTACTAGATACGGCTTCCGTAGCGACTGGTTCAGTTATATCAAAACCAACACCCGCCAACCCGATTCCAAAAAGGGTTGATAAGCCCAACAATAATTTTATTCCTTTTTTCATAATGCACTGCTCCTTTGTGTGCGCGTATACATTTCAAAAATAGCAAAAATATGGGAGCGGTTACAATACATTTCGTGCGGTTATTTTAAAAATCGTTTATCAGTTAAAAAAAAGTGATAATCGGCGTTTTAAAACGGCTAGAGACTTTATTAATCAAGTCTATCTAAAAATACAATTAATAAACAACTTGCCGAGATTAATATAGATATATTTATCAAAACCACGACCAAAAATTAATCATTTTTCATAAGCGGTGCTACAATAAATATGACCTTTTGTTGACACATAAACATAATGAGTGTAGGAGGAACGGCACATGGTGGCTGGTTTTTCTAAGAGAGCGGTCTTTGGACTTGTGTTCTCGCTCATTGTTGGAGGAATCATCTACAGTGTTAACAGTCGTCATCCCAATGAGTTTGGATTATCAGCTTCTTCCTCAAGCGTGATCATCAAAGAAGTGTATGGTGGTGGCGGAAATTCCGGAGCAACTTACAAAAACGATTTTATTGAACTTTACAATCTTTCATCAGGCACGGTTAGCCTCGCCGATTGGTCGGTTCAATATGCATCGGCAACTGGGAACAGTTGGGCGGTAACGGCATTAAGTGGTTCGATTGTCGCCGGTGGTTACTATTTAGTTCAGGAAGCACAAGGAGCGGGTGGAACGGTTGACTTACCAACACCCGATGCGATAGGCACGATTGCGATGAGTGCAACAGCGGGAAAGGTCGCCCTTGTAAATTCTGTTACCCCATTAACTGGAACCAATCCTTCATCTGTTGCTGGCGTAATTGATTTTGTAGGATTTGGCTCAACTGCTAACGGATTTGAAGGCAGTGGCCCAACACCAGCACCATCAAATACGACATCGGTTCAACGAAAAGTTCCCATCACCGATAATGATGATAATGCTAATGATTTTGCTGCTGGGGCACCTTCTCCCAAAAACAGCTCCTACAATGGCGTGACTGACGCAGCATCCTACGCCACGACGTTTTTAGCATCATCGGCCTCGGGTGAATTTTGCACGGCAACCGAAGGTTGGTCAACGCTGGAAACATCATACAATGCGCTCAGTAGCGGTGCCAAAACCGAATTCCGCATCAATGACGATAATGCCACGATCATAAACGCTAGAGCGAGATATTTATATTTGATTGGGTATAACGAATCGCTCACCGATTATGTCGGCATCGGCTCATAATTAAAGCGTTCTCGCCAGCATCGGTGTGTTAATTTTTTGGCCTCCAAGTCCGAACTTTTTTCGCCATGGAAGCGGTTTCGCACTATAATATAAAAAGATGCTTGGAGGCAATACATAATATGGAAATGGTGGCTTATATCAAAGAGTCGCGAGCGCCCGGATTTAAACGTGTTACGAAACCAGTACCCGAACATTTAGAAGCGGGAGAAGTGCTGGTCAAAGTCATTGCCACTTCGATATGTGGCACCGATGTCCACATCTATGAATGGGATGCGTGGAGTCAAAAAAGGATTAAGCCACCTTTAACGGTGGGTCATGAACTTGCTGGTCTTGTCATCAAGGTTGCTAGCGATGTCACTGATGTTAAAGTCGGCGATATCGTTTCCGCGGAAACGCACATCGTGTGCCATCACTGTGAGTTTTGCCAGCGTGAAGAATATCATTTATGTGAGAATACCAAAATCATCGGTGTCGATACCGATGGATGTTTCGCCGAATACGTGAAACTGCCTGCCTATAACCTGATTGTGAATAAGACACAGACTGACCCGCGCTATTTATCAATCCAAGAACCGCTTGGTAACGCCGTCCATACGATGATGCACTTTCCGATTAAGGACAAGACCGTGGCCGTCGTTGGCTGTGGGCCAATCGGATTGATGGGCATCGATATTGCTAAAGCGGTGGGTGCCAGCAAAGTCATCGCCGTGGAAGTCAATGACTACCGCCGCGATTTTGCCAAAAGATTAGGCGCTGATGCCGTGATTAATCCACTGACCGAAGATGTGATTGCCCGTGTGTTAGAAGAAACCGGTGGCGAAGGCGTTGACGTTGTTGCCGAATTCTCCGGAAACAAAGGGGCGATTGAAGCCGCGTTTAAATACATCAAGCGCGGTGGCAAGATGTCGATGCTTGGTATCGGTGGTAAACCGATTGAAATCGATTTTTCTAACGATTTAGTATTCAAAGGATTATCGATCTATGGCGCGGTTGGTCGTTTGATGTTTAAAACATGGCATCAAGTTCAAGAATTGATTGCCACGGGTAAACTCCATCTTGATAAAATCGTCACCCATGTCTACCGCCTTGATCAAATGGAAGAAGCGATGGCCGTGATGCGCTCAGGCAATAGCGGCAAAGTCGTCTTAATACCTTAAAGGAGATACTATGGCTAGCATTACCGAGAAATTAAATGCCTTGAAACAAGCGGGTACTTATCGTATCCTGCCAATTAACGAAGGACCATGTGACGCAGTTATTAAACTTAATGGCAAAGAGGTCATTAATCTATCATCGAATAACTATCTAGGCTTTGCCAACCATCCCCGGTTAAAACAAGCGGCAAAAGCCGCAGTTGATAAATACGGTGTTGGCGCTGGAGCCGTCAGAACCATCGTTGGTAACATGGATATCCATGAACTGCTTGATCAGACACTAGCCGAGTTTAAACACGAACCGGCAGCTCTCGCCTTCCAATCGGGCTTTGCTTGTAACGCCGGTGTCATCCAAGCGATTACCGGTGAAAAAGATTTGATCATCTCCGATGAATGGAACCATGCTTCGATTATCGATGGCGTGCGGTTATCGAAAGCGAGTCGCGCTGTTTATCGACATAGTGACATGGACGACCTTGAACGTATCTTAAAGGAAAAACGCCACCAATATGAAGAAGTGCTGATTATCACCGATGGCGTCTTTTCGATGGATGGTGATATCGCTAACCTCCCCAAGATTGTCGAATTGGCCAAGAAGTATCAGGCGCAGACATATGTTGATGATGCCCATGGTTCAGGTGTTTTAGGAACATCAGGTCGAGGCACTGTCGATCATTTTGGACTTCACGGCCAGGTCGATTACATCATCGGGACGCTTTCAAAAGCCATCGGTGTCGTCGGTGGCTATGTGTGCTGCTCGAAAGAAGCGCGTGATTATTTACTGCATTTGGGTCGACCGTTACTATTCTCAACATCACTTCTACCATCCGCGGCCGCGGCCATCATTGAAGCCGTTCATATGTTAGAAGAATCAGATGAATATACGAAAAAACTATGGGAAAACGCCCGTTATTTTAAATCAGAGCTCGTTAAGGCGGGATTTGACATCGGGCATAGTCAAACCCCGATTACGCCAATCATGGTCGGCGATGAAGCAAAAACTATGGCTTTCTCGCGCGAACTATTAAAGCGCGGTGTGTTCGTATCTGGCATCGTCTTCCCAACCGTCCCCAAAGGCAAAGGAAGAATCCGGTGCATGGTTAGCACGCTTCATGATATCCCATTATTAAAGAAAGCCGTTGATGTCTTAACGATGACCGCGAAGGAAATGGGTATCATCTAGATAAACCGCTTTCATAAATTCATCCATGAATATGAGGTCGAGCATCGGCCTCTTTTCTTTATAATGGAAGTGTATGTATTTATATATGCAGCAATTAGTTGACGCGGTCGGAACGTTTGGCTGGTGGAGCGCGATTATCGGTGGGCTGGCCATTTTTTTAGCCGGTTTATTTTTCTTACCTGAAAACCTTAAGAAGATTGCCGGTGAGAAACTGAAGTTGTTAATTGATAAAAGTACGGGCGGGCCAGTGCGAGGAACCGTTTTCGGTTTCCTAATGACCGCGGCCCTCCAATCATCCTCAGCGACGACCTCAATCGTTATCGCGTTAGTCAAGGCCGGATTGATGTCGCTCCCGCAAGCGCTTGTCGTCATCATCGGCGCCAACCTCGGCACGACGATTACCGCATTCATCATCGGCTTGGACATCGGACAATTAGCGCCATTCTTTTTGATTGCCGGTGCTTTATTGATGCTATTCATGCCACGTCAAAAAAGCCGTCATTACGGTGGCGTCTTGTTCGGTTTCGGCGCGCTTTTCTTTGGGCTCGAACTCATGGGCGATGCCTTAAAGATGCTGACCGCGATGCCGGAGTTTTCACAGTTTGTCGTCGATTATGGATCACATCCGCTATTAGGGTTTGGCATTGGTTTATTCGGCACGGCGCTTGTTCAATCTTCCTCGGCGTTTATCGGGGTGCTGCAGACGCTATATGCCAGTGCACATATCGATCCGTTATCGCCGTTTACGCTTCTGGTCGCTTTGCCGATGTTATACGGCGCCAACATCGGAACGACGATTACCGCATTATTAGCATCGATTGGGGGCTCAATCAGTGCCAAACGCGCGGCGTTTGCCCATATCTTGTTTAACGTGATTGGAGCGATAATTTGCTTTGCGCTACTTATTCCGATTAACTGGGCGCTACTACAATTATTTAATGTATTTCCATTCATTGGCGATCAAATGGAAATCGCCTTTGCCCATATTTTGTTTAATTTACTGGCCGCGATTATCGTCATTCCGTTATTAAAGCCAATCGTTACCTTAATCAAAAAGATTATCCCAGGCGATGATTCCCATGACGCGATCAGCGTTGATTTGAGTGCGCTTAACCGCGGCATTAAAGGGGTGGCTCCCGCCGCGTTATTATCAATCGTCAAAGACCAATCATTAAAGATGGGCAATTTTGCCACTGACGCGGTCTTAACCGTATCGCGTTTCATTGATCAAAGGGCGATTGCTGATCATGATAAAACGCTCCAATACGAAACGACCATCGATCAGTTATATGAACGCGTTTCTGATTTTATGCACGAGATGCGGATGGCGATGTTAGATGAGCAGGAACTGGAGCAGTTCATGCAAATACTTCGCGTCATCAAGGATATTGAACGCATTAGTGACCACTGCGAAAACCTCGTTGAATTTTTCGATACGATCGAATCAAAAGGCGAGACCATCAATGACGATGGCAAAGCCGATATTTTGCAAATGCTTAAAATAGCGCACGATATGGTGAGCAAAGCTATCACTTGCTATGAAACCGGCAATGTTACACTCGCCCACGAAGTGATTGACCAAGATGATCAGTTAGACGACCTAAACGCCCAGGTGCGCGACCGTCATGTCGGACGGTTTTTCCAAGGCGTGGCCCAGAAAAATCGTTATACGGCGATGGTGTATGTCGATATCTTGTCGAACATCGAAAGAATCGGCGATCACGCTGTCAATATTGCCGATACCGTCGTTGATTTAAAACAAAATCGTTAAACGGGACTATAGGTTCCGGTGACGACAGGGATGCCTAGTTCGGTCGCCCGCGCATAATATGCCCACGATGAGGCGGGGTCGTTAGTGACGTATATCGTCGCACACGTATTACTAATATAGAAATCGTTATTTATGGTCAGCGTTTCCACATACATATCATAATCGGCGGAAGCGAACATGATGTTCATCACCGGTAGTGTCACTCGATGCAATAACATGACTTCGAGCACCGGAGCGATTGCCCCTTGAACCATTAATTCGGTGACGATTGTCACGTCTTCAAAACTGAATATTTTAAGAGCGTCAAACGAATCATTCATGCGCCCAAGCGCAAAAACATTAGTAGTCGTTTGGGAGACGCTAATCATCTCAAGGAGCGGATACGAGGAGTTTTCGTAACCGATGCTGATCGTATTGGCCACTTCCACATCATTGAAAGTAATACTCGCAAGCACATCGAATGAAACGTCGCGTTCACCAATCCTAATCGAGTAGGCGGTAAAGGAATCAAAGGTAATGGAAGTTAAGGCATCAAACTCCGACAGCGGGTTTCCGATATACATTTCACCAACCGCCATATTCGTTAGAGAAATGGTTTCTAGGTATGGGAAATCACCTTGAAGGCGAATGCGCCGATCACCGTTACCTTCTTCGAATGCGATATTTGCCAAATCTAAATGGGCTAGGCGAATCGGATGGGTTCCCGTGCTGTCAAGCGTAATTCCGGATAATGAAATGGCGCCAAAATCAAAGACGCCAATCGCGTTATCGTTAACGAGGAGGTAGCCGTAATCGCCCTCATCAAGCGTTAAAGTAGCCGGAATGTTTGCGAGATCTTTAGTGCCGGATACCACAAAACCGGTAACAAAGGAATCGATGCCGGTAATGCTGACAAGACTATTGAACGATTTGTTTTCATTGCCAAAGTAAAGCGATCCGATTATGGACTGATCAATCGTAAATGTTTCAAGCGCGTCAAAACTGCGCACATGGTTATCGTTTCCAATGTCTAACTCATTCATGGAAGCGCTCGTGATGCTGATCGAAGTCAAACTCGGGAATGAATAAGGGGCGCTTAACGCCGCCTCGCAATATGCTTGATAATCTTCATTGACCGAGTTGTAGTTTTCACCCATGAAAAGGTTATACCCATTCGATCCGTTTATCGATAATGTTGTCAAGTTCGGGAATAATCCCGTCAATGCCAATTCGGCGTAAGTGGGGTTAGTCATTTCTAAATCGTGATCGAGACCAGTAAAACTCAATGTTAGCAAGGAAGTAAAAGAGCCGATTAAGATTACGTCTTCGCTTGCTCCTTGAATCAATAGATGCTCAACCCAGTCGAGCGATTGCAAGAATATCGAACGAATTGGAAAATCGTTAATCGTTGCGGGAATCGCCAGCGTCGTTTTCGCGGCTGCCTGCGCCAAAGTGAAGTTGGGGGTTTCTGGGCGAATATCGATATCGATGAAGCCATCGTTCATGACTACGGGGAAGCCGAGCTCGGCATCCATATAATTGACCGCGCGTACTTGGAAATCGAGCACTGTTTCCGTATTGGATGGAATGTCCGCGGGGAATGTACCATCGACCGTATCACGCGAGAACAAAATCTTTGATAAGGTGATTGTTCGCTCCGATAAGTAAGTATCGTGTTCAGTCGATCCGGGAATCGTCAAGATGATTTCGGTTGTGTAGGTGTTATCGGGTTCGACGATAATCGTGGCGTCTGCCTTATACGTCAGCGATTGATTAGTGTAAATACAAGTTCCAAGCAGACTATCACTCAATTCAACACTATAAAGCAAATCGTAGTTGACGCCACTAGTAATCACGGCGATATAAAAATCGGAGTGGCTATAAATGATTTCGTCATAATCGCCCTCCGCTTTCAAGGGCGAAGAACGATTACGAGCTTGTGACATTAGGGAACTTTCTTCTTCCTGCAAATACATTTCCACGAATGTCGGTGGGTTTTTAACCGCTGTGTTACCACAACTTGTGGCTGCCATCAGCGGAAGCGCGAATAGCAAAAAAGCGAAAATCTTTTTCATAAATCCTCCATAAAGCGCAATTAGATGCGCCGCTGGTTATCGCTAACAATCGCACCTAGATAAATCTAGGCAGTATCTAAGATAAATATTACACATGACTTAGTGACTGACAAGATGACCAGGCTGTGCAAATTAAAAAGCCGCATTTGGTAATGCGACTTTTTTTATTAGTTATCGCGCGGTCAATATCGATACCGGGGCGACGCGCCAACTATTGGAAGTGTCTGAATATTTCAGGTTTTGGACTCCTAAGTATAGCGTTACGGGGATGTCAAGATTGTCATCTAACCAGGCAAACTCAGACCCTTGCTTTTGTGAATAAACATTAAGGGAAATCTCATCATTGGCGGCGTCATGGACATAATAGGTCGTATAGTACTGCGTTTCAACTTTCTTGATGATACCATCAACGAGGAAGACCGTTCCCGAGATGTTATTGCTCGGTGGCGTTTGCGCGATTGTCGCAATCGTGCTTGAGGCAATGCCCTCACTCGGAATCGGGTGCTGACCATAGTCGTTATTAATCATGGTGATATCCATGATTTGGAAATCGCCGGTGTAGGATAAGCTATCGGCCACTTCAACATTTGACACATAGTGGGTCAGTGTACCCGTAAAGGCGATTTTATTACCGATGGCGGCATCGGACAAACTAGGCATAAACGCGGCGTTATTGTATATCAATATCGAGCCGGTTGGATCGATGACGAACGCCCCCATGGGAACATCGGTGCCCGATTTATAGACGAAACGACCTATAATCGCTTGAAGCGTGACTTCACTGGCATCGGGTAACTCCCGGGCTTCGGCGATGGTGCTGCCACCGAATTCTGGCAGATAGGCAATCGTCACAATTTTTGAGTCCTCGGCGAAAGCTTCGCCATAACTTGCCACAACTTCAATCGTTAGGGAGCCCAGCACTTCGGTTATGACGCTGACTTGATATTCGTCTCCTTGAAGCGTAATCGCAATCTTATCGGTATCGGTGGACGTATACGAACGGGTGACACCTTCCAATAATGGGTCAGCAACCGGTATCGAGAAATTGACATCGACTTTGTATTCATCACCGAATTCTGATAAAGCGCGTTTGGCGGCGTATTCGGCTTCTTCGAGTTCACTCGGCACATATTCGTCATAGACGGCCACGGGGGCCAGACGCCATAAATTCGTTTGCGGTTTGGCGTTGATAATGGCCACGAGCATGTCGCGGACTTGTCCGTCATACGCATCGAGCCACATATAATCTTTGCCATTGCTCGTGGTATACAGTGCCAGCGTATCGATGCGGTTCATATCGTCAATGTAATAATTCGTATATCCTGATGAAGGCACGACGCGGACGCGACCTTTGAGTCGATACAAATTTCCGGTGATGTCAGTGTCGATTGGATAATCGCGAATCTGAGCAATCGTCACATCGTCGATAATTGCTTCAGTCGGAATCGGATGATTTCCGTTATCGTTACTAATGAGCGTCGGTGTCGTCAATTGTTGCGTACCTTGATAGTTCATGGTCACGGCCGCGCCTTGATCGGTCGTCGGGATGTAATAAAACTTATTGCCTCTGACACTGACGCGATTGCCGATTTCAACATAGTTGGACAAGTTGTCGCCATAGACATAAATGGCTCCTGTTTGGTCGACTAACCAAAAACCGACTTTGTAAGGTGTCGCTTGACCCGACCATAAATGCTGGGCGACGATGCCGGTGACGACGACTTCGGTGCCCGCTTCAAGCGATCGAATTTCCCCGATTGGCGTTTCCACGAGTGGTTGCTCGCTTGAGGAAATGCTAACCGATGATGGTGGTAGCGAAGAAGTGACGCTACTCTCGCTTGTCGAGCTTGAACTTGGACAGGCGGTCAAAACGAGTGTCAAAGCCAGACATGCTAACGATGTGATGCGATTTTTCATTGTGTGTTACTCCATACAAGAAAATAACACGATTAAAAGTTACTTTTAATACATAATGAGTTTTTTATGAATATGTTCCAGTCAAAACCGGTAACCCAAGCGAGGTTAGGGCGTCATAGTAAGGCGAAGATGAGGCTGGGTCTGATGTAACATAAACAGCGGTACAGCCCACACCGATAAATATCGATGAAGCAATCGTGACTTCATCGAAATAAAAATCATACGAAGCGATGATTGTTTGCACGCTGATGAGGTTCATGGTGACGTCGGTAAACACAATCGCCGCCAGCGTGGGAAAACTCGCGCCATGAATCAGGAAGCCGCCTGTTAAGACGACTCGCGTCAATTGAATCGTTTCCAAGCTGTTAAAAATGTCGTTAAGCCGTCCGATGATGAAATTACCAGTACTCACATCGGTAAGGGTTAGACTCGTTAAATTTTGATAATTGGAATTTTCATAACCAATCCGAATATGCGTCACGAACTCGCTATCGTGAATATTGATGGACTCCAGTGATGCGAAAATCGTCTCCGCCGCGCCAATCGAGAGCGTATTGCCGACGACGTGGTCGAGTTCAATTGATTCGAGGCGGACATATTCATTGGTCTCTTCGCCAATCGATAAATCGGACAAGGTGACATCGCTTAATCGAATCGAGGCCAAATCCGGGAAATTGCCCCAAATTTTCAGGTTATTGTTCAAACCGACGAAATCGACGTTTTCCAAATCGATTTCACGCAAGACCGATTCCACGGTCGTGCTACCGCGTAGTGACATCCGGGCGAAACTGACACCGTCGGCCTCAATGTATCCAATCGTCGATCCGGTCAAAAACATGTTGCCGTAATGACCTTCGCTTAATTGAAGTATTGCGGGTGGTAGCAATGCATTCTTTCGTCCCGAGATCGTTAGTCCATCGATCGTTGAATTGGTAGCACTAATCGTTTCCATTAGGTGGAACGAGTTATTTTCATGACCGAAAAACAAATAGTTGATGCGCGAATCTTCGATTATGAATTGCTTCATGTTGATAAACGGCACTTGGTAAGCATCTGCTCCTAATTGGACCTCGTTGAGCGTTGATTGCTCGATACTGATATCGGTTAGGCTTGGAAGCGAATAAGGGGCATCTTCAGGGAAAAGGGCCCGATATGAACGATACACTGCATCAAGCGAACCCGGATTGTAGGCGATATAAACGTTAAAAGCGGCACTGTCGGCAATATTGATGCTTGTCAGTAAGGGTGCTTCGCAGGTAATGGTGAAGTCTTTATATGTAACGTTCGAGTCATCCTCGCCCGACGATAATCCACTGACTGATAGTGTTGTTAATAACGGATAATTGCCGATGATGTAAACATCATTAACCGCTCCTTCGATTGTTAAAGTTTCAATCCAATCAAGTGAATAAAGCATGATTGTTCCAATCGGATAGCCATTGATGGAGTTGGGAATCACAAACGAAGTTGTGCCGACGTTTTTAACGCGTGCATACTCGCTGCTTCCAGGAATCAAGCTGATATTGACACGGCCATCAATCAGTTCGGTCGGTAGTCCTAGCGTCGCATCGAAATAGATCGTCGCGTGAACCTCCAAACTAACTAAGGTTTCGTCGTGATTGGGAAGCACGGCTTCAAATTGCCCAGAGAAGTTCTCGCGGGAAAAAAGCAGACGGTCAACATTGATTTGCCGCTGCGAGATATAAGTGTCAAGGCCCGACGAACCTTTTATGAGCAAAACGATGGTTGTGACATAACCGATATCCGCTTCATAAATCGTATCGTAACTGGCTTTGTAAGAGGATGAAGAAGTCGCATATGTTCTCGTGCCTAGCATCGTGTCTGATAACGTCGCACTATGGAAAACGTCGGGAAGCTCGCCGATGGTCACAATCCGTAACTCAAAATCGCGGTGTGAGTAAATTGATGCATCGAAGTTCTCGTTTTGGATTGGCGTCAGCACGGATGAAGTCACATCGATATAAACCGATTGCATCATCGGCCCATCTTTGATGGAAGAAGCCGAACGACAACTGGCAAGACTTGTCGCGGCTAGTAGTAGCATTGTCAAAGCGATGTGTTTTTTCATGACGATTCATCGGAATGACGCATTGCCATTCCTGTAGTCTAATATCGCACATGCGCCCTATAAGCGCAACATACCCGCACGTTGAGGCACTATTTATCGGCTCGGGCGGCCAATTTTGTCAGCAGAAATAAAAGTCGCATTATTATCGTGATAATTGGTCTAACTGACCTTGAAAAGAAAGCGCTTACCGCCTATAATACTTAAAGACTGAATGGCTACCTTTAATCACTAGAAAGAAGGTCAGTGTTACTTGCAATATATTGGTTTCGGTATCCAGAGCAATTAATTGAACATGGAGGTTTTTCAAATTGTTTAAAAGTCGCTATCTAAATGAAGTCTATGACAAAGTCAGCAAATGCTACGCCCATCAAAAAGAGTTCCTGCAAGCGGTCGAAGAATTCTTCGAATCGATGGAACTAATCGTCGAACAAGATCCCAACATCGAAAAATTTTCAGTGCTTGAACGTCTCGTCGTGCCCGAAAGAGTTGTGTCCTTCCGTGTTTCCTGGACCGATGATAATGGCAAGATCCACGTCAATAATGGCTATCGCATTCAGTTCAATTCCGCGATCGGGCCATACAAAGGCGGTATCCGCTTCGATCCAAGCGTCAATGAATCAATCATGAAGTTCCTTGGTTTCGAGCAAACGTTTAAAAATAGTTTGACCGGTCTCCCGATGGGAGGCGCTAAAGGTGGCGCCGATTTCGACCCCAGAGGTAGAAGCGACCGCGAAGTGATGACTTTCTGCCAATCGTTTATCGCCGAATTGGCGCGCCATATCGGTCCTGACCGTGACGTACCCGCCGGTGATTTAGGCGTTGGCGCCCGTGAAATCGGCTTCATGTACGGCATGTACAAAAAGATGCATAACGAATTTACCGGAACGTTTACCGGCAAAGGCATTTCCTATGGCGGTTCACTAGGTCGCAAGGAAGCAACTGGCTATGGTCTGCTTTACTTCGTCCAAGAAATGTTTAAAGCGTTTCGCAAAGATACGCTCGCGGGCAAACGCGTGATCGTATCCGGTTCGGGCAAAGTCGCTAAGCACGCGGCCGTCAAAGCCAAAGCGCTTGGCGCTCGTATCGTCGCCATGTCTGACATTAACGGTTTCATCCACGATCCTGAAGGACTCGATGTTGATTTGATTGATAAATTGTCAGAGCCAAAGGGCGAATGCACGCTTGAATACAAACGGATGCATCCTCATGTCGAATTCAATGCCAATCCTAAAAACATGTGGTTTACCCCATGTGATGTCGCGCTACCTTGCGCCACACAAAACGAAATCTATCTTGAACACGCCGAAGCGCTCGTTAAAAATGGGTGCTATTTGGTTGCTGAGGGCGCCAATATGCCCACGACGCTTGATGCCACAAAATATTTCATTGATCATGGCGTGTTGTTTGCTCCTGGCAAAGCGGCCAATGCCGGCGGCGTCGCCGTCAGCGGTTTAGAAATGAGCCAAAACGCGCAACATATTTCCTGGACGTTTGAAGAAGTCGATGAAAAACTTAAGGTCATCATGGCCAACATCTTCCAAAAATGCCATGAAACGGCGGGTAAATACGGGCAACCGACCAACCTTGTCTTGGGCGCGAACATCGCCGGATTCTTAAAAGTTTACGACGCGCTGATCGCTCAAGGTACGATTTAAGATGAAGCTCGGCGATTTGATTAGTGCCCCAAATATCTTATTGCCAAAACAAGGCGTCGATTTAACTAAATTCGCCGTTGTCGCCTGTGATCAATTCACAAGTCAACCACAATATTGGCAGGAACTCGACCAACTCGTCGGTTCCTGTCCTTCTTCGTTACGGCTCATATTTCCCGAAGCGTATTTAGGAAGTGTCAATCACGACCAGTACATCGCCTCGATTAATGATAATATCGCCCTGTATTTACGCGAGAGTATTTTGCGGCCACTAGGCCCAGGTTACATCCTGGTTGAACGGAGCACCCCCGAGACACCGCGCCGATTAGGCTTAATGATTTCAATCGACCTCGAACAATATTCCTACGAACCTGGTAACGACGCTCCGATTCGCGCCTCGGAAGCGACGATTGTCGAGCGGATTCCGCCACGACTCAAAATACGCGAACATGCGCCAATCGAGCTGCCGCATGTATTAGTGCTTTTTGAAGACAAAGCCGGGTTTATCATTGAGAGTTTGTATCGAAAACGCAGCAATTTCCATCTCGTTTATGATTTTGAACTTAATCAACACGGCGGGCATCTACGTGGATATCACATTACCAATACGATGCTGGTCGAACAAATGTTTGAAGACTTATTCTTGGGATGCGACCTCAAATTCATCGTCGGTGACGGCAATCATTCACTAGCCACTGCCAAAGCCCACTGGGACAAAATCAAACGAGGTTTATCCGAAGCCGAACAACAAAACCATCCAGCCCGCTTCTCACTAGTGGAAGCCATCAATCTTTATGATGAAGGCTTGTCATTCGAGCCGATTCACCGCGTCGTGTTTAACACCGACACCGATTTCATTCCCGGACTCAAGGCTAAGCTATCAGGTCCGATCATGGGTCATTTATATACCAAAGATCGCGGCCAGACCGATTTGCTATTACCCCGTAGTTCGCCCCAAGCTTATGAGATCGTGCAACGATACATCGATGATTATATAAGGAGCCACCCACGTGCTGAGGTTGACTACATCCACGGAATTTCCGACTTAAAACAAATCACCGATCGTTATTTCGATGCGGTTGGCATCATCATGCCAGCACTGACAAAAGACGACGTGTTTTCGTATTTAGCACGCGGCGTCGTGCTACCACGCAAATGCTTTTCAATGGGTCAAGCCCATGAAAAACGCTATTACCTAGAAAGCAAATTAATCAAATGAAGGAGATTAACATATGAAACGCATTTACAACTTTTCTGCCGGTCCGGCGGTACTTCCGGAAAGCGTCTTACGTCAAGCGGCTGAGGAGATGCTCGATTATCAGGGGCATGGCCTATCCGTTATGGAGATGTCGCATCGATCGAAAGTTTATCAATCGATTATCGATGCGGCGGAAGCCGATTTAAGGAAACTGCTCAATGTGCCCGCTAACTACAAGATTTTGTTTTTGCAAGGCGGAGGCACGACCCAGTTTGCGATGGTGCCGATGAACTTAATGAAAAACCGCGTCGGCGATTACATCTTGACGGGACACTGGGCGCAGAAAGCTTATGATGAAGCCCAAATTTTTGGCAAGGCCAACATCATCGCTTCTTCGAAAGACCAAAACTATTCTTACATTCCCAACCTTGATAATTTAAATATCACACCCGAAGCCGATTACGTGTTTATGTGTGACAACAATACGATTTTCGGCACCAAATACAAACAATATCCCAATGTGAAAGGGAAAATCCTTGTCAATGACGCCTCCAGCAGTTTCCTGTCGGAACCGATGGATGTCACTAAATTCGGACTCATCTTTGCCGGTGCCCAGAAAAACGTCGGACCTGCGGGCGTCACGATTGTGATTATTCGCGAGGACTTGTTGGACATTACGCCGCTTCCGGGCACGCCGACCTTGCTCCAATACAAGATACATGCCGATAATGGCTCGATGTACAACACCCCGCCAGCCTATGGCATCTACATTTGCGGGCTTGTCTTTAAGTGGCTGCTTGATAATGGTGGTCTCGAAGCAATGAAGGCTCATAACGAAAAGAAAGCCGGTTTGCTATATGATTACCTCGATCAAAGCAAATTATTCAAAGGCACGGTCCGAGCTGATTCTAGGTCATTGATGAACGTGTGTTTCCGTACGAATGACCCTGCTCTTGACGAACTATTCCTCGCCGAATCCAAGAAAGCCGGATTCGACAATCTTAAGGGCCATCGGTCCGTCGGTGGCATGCGGGCCTCAATTTATAATGCCATGCCGATTGAAGGCGTCGCTGCGCTGGTCGAATTCATGAAGAAATTCGAAGCGGCGCACATTTAGGTGACGTTATGAAAAAAGTACTGTGCTTAAATAACATTTCGAAAGTCGGACTCAAAGCATTGCCGACATCATACTCAATCACGACTGATATGGCCGAAGCCGATGCCGTGTTAGTCCGATCGGCCAATATGCTCGAGACAAAGTTACCTGATAGCGTCTTAGCGGTTGCTCGCGCGGGTGCGGGCGTTAACAACATTCCCCTTGATGCTTACGCTAAAGTCGGTGTCGTTGTGTTTAATACACCAGGTGCTAACGCCAATGCCGTTAAGGAATTGACGATTGCCGGGATGCTATTAGCCGCGCGCGACATTCACGGCGGCATGAAATGGATTGAAGAAAATAAACACGATTTAGAAATCAACAAAACGGTCGAAAAAGCCAAAGCGGCTTATGCCGGCACTGAAATATTTGGCAAAACGCTGGGTGTCATCGGACTGGGAGCCGTGGGAGCACTCATTGCCGGCGCTGGTGGCGCTTTAGGCATGAACGTCATCGGTTATGAAGCCTCACCAGATGGGGTCTTGCCAGCGAATAAAAGCAAACTGCCTGAAGATATCGTGTTGGCCTCGAGTGTTGAAGAGTTATACGAAGAAGCCGACTACATTTCGATCAACGTACCATTGCTTCCTGCGACAAGGGGCATGATTAACAAACAGTCGATTGCCTTAATGAAAGACGGCGTCATCATTCTCAATCTGGCACGAGACGCCATCGTCAATGACATAGACATGAAAGAAGCGCTACTGTCAAAGAAAGTCCGTAAATACGTCACCGACTTTCCTAACTATGCTTCCGTTAATATGGAAGGCGTCATCGCCATTCCCCATTTAGGAGCATCGACGGAAGAGGCTGAAGACAACTGCGCCTTCATGGCCGCCAATCAAATCGTTGATTTCATTGAAAACGGCAATATTACCAATTCTGTGAACTATCCCAACATTTGCGCCGGTCCCCTCCTCGATGGGGCACGCCTAGTCGTACTCCACGAAAACCGCGAAAACATCGGACCCGACATCATCAACATCGTCGCCAGTCGAAAAAAGGTGCTTCAATCAATTAGTAAGGCTCGTGGACAATATGGGGTCACGATCGTTGATTTCATACATCTAGAAGAAGAATGTACACATGGAAATTGCATGGGTGAAACGATTTTAGCACTGCCTGGCGTCATCCGCGTACGACCGATTAAAGCCCGGTCATAAAAAAGTCAAAAAAGTCAGTTGTAACATCTAGCCCACCTTTAAAAAGTGGGCTATGATTTTTAATGGTCGCGTTTTGTAGGAGGTAGTGGCAATGAACGTGGGCATCATCGTTTATTCGGAAACTGGTCATACTTATGAAGTGATTGAAAAATTGGCAGGCAAACTTCGGGAACAACACACGGTTACGATTTATCGCCTGAAATATGACAAAGCGCAAAATATCGTTAATGGCGTTCCATACATCAATGGTCATCAACGACTGATTCTGGCAACCCCGGTGCAAGGATTTGCTCCAACGATTCCGATCATGGAGGCCATACGGCGTATCGAAAATTTTGATGGGCGCATCGTTGATGTGCTGATTACTCAGTACTTCCGATTCAAATGGCTTGGCGGCAAACAAACGATTAATGTGCTGATCCGGGCAATCGAACACGCAAAAGGCGTATTCGGAGTTGACGCCGACATCCACTGGCAGCGCAAGGACCGCGACCAACAAATTCAAGCGGCAATCGATAAATTCATCACGGCTTACAACCTGTAAATGAGTGATAATATAACTCAAATACATATTGCCTTCGTCAAGACGAATGGCAATATTTTCTTTTTATCGCTACAATTAACATAACATCGATTTGGAGGAAACATATGAATTCGCAATATTTCATCGATTTGGAGCACGCTTACGGGGCCCACAATTACCATCCCCTCGACGTCGTCATCAGCCACGCCAAAGGGCCGTATGTGTATGACCCTGAAGGGCGTCGTTATCTTGATTTTCTATCGGCCTATTCGGCTGTCAATCAAGGTCATCGCCATCCCAAAATCATTAAAGCGCTCACCGATCAAGCCAAGCGGTTAACACTGACTTCACGCGCTTTTTATAACGATCAACTCGGGTCGTTTTTAAAGAAACTGACAGAAATGGCCGGGTTTGAAGTCGCTTTGCCGATGAATACGGGCGCTGAAGCCGTCGAGACGGCAATCAAGTTGGCACGTCGCTATGGCTACATGCGACGCCATATTGAAGCCAACAAGGCCGAAATCATTGTTGCATCAGCCAATTTCCATGGACGGACGACCACGATTATCTCGATGTCAAGCGATCCAAGCGCTAAAGATTATTTTGGTCCATATACGCCCGGATTCGTCATGGTGCCATTTAACGATGCCGATGCCCTCGAAGCCGCGATTACACCAAACACAGTCGCCTTTTTGGTCGAACCGATTCAAGGCGAAGCCGGAGTCATCATTCCAAGCATGGGTTATTTAAAGAAGATTCGAGAAATTACCGCTAAGCACAATGTTTTGTTAATGCTTGATGAAATCCAAACCGGATTTGGTCGAACCGGAAAATTATTTTGCTATGAGCATGAAAATATTCGTCCCGATGTCTTAATCGTTGGAAAAGCATTGGGAGGAGGGGTGCTACCGGTATCCGCGGTCATCTCCGATAAGAAAATCATGGATGTGATTACGCCCGGGGTTCATGGTAGTACCTTTGGTGGTAACCCGTTAGCATGTGCCGTCGGTAGTGCCGCCATTGATGTCTTGCTTGAGGAAAAATTGCCACAGCGAAGTAGTGAACTCGGGGCTTATTTCCTTAGTAAGCTTAAGAAGATTAAAAGCCCGTTGATTAAGGAAGCACGTGGAAAAGGACTGCTTATCGCCATCACGCTGAAATGCAAAGCCAGGCCATACACCGAAGCGCTAAAAGCCAGAGGTATTCTAGCTAAAGAAACGCATGAAGACACGATTCGCTTTGCGCCACCGCTAATTATTAAAAAATCACAACTTGATTTTGCCTTAAGGCAAATAATCGCCGTGTTAACCGAGGTCAAATAATATGAAGTATCAAGGCAAAAGTTTATTGACGTGGCTCGATTATAGTTCGGAAGATTTCGCGTATTTCTTGCAGTTATCAGACCGCTTGAAGAAAGAGAAACAGCAAGGCATCGCCCACCGCAAACACGAAGGCAAACAAATCGTGTTGCTGTTCCAAAAAGATTCAACCAGAACGCGCTGCGCGTTTGAAGTGGCCGCGAAAGATTTGGGCATGAACGTTACCTACATCGGTTCCAGTGGTTCGCAAATGGGTGTCAAGGAATCGATTAAAGATACGGCGCGCGTGCTTGGACGGATGTATCAAGGCATCGAATTCCGTGGCTATCGTCATCAAGACGTCGAACTCTTATCCGAATATAGTGGGGTCCCGGTGTGGAATGGATTGACCGATCAATTCCATCCCACGCAAGTGCTCGCCGATTTCTTAACGATCTATGAAGCACATGGACGGCTCCAAGGCATTACTCTGACTTATGTCGGCGATGCTAGAAATAACGTCGCTAACAGTTTAATGGTTGGGGCTGCGAAGATGGGGCTGCATTTCCGCGCTTTAGCACCTAAGCAACTTTGGCCCGATGCCGAACTAACAGCAAAATGTCGGGAAGTCGCTAAATCAAGTGGGGCGACGATTGAATTTTTTGAAGATATCGATCAAGGCATAAAAGGCGCTGATGTCATTTATACCGATGTGTGGGTATCGATGGGCGAACCAAAAGAAACTTGGGCCAAACGCATTGAATTGCTCCATAATTATCAAGTCAATGCTTCAATGATGAAAAAAGCCGGACCACAGGCAATTTTCTTGCACTGTCTGCCGGCATTTCACGGTCTTGATACCGAAGTAGGCGCTCAAATTGGCGCCCAGTTTGGAAGTAGTTATCCCAATGTCAAATCCGGAGAAATGGAAGTGACTAACGAAGTGTTCGAATCAGCGGCCAGCCGCGTGTTTGATCAAGCGGAAAACCGCATGCATACGATTAAAGCCATCATGATGGCAACACTATAAACTAACCGATTGCTTCGGTAATCGTTTGTCCTTGTAAGAATAGTAACAAATGGTCGGGACCGCCCGCTTTGGCGTCGGTTCCGCTCATTTTAAAGCCACCAAATGGTTGGTAACCAACGACAGCGCCCGTGCATTTACGGTTGATGTACAAATTCCCGACGAAGAAGTTATCTTTGACATAAGCGACTTCGTCTTTGTCATTTGATAAGAAACCACCCGTTAGGCCATAGTCGGTGTCATTAGCGATTTTCACGGCGTCTTCGATTGTGTCGTAAGGAGTGACCGCTAAGACGGGACCGAATATCTCTTCCTGCATTAAGCGAGCTGACGGAGCGACATCATAAAACACCGTCGGATGAATGAAATAACCGACGGAGTCATCATAGTGACCGCCGACGAGCAATTTTCCTTCTGATTTGCCAAGTTCAATGTAAGAAGCAATCTTCTTGAATCCCAACTCGTCATTGACCGCGCCCATGTAGACACCGCGTAGTTCGGTGTTACCGACGCGTAAACCTTCGACTTGGTGTTTTAACTCACTCAGGAATTCCTTATATATCTTGCTGTCGACGATTGCTCGTGACGCCGCCGAACATTTTTGGCCACTGAAGCCAAAGGCCGATTGCATGACGAGCGTAGCGGCCTTCTTGACATCAAAGTGGCGCGAAACGATCATCGCGTCTTTACCACCCATTTCGGCGAACACCCGTTTGATGACCAGACGTTGAGGATCAGTTTGCGCGGCGGACTCGACGATATCCAGACCGACTTCACGTGAACCGGTAAAGTTAATAAAAGCGATGTCTTTGTGTTTGACAAAGAACTTACCGACGACGCTGCCTGAGCCTGGGATCAAGTTAATGACGCCATAGGGAAGCCCCGCAGCTTCCATGATGCGATAAAAATGGTGAGCGATTACGCCGGTGGTCGCTGCCGGTTTTAACACGACGGTATTACCGGTGACGATGGCGGCCGCGGTCATGCCTGTTAAGATTGCCAATGGGAAATTCCACGGGCTGATAATGGCGCCCACTCCAAGAGGAATGTATTTAAACTTGTTGATTTCTTTGCCGGGACGGCTGAACACGAGTTCACCCTTCTTTTCGACATCGAGCATTTGTAGCGCATAATAATTTAAAAAATCGATTGCTTCAGCAACATCAGCATCAGCTTCGGCATATGATTTGCCGGCCTCTAGCGTCATTAAAGCGGCCATATAAAACTTTTGCCGTTTCATGATTTTAGCAGCTTTGCGCAATATGTTCGACCGTTCCACAGCTGGTGTTCGTGACCAAGAGGGGAATGTTTCCTTGGCATGCTTCAGTGCTAATTCGGCTTCGGGAATATCGGCCATATAAACGCGGCCGATGACTTCGACCTTATTATTGGGATTCAGCGAATCGAGTCGCTTCTTGGTTTTAATTAAATCGGCTCCCAGACGCAGCGGGTAAGAGCGGCCTAGATGGCGGCGCACTTTCAATAGTGCAGCTTCGTATTTGACTAAGACTTCCTCGTCTGCAAAGTTGCTTAAAGGTTCGGATCGATACCGTTTAATCGACATGATAGTTCCTCCTGTTGAATTTTGTTCCATATCATTTTAATCGATAAACAGCGATAAACCAATCTCAAGCAATACAAAACCATGATTAGTTATGCTCCTAATCGTATCGATAATTGTCGATATCAAACAAAAACATACGCAAAAAGTCGTTGTTTTTTAATTTAAATCTAAAAAAACGAGAACGGTTTCCAAAGTTATTTGGTCTTCTTGTTAATGACTAAAAGTGATAATCCAAAGAAGATTATCGTCGTCACAATCAGGAACAGGATTTGGTATAGCGGCGTAATTTCAAAGCTACCAATTGTGAAAGTGACGCCCAAATTTGACTTGAATGTGTTGATGATTTCTTGGGGCGCGCCATTAAACGAAGTCGCCATCGGTTCGTCCATGATGATCATTCTAAATAGCGATGCCGCATGCGAAACCGGAATCAGTTTGATCAGTAATTGAATCGCTGAAGGATATAAGAAAATCGGCATGTATATACCAGCGACGAAACCAATAAGCGTTCCAACAATCGTATTGAATGTGCCAAACGCGTTCAGCGATTTGATGAAGCTGATGATGAAGAAAATCATCGCCGAGTTGGCCAGCGTGACTAGCAATATCATGCCAATCGATTTAATCGTGGCCATGAATGAGAGAATGAAGCCATTGCGAATTAACATATAGACATCGAGGAATACTAACGCAATCAGCGACATGATCACCCCGATGACATATGAGGACAACACGTACCCGGCCACGATTTGCGATCGTTTCATCGGGGAAGATTGGAAATCTTTATAAATTTTCTTAGCTTTGTCATCGACCATCGTGCCATAAGCGCCCGCCGTGGTCGTATAGGAAATGACCGATAAGATTCCGGCCATCAGCCAAGAATCAAGGAGTGCTTGACCACCTTCGACACCAGAGGGAACCGTTTGTTGCCAGCTGCTGCCAAGGAATAGGGCATACAAGACGAAAATGATCAACACCGATAATACCGAAAAGAAAACCGATGTTTTATCGCGGAAATATACTTTGATATTCCGAATCGCAAAATTGATCATGGCCGCATCTCCCTTCCAGTCACGGTAATAAACGCATCATCAAGCGTGCCGTTAACGACTTCGAACCCCGTGATGAATGGACGTAACGCATCAAGAATCGGCAAGGCGTCGAGCGTGGTATTGAGTTTGACGATGACTTCTTGAGAGCCGACTTTATATTCGATTTTGTTGTTATTAAGCCATTCGGTAATTTTGCCGATATCTTCAAACACGAGTCGCAGTGAATCCGAGGCGTACTCTTTCTTCAAATCAAGGGGGGTGCCTTTGGCGGCAATTTTTCCTTTATCGATAATGACCACATAATCGGCTTCAGCGGCTTCTTCCATGTAATGGGTCGTCAGGAATACCGACATCCCAGTGTCTTTTTGCATCTTGATAATCGTTTCCCATACTTTGAGCCGTGTTTGCGGATCTAAACCGGTCGTCGGTTCATCGAGAAACAATATTTTGGGCGTATGAATCAATGCCCTCGCGATGTCGGCGCGCCGGCGCTGCCCACCTGATAATTTGCGGTATTGGCGGTTGAGGATATCGCCGATGTCGGTGGCTTCCACCACGCGGTTGAAAGCGATGTTTAGTTGCTCGGGTGATAGACCATAAAACTTACCACGCGTTTTAATGTTTTCGGCAACAGTCAAAAACGGGTCGAGAAATCCGTCTTGAAACACGACGCCAATCGATTTGCGAATGTCATCATCGTTTTTTCCCAGTTCATAGCCATTGAGCAACACTTCGCCCTGATCTGGTTTCAAAAGTGTGCAAACGATGTCGATTGTCGTTGATTTACCAGCCCCGTTAGGTCCGAGAAAGGCGAAAAGTTTCCCTGTCTCCATATAGAAGGAGATGTCATCAACCGCTTTGACGGAGCCGTAATATTTTTTAAGATTTTTAACTTCGAGAATTTTGTTCATGATTTGATAATTGTCCCCGCTTTCAATTCAAACGCGTCGATAGCCCTCTCTAGCGAGCTGATAATCGCTGTTTTACCTTGTTTGCTTGTGACGAAATTTAGGCAAGCTTGAACTTTTGGATACATGCTACCTTTAGCAAAATGGCCTTCATTCATTAGTTCATGAAGACGTTGAATCGAGACGTGCTCGAGTCTTTCTTCGCTTGGCTTGCGATAGTTGATATATACATGATCGACAGCGGTTAAAATGACGAGCATATCGGCGTCAATTAGTTCAGCGACTTTAGCCGACGCATAATCTTTATCGATGACCGCGGCGACGCCTTCAAGATGGCCGTCTTTACGAATGACGGGAATGCCACCCCCTCCGGCGCAGATGACGACGTGATGGTTGGCAATCAATGTTTTAATCATGTCTTTTTCGATGACATCGACCGGTAGTGGCGAGGCGACGACACGTCGGTAACCGCGTCCGCTGTCTTCCTTCATGACATAGCCTTTGCTAGCGATGATCTGGTCGCTTTGCTCTTTGGTATAAAACGCCCCGACGGGTTTAGATGGGTTTTGGAACAGCGGGTCATTTTGATCGACTTCGACTTGGGTGACGATCGTCGCCACTTTTTTGTCGATACCTATTTGCTTCAGTGCGTTTTGAAGTGCGTTTTGAATATGGAAACCGATATAGCCTTGGCTCATCGCCCCACATTCGGGCAGTGGCATCTCTGGGGTCGAGGGCGCCTCATGAAACGCCAAATTGATCATGCCAACTTGGGGCCCATTACCATGAACGATGACGACTTCATGACCGTGTTTGATTAAATCGACGATTGGCTTGGCGACATTGACTAACAGCTCTTTTTGCTGCTCGGCGTTATTGCCCAGGGCATTACCCCCAAGCGAAATGACATAGCGACTCATGTTGATACCTCGAATTTTCATTATATCGATTTGGGGCTGTTTCAACAATAAAAGGCCGAATAGTAATTTCTTTAAAAAGTTGTAAGCGCTTCAAATTCGTATTTGTATTGTAATTATCGTTTCTATATACTTTTAGTATGACCGATAAAACTAGTGTCTGAAACGATGTTATTGTCATCTAAAAACGGCGCTGGTCATTCGCTACATATCAACCGTCGGGAGTAATCATGGCTCGAGGAATCATTTTGGCGGCCGGTACATCCAGTCGCGCAAATACCAACAAATTGCTGCTTGAATATGAAGGGCTTCCTTTAATCGTTCACGCGATTAGAGGCATGTTGCCGTTTGTGTATGAAATCGTCGTTGTGACTGGCCGTTACCACGACGAGTTGACCTTTGCCCTGAAAGATGTCAAAGGCATCCGCATCGTTAAAAACCCCAATTATGAGAAAGGGATGTTTTCATCGCTTCTTACGGGACTTCACTATTTCGACGATGACGTCTTGATATTACCCGGGGATTGCCCATTTGTATCGGAAATGACGTATGAACAAATATTGGAAACACAAGCGAATATCGTCGTCCCTGAATACAAAGGCATCAAAGGCCATCCGATGCTCATTCGCAAACCACTGCTATGGCAGCTACGGCAAGTGAACATCGATTCCAATCTACGGGCATTCCGCGATGAAACCGGCTATCAAACGATTCGCGTCGATGATCCCAACATTATCGTTGACATCGACACCATCGGCGACTATCAAACTTACGTGAAAGAACATACGAAAGGATCATAACATGGACGTGACACGGCACTACCTAGCCCCAAGCATCGAAGACGCTTACCGGGTTTGGCACCAACATCCAAATAACGCTTTGCTCAGTGGCGGACTTTGGCTCAAAAAAATCGGTACGCCAATCGAAACATTGATCGATTTGGGCAACCTCGGCCTCGATCAGATTGTGACGACCGAGCAAGGAATCATCATCGGAGCATTGACGCCACTACGCGATGTCGAAAAACACCCCGATATTATCGCAATTGGACAAGGATATATCAGTCAAGCGATTGGATCAATCATGGGTGTCGGCCTGAGAAATTTAGCGACCATCGGCGGCTCAATTGCCGGCAAATACCCGTTTTCAGACGTTATCACCGCGCTTTTGACACTCGACGTCACATTATCGTTTTATCCCGATCATACGATGACTTTGACCGATTTCCTGGACCAACGTGGTAAGCTCGAGACGATTTTGACCCATATCCATATCAAAAAGAGTGATGTGGTTGGATATTTTAAGAAAATTGGCAACACACCACTTGATTTTGCAATTATCAATTTGGCGATTGCTTATCGGAAAAATGATATTCGCATCTCCGTCGGTTCGCGTCCCGCCGTGGCTAAACTAGCCATTAAAACGGCAGAATATTTAAATGATTTAACAACCATCGAACCACCGCACATCGAAGAAGCGGCCCGTCGCATGCTCGACGAGTTAAACTTCGCTTCGACGATGGCCGCTAGCGGTGATTATCGGCGCACGCTAGCCAGCGCCTATCTGAAACGTGGATTAAAGGAGGTTCTTGGCCATGACCGTTAATTTTATATTAAACGGAAGACCGGTTGCTTTTGAATGCGCTCCGGGTGAGTTCCTGTTGGACACGCTTCGCAACCACCATATCACTTCGGTCAAAAAAGGTTGCGACGAATCCACTTGTGGCGTGTGCACCGTACTTCTCGATAACAAACCAGTGTTGTCGTGCTCGTTATTGACGATTCGCGCGGCAGGGCGACGTGTGACAACGGTTGAAGGACTACAAACCGAAGTCGATGCCATCGCGGACTATTTTGGAGAAGAAGGTGCTGACCAATGTGGTTTTTGTAATACCGGATTGGCACTGACTATTTATGCGCTGACAAAGGAAATACCCGATCCAAGCGATGAACAAATAAAGCACTATGTCGTCGGAAACTTGTGCCGTTGTTCTGGTTATCAAGCACAGTTTTTGGCGATTAAGCGCTATTTGGAGGACCACAAATGAAGACGGTCAATCAAAAAGTAGCTTCACTAGACGGCAAGGGCATCATGATGGGCCGCCCGGCCTTCAGCGATGATTTGGCCGATCCCAGCAGTTTGATCGTTAAAATATTACGGTCGCCCCATGCGTTTGCGCGAATTAAAGATATTGATGTTTCTCAGGCGGAAGCGCTCAGCGGTGTCGAACTTGTCTTGACCCACAAAAACGTTCCCCATGTTTCGTTTACGCGCGCTGGGCAGGGATATCCAGAGCCTTCGCCACATGACAAATTCATTCTCGATGAATACGTACGATATATCGGCGATGAAGTGGCCGCTGTTGCAGCCATCAGTGAAGAAATAGCCACAAAAGCTTTATCGCTTATCAAAGTGACTTATGAAGTACTTGAACCGGTGTTGGATTTTGAAACGGCACTAGGTCATAGTTCAATCATTCATCCCGAAGACGGCATTCACGAGATGTTTCCGATTGGCTTCGAACCAAAGAAAAATATTGCCGCCAGTTACGCAATGCATGTTGGTGATGTCGAGGATGAATTATCCAAATGTGACGTCACGATTGAACAATCTTTCTATACGCAAGCCCAAGCCCACACGATGATGGAGCCGCATACGGCGAATGCCCGGCTTGATTATCATAACCGTCTTGTCATTTACACTTCGACACAAACTCCTTATCACGTCCGGCGCATTATGTCGCAAACGCTCGGTTTACCAATTAGTCGTATTCGCGTCATCAAACCGCGCGTCGGTGGCGGCTTCGGTGGTAAACAAGCGCTCCACGGCGAGATGTTTGTCGCCTTGGTAACGCTTAGAACAAAGAAACCATCAAAAATCGTTTTCACCAGACAAGAAGTATTTGCCGCTACCTACACCCGTCATCCAATGAAGCTTTCGATGCGGTTAGGCGCTGACAAAGATGGCACCTTGCGAGCGATTGATTGTCACGTGTTATCAGATACGGGGGCATATGGCGAACATGCGCTTACTGTCTATATGGTGGCTGGCTCCAAAGTATTGCCGCTATATAACAAGGTCAATGCCGTCAGATTCCATGGTCAAGTCGTCTATACCAATCATGTGTCTGCCGGAGCTTTCCGCGGGTATGGGGCGATTCAGGGTAACTATGCCCTAGAATCGGCCATCGACATGCTGGCGAACAAGCTTGGCATCGAACCAACCGCTTTCCGGCAAAAAAATATGATCAAGGAAAACGAAACGAGTCCGATCTTTGCCATCATGGGCGAAGGCACCGAAGGCACGGCCATGAACATGGATACGTGCAAGCTGGAATACTGCCTCGCTCGAGGTAAGCAATTGATTGGTTGGGATCAAAAATACCCTCGTTATCAAGTCGGTCAACATAAAGTGCGCGCCGTTGGTATGGCCATCGCCATGCAAGGCAGCGGCATTCCTCTAATTGACATGGGCGCGGCGACCATCAAATTAAACGATGATGGCTTCTATAACTTAACGATTGGAGCGACCGATATCGGCCAGGGTAGCGACACTGTGCTCGCACAAATCGCCGCTGAAGAGTTAGGCGTATCCGTCGACAAGGTGGTCGTTTATTCATCGGATACCGATTTGACGCCGTTTGATGTAGGAGCCTACGCTTCATCAACGACGTTTGTGTCTGGTAACGCCGTGCTGAAAGCCGCCCAAAACATGAAAGCGATGCTGATTGAGGAAGCTGCCAAAGTACTTGAAGCCCCCAAAGAAAAAGTCAAATTCGATGGCGATAAATTTAGATATGGGCAGGAAACGATTACATTGTCGCAGTTAGCCAATCGACTCTATTACAACCACGATCAAAAGCAGTTGACGGCTACAAATAGTTACGTTGGTCATAAATCGCCTCCGCCATTCATGGCCGGTTTCGTCGAAATCGAAATCGATACCGAAACATGCGTCTATGAAATTATCGAATACGTCAGCGTCGTCGACTGCGGGACGACGATCAACCCGATGCTAGCCAAAGGCCAGGTCGAAGGCGGTATCGTCCAAGGCCTAGGCATGGCCGCGTTTGAAGAAGTCAAATATAGTCCCAAAGGTCGTTTGTTGACCGATTCGCTGCTCTATTACAAGATTCCCACCGCGCTTGATGTCAAGAAACTGACGACCGAATTTGCTGAAAGCTATGAACAATCAGGTCCGTTTGGCGCCAAATCGGTTGGTGAAATCGGCATCGATACGCCACCTGCTGCTCTATCTAACGCCATTTATAATGCCTTGGGCGTACGCATCAATTCGCTGCCGGTAACTTCCGAGAAAATATTCAAAGCCTTACAAAAGAAATAATGGAGGAAACAACCATGAATAAGAAATCTTTAATTGCTAACGTCGTGTTATTCGGAGCCTTGTGGGGTTTATTAGAAGCTAGTCTCGGCTACGCTTTACAGTTTTTGCCACCATTATTCTCAGGTTCGATTATGTTCCCAATCGGTGCGATGTTGATGTATTGGGCATATCGGAATACCGATAACAAGGCGAGTATCGTTTATGTGGCACTGATCGCCGCGTCAATCAAGGCCATCAACTTCTTAATGCCGGGATTACCACCCATAAAGACATATAACCCGATGATTTCGATTATGTTACAATCGCTAGTCATGGTCGTCATTGTGAGTTTAATTTCCAGAAATCGTCCTGCATACGGATTTTTAGGAATTGGTATTCTCGCCGTGTTGTGGCGGACGCTATTCATTGTCAATATCACAATCAACCATGCCTTAACGGGCTTTCCATTTCCCCAGTTAGTCTCGCCCCAATCGATTTTGTCATTCATATTCCTTTATGGAGCGCTTGAAACTTTGTTCCTATCGATTGCGTATGGAATCAAATTGTTGCTGAATAAAAAAATCAATCTTGTTTTCAAACCGCACTTAGCTATATCGCTAGCAACTTATGTTGCGGCTGCGCTATTAGTGCTGATACCGATTATTTAACATGGTCGATTTATTTGAAAAAATCGTGACATATCGCGCCAAAGGTATCGATATGGTGCTCGTGACCGCGATTGAAAAAAGCGGCGAGGGACCTGTCGAAGTCGGCAAGAAAATGCTCGTGCTCGACACTGGTGAATCTTTCGGCACGGTCGGGGGTGGCGCGCTTGAACGCTATGCCCAGCAAAAATGCCGTGATGTAATCGCCTCACGTACCCATTTGAAAGAGAAGTACTTGCTCGACAAGGGCAAGGTGGAACCGGAGACGAAGACATTGCCAATGGTATGTGGCGGCATGGTGACGCTATTTTATGAATTCATTGGCGTCCGTAATTACGTGTATGTTTTTGGAGCCGGTCATGTCGGCGCGGCGCTTGTCAAGGTGTTAGCACCACTAAACTTTCACATCACCGTGATTGATGAACGACCCGCCATCATCGAGGCGTTTTCAGGCGGGGATGTCAAAATCCATTCCAAGTTTACTGACTACATAGAAAAAAACGGGATTAAGGACCATAGTTTCGTCATCGTATGCACGCCGTCGCATTTACACGATTATCATGTCATCAACAAGATTATCGAAAAGAAACTGCAACCAAAATACGTCGGCATGCTTTGCTCGCTTGAGAAACTTAAAGACTACCTTGACGCGACTTATGAGCAATTCGGTCGCGACATCGACTTATCGTATTTTTATTCCCCGATCGGTTTGGAATTAGGTGGCGGTTCACCCGAGGATATCGCCATTTCGATTGCCGGGGAAATGCTTGCGATTCACCACGACATCAAACAAGTCCGGCACATGCGGGAGAAGCTCGATGGTTCATATCATTACTGGTAATATCAACGCTGGCAAATCAAGCAATCTAAAGAAACGGTTTGACCGTTACTTGACTGGCGCAGGCGTCATTGGTGTCAAACTTTGGAAAGAGGGCGATATTTACGGCTACAAAGCCTATTTATTGCCCGATGGCAGTGAACAGATATTGATGATTCATCAACGCCACTATCTTGGCGAATTCGCAAACTTCGGCATGATTGGACCATATTTTTATAATATCGACGTGTTTAAACACACGAATGAGCACATCATTGTAAATATCGAAAAAAGACTGACTCCAATCTACATCGACGAAGTCGGCATCCTGGAATTGTCTGAAGGCGGGTATCACCCATCTTTAGATAAAGCCGCATCGAAACAGGTGGAACTATACATCTCATGCCGTAACGATCTCGTCAACAAAATTGTCGCCAAGTATCAGTTTATTGATTACGAAGTGATTGAAATCGAGGGTAAAACGAATGTATGACCTAGTCATAAAAAACGGACACTGTTTAATTGACGGACGCTGGTCAAGCGATTTCATCTATGTCAACGATGAACGGATTGCGCTTATTAGCCCTTCCGATTTTCCCGCGAGACAAACATTTGACGCCGGTGGCCATAAAATATTACCGGGACTAATTGATCCCCACGTCCACTTTGACCTCGATTTAGGGTCGATTAAATCACGTGACGATTTTGAATATGGGAGCAAAGCGGGTGTTTATGGAGGCATGACTTGCTATGTCGATTTTCTCGCTCCAACACGTAATGGTAAACAACTAGAACAAGCATTCAACGATCGACTCGAACAAGCAAAGAAAAGCCACATCGACTATCATTTCCATGCGACGATTTGCCAACCAGACGGCGACTTGGAACAGTACGTTTTAACGATGAAACGACTCGGCATGCATACGTTGAAACTGTTCACTACTTATTCGGATTCCAACCGCAATACAAGCGATGAGCACATCATTGAGTTATTGAAATTATCAAAAGTTCACGACATTTTAATCATGGCGCACATCGAAGATGACGCCCAAATAAGTTTGAAAGATGAATATGGTTACATTGATTTACCGATAAGTCGCCCAACACGCGCGGAAACCGACGAAGCACTCAAACTAGCCGGATACGTTAAAAAGTATGGTGGCAAACTATACATGGTCCACCTATCAAGTGGGCGTACACTGGAAGCATTGAAAAATTATTATCCAGAACTCATTAACCATTGCTTATTCATTGAAAGTTGTCCGCAGTATTTCCTGCTTGATCAGTCATTGCTTCACAAAGATGACGGGTATATATACACATGCGCGCCACCACTTCGCACGATGGAAGAAATCAAATTGCTGCATAAGCACAAACTATCAATCGACACGATTGGAACCGATCATTGCGCGTTTAACCTAGCGGATAAATTGACGCCTCGACTCAAAGGCATGCCCCTTGGCATCGGAGGTATTGAGTATAGTTTTGCCCTAATGTATCCCATTTTCGGCGATGACTTGATTGCCCGCATGAGCGAGCGCCCCGCTCAATTAATGGGCTTGCCTCGCAAAGGAAAAATCGCCGTCGGATATGACGCCGATTTTGCAATATTCATTGATTCTAAAGACGGCAGAGTGACGACGAGCCATGGAGCGGTCGACCACAGTGTCTATCAAGGTATGCATGTGGCAGGGTATTTCGACACGCTGATTAACCGCGGTCACTTCATCATGAACCGCGGCGCCTTCATCGGCGGACGCGGCCAATTTTTGAAAGGGAAACCGATTAAATGAAAACGGCGATTATCAATGCTAAAATCTATGATTTTGAAACTTACGTGCCCAATGGTTACATCGTGTTTGGCACCACGATTGAACAAGTAGGACCGATGCGCGAGTTTGTCGATGATAACTATCATATCGTCGATGCCAAAGGGCAGTTGATGGTGCCCGGACTCGTTTGTGGTCATACACACATATACTCGACGTTTGCACGCGGATTATCGGTGCCATTCAATCCCAAAAACTTTCAAGACATCCTCGATCAAATGTGGTGGAAACTCGATCGGCACCTAGACCAAGAAGCCGTCTATTATAGCGGTCTTGTCGCCGCTTCTTCATTCGCGCTTCACGGCGTGACTTCCATCATCGATCACCACGCTAGCGGCAAACAAATCCGCGGCACGCTTCATAAACTAAAGACGGCGATTGACGAAGTGGGTCTGCGCGCCGCTTATGCATTTGAAACAAGCGACCGCTTTCCTTTAGCTGATGCCATCGATGAAAACATCGACTTCATGGATACGTATCAAGATGATAAGACCAAGGGCTTATTTGGCATGCATGCATCGCTGAGTCTTAGCGATGAAAGTCTCGCCAAGATCAAAGCCAAAATTGGACATAGACCGATTCATATCCATATTGCCGAAAGCCAACTCGATCAGGACATCGCTCTTGCAAAATATGGCAAGCGCGTCATTAAACGCCTCGATGATTTCGGATTAATAAACCCGGGCAGCATCATGGTTCACTGCATTCATCTAGATGATGACGAACTAGACATCATCAAAAAGCGAGGCGCGATTATCGCCATCAACGCCACTTCAAACATGAATAACGCCGTCGGGTTGCCCGACGTTTTGAAGTTTATTGAACTTGGCATCCCTGTGATCATTGGAAACGATGGTATCGCTAGATCAATGGCCAGTGAGTATTTATCGCTATATTTTGCGATGCATCACCGGTATGCATCACCGACGAAATTCCAATTGTCGCATTTACTAAAACTCATCAATGACACATATGATTACGTCGGCAAGCTATTTGGTATCAAACTTGGGAAAATTCGTCCTGGCTATGCCGCCGATTTCATGCTTGTGCCTTATGTTCCGGCCACGCCTATTAGCGCAGATAACGGCTTCGGACATTTATTCTTTGGGCTATTTGACGCCTTATTACCGCAAGAAGTTTATATCGGCGGCAAACACATCGTCGCTAGTGGCAAACTCTTAAGCGACTCGGTCAGTATGAAGACCGCAGTGGCGCCAACCATTGCCCAACGCATTTGGAACGACATTCACAAAGGGGACTAACACATGGATTTATCGACAAAATTCGACGGACTCGTATTGAACAATCCGCTGATGCCAGCGGCCGGACCACTCGTGGGCGATCATGAAAAGATGCTTTATTTAAAAGATGCCGGTTGCGGTGCCATTGTATCCAAGACTATTTCCACCAAAGACGCCCATATTCCCAAGCCATGCATTTACGGCGACCGTGACTATGTGATGAATAGCGAGCTTTGGAGCGAGTTTCCTAAAGAAATGTGGATCAATACCTTTCTGCCGGAGTTTATTAAAGGCAACGATGGGCGCCCACTAATTATCAGTGTCGGTTACACCAAACAAGACATGGAAGTACTTATTCCATTACTTGACCCATTCGCTGACGCCTTTGAAGTCTCAACCCACTACGTCGGAACCGATTTGTCGCTGGTTGCTGAAACGGTTTCCGCGATTCGGTCACGAACCAAAAAACCGATTTACATGAAAATCAGCCCCCATATTCCCCATCCCGAGTTATTTGCGAAAACGATTAAAGAACATGGCGCGAATGGCGTTGTCGCGATTAACTCGCTGGGACCGACATTGAAAATCGATATTGCCTCTAGGCAAATTCGTTATGGTAATGACAAAGGATTTGTATGGACGAGTGGGCCGGTCATTAAACATCTCGCCCTAGCAACCGTCTATACCATTAAGCAAGCCGAGCCATCGCTGACCGTCATCGGCGTTGGCGGCATCGCTAGCGCTGACGATGTCATCGAATTTCTACTCGCGGGTGCAAGCGCCGTCCAAATGCTATCCGCCGCATTGTTACGAGGCAAAGAGCTTTATGCGAAGATTATCGCCGACTTACCAAAAGCGTTGGAAAAATACGGATTTAATTCAGTCCAGGCAGTGATTGACACACAACTGACCAATCCAGTCCACTACAAAGCCAGCGTGCCCTACCTGATTCCCGAAAAATGCATCAAATGCAACTTGTGCGTCAAGGTTTGTCCCTATTTTGCGATTGAAATGAAAGATCAAATAACGTTTGACGCAAATAAATGTTTTGAATGCGGCTTATGCGTCGTCAAATGTCCGACCAAGGCTATTGTCATGTCAGATGGAGGTTATTGATGTTCGATAAGAGTAAATCAAGTCCTAAAATCGATCACGACGAAAAGTGCTCGGGTAGCGCCCGTTATGTTTCCGACATCCAGATCGACGGCATGCTTTTTGCCAAAACCGTGCGCAGTCCGATCACTAAAGGCATCATTCGCTCGATCGCGATTCCTGCTCTTCCCGATGGTTACTACATCGTTGACCATCACGACATCTTGTCACAAAACTTCGTCAAGATGATTTATAAAGATTGGCCGGTGTTCGCCGTTGACGAAGTCAACTACATCGGCGAACCGATCATGCTTGTGGTCGGACCTGATAAAGCGGTGCTTGAAACAATCATCGCCAACATCAAAATCGGATACGAGGAAACGGAACCGACGTTTGGGTTTACTAAAAGTGCAGTTACCAAAGGTTTCAAAAAGGGCGATGTTGAAAGTGCATTTAGCAAAGCGAAGACCATCATCGAAGAGACGTTTGAAACCGGCTATCAAGAACAAGCATACATCGAACCACAAGGGATGCTCGGTTATCCCGAAGGCGATAAAATCACGTTAATCGGTTCGATTCAGTGTCCGTATTATGTTAAAAACGCCGTGTTGAATTGTTTAGGCTATCCCGAAGATCAAGTTCGCGTCATCCAACCGCCTGTCGGTGGTGCGTTTGGGGGCAAAGAAGAATTCCCGTCAACGATTGCCTGCCAATTAGCGACGGCTATCGCCAAGATCAAACAACCGATTAAGCTTATTTTTGAACGCGAAGAAGACATGCTCGTGACGACAAAACGACATCCTTCAATCACGAAGATGCGAGCCGCGCTAGATAGCGATAACCGCGTGATTGGTTTAAGCGCCGAAGTATCAATTGATGGTGGCGCTTATATCGGTTTAAGCGGCGTAGTCTTATCACGCGCGTTAATCGCCGTGACCGGAGCCTACACGATTCCGAATCTAACCGCGAACGGGAATGTATATATAACCAATACGGTCCCCACGGGCGCCTTCCGCGGTTTTGGTGCGCCCCAGATGATGTTTGCCATTGAAATGATGATGAATCACATCCCGAAACGGTTAGGACTTGACCCACTTGAATTCCGATTAAAACATTTAGCCAAACAGGGTGACCTAACTTCAACAAGTGGACTATTCCGCGATCCGATCATCATGCCCAAGATGATTGATAAAGCGATACAAATATCTGACTACAAACAAAAGATGGAAAAATATGCCCATGATGCGACCCGAGGCATCGGGATGAGCTTTTTCCTGCATGGCTGTGGCTTTACCGGCAGTGGCGAAACCACGATTATCAAGGCCAAAGTAAAGCTACGCAAAGACGAGCACGATCAAGTTTATGTGCTGGTGGCTGCCGTCGACATGGGACAGGGCTGTCGTACTTCACTCCACCGTGTCGTCTATCAAACAATGGATTTGCCACCGCAACAGGTGACATTCGATTATCCCGATACTGACGATGTTCCCGATTCGGGGCCAACCGTGGCCAGCCGGACGATGATGATTGTCGGCGGCCTATTAGCGCGTGCTTCGCTTAAGTTAAAACAAACATGGAAGCCCGGCATTAAGCAAGAAATCATTGAACAATATGTTCAGCCTTCATATGTCGTGTGGGACGAAGATAAACTTCAAGGCGATGCTTATCCGGCATATTCTTGGGGCGTTAACGTCGTTGAGGTCAGCGTCTGTCCGCTGACGTACCAAGTTAAACTCGAAGGCATCTGGAGCGTTTACGATGTTGGTAAAACCATCGATGAAAGAATCGTGATCGGACAGGCCGATGGCGGTATCGCCCAAGGCGTTGCCTATGGTTATCTTGAAGTGATGGAAGCCAAACAAGGCAAACTGAAACAAAAGAACTTCACCGATTACATCATCCCTACATCACTGGATATGGCCCCCACCGAAACGGTGCTTTACGACAATCCATTTGCGTATGGGCCTTATGGAGCCAAAGGCGTCGGCGAACTGACGCTTGTGGGAGGCGCGCCTGCGGTCGCTATGGCGATTGAAAACGCGATTAGGCGACCAATCAACCGCATCCCGGCGACCCCGGAATTAATTATGGAGACGCTCGGCCATGAATAAAATCACATTTACGCTTAATCATCAACCAGTCGCATTAGAACTCGACCCCAGCATGCGTTTGCTCGACGTCTTGCGCGATCATTTTAAATTGACCGGATCCAAAGAAGGATGCGGCGAGGGTGAATGCGGCGCGTGTTCGGTGCTTGTCAACGGTCGCGTCGTCAATAGTTGTTGCCTGCCACTTGGAAATGTCAATGGACAAGAAGTAGTTACCATTGAGGAGTTTGCGAAAACGAAACGCTATCAGGTACTCAAAGATGCGTTTCACGATGAAGGTGGATCGCAGTGCGGCATTTGCACGCCCGGGATGATCATGGCTGCGGAAAGCTTACTTAATCAGAACCCGCATCCCAGTGATGAAGAAATTCGGATTGGCCTTTCTGGCAATTTATGTCGTTGCACCGGTTATAACATGATTGTCAAAGCCGTGCACTTAGCAGCCAAAAAAGGAGCCGGCTTATGGTAAGACATATTATTCCAAAAACGTTACAAGAAGCGTTAACTTACCTTAGCGAAGGCACATTTAAGATTATGGCCGGCGGTACCGATTTGATGATTCAAAAACGGTCAACTGCCGGGTTACCTCCAAAGATCGGCCAAGACGTCATCTACCTTTTCAATCTAGCGGAACTTCGTTATGTATCACGTGGTGATGGCTATCTAAAAATTGGAGCAATGACACCACTTGAGGATATATATCATCACCCGGACACGCCTGAATTGTTGAAGAAAGTCATTTATGAAATGGCATCTCCGGGCATTCGTCACATGGCGACGATGGCTGGCAATATCGGTAATGCCTCACCCGCGGGTGATTCACTCGTCGCTCTATATGTGTTGGATGCCAGGATCAAACTACAATCTATTTCTGGGGAACGAATCCTTCCAATCAGTGATGTCATCATCGGAGTCAGAAAAACGATTATCCGCCCTGATGAGTTAATTGCCGAAATATTGATTCCCGTTGATAACTTCAATGTCATCGTGTGGCGCAAAGTCGGCGGTCGCCGCGCCGATGCGATTTCCAAAGTGTCGTTTGCGGCACTCATAAAAAGAAATGCCGAAGTGATTAAAGACATTCGTATCGCTTTTGGCGCCGTGAGCCCTACAGTCGTGCGTTCACGCCAAATCGAGGCCGAATTGAACGGGAAATCAATCACGGAACTACGAAATATGCTGCCCAGCATCCTCGAAAAATATGCGACCGCAATCCGTCCTATCGACGATCAACGCTCGTCGGCACACTACCGGCGACAAGTAGCCAGCAACATGCTGCGACACTTGATTGAAAAGGAAATATAAGGGCGTATTATTATGGTTAGCATGGTCAGTTATCGGTGTACGCTTTGCCATAAAATTTATCACTCTTCCAGTCATTTTTTCACATGCCCAAGTTGTGGTGAAAAAGGAATCTTGGACATTATCTATGATTATGGCCATATAAAAAAAATCATCAACAAACAGACATTAGCCGCTAACCATGACTACTCGATGTGGCGTTATGGACCACTAATTCCGGTCGAACATCGCCTTACCAAAGCGATGCTGCGGATTGGCTGGACGCCGCTATATGAAGCCAGGCGACTCCATCAGCACTTAGGCATCAAACAACTATTCATCAAAGATGAAGGGCTCAATCCCAGCGGTTCGACCAAAGACCGCGCCAGTGGCGTTGCCGTGCTTAAAGCACTAGAAATGGGAGCAACAACTGTGTGTTGCAGTTCCACGGGCAATGCCGCTAGTAGCTTAGCCTGTCATGCCGCACATATGGGACTACAAAGCGTTATCTTCGTTCCCAAACGGGCACCGATTGGTAAACTCACGCAAATGTCGCTATATGGCGCTAACGTAATCGTCGTCGATGGTGATTATAAGGCGGCTTATGCTTTATCAAAACAAGCGATTGCCAAGCACGGATTTTATAACCGTAACGCCGCTATCAATCCGTTTCTTGTCGAAGGCAAGAAGACCGTGGTCATGGAAATCGTCGAGCAGTTAAACTTCAAACCGACCGATTGGATGGCGATATCAGTCGGCGATGGTTGTTCACTCGCCGGTGTTTACCAAGCGCTATACGATTTTCAACAGCTGGGCTTGATTGAGCAGATTCCCAAGATACTAGGCGTTCAAAGTTCGGGGTGCGCCCCATTCGTCAAGGCGTTTATAACCGGGCAAGACCTAATTGAAACCGATGAGAACACGCTTGCCGATTCGATTGCCGTGGGCATTCCCCGCAATCCCATCAAGGCGATGCGAGCCATCAAACAGTCGCAAGGCCACTTTATCGAAGTCAGTGATGAGGCTATCTTACAAGCGATGAGCGATCTAGGTCACATGGAAGGGATCTTTGGAGAGCCAGCGGGCGTAGCCGCATTAGCGGGTATCCAAAAAGCCGTTAGTCAAGGCATCATCAAAAAGAGCGAGTCGGTCACCTTCATCATGACGGGTAACGGACTGAAAGATCCGGTCAATGCCCAAAAGACCGGCAAGAAAAGCATCATCGTACCTAACGATATCGGGGCAGTCACTAAACATTTAATTGAAAACGGAGTAATCAAATCATGAGCAAAGTACCATTCGGGCCAACCTATGCGGAAATGGCCGATCCTAGCATTATCGATCCTAAAATTCGCCACGCCGCACTAGAAGCCTCCCAAAACGAATTAGATCCGCTGAATTTGTTTAACATCACTTGGAAAAACGATCAAAACGTCGTTCACAAAATCGTGTTGCCCAAAGCCATGACGGGCGTTAACGCGAATATCGTCGTCTTGCTCGGCAAATATTTCCCGTCAGGATCACATAAAGTCGGTCCCGCATATTCGACGCTGATTGAAGGTTGCGTCGACAAGGAAATCATTCCTGGCGAACATACGATTTTGGGACCATCGACTGGTAACTTTGGCATCGGTGTTTCATATATATGCAATCTAATGAAATACGATTCAATAGTCATCATGCCCGACAACATGAGCAAAGAACGTTATGACCGGATTCAACGCTATGGCGCCAAACTCGATTTGACGCCGGGCACCGAATCTGATGTCATCTTGACGCTTGAACGAACTTATGAACTCAAGAAAAATCCAAAAAATCGTTCCTTGGCGCAATTTGAATTATTACCAAACTACCGGTACCACCGTCATGTAACCGGACATGCCGCGGTAGAAGCCGTCAAAGGTATTGGCAATGGCCGGATTGCCTGCTTTGCCTCAGCACCCGGAAGCGCAGGAACGCTGGCCGCTGGCGATCATATCAAAACAATTTTCCCCGAAGCCAAAATCGCGGCCTTAGAACCATATGAATGCTCGACGCTGACTAATGGCGGACGCGGACAACATCGGATTGAAGGCATCGGCGACAAAATGTGCACGCTGATTCACAACATCTTAACGACAGATTTCATCGCCCTAATTAAAGATGAAGATTCGGTACGTGGTCTCAAGATTATTCATGACGCTCCCCATATCCTAGAAGCCCATGGTGTTGATAAGGACACCGCTGAAGCGATGAGGGAACTATTCGGAGTATCCGGCATTTGTAACATCATCGGTGCGATCAAGATGGCTAAATATCTAAGGCTGGGACCGGATGATAACGTCGTTACGATTGCCACCGATGGCTATGACCGCTATGAAAGCGTGATTACCGATTTAAAACGCCGCGTGCTTGAGACGGAAGACTTTGTGCTTGAACGTTGGTTTAAAGATATCTTCCTAGGCATCGACGACAAGTATGTCGAAGACGCGCGCTTACCTGAAGTGAAACAACGCCTATTCCACCAAAAAGAAAAGGATTGGCTTAAATTCGGTTATTCGCAAGCGTACCTCGATTCGATGAAATCGATGGATTTTTGGAATCATGAGTATGAGAAAGTTTTCCACTACGACGAGCTGATAAGGCAGAAACGAGGCACTAAGTTATGAGTCATATCCCGTTTGAAAAGATTCTGGAAACCGCGCATAAATACCAAAAAGACATGACCGCGTTTTTGCGCGACATGGTTAAAATACCTAGCGAATCATGTCAAGAAAAAGACGTCATTTTACGCATTAAAGCGGAAATGGAAAAAGTCGGCTTTGACCGCGTGCAGATTGATAAGATGGGCAATTTGCTAGGGTTTATCGGTCATGGCAAGCACTTAATCGCCATGGATGCCCATATCGACACCGTCGGTGTTGGTGACATTAAAAACTGGACGTTTGACCCATATGAAGGTTTTGAAGACGAGATGCACATCGGCGGACGTGGCACGAGTGACCAGGAAGGCGGCATGGCCTCAATGGTGTATGCCGGCAAGATTATCAAAGAGTTAAAACTCGAAGATGACTATACCTTGCTGATTACGGCGACGGTCCAAGAAGAAGATTGTGACGGACTGCCGTGGCAGTTCATTATTGAAGAAGACAAACTTCGTCCCGAGTTCGTCGTGATCACCGAACCGACCAGTTGCCGAATTTACCGGGGCCATCGTGGACGGATGGAAATCAAAGTCACCACGCGCGGTATCAGCTGTCATGGCTCGGCGCCCGAACGAGGCGACAATGCCATTTATAAAATGGCTCCAATCATTCTAGATATCAAGAAACTAAACGAGCATCTCAAGGACGATCCGTTTTTAGGCAAAGGCACGATGACCATCAGCGAAATATTCTTTTCCTCACCCTCGCGTTGCGCGGTGGCCGATGGTTGCCATATATCCATCGACCGACGCTTAACCGTGGGCGAAACGCATTTGTCCGCGCTTGAAGAAATTCGCTCGCTTCCTTCCGTCAAAGAAGTCGGGGCCATCGTGGAAATGTATGATTATTCACGGCCTTCATATACCGGCCTCGTTTATCCCACCGAATCGTATTTCCCAACTTGGGTCATTCCCCAAAATCATCCGGCGTGCGTTGCCGCGATTGACAGTTATAAAGGCTTATTCAAACAAAACCCAGTTGTCGACAAATGGACGTTTTCCACTAATGGGGTGACGATTATGGGCCGTTATGGCATTCCGTGCGTCGGCTTTGGCCCGGGCGATGAAAAAGAAGCACACGCCCCAAACGAAAAAACGCGAAAAAGCGATTTGGTGACATGCGCCGCCCTATACGCCGCATTGCCACTACAATATGTGCAACATCAAAGCAAAGGAGAAAAATGACGATGGAACCACTATTCAAAGGACGACACTTTATCACGCTTGAGGAATGGAGCAAACCGGAAATCGATAAATTGCTCGAAGTATCCAAAGACCTCAAACACAAATTCAAGACGAATGTTCCCACACCCTATTTGACTAACAAAACGGCTTTCTTAATGTTTTTCGAACAATCGACGCGGACGCGTAATTCGATGGAATCGGGTTTAGCACAACTTGGCGGTCACGCGACGTTTTTAGATACCTCAACAATGCAAATAAGTCACGGCGAAAGTGCTAAGGACACCGCCATCATTCTCTCCTCATACGGACATGGCATCGCCTGTCGCAATTGCTTCTGGGGCATCGGCAATAAATACTTGCGCGAAATGGCGGCTTGGTCGACCGTGCCCATCATGAATCTCCAATGTGACTTATACCACCCGATGCAAGCTCTCGCCGATTTAATGACGATTCAAGAAGTGTTCCCAAATAAGAAACGCATAAAGATATCGATTATTTGGGCGTATGCCAAGAGCCATAAGAAACCGATCAGCGTACCGCTATCGCAAATACTTTTATTCCCTCGTTATGCGATGGATGTCACGCTAGCCTATCCCAAAGGATACGACTTACCGGATTGGGCAATTGCCAAAGCAAAAAAGAACGCTCAAGAAAATGGCGGTTCATTTAAGATTACCCACGACATGGAAGAAGCATATCGCGGTGCGGACATCGTCATCCCGAAAAACTGGGGTTCTTGGGTTAACAACCAATCAACCGTTGTCGTTGACGACTTATTAGAATCTTACAAAGGTTGGAAATGTACCGAAGCGATGATTGCCCTGGCTAGTCCCGATGTCAAGTACATGCATGCCTTGCCAGCCGACCGGGGCAACGAAGTCGAAGATTCAGTCATCGACGGGTCGCATTCCATCGTCTACCAAGAAGCTGAAAATAGACTCCACACCGCCAAAGCCGTGATGGCGATGACGATGGGCGATAAATAAAAAGAACAATAAAATAAGCTAAAGGGCGTCGCTTCGGCGCCCTTTCGTTTTAGTAATGAGTTTTTTCTTTGATGCTTTGATATTCCTCAAACAGCTTCAAACACGCGTCGCGATCAAGTTCTTGGAGTAGTTTCGCTTTGCCACCCGATTCGTTAAGTTCATAGAAAACTTTATCGCGGAAACCGATATTTTCGGTATCGACGATGTTACAACCAAAGTAAACCTTTTTTATATTTGACCACAAAATGGCGCCCAAACACATTGGGCAAGGTTCCGCGGTCGTGTACAGTTCGCAGCCGCTTAAATCGAATGAGCCGATGTTTTTGCACGCATCATGGATGGCCATCATTTCCCCGTGGCAAGTCGGGTCTTGGTTTTTGACGACTTCGTTATGGCCTTTGCCGATGATTTGGCCGTTTTTGACGATGACCGAGCCAAATGGTCCGCCGTGTCCTTGACGAATGCCGTTTTCAGCCTCTTTAATGGCGATATCCATGAATTTATCCATATGTTTACCTCTTCTAGTTCATTTTATTTGATATCAAGGATTAAAACCACTTTAAAAATGTTTGGCGATGAATTGATTCATGTTTTTATCATTATGTTAAAATAAAAGACACGATTGTTGACATAGTCCTTTTATAAGGAGGCCCTAGTATGGCATTAAACAAACGGCTGATGGCAGTGTTGTCGTTTTTGCCAGTGTTCTTGCTGACAAGTTGTCCGATTTCCTCTTCAAGTGCGGAGTCACTGTCAACATCAACGATTGAAAGCAGTGAAACGACTTCAAGCGAGACTTCATCGCTACCATCATCAAGCGAAATACCAATCAATTATACGATTACGTTTGAAAGTAATGGCGGCACGCCTGTCGATCCGATTACGGGACCGGCTGGTTCAGCGGTAACCCGTCCATCTGATCCGACCAAAGTGGGACACACGTTTAACGATTGGTATGCTGACGTCAATTTAACGACAGCTTATCAATTCACGACGATGCCCAGCGAAAACATCACCGTGTATGCTAAGTGGGATGTTAATTCCTACACGATCACGTTTGAAGAAAACGGTGGTAGCCCCGTTCCCGACATCACCCAGGCTTATGGTACGAGTGTAACAGCGCCTATCGAACCAGTTAAACAAGGTTATACGTTTACTGGTTGGTATTCGGATGCCGGATTAACGACTTTATATGTGTTCACGACGATGCCGGCGAGTGACTTTACGCTTTATGCCGGTTGGCTCGTCGATCCCAATTACGGCATCATTTCGATTGCCGATTTCAAAAATTTACCAAGTGAAGACACTGATGTTCATAGCGTTAGAGGCGTGGTCATCTTCTCATCAGTGGATGCCGGCATCGTTTTATTTGCCGATGCCACCGGAACGCTGATTGCGATGACTGATCAATTGTTTGACGTCTATGATCAAATCAAGGTCACCGGTTACCTGATTGATGTGGGCGGATATAGCGCGATTGGTAACGAGACGACCGGTTTTGCCGCGATTGAGTTTGAAGCGAGCGATCAAGCGCTGCCGATTGAACCAGATCCAATCACGATTCCCGATTATGCGCTATTAAGCGCCGATGACCCCGACGATTGGGGCCGATTATTAGAAATATCAGGTATGATCCATGAAGGCGAAGGCGGTGGCATGCTTAGTTTGACCGCCGGAACTGATTACATGAGCGTCGTCCCGTTTGGTAGTGAAGCCTACATCAAACTGAGCGGATATATCGGCTTTGAAGTTACGATTATCGGCTTTACATTACCGAACATGGACGAAGTACCGGCAACCTTGATGTTCGTGTATAACGGGCATGACGATTTTATCTCACTCGATTACACCGACACGGAACTGCTCGACCAACTTGAAGCAATGTTCCGCTTCTACTTCGAAACACCGACTTATTACCCAGGTCAATTCGTCGATTTGCCGAGTGAACATCCGATCATCGCTTTAACCGTCGCCTACGAGCCATTTGGCACCAACGCCGCACTATTCGATGTCGAAACCAATCGGATTGATCCCAGCATTACGACGATTCTTGACATTGACATCCATGTAACGGTGACACTACAAAGCGGACCTTATCGGTTGTTTGACATTAAGCTACACGTCGATCCCGACGCCTTCATGACGATCGCGGAAGTCAAGGCATTGCCAGACAGCATGGACGTGACTTATATCATTAAAGCAGTTGTATTAATGATTCAAACCACGGACGAAGAAGGCCAGAACATGCTGATGGTTGCCGATTCCACGGGTATTATCTACATTAATAGTTCCAATCCGTTTATTGCCGTCGGCGATATGATAATTGCCATCGGCTTTAAAATGACGATGGGTATGATGACATTTATGTTCAACGATCCGAGCATGACCGTCGATCAAATCGTGTCGCACGATAATCCGCTACCATTAGTTCCCATTACTATCTCAATCGAGGATTTCGTAGCGTTATCACCTTCAGATCCGGCCGCTAATTTGGTTTATTATGAATTGAATGGCACACTGGTGTACCTTGATCCAGGTAATCCCGACATCTCTATGTATGGACTGACTGATGGCACGAACACGGCGCTTATTTATGCTGTTGATCCGATGGCGCGTGCCGCTCTTGATGCCTACATTGACGAGTCAATCACCTTGCAAGCGATTGCTTTCTTAGCCGGCGAGGAAGGCTCATACATGGTCATCTTGGCCTATATCCCCTTCCCGGGCACGATTCAAACCGCAACTTAGATTTTCCGTTTATGACTTCGTTTGCCAAGCGCTAGCCACTATTTTATATTGGTAGTGGAGGTTTACTGATGGAACAAAAAGTACTTGGCGATTTCATGGTGTTCGCCACCGATCATTTAACGAAGAAAATCATCTATCAAGACAACGACATTTTAACGTTTGTCCTTAATTTGAAACCGGGGCAAAAACTGCCCCGACATGGTCATGAAGGAGGCACGCTGACGCTTCAAATATTACAAGGAGCCGGTACGATTGCCATCAACGATCAAACGAATAACATGGTTGCGGGACAGATCTACTTTTTGGCAGGCACTGACTTACTCGAAGTGCCGGAAGTCACCAGAGATTTGTCGCTTTTAGTCAACATCGCTCCCAATCCGAGCAACCCTATTTATCGCCAACCGCGATAACTGATGATGGATAAGCAACGTAACAAAGAAAAATTAGCACTTGTAAACAATACCTCGCGGCGTGCCTTACTGTTTTTGGCATTCATCAGCGTCATCAGTTTGTTCTCTGATTTCACCCATGAAGGGGCGCGCAGCATTTATGGTCCCTATCTTGATGCTTTAGGCATTACCGCTTTTGTGGTAGCCCTTATTGCCGGATTAGGCGAAATGATTGGCTATGGCTTGCGCATCGTGACTGGAATCATCATTGATAAGACCAAAAAATATTGGTTGGCGATGTTTTTCGGTTATAGCATTAACTTATTAGCGATACCGCTACTGGCTTTTGTGACCCCATCGATCTGGTGGGTGGCCTTGACGCTTATTTTGCTAGAGCGACTTGGAAAATCGATTCGCGCCCCGGCGAAAAGCGTCCTGACTTCGTTTGCTTCCGAAAAACTTGGTCCAGGCAAGACGTTTGCGATTCAAGAAGTCATGGATCAAATCGGAGCTTTTTTGGGGCCGCTTTTTGTTTTCATGATTTTGTCGATTTATGGCGAAACGACGCTGAGTGGTTACCAAACGGCGTTTGGTTATTTGGGAATTTTTGCCGTGATGACGCTTGTCGTGCTCGTGGTTGCTCGCATCAAATACCCGAATCCCGAACAACTCGAAGCGAAAAAGATGGGTCAAGCGCCAGTTAAAGCCAAAGTATTTTGGATGTACATGGTAGCGATTAGTTTAATAGCATTTGGTTTTGTCGACTACCCATTAATCGCTTTCCATATTAATAAAATTGCGATTTTGGCTCCTGTATATATCCCCCTTATTTATTCGCTGGCCATGGGAATCGATGCGATCAGCGCGCTGGTTTTTGGAACGCTTTATGACAAAATTGGCATTCGATCATTAATGATTGCCATGGCCATGGCCTCATTTGCGTCACTGTTCGTGTTTGCGTTTGGAAACATCATTGGGGTAATTATCGGGATGATACTTTGGGCGATTGGCATGGGCGCTCAAGAATCGGTATTAAAATCTGTCGTCGCTTCCATTGTAGCGAAAGATAGCCGTGGGCGAGCTTACGGCATTTTGAATGCGCTATTTGGAGTCTTTTGGTTTTTAGGATCGTTATTAATCGGATGGTTGTATGATCGTTCGATGATTGCCTTGATAGTCGTCACATTATGCGCGCAAGCATTGGCTTTGACGGCGCTTTACTTGACGGATCGGGAAGTTAGAAATAAGTTAACCTAAACCCAAACGCTACAAACTTGATCCATCATTATGATGGATATGACACGAGCCATTAGTGATGAACTGGGCGATGGCACGCACTGCTTTTTTAGCTTCTGGAATTGGCATTAGCGGATAATCGTGGGGCATCTTGGCGCCGGTGATGAATTCGACGGGTTTATCAAACGCTTGTAGTTTGTCGGCTAGTAGTTTGGCGTCGGGATATAAAATGTCGCGCGTTCCAGCGACAATTAAAATTTTATCCACCAATGACAAGTCACCATTAATCGGACTAAGACGATATTGGTTACGGTCATCGCCATCAGCCCAGCGTTTTCCAAATTCGATGAGACCAATCGGTCCCAGCATGCGATCCTTGCGTTCAATCGCCTTGATGTCGGGATTTTTCAATGTGATATCGAGCCAAGGAGCGATAAGAACCAAACGATCGGGCACTGGGATGCCTTGTTCATGCAGATGCAAATACAATCCAAGCGAAAGTCCGCCTCCGGCGGAATCACCCATTAACGTCATGCATTGACCTTGCCCAAGAAAGGCCGTCTCTTTGTAAATGGCCGTAACTCGTTGATAGCAGGTACGATAGTTGTCGTTGGGTGACAAAGGATAAAGCGGGAATACGATTGTCGCGCCCGTTAGTTTGTGTATTTCATCCATCATCGTGAAATGGAACAGGGTCGGACGCATGGTGTAACCACCGCCATGGAGGAAAAAAATCGTGTGGTCGGCCGGTCCGTTTTTAATGTAGCAAATGGTGTCGGCGACAATCGTTTTCTCCCAGCCCTTCGACAAAAATCGGGGCACGCGGTATGGCAAGGCGTTGACGACTCCTAGGGAATCGATTAGCCAATTGGACATGCGGACACTATCGTAAATCTTGCGGGAGCCGTTAAGCCACAGTAAAACGTTCAGCAGTTTGGTAACGATTGGTCGACGTTGTTTCGATAGGGCCATTGCATCTCGCCTTCTATTGCACGTATCTCAATTTTACACGACCATCGATTACATTCATAACTAATTGGGCGATTGACTAGTATTAAATAATACCGACCAAAAAAAGTTATAATGAATATAGATAAAAATGATATCCTTTTTATTATACCGCGGTGATTCGCGGTAAATGAAAGTCAGGTAATATGCCTCGTCGCGTCAACAAAGATACCACATGGTTTAAGCTCGATAACGCCGCCAAAATATATCCCGTGCTGAAAAGTTCCAAGGATAGTTTTGTTTTTCGCATCGCGGTCATGATTAAAGAAACAGTTAAACCCGATGTGTTGCAACAAGCTTTGCTTGATTTGGCGCCACGGTTCCCCCATATGTTCGTACGCATCAAACATGGGTTCTTTTGGTACTACCTAGAAGCCAATCGCCAAAAGCCGATTGTGCGACCCGAACCAGCGCTCGTCAATCAAAAAATCGACACCCAAGCGAACAATCATTTTTTCTTTTCGGTGTTTTATTATCAAAACCGCATTAGTCTCGAAACGTTTCATGCTCTTTGCGATGGCGCCGGCGCCATCGAGTTTGTCAAAGCGCTCGTATTCCGCTATTTTGAATTGCGTGGCCATGAATTAGAAAACGATGGCACGGTATTGACCGTCGATCAATATCCGCGGCCCGAAGAAATGGAAGACAGTTTCAGCAAATACGTCGATAAATCCGGTGCAAAACGCGAAGCGATGATTCCAGCCTTTCACATCAAGGCTAAAAAATTCGTGTATGCCGAAAGTCGCGGCGTGATTACCGCTCGTTTACCAGCTGATGGTTTGGTGGCCTTGGCAAAAAAACATGGAGCGACGGTAACCCAGTATATGGTTGCTTTGCTAACCTACGCCATTTATGAAACTTATGTTGGCCAAATTCCGGATAAAAAACCGATTCGCATCGCCGTACCCGTCAACATGCGTCGCTACCACCCGTCGGTGTCGCTGCGTAATTTTTCACAGTATATCCACACGACGGTGTACGCCGATAAGAAACTAACGTTTGATGATGTACTTGCGAAAACAAAGCAAGACTTTGAAACGGAAATCAAACCGGAAACTTTCCAAGGTAGCATCAACGCTAACGTGTATGCCGAAAAGAACATCTTCGTGCGCTTACTCCCGTTATTCATAAAAAAAACCGCCTTGACGATTATCGGTAAACGTCTCGGTTCACGGCTTGAAACGGCGACTTTGTCGAATGTCGGCATCATTACTTTGCCGCCATCGTTATCTTCGCTGGTCGATCGGTTTGAGTTCAATTTGGCGACCGCGTCACGGTCTGTGTTTGGCGTTGGGGTCGGAACGTATAATGGGATGACGACGATTAGCTTCCTGCGATCAATTTATGACACCAGCGTTGAACGACGATTTTTCAAAACATTGGCGACCGCCGGTATCGAAGTCACGGTTGAAAGTAACTTTTGGGAGGAGAAAGCCTAATGAGACATTGTCCCGAATGCCAAATCAAAATTGCCACGAAAGCGACGCGCTGTCCGCTTTGCCATCGGTTATTACCCGAATCAACTGATCCAGGCGTCGTTTCCTATCCTGAATTCGATTACAAAGCCAGTCGCCGTCGTTTGTTTTTAAAAGTATTGGCAACTGCCTCACTAACAGGTATTTTCGTCACTGTGTTAATCAATTGGTTAACGTTTGCCGGCCATTTGTGGAGTGTGGTCGTGACCGCCTCGATATTGTATGCCTGGATTGTGGTCGGCTGGCTCACCTTCAAACGTAATGTCCATAGCAGCATTAAGCTGATGGTCCATGCCATTTCCATCACGGGACTACTTTTGGTCATCGAAGCATTTACAACTAGCGACCGGATGATTTCCCATCTGAATTGGACATTGTCGTTTGCAATGCCCTCGGTGTTTATCGGCTTTATCATCATCATTAACATCTGGATGCTAATCAAACGGCAACAATTGCGTGATTTTCTTATTTCTCAATTAGCACTCTCGGTGATTGGATTCGTACCCCTCATTTTAGTGTTTTTCGATTTAATCAATCCTCAATACATGGCGATTGGCGCTGCCGGTTTGTCATTCGCGACAATCATTGGATTATTCATACTCGGACGCCGTATCGTCATCTCGGAATTAGGCCGGAAATTCCATATTTGACATCACAAACAATCAAAGTTTCATCAGCACCCGAAGCGGGTGCTTTTTTTATGAAGCATATCGCATGACGAGCGTGCGCGCGTGACATACAATAGTTACGGATAAAACGACATACATAATAATGAGCTCATGAAAGGAGACCCCTATGATTATTTCTAAATATGATCCGCTTAAGCTCGAGCAATTCCAAGTGCTCGATAGCGAGGGCAACATTGTCAATCCCAAATTCGAACCCAAAATCGACGATAAGACGCTATTACACATGTACAAAACGATGAGTTTGGCGCGTATGGCCGACATTAAAGCGCTCCAATACCAACGCCAAGGTCGTATGCTGACGTATGCTCCCGTTCAAGGCCAAGAAGCCGCACAAGTCGGAGCCATGGCAGCTTTGGAACCGCAAGACTGGCTCTCGCCGGCGTTTCGCGAATTCGCGGCCATGCTTTATAAAGGCGTGACGCTTGAACAACTATATTTATATTGGTACGGAAACGAAATCGGCTCGAAATTTGCCGATGACGTCAACGTACTCCCCGTCAACGTGCCAATCGGATCACAAGTCGGCCATGCCTCGGGCTTGGCCTATGCTTCCAAAGTCTTGAAGAAAAACCAAGTCGCCGTCACTTATATCGGCGATGGCGGCACTTCTCATGGCGAATTTTATGAAGCGATGAACTTTGCCACGGTGTTCGACGCCCCGATGATTACGATCATTCAAAACAACCAATACGCGATTTCCACGCCGCGTCATAAAGCGACAAAAGCTAAAACATTGGCCCAAAAGGCTGTCGCCTTTGGCATTCCTGGCATCCAAGTTGATGGTAATGACGTTTTGGCGATGTATGCCGTTACCAAAGAAGCGGCCGAGCGTGCCCGTAAAGGCGAAGGCCCAACCTTAATCGAAGCTTACACCTATCGGATTGGTCCGCACACGACTAGCGATGATCCGACGATTTACCGTAAAGATGAGGAAGTCGAACAGTGGCGCCTTAAAGATCCGATCAAACGCTTCCGCATATATTTGACCAACAAAAAGCTTTGGTCCGACGCCCAAGAAGAACAACTACAAAAAGAACTTGAAGAATACGTGACTGAAACGTTTAAGAAAGTCGAAAACAGCGACAATCCGACGATTGACGACGTATTTGATTACACGTTTGTCAACAATCCCGCCGACTTGATTGAACAAAAAGAAAAATATATGAAATATCTCAAACAAACGTTTTTGCAAAGCCTAAAGGAAACCTCGAAGGCCAACAAAAACTTGAAGGAGGAATAACCTATGGCAGAAATGACACTATTACAAGCGATTAACGCCGCATTATTTGAACAAATGCGCAAAGACCCAACCGTAGTCGTCTTTGGAGAAGACGCCGGTTTTGAAGGTGGTGTGTTCCGCGTCACCAAAGGGTTACAACAGGAATTCGGTGTCGATCGCGTGTTTGACACTCCCATTTCCGAAGCGGGCATCATGGGTTCGGCCATCGGCATGGCCATCAACGGACTTAAACCAATCGCTGAAATGCAATTTGAAGGATTCATGTTCAATGGTTTTAATCAAATTGCCGTCCATATGGGACGGATGCGTAACCGGTCACGGGGCAAATACAGCGTTCCGATGGTGCTACGCATGCCTTGGGGCGGCGGCATTCGCGCCTTAGAGCATCACTCCGAAGCCGTGGAATCATTCATTGCCCATATCCCAGGCATTAAGATTGTGATTCCTTCAACGCCATATGACGCTAAAGGCTTAATGGCCGCGGCGATTCAAGATCCCGATCCGGTCGTTTTCTTTGAACCAAAGAAAATCTACCGTGCCTTCAAACAAGAAGTGCCGGAAACCGAATACATCGTCCCGATTGGCAAAGCTCGTGTCGTCGAGCAAGGCAAAGACATTACCGTCGTCGCCTGGGGCTCAATGGTGCGTGAAGTACAAACAGCGATTAAAAGTCTTGAAAAAGACAACATATCCGTCGAATTAATTGATTTAAGAACGATTGTCCCGATGGATACCGAAACAATCGTCAATTCCGTTAAGAAAACGGGACGTTTACTCGTGGTCCATGAAGCCGTGCGCACGCTTGGATTTGCCACTGAAATCATTACTCGCGTGATTGAAAAGGCATTTTTAAATCTTGAAGCGCCCCCGACCAGATTGACGGGATTTGATATCGCGGTACCACTTCCACGCGGCGAACATCACCACATGGTCGACCCGAAACGGATTGCCTTTGAAATAAAGCAACTCGTCAACTACAAAGTATAGGAGGTGCCCTATGTATGAATTTAAATTCGCCGACATTGGCGAAGGCATCCATGAAGGCCAAATATTAAAATGGCTTGTTAAAGTCGGCGATTCCGTCAAAGACGGAAACTCGCTCGTCGTCGTTGAAACCGACAAGGTCAACGCCGATTTGCCATCACCGGTTTCCGGGGTTATCACCAAATTAGGTGCTAAAGTCGGAGAGACGATTCACGTCGGTGACACGTTAGTGTGGATTGACGAATCAGGTAGTGCCTCGGTTAGTGAACAACCGAGTGAAGAAGTCGAACAACCCAAAGCCAAACCGATCGCGATGGCGCTTAGTGAAGGCAAAGAAGATAATCCCGCCGGTGTCGTCGGTTCGATTGAAGTGTCTGATGAAGTCATCGCCGCTTCGACCGAAATGATGACCGATCACCAAGTTGATAGTAGCCCCACAAAAGTTTTAGCGACTCCGGTCGCCCGCAAGATGGCGGCTGACTTGGGAGTTGATATCACCAAGGTGAAAGGAAGCGGAGAATCCGGACGCGTCATGAAAGAAGACATCATTAAAGCGGCCGAATCAAGCAAATCCACAACTGGAGGAGCGATCACCACACCCGTTATTTCCATGCCCACATTTAATGAGCGAGAAGTCACGCGCGTCAAAATTACAAAATTACGCAAAGCCGTGGTCAATGCCATGAGCGTGGCTAACGCCATCATTCCGATGACGACGTTGATGGACGAATTCGATGTCAGTGCCCTCGTTAAACTGCGCGATTCACAAAAAGAAGGTGCCAAACAGCAAGGCGTCAAACTGACGTATCTACCCTTCATCGCCAAAGCGATCACGTTAGCGCTACGCGAATATCCAATCTTTAACTCAAGCTACGATCACGAAAAGGAAGAGATCGTCTTCAAGAGTCATATTAACCTCGGCATTGCCGTCGACACTAATGACGGGCTGATCGTTCCCAACATCAAAGACGCTGATGGCAAAACGATTTTAGAGTTAGCTCAAACAATTGACAAATTAGCGGAACAAGCCCGTGCTCGCACTTTAAAGTTGGAAGAACTTCAAAATGGTTCGTTTACGATTACCAATTACGGAGCGTTCGGCATGAAATTCGGTACTCCGGTCATCAAACATCCGGAAGTGGCGATTCTTGGCGTTGGCGGTATCTACAAAAAACCAATCGTCAATGACGCTGGTGCCATCATCATTGCCGACATGCTGCCGTTATCGCTGACGATTGACCATCGCATCATCGATGGCGCCGATGGCGGACGCTTCCTACTACGACTTAAACAATATTTATCCGATCCGGCCAGTTTATTGCTGCGCCTGAAATAGGAGTCATATGAATACATACGATGTTTTAATTATCGGGGGCGGACCTGGTGGCTATGTCGCTGCCATTAAAGCCGCGCAACTCGGTATGAAAACGGCACTCATCGAAAAAGAGGCCGTCGGTGGGGTGTGCCTCAATTGGGGGTGCATCCCCACCAAAGCGATGCTCAAAAGCGCAAAGGTGTACGACACTTTTAAACATAGCCATGACTACGGCATTAGCGTCGACTTTAGCCAAGTGGGTATCGATTATGAAATGATGATTGCCCGTAAAGACGGCATCGTCAAGAAATTGACCGGTGGAGTTAAAGGGTTATTGAAGAAAAATGGCGTCACCGTTATCGATGGTTTTGCCGAAGCGCTTGATGCTCATCATGTCCTAGTCAATGGCGAAACACTGGAAACCAAAAAGCTAATCATCGCCACTGGAGCCAGTCCGGCATTTCCTCCGATCAAGGGACTAAAAGAAGCGTTTGAACGCGGTTTCGTCGTTACCAGTAAAGAAATATTGACTAAGACAACACTACCTAAATCATTGATCGTGATAGGTGGTGGCGTCATCGGCATGGAATTCGCGACCATCTTTAACACGCTGGGCGTTAACGTCAAGGTGTTAGAACGGGAAGCGACGCCACTAGTGAGTGTCGATGATGAAATACGCAATCTCTTTTTAAAGAAGATTGTCAAAGATGGCATTACCGTGATAACGGGGGCCAACATTACCGAGATAACCGAGACGGGCATTATATGTGATAAAGGTGGAGCGATTACCAAGATCGACGCTGATATGATCTTGCTGGCGACAGGAATGCGCCCCAACACCAAAGGGTTTGAGAAACTTAAACTCGAAATGTCAAAAACCGGTGTCAAGGTCGATAGCCTAATGCGAACTTCTCTTCCTGATGTTTATGCAATCGGCGATGTGCTTGGCTTCTATATGCTCGCTCATGTCGCTTCCCGAGAAGGCATCGTCGCCGTCGAACATATTCATGGCATCGACCATCCGCTTGATTTTAAAGTTATTCCCGCTGGTATTTATACATTCCCGGAAATAGCTCAAGTCGGGTTAACTGAACAAGAAGCACGCGAAAAAGAACTCGATTACAAAGTATCGACGTTCCCGTTAGTCGCTAATGGCAAAGCTCTCGCGGAAAATGAGAAAGACGGCCTTGTCAAAATCATCGCTGACCGGCAATATGGCGAAATTATCGGCGTACACATCTTCGCGGCTTCAGCCACCGAGATGATCACCGAGGCCTCGCTCGCGATGGTGCTGGAAGCCACGGCCGAAGAAATCGTCGCCACGATTCACCCCCATCCCTCACTATCGGAAATGATCCATGAGGTCACTCACGGTATCGTCAACAAGCCGATTCATATTTAGCAAGTAAAGAAAACGTTAGCGATTTGCTAACGTTTTTTGCTATTTAAATAGACAATCGATGAAATCTTGCGGGGTTATTTTAAGTAGATACTCATCAAGATTAATACCTTGAAGTTTTTGAATAATTGTATCAGCATCATATTTCGTGCCGATCAATTGTTTTTCTAGGCCGGATATGTCTTCAACACCGAGGAAATCGCCAAAGATGCGAATCGATTTAATGAGCCCATCTTCAACGTTAAGGCGGACGCTGATACCACCACCTTCATAACGGCCATTTTTTTCGATTTCAAATGCGGGTGATTGACCGTAGTTCCATTCCCATGTGTTGTACTTTGTTTCCATCAACTCACCGATTTTGATTTTGTCAGTGGCCGTCAACATATAGATATGCCTGGATATATCATCGCTTCCGAGCAAGTATTTCAATAGCCGGTCTTTAAACTCATCCATAGTTACTGGTTCTTTAAGGTAGGGCATGATGTTAGTCACGCGAGCCCGGTTGCTCTTGATGCCTTTGGAGGCGATTTTATCTGGCTTGACATCTAAGACATTAAAGATCATCGTCAGATCGGCATTAAGCAATATCGTGCCGTGATGGAGCATTTTATGTTTGTGATAAGCTTGGGCATTGCCCGATATCTTCATGCCATCGACGACGATGTCGTTACGGCCCGAGAACTGGGCGGGGACCCCAAAACTGTTGAGTGCGGCGACGACCGGATCGATGAATTTGCGATAATTATTAACCCCATCTTTTGCCGACGAAGTAATAAACGAAAAGTTAAGATTGCCTAAATCGTGATAGACAGCGCCACCTCCGGTGATGCGGCGGACAACGTTGACATGGTGACTCTTAACGTAACTATCGTTGACTTCTTCAATCGTGTTTTGGTTGCGGCCGATGATGACGCTGTTTTCGTTTTGCCACAGCAACACGAAATCTTCATCGGTATTTAAATATTTGAGGACATATTCTTCAAGGGCTAGATTGTAGCGCGGATTGAGCGAATTGTTAATGATTGTTTTCATGGGTTATCCTTCCATGAGACAAATTTTATCTTATCTAGATAACGATGGCAAACGAAGTGGTCCGTCTCACTTTAACAGCTCATTGAGATCGCTCGTCTCTTTTTGATAACGTTTGGCGGTAATGACCACGGCAATCGCATAAACGATGGCGCATAAGCCAAAGGCGATGAGCAATACTAGTGAGGTACGGAAGATTACCAATCCATAAAGACGTCGTAGAATCAAGGGAATCGTCAATAGTGGCAATAATCCAAGCAAACTAGCGATAATGGCATTGATTTTTTCAAGTTTAAACAATGTAATCGACAAGGTGATAGCAAGTGCCATCAGCAAGGCGCCGATAACCATCGGCACATGCGGATAGTTGATGTCAAGGCGGCGATTGATCACGACATTGATAACCATTAACAATATGGTCACGATCAAGAATGAACCTGTAAATCGTGAAATACCTTTTTTAATCATTTGCGGTCACCTCCAAGCGCGGCTTTTAAGTCTTTGACATAGTTGCGAGAAACGATAATCGTTTCTCCATTGCTTAGTTTCGCCTCGATGCGACCGTTGAGGCTCGATTTGAAATGATCAATTAGGCGACGATTGACAATGACGCTGATTGAGACGCGTGAGAACCCAAATGTTGATAATAACGATTCGAGCTCATACAAGCGTTCTTTGATTTGATAGATGTCGGTCTTATCATAGGCAAATACCTTTTCATCGACCGATTCGAAATAATAAATATCACTGGGGTTAAGCGGGTAGTTTCGTTCACCCTTTTTCCCGATGATCGTTGTCTGGTGATTAAGCATGGCCACGATGGAGGCGACTTCTTCGTCGTGGTCATGCCTAATGTTGATTTCGATGTCAGTAATCCCGGGAATCTTTTCGACAGTTAATTTCACGCTATCCCACCTTAATGGTCAAGAAATCTTTTACCTCGATTATCATACCATTAAAGGCAGTTAGTGCGTCTTGGCGAATAATCATGTTTTCATAGGCGACTGAGTAAGTATCATAAATCAAATCGAGGTTTTCAAGCGTGTATTGTCCTCGCAATTGACTGATTGGTTCATACACTTTCCCAATCGTGGCTTTGACGGATTCGCGTAAGGCCTTAGCTTGATTGCGCAGTTCAATCGCCCAGGCGCGCTCGGTTTCATTTAATTTCAGGCCTTCTGTTTTGAAAGCGTCAATTAACGTTTTGATATCTTCAATTTCTAGTTTCATTTGCGTTACCAATAAGTGGTTGGCGTCACGCATGCGCACGATTTCTTGGCGGAAGAACATGATTTGTTCGATGCGAGCAAGAATTGGCTGTTCGTCCTGTTCCGATTCATTTAAAGGCGTGGTTGGGTTGGCGACGGCTTGTGGCGTGTCGCGCGTCACGCTAGCGGTGGTCGCTTCAGCGCTGAGCGCCATTGTTTCTAGTGGCGCGACTGGGCTACTTGCGACAAAGGCGATTGTCGCCCCGACAAGAACGATGGCGCCGGCTAATGGGATTAATAGATTGCGTTTCATAACAGTACTCCTTTTTCTTGCCCATATGATAATATTTGATGCAAAAAAATAAAGTTATGCGCCGCCACCTTACCAAAAAGCACCGCTAGCATACAAAAACCTCTCTCTCGAGAGGCTTTCGCGTCAACATATTGAATTGTGTTTTACACGCTCGTTTGATGACTGGACGGATTGTTTTGACTGGAACTTCCGCCACCTTTACGAATGTTGGCTTCCGCTTGCCAAGCAGCTCGTTCTTGGATTGTTTGCTCTTTGTAGGTAGCTGCTAATGCTTGAATTTCAGCGACCATTTGCGCGCGTAGCGTTTCCAATTGTTGTTCAAGTTCGCTCGTATCTAAACTATTGGACTTTGCTTCGGCGATGTCGGCTTGGAGCTCATGGATTTGCGGTAAGTATTCGTCTTGGATTGCTTTGCGTTCTTCAAGAAAGTCGGCTCCCAGCGTAGCTGCGATTTGCTTCATGTGCGTCGCGCCTTGTTTGGCTTTGTTCATCAACGCTTTTTCAGTCAAATCTAGGGCTTCTTCCTCAAGTAAATCAGGATCACCGATCATCGCTTGCTTGGCAAGACGCAGTTTCAGTGGCGTCGTGGCTTTGGCATCGGCTTCAGCGATTTCATCGACGGTATACGTGCGGGTCCGCGTTTGTACTTGAATCATATGACCTTCGAATGCGGCCTCGACGTGCAATTGCGCTTGTTCCCTGGTTTGCGTTTGCAGTTGACTCATATTGCTGATTGCGTCGAGTTCGACATCAGGATCCTCAGTCTCCTCGGTTACAAATCCGAGTTCGACAGTTTCTTCAACGATCTCTTCAATCGCGTCTTCGAGTGATTTTCCGTCAAGTTGCAGTTGCAACATTACCATTTCGCCATCGCCATTTAAAGCGTGGGCATAAGAAACGCGATAATCTTCATCGACCATCACCCCGAGCCCTGGGTTGATTTCGATGGTGACATAGGCCAGATTTTCCTCGACGGTAGTATCGCTGGGAATCGTGCAGGCCGCTAACATTAATGAGGCAGCGATAATGGCCGCCATCCGTTTTAAAAATTTTGTTTTCATAATGTAACTCCTTTCAAAGGGTGTAACTACCCCTCTGTCTAATAAACAGGTCAGTAATCAATTCTATTGGACGCACGATTCAGCAGGCGTCATTCAAATATTGTCATTTGATTAGATTAACGATAAACTAAATGTTAGTTAAGTCACTTTCGACGATTATAAACGGAGGTTTTCATGCCTAGTTTCCATAATTCGAGGCGCTTGATATTGTTGACGATGGTGCTTTTAGTAATGTCAAGCTGTCAAAGCGAGGTAAGTTCGATGCCAACTGATTCACAATCATCTAACGCGACAACAAGCGAAGTATCCAGCTCCGACCAAACAAGCGAGACAACATCGACAATCACAAGCGTGTCGATACCGATGGAAATAAGGCGGGCGACTTATACCAATCCAATTTACGATTTTGATTTTCCTGATCCAAGCATTGTTTATGATGAGCGCACAAACCAATACTTTGTGTTTGCGACCGGTGGTCAAATCATCAGTTCGACCGATCTTGTCACATGGCAAAAACACAATTATGCGTTTACTACAATCCCTCAATGGGGGACGACCAACGCCGGATTGTGGGCTCCGCATGTGACGCGCATAAACGACCAGTATGTCATGTATTATTCGCTGTCAACATGGGGCGACCCTAATCCCGGCATCGGCGTGGCGACTGCGCCCCGTCCCAACGGACCATGGCTCGATCGCGGCGAATTGTTTCGATCACTGAGCATCGGTGTCAATAACAGCATTGATCCGGTCGTGTTCGTTGCCGAAACCGGTAAAGTATTCATGATTTGGGGTTCGATGCGCGGCAATTATATCGTCGAATTGACATCCGATGGCTTATCGCTGAAAGATGGCGATGCCGTCGTTGCCAGCGTTACCAAACAACGTATCGCCGGATTCGATACGAGCACCGACTGGCACGTCGGCACTTATGAGGGTTCCTATATTCAATATCGCAATGGATATTATTATTTGTTTTTATCGACCGGAACTTGTTGTGAAGGTGTTTCTTCAACCTATCGCGTCGTCGTCGCCCGATCGCAGTTTGCCATGGGACCATATTTCGACGCCTCCGGCCGCAGCATGCTCAATGCTAACGTCGGGACGCTAATACTTGACCGTAACAACGCCTTTGCCGGACCTGGTCATAACGCCATTATTACTGATGCTGAAGGTGTTACTTGGATGTTTTACCATGCTTATAAAACAGCGACGGGCAACGCCCGCGTGCTATTGATGGATAAGATATTGTGGGATGAAGACGGGTGGCCCTACATCGAAGGTGGGACACCATCGAACACGCCCCAGCAAGGAATGGCCTATTGGTATCAACCATGAAACATTTGTCGCGTCTTTTGCCGGTGTTGCTCGTTTCATTATCGGTTTTCGCCAGTTGCGATATCTCTCAACCTTCATCAAGCAGCATTGATGATTCCACAATTTCGTCACTGCCACCAAGTAGCTCGCAACCGACGCTTCAATATGAACTGTATCAAAACCCGATTTATGATTCGGATTTTCCTGATCCGACAATCGTACGACATAGCGATGGATATTTTTATGCCTATAGCACGGGCACCCATATTATCAAATCGGTTGATCTTGCCAATTGGGATTATCTAGGACGGGCGATTGAAACGCGCCCGACTTGGGGGACCACGAATGCCAATATTTGGGCGCCTGATGTTGTCTACATCAATGGGCAATACGTCATGTATTATTCGCTGTCACGTTGGGATGATCCGAATCCGGGCATTGGGATTGCGACATCCAATCATCCCGGCGGTCCATGGATTGATCACGGAAAAATGTTTTTAAGCGATGAAATCGGTGTTAACAATTCAATTGATCCGATGGTATTTGTCGATTTTGATGGTCGCGTATACATGATTTGGGGAAGTTTTCGTGGCATTTATGCCATCGAACTAACGGCGGATGGTCTCGATTTTGTCGGTGGAAATTTGCAAAGCGCCGCGGATAACAAAACGCGTCTTGCCGGCTATGACACCGATCGAGCTTTAGACGTGAATACGTTTGAAGGCGCTTATGTGATATATCGTGATGGTTATTACTATTTGTTTTTATCAAACGGTCAATGTTGCGGCGGCTCTTATTCTTATAATGTGCGCGTCGCTCGCGCGACGTCGATTTTAGGCCCCTATGAAGACGCGTCGGGCCGCAGCATGCTTAATGGCGACGTAGGGACATATGTCGTTTATGGCAATTCGATATTCGTGGCTCCAGGTCATAACTCCATCATCAGGGATGATGCCGGTGATGATTGGTTGCTTTATCATGCTTACCCGGGCGAAGTTCGTAACAAACGAGTGTTGTTGCTCGACAAGCTTCTATGGGACGAACGCGGATTTCCCGCCTTATTAGGGACCACACCTTCGAATAACCAGAAAAAAGGTCCGCAGTTTTATCGGTGATGATAAAAAGCGCGGTTTTTGTAAGCGCTTTAGGTTATCGTTAAACTAAACTATTGACTTACGATATTTCCTCTCTTAAAGTAGAGGTGTAGCCACATATATCCATCATGAAATTTTTCGAATTAGCAAAGGAGCATACTGCATGAAAAAATTAGTTTATTTCGCTGCACTTATATTGGCGGCGACTACTTTAGCCGGTTGTGGATCAAGTCTCAACCCATCAGACGGTTCCGAAAATCCGAATTCCAATTCGGTAAGCAGCGAACCTATCGGCGGCATTGTTTGGGAAGGAACCGAAGACGCTGTCGTCCAGTTAGGCGATGAGTTTGATTTGTTAGATGGTGTTAAAGCCATCGATCCACTGGATGGAGAGCTTGAAGTCACGATATACGATGACGATTATTTCTCATTTAATTATGTCAGCAGTTATACGATTAAATATCGGGCGACTAACTCTCGCAGCCAAATGTCGGAAGAATTACGTACGATTCAAGTCGTCAAAGGTGTCAACGTCGATAACGGCGCGTTTGCGCTTGGCAAAGCCTACTGGAAATTCGATCGTCCCGGCGGCAATGGCACATTCTCCGTCATTAACGAAGAAGCCGTTATCTCGATTACCGATGCCGGTACCGAAGCGTGGGCCGTGCAACTTTATCAAACCGGTCTTCAATTTACCGGTGGCAAAACTTATGAACTTAGCTTTAAAGCTAAAAGCGTTTACGGCCGGTCGGTTTCCGCCGGTTTCGAAAACGTGTCTAATAACTACTCGATGATGGTATCGGGATATCAAGCCGTGAAACTGACCAGCGAATGGTCAATCTATTCGGTGTTATGCACGCCGACTGCCGATGTCGGTTTCGTCAAGGCCGTTTTGTATCTTGGTCAAAATCTTGAAATTGATTCGGAAGCCAGTGTCAGTAACCCAATCGACATCACGATTGATGACATCCGCGTCAAAGAAGTGACAATGGCAATTCCTGGTCGTGAACCAGTCTTTAGCAACGCCGACACGGCCACGGTGGCCACCAAGGAAGCGTTTGATGCGCTACCACCAGTGACCGCCGTAGACTATCAAGGCGCAAATATTACCTCGTCAATCATAACCATCGGTCAAGTGCCTAACAGCGTCAACGCCCAAACGGGAATGATGGTGTCGTATCGCGTCACCGATTCACAAGGAAATTTCGGTTTCGTTAATCGCCGCGTCAACTTTGTGCTGGCGCGCGATAATCCATACAATTTAATCAATGATGAATTCCTCAACGGTTATCAAGGCTGGATTAAAGACGTGAACCAGACCAATGGTACTGGTGCCGCCACCTTTACCGAAGACACGGTCAAAGGCGAAGTTTACATCGATATCACCAACGGTTCCAGCGACAACTGGCACATTCAGCTCTGGCAAGGGGCCGTTCAGTTAACGGCTGGAAAAGTCTATCGCACGACGATTCGTGCCAAAGCCTCGGTTGAACGCAACATGACCATCGAAATATCCAATCCCGCGGCCAGTTTTGCAAAATTGGCTACCGATTTAGTGCGTTTGACAACCGATTATCAAACATTCGTTTTAGAGTTTGTCGCGCAAACCAACGCTTCGGCGAAATTCTCGCTCCTATTAGGTGGACAGGGCAATAACCTCGTTACAGTCGACAGTTTCAAAAATACTGAAATCGACGCGTCTGAGGCGACGACCATTGATTTACGTTCCTATGAACCATATGAAGCCATCAATGGTGATTTCAAATATGGCTACTATGGATGGAGTAAAGAAGCTACCAATGGCTCAGTCGTTAACTTCAACACTGACCAAGCCAACGAACAAGTATTACTTGACATTGTGACACCAACTGGCACCAACTGGCATGCGCAACTATCGCAAGATGGCAAGACGTTTACTACAGGCGTTAGTTATAAGCTCGTATTCACAGCCAGTGCCAGTATCGCAACACCGGTATTTCTTGAAGCGTCCAACAACAACGGGGCGACCGTGTTAGCCCGTGAAGAAGTAACCATCACGACATCGATGGCAACTTATGAAGTCCAATTCAGTCCCAGCGAAACATTCACGCTTGGAAAAATCGCGGTTCTATTGGGCGCTTGTGAAGTTTCTGTGATCACATTAACGACATTCCAAGTGGTTATCATCCCATCATGATTAAGAAAAAACGAAATTTGCTATTTATTACGTTGATGGTTATGCTTGTCGGCTGTTCGTCAAGCCAAATTTCGCTTGGCGACTCATCGGCCCCTATTTCAAGTGAAGATATTCCCACCACATATGAAAACCCGGTTTGGGAACCGGTATTGGCTGATCCATCAATTATAAGAGGCGACGATGGGACGTTCTACGCCTTCGGCACTCAGGACAACGCCGAATGGGGCGATTACTACGGCACCAGATATATTCCGATTCTGACAAGTCCCGACCTAGTCAACTGGACCTATGCCGACCAAGTTTTCCGTCAAGTCAATATGCCGACTTGGGGCACGTTAGGAGCAGGATTGTGGGCGCCAGACATCGTCAAGATCGGCGAAACTTACACACTTTATTATTCATTATCGACATGGGGTGATCCCAATCCAGGCATCGGCGTCGCCACTGCTGACCATCCGCTTGGTCCGTGGACCGACCATGGGAAACTATTTGACTCCAACTCGATTGGGGTCGGCAATTCGATTGACCCAGCCGTCATCGTTGATGCACAAACGGATCGCGTTTACATGGTTTGGGGTAGTTTCATCGGCATTTATGGCGTTGAACTGACTTCCGATGGCTTAGCGCTTAAAGATGGCGAAAACGCCAACAACACTAAAGTGTTACTTGCCGGTATCGACAACGGCCGTTGGGACATCATGAATTACGAAGGTGCCTATATCATCAAAATCGAAGACTACTATTACATGTTCTTATCGACCGGAACATGTTGCGAGGGTCATAACTCCAGTTATCGTGTCGTCGTTTCACGAGCGACCGCGATTATGGGACCTTATGTCGATCGCGTCGGTAACTTTATGGCCAATACCTCGGGAAAAGGCACGCCTGTTATAAGTGGCAATTACGATTTTGTCGGAGTCGGTCACAATTCGGTCATCGTCGATGACGCTGGCGATTATTGGCTCGTTTATCACGGGTTTGACCTAGATCAACCGGCTCGTTATGGCACGACTAACCGCCGGTCGCTATTAATCGACAAATTAGTGTGGACGAATGACGATTGGCCGTATGTGCAAGAATATGGAGCGAGCACGAGCGCTTCGCTACCAACGATAAATCCTCAATAAAAAGGAGTCTAATTATGAAAAAAACTGCTTTGACGTTAATGATTTCAATGGCGACGATGGCGCTTGTCGCCTGTGGTACCTCGACACCTAGTTCCGAGCCCTCGCTTTCGCTTGATGATTCCGGTAACGTTGTGTTCGAAAACGTTTCGATTACATACGGTAATCCAATTACCGGCGCCGATGGCACGGCCATGCGCCAACTCGTCAGTCGCTTCAATCAAGAATATGAAGGACAAATCAACGTGACCGAAACATTCTTGACGGAAACTGAATTTTATGAGTCGCTGCTACTGACGATTCAAATGAAACGAGCTTTCGACATCGCGCTAGTGCACTCATACAAAGTCGCTGGTTTCGCCAACAAGGACTTGATTCGTCCACTCCAAGGCATCATTGACACAGCAGGTATCGAGATTAACCGTGAAGATTATATCGAATCTGTTTACGACTCGATGTATTGGAACGATTCCCTTTACGCGATTCCGCTGGATATTCACACGATTGTGCTTTATTACAATCAAGATTTGTTATCCGCTCGTTCACTAGACGTACCGACCAATCGCGCCGAATTGATTGCCGCCGCCAAAACGATGCCCAATAACTCATCGGGCGGTTGGGGTCTACCTCTATCGACGACATGGCCGTCTGAATACATTTATACGACCGCTCTTTATCAAAACGGCGGACTTGAAATCGACGAAGATGACAATCCAGCCTACGCTACTGAAGCGGGAGCCACTGCATTACGGATGTTAAGCGACCTCATTCATGTCGAGCATATTTCTCCCACGAACGTCTCGGTTGATAGCGACTTGATGCTATTTAACCAGGGCAAAGCGATGTTCCACATCAATGGTGATTGGATGCTTAACAGTGTTGTCGAGTCGGGTGTCAACTTCGGGGTTGCACCATTATCGAAGATGTTTACCGAAAATCCAGATACGGCCTACGCCGATGACATTGCCGCGCGCTCGCACTGCTTTGTGTTACCCGATGGACGCAATGACGCTATCAAGCAACAAGCGGCGATGGTCTTTGCCAAATATATAACCGAGAATGCCTCGCTGTGGGCGGAACAAGGCGGTCATGTACCGGCCAGCAACATTGCCCGGGCGACTCAAGACTATTTAGATCTGCCATATCATCAAGATTACGGCGATGTCGATCATTTCCGGCTCAACGCCACCTCGCCTTATTATTACGAAGCGTTTTCACCGATATTCTCGCGCGTGACCACGGCGCTGACCAATCCAGCTTATGATGCGATGGCATTACTTAACGCTGCTGCGGCCGAAGGTGTGCAACTCGTGACCGAGGCCAAACAATCGTAACGAATAAACATTAGCGATCATGGAACAATCCAAGGTGAAAAATCCGCGTTTGGCGAAATTCGCCAAATCATTGAAACGGCATTGGCCGCTATTCATTTTCCTTGGTCCATACGCGTTATTATTTATTACTTTCTTCATTTATCCATTCTTTTATGGCATCTATATTAGTTTTTTCCGCTGGAACTTATTTGAACCTTCAGCATCGACATACGTCGGCTTTGAAAATTTCCAACGCGCTTTATTTGGCGTGGGCGAGATTACGATTTGGCGCGACTATTTCTGGAATGGTCTGCGCAACACGGTGTTATTCGTCGTGTTATCAGTTCCATTTCTGATCATATTGCCACTGATTATCGCAATCTTGCTCGATTTAGAGCCACGATTTTACAAAGCATTTCGCGTCATCTTTTTTATGCCGACGGTATTATCGGTCTCAGCGGTTGCCATTATTTTTAAATGGCAATTCGATACTAATGCCGGTCTTGTCAATGGCATCTTAAGTTTGTTTGGACTGGGCGATACCGCTTGGCTGAACACACAGCCGGGCGCCTGGATCGTCATCGTCGTAACGACGATTTGGTGGACGATTGGTACGAATACCGTCATTTTCGGAGCCGGACTAAAAGAAGTCGACAAAGCCCAATACGAAGCAGCGGAGCTTGATGGTTGTAATTATTTCAAAGTGCTGTGGCATATTTCGCTACCAAATATCCGCAATCAAATGTTCATATGCACGATTACGACGATTATCGCTTCTTTCAACATTTATGGGCAGCCGCACATCATCACCGGTGGCGGGCCCGAACGGACAACGACCGTTTTGATGATGGTTATCCGCGGACTATTGTCTGGAAGCAATGCCCAGCCCGGTCTTGCCGCGGCGATGGCGCTACTGCTCGGCATTGTCATCATAAGCGTGAGCCTGATTCAACATTTCCACAACAAAAGGCAGGCGCGTGAGTAGATATGGCGATTAAATCGGTCCGTAAACGTCGCAAACTCGTCGCCTTTTGGATTTTGTTTGTGTTGGCCATCGTTTGGATGGTGCCACTGCTTTGGGCCGTTGGCACCTCGTTTAAATCGACAACCGAAATAACCACCAACGTCATCAACATCATTCCACGCAATCCAACGCTTGAAAATTATGAGTCGTTATTTGCCAGAACCGACATGTATCCGATTTTCAACTGGCTGCGCAATTCGGCGGTTGTGTCATTTGTGCACACATTATTATATTTACTTGTCGCCAGCGCCGCTGGTTACGCCTTTGGCGTTATGCGCTGGAAATATCGCAATTTCGTCTTTGGTTTATTGCTAGGTACGATGATGATACCAGCAGTCGTCAATATCATCCCGCTGTTTTCGATGGTAATCAATTTCGGTTGGCTTGATTCAGGACCCAGTTCGTTTTTGGCACTCATACTTCCTGGTCTAGGCGGCGTGTTCGGTTTGTTTATCATCAGACAATTTTTCCTCAACATTCCCACGGAAGTCATCGAAAGCGCGAAGATCGATGGGCTCGGTCACTTCGGTATTTATCTAAGAATCGTCTTACCGCTTGGTAAATCGGCATTAATGGTTTCCGGCCTCTTTGCTTTCATGGGTACATGGAATGATTATTTGTGGCCTTCAATTACGGCCGCGGTTGTTCGTGAACCAGACTTTTATACGCTGCAAACCGGTTTGGCCACGATGCAAGGCGCCAATAATTACAACTATGGTGAAATCATGGCGGCAGCCGTTTTATCAATCGTGCCCGTGCTGATTGTCTACATGTTCGTCCAAGACAAGATCATCGAAGGCATATCGCGAACGGGCATCAAATAAGGAGCACTATGATTCGTTACGAATATCCACGTCCTGACATCGTCAGAAAAAACTGGTGGCCACTGAATGGCCAATGGAATTTTGCTTTTGATGATGAAAATTGCGGTTTATCGTATAAGTGGTTTTTACATCCCAATTTTCCATTAAAAATCGAAGTGCCATTCGCATTCCAAACAAAACTAAGCGGGATTAATGACCCATCATTCCACGACTATATTTGGTACCACCGAGTCATCAATGTTCCGAAACGGAGTGGCCACCGCTATTTACTACATTTCCAAGCCGTTGATTATGAATGCCAAATTTTCATCGATGGAAACAAAATTGGCGCACACACGGGAGGGCAAGCCCCATTTAGTTTTGATGTCACCGACGCGATCATCACCGATTCAAACCACGATTTAGTCGTGTATGTGTTTGACCCTTCGACCGATTTATTTTTGCCACGCGGCAAACAGTATTGGAAGCCGCAATCGGAATCGATTTGGTATACACGAACAAGTGGCATTTGGCAAAGCGTTTGGATTGAAGAAGTGCCCGACGCCTATGTGACATCAATCCGGTTGACGCCAAAGTTCGATCAGGGCCAAATCATGGTTGCTTTGACGCTATCGTCACCAAACCGATTGCTTGAAATCGAAATTAGCGACCACGGAAAACTAGTCGCCTCGAAAATGGAAAATGCGACGCAAAACGAACTCGTGTTGTCGTTTAATGTGTTTCAACACGAGGATGATTGGAAACATAAGGTCTGGACACCGGAACGTCCGTATTTATTCGATGTCAAAATCACATATGGTTACGATGAAGTCGTTACGTATTTCGGCATGCGAAAAATCGCGACGAAAAACGGACGCCTTATGCTTAATAACGAACGCTACTATCCCAAAATGGTGCTCGACCAAGGTTATTGGCCCGATGGATTATTGACCGCACCAAGCGCCGATGATTTGGCCAAAGACATTGTCTTGGCGAAAGAAATGGGATTTAACGGTGCTCGCAAACATCAAAAATGCGAAGATCCGTATTTCGCCTATCATGCCGACCATCTTGGTTTCTTAGTTTGGGGCGAAATGGCCAGTTGTGTGTTATTCAGCGAACTAAGCGCAAAGCGCGATTTAAACGAATGGCAGCAAATCATTCCTCGCGATTATAATCACCCCTCAATCATTGCTTGGGTTCCGCTTAATGAATCATGGGGCGTACCAAATATCCGCAGTGATGTTCGCCAACAGCAACACGCGATTGATCTATACGATTACATCAAAAGCGTCGATGATACGCGACTTGTTATTGGTAACGATGGTTGGGAAATGGTCAAGACCGACATCTGTGCCGTGCATCATTATCGTCACGGGGCGCGCGATGATATTGCCATGCAACAAAAATACAAACATGAGTTAGCCAATCAAGCCAATATTCTAAAATCACAACCGGCTGATCGACCACTGTACGCCGATGGATATTCATATCAAGGAGAACCGATATTATTGACCGAATTCGGGGGCATCAGCTATGTCGTTTCCGATCAGGGGTGGGGTTATACCAATGTCAATAATGGCCATGACTTACTCGATGAATACCGCCGACTGATTGCCGCTATAAATTCTAGCAGCGCGATTGCCGGATTTTGTTACACGCAACTGACCGATGTCGAATATGAAGTCAATGGTTTATTGACTTATGATCGGCAACCCAAGATGCCGCTAGCATCGATTAAGGAAATCAACGATTTGATTAAGAAATAGGTTATTCACGCAAGCGAGGTTCGCGAATTCTCGGTTACGACCTGCATGCGTAAATATACAAAATGAAGCCAGATTTTGATGAAAGGAGCACATATGAAACAACACACATCAAAATTATTAGTAGCCTTGCTCGGCGTCGCCTTCTTGGCCGGATGCACGACGAGCAGCTCGAGCGAGCCGCCGGTTTCCAGTAGCCAGCCACCCGTTTCTTCGAGCAGTTCTTCTGAAACCACGTCTTCCTCGGAATCATCGGTTCCGTCTTCAAGCGAAGATTTGGGCACTCCGTTAAGCAGAGGGTTCTCCGCACAAGCCGTCGCCAATCCCGGCGTCGTGTTTTACGCCAATGAACCATCGACGGTCACCGTCGACTCCGCTTACGTCGACGAAGGCGTCAGCACCATCCGCTATACGGTGGGCACCGGCGCCGTCTACAACGATATGCAATTTTATCTTGAAAACGAAAACGCAGTGACTGGCACTCGTTATTCGTTGACGTTCACGCTTAACGCCGGCGTCGCTTTCAGTGGCATCGTCAATGGTGAAACTATCGACTTCGTCAGAGGCGATAACGCCGTGACTTCACACTTTGAAGAAACCGATGAAGCCTCGCTGCACATCATCGCCGCGACCAGCGAGACCACGCTTGTTTCCAACACCATCGCTTTAAGCGGATTCACCTTCACCGAGAAAGTTTATGATCCGATTGAAGACGTCGTCATTGACGGTTCATTGGAAGATTGGATTGACGTTCGTGCCTATGAACGCCCCATCGGCGTGACAGGCGTGACTCCCGACACCGATCACAAGAGCGTGACGTTCTATGCCGCGCTTGGAAACGACGGTTTGTATTTATTCGCCCATGCTTTCCATGACATCTACACGACCACGGCAGGTGAATGGTGGCAAAACACCAACTTTGAATTTTTCATCAAAGGCGGAAACCAATACTGGGTATCAGCCGGACCATCATTTACCCATTCGAAAGTAACTTCGGCCATCGTATCTAGTGAATATAGTGGCGAAGCCAACTATGAAACGAAGATTGAAGCATTTGTCGCTAACGCCGATCTTCCCGAAGGCGCCATCGTTGCCGGACAAGTCCGCGTCGGTTTTGCCTGGAAGACGATTGGTGATCAAAACACCGGTGGCGAAGCTGCAGGTGGCGGTTATGACGATTACTGGGTTCCCGCGGGCACTTGGGTCAATAACGCTGACCAAACGTTTGTCACCAACCACGGCATTTTCCTCGATGATCAAGTCAACATTCCGCCGACAACACTCGATGTTGACGGAGACATATCTGATTGGGCAACCTACGCTGCCTATACAACCAACTATGCCGAACTCATCGGAACCGATACCACGTCACACAAGAGCGTGCGTTTCTTTGCGATGGTCGCCAGCGATGGTTTGTACCTAGCCGCCCTTGCTTATCATGATGGTTACATCAACGATGCGGGATTGTGGTGGCAAAACACGAACTTTGAAGTATTCGTCAATGGCGGCACGCAATATTACGTCGCTGCTAACGGAGCGGTGGCTACGGGCACTGGAGCAATGCACACGGAAGCCTATGAAGGAACAGCGAATTACGTTACTGTCGCCGAACTATTCATTCCCGCGCCATATTTTGCCGCGGCCGATTACCAACGCGTTGGCTTTGCTTGGAAAACCCCGGGCGATGACATCACCGGCGGTGCTGCCAATGGTGGTAATGCCGACTCCTATTGGGTTATCCCAGGTCACTGGCCGAACAATGCTGCGGAACAATTTTACGTTAATGCCGACGGCATCTTCGCCAGTATTGGCTAAATTATTATTTCTAGTCGTATAATATAAACTTATAATTACCGGTCCGGTCGTCATGGCCAGACGATCGGATCGGTATCCTTTATCGACACTTTGAAAGGAATGCCAATGAAAAAAAGCGAGCATATTTCCACGGTGCGCCGCGCCCGGCTAAAAGATATCGCCGAACGCGCTGGTATCACAATGACATCGGTTTCCCGCGCCCTCAAAGGTTGTTCCAACATTTCACAAGCGACGCAGGAACGAGTCCGGCAAATCGCCCTGGACATGGGATATATTTCCAATCCCCATGCGCAATCGCTTCGTAATGGCCATTTTCCCGTCATTGCTATTGTTTACGATAATTTTAAAAACCCATTTTATTCGATCGTTACGGGGATGATTGATGCCTACATTCGCGAACGCAATTACCGTTCGATGGTGTTTAACGAATTCAATCAAGATGCGCGCCTCGGTTTGGCTGCCGCTCAAGAAATAACGGCATTCAATTTATCGGGGGTGATTACGTTTTTGGTCCCGACGCAAGAAGCCATCGAATTATTCAAACGCCACTCGGTTCCTTTAATTATTATTGGCCGAGATGGCTCGGAGATGAATATCGATTCTGTCTCATCAAACGATTTTCAAGGTGGCTATTTAGCTGGGAAAGAATTATTGAAAACGGGAAGACGTCATTTTCTTTACATCGGCGCTTATGAAAATTTGCCGATCAACCGCAACCGCTATCAAGGATTCCTTAAAGCTTTAAGTGAAGAAAACATCAATCCAATTGCTAAATTTAACAACGAAAACATCGCTGCCGACGCCCTTGTCGAAGCGGCGTTTATTGAAGATACTCATATCGATGGCATCTTTTGTTTTAACGATTTGATGGCCTTTGAAGTCGTCAACTACTTGATGGAACACAAACGCCGGATTCCTAAAGAAACAGCGGTAATCGGGTATGATAACCTCCAACGATATATCAATTATCCGTTCCGTTTGACAACGATTGACGCTGACATGCAAACGACAGCCAAACTAGTCGTGGATTCAATATTTATGCAACTTAAAGACCCAAGCAGACAACCAGTCAATCAAGTCGTCGATGTGTCCATTATGATTGGAAAAACTTCCTAATCCTGATTTTATACACAATTTGGAATCACAAGTAGTCATATATATATGACTATTTTTCGTTTCTAGTAAAATCATCAATGGTTAGCACTCATTGCTTGACAGTGCCAAATTATGTGCTAAAATATGATTGCGCAAGAAAAATGGCGCTAAAAATATATGGAGGTACATATGATGATCAACAAAAAATTCGACCTACTTAATCCCGGCACTTTGTTCGAGGATTTATTCCCCCTCGATCCATTCCGGGTCCATCGCAGTGGCAACTGGATGAACCAGGGCTTACAAACAGACATTAAGGAAACCGACAAGGAATACGAACTGTCAATCAACGTCCCGGGCATTCCCAAGGAACACATCGACATCGCGCTTGAAAACGGGTATTTGACGATTACCGCTGAACAAAGGGAAGAACGCGATGAAGATAACGCCAACTATGTGCGTCGCGAGCGTTTCTACCGCTCGGCCTGCCGTAGTTTCTATGTTGGAGAAGAAGTTAAACAAACCGACATCAAAGCGAAAGTCGAAGATGGCGTGTTGCGCCTCAGCGTTCCCAAAATCATCGAAAAGCCTGAAGAAACAAAACACAAAATCACGATTGAATAACGGCTATTTTGTTTCCAATGAAGCGCCTGCGGGCGCTTTTTCTTTTGAAAAGTAACTAGATAGGTAGAATGATATTTTCTTTATTGTGTAAAAGGCATACAATAATGCGGAATGGCACTAAAAGATTTTTTTAAACGATATATCGGCGACAAAGCCTTTTACCGCGAAATGTTTTTTGTGGCGTTCCCAATCGCATTGCAGCAGTTAATTTCCGCTAGTGTCAATATCGTCGATTCGGCGATGATTGGTCGCTGGGGCAATCTTGCGTTTGGTCCCGGAGGTAGCGAGGTATCGTCGGCCGCGGTCATGATTGCCGGACGTTATATGACAACGTTCGAGAACATCATGATTTTGTTAGCCATCTCATGTACGATTTTTATCGCCCAATACTTCGGCGCTCGTAACAAAGAAGCGATGCGAAAAGTGTTTGGACTATGTATGAAGCTGACGATTGGTTTCGGTCTGGGCGCACTGATATTAGGATTTTTCTTCCGTCAGGAAATCGTGCTGTTCTTTTCCACGGGTGTCGGTTCGGGCATGGAGATGTTGACGCTTGGACGTAGTTACTTAGCAATTGTCGCCTGGACATTTATCCCTTACTCGTTAAGCGTTGCTTTATCATTTTGCCTTAGAGCAATCAAGAAGACGAAAATACCGCTTCTATCCAGTGGCGCGGCGGCGATTTTCAATCTGGTGATGAATTACATCTTGATTTATCCCTTAGGCATGGGCGTCATTGGCGCGGCCATTGCCACTTTGTTGGCCCGCTTCGTTGAATTAGGCATTTTAGTTTATTACTATTTCCGACACAAACCAGAATTTTACGGGCCTTTTGCAGAGGTATTTGAAATCCCGCGCGCTTTTGCCGTTAATATTTTACGTAAAGGTTGGCCGATGGTAATTGCCCAAGCGTTGACCGAGGGTTTGGCGATGTTTATGTTTTTCGCATATTCGCGCGTTGAACTTGGTAACGCCACCAACATTGCGGCCATCAATTTATCGACGCGTGTCGTTGAACTGATTTTTGCATTTGTCGGAGGAATGGGAACGGCGGCCGCGATTATGGTGGGCTCGCGTTTAGGGGCTGGAAAAATCGAAGAGGCCAAACGTAACGCCAGATGGCAAATAAGCTATATTTTGATGATGTCAATGGCCACGGTTTTGATCATGATTGGACTGATTCCCGTCATCCAAATTCTTTTCTCCTACGATGTCGCGGGCAACCAATTGTTGGCTGTGGCGATGGTGCTACAAGCCTTGGCGCTACCATTCTTATTTTATTCGAGCAACGTCATTTTCATCACCCGAGCTGGTGGTTATACGAAAGCGCCGATTTTTATTACCAACATCCCCTACATTTTAATCAAAGCCCCACTCGTGTCCTTATTCGTGTTCGTGTATCCTGGCGTGATTGAAAATAGTCCTTGGTTACAAACCACTTTTGCGGCACTGGGACTTCCCGTCAACCTCGTCATCTTTGTGTTTATCATCGATCGCTTTATTGAAGTCGTGCGAGCCATCATCGCTTACATTGTCTATCACCGCGCCGACTGGCAAAAAGATATCACGCGTCAAACCTCGCGTTCCTTGAAAAAGAAACCCGAGATTGCGACAACATAATATCGCGATGGATCCATCGATTACAAAATTTGATAAAGCGCGCAAAAAGACATGATTTCAGTTTGTTTTATTCACGCTGATGAGTTTATTGACGACGCTTGTCGATCTAGGGACCTTCGCGTTATTTAATTATTTGATTTTTACATCTTTGTCATCAATTAGCTTCCAGTGGTGGCTGTTTGATTATTCACTAGCAAATGGCGGCTTGACTGCCTTTCTGGCATTTGCACTTTCGTTTATCATTTCACAAACATTCAACTTTTTCTTGCAAAGAAAGGTGACGTTTCAAGCTACTAATAATGTTTTATTAAGCGGAATCCTTTATGCAGTGATGGTATTGGTCGTCTTCTTTTTGCAACTGTGGGTACCGACGCTTGTCAGAACTCCCTTGGCGGACGCAATTGGCGAGGGCTGGGCTGATTTGATTATCAAAAACGTCAACATGACCGTTTCGTTTTTAATCCAATTTCCCGTTAGTAAGTACGTTATCATGCGTGTTGGGCATAGGAAAACGGCATAAAATTGTTTTATTTTACTAGATGGGCCTACTAATAAACGGTAAAAACGCATAAAATTATTACCGATTCATTTTTTTAACATTTCATTGATGGGAGCATGTTTATGGAAGCTGTTCTAGAAGTAAAAAATCTCGTTAAGACGTTTAGTCTGAGCGTCAAGCAACAAAAAACCTTAAATTTACCAACGGCACATATCAAGGCGCTTAACGGTGTCTCGTTACACGTTAACAAAGGACAAATATACGGCCTGCTTGGACCTAACGGTGCGGGAAAGACGACAGCGTTACGGATTATTGCAACTTTAATTAAAGCTGATGCGGGTGACGCGTTCGTATTTGGTCATTCGGTCAGCAAAGAACCGGACACCGTTCGTGGCAAAATCGGTTTTTTGACAAGTGAATTAAAACTTGAAGATTTCTTTACTCCAAGTTATTTATTCGATTTCTTCTCGAAACTTCATCAAGTCCCCAATGATATTGCCTCGGCGCGCAAAAAAGATTTATTCGCCCGTTTCGGGATTGATGATTTCAGCGAAGTCAAGGTCAGTAATTTATCGACGGGTATGAAACAAAAAGCCTCGCTGGCGATTTCGCTTGTTCACGATCCCGATTTCATTATTTTTGATGAACCGACGAACGGGTTGGACGTATTGACCGCGAAAGTAGTGACCGATTTTCTTTTGGAACTAAAGCAGCGCGGCAAAACGATTATCGTTTCAACGCACATCTTTAGCCTTGTCGAAAAAATTTGCACCGACGTAGGTATTATCATCGAAGGACGCCTCATTAAAGAAGGAACGCTCGCGCAGGTTAAGGGCGACAAAGCTTTGGAAGATGTGTTCTTCGACTTATATGAGCAAGAAGTGGGGGCTGTTTCATGAAAAACATCATGACGATCATCAAAAAAGAATTAGCCCGTTTCTTTAAAGACGCACGTCTTGTGATTACCACGCTACTTTTCCCTGGACTAATGATTTTTGGCATTTACTCAATCATGGGCGATGCCATGGGCAATATGCTAAGCGGCGATCCCGATTATGTTCCGATTGTTAAAGTCGTCAACATGCCCGACAGCATCAATGCTTTGATTAGCGCTAATGAGATCGAGGTCGAAATTCAAGATTTGACGCTTGCTGAAATCGAGCAGGCCAAGACATCAATCATTGACAAAGATACGGACTTATTGCTCATTTTCCCACTAGATTTTGATAGCCTTGTCGATGAAGCGCTCAATAACGGCGGACTCGCTCCTGAAATAAGCATGTACTACAATTCGACGAAACCCGAATCTTCGTCAGTCTATTACCTGTTCGCGACCTTGTTTGATGGATACGAAATGAGTCTAAGCAATATCATTACGCTCAATGGCGATGTTGAGGAAGCCTACGATTTGGCGAGTGATCAAGACACATTAGGCATGGTCTTGTCGATGATTTTGCCGTTTTTGATATTGTCGCTACTATTTTCTGGATGTTTAGCGGTTACGCCCGAATCGATTGCCGGAGAAAAAGAACGAGGCACGATTGCCACGCTATTGGTCACTCCGATCAAGCGCCACGAGCTTGCTGTCGGCAAGATTATATCACTATCCATCCTTGCTTCCTTAGCGGCCTTATCGAGTTTTACCGGCACGATTTTGTCACTACCAAAAATCATCGGGATGCAAGGTGGAGAAACGGCCGATGCGCTATCCAACTTTTTGATTACCGACTACTTAGCCATTATTTTCGTCATCGTTTCGATTGTCTTGTTCATCGTTTCGTTTTTGGCTATTTTATCAGCCTATGCCCGTTCTGTTAAAGAAGCCAATGCTTTGGCGATGCCGTTTATGATTATGACCTTACTAGTTGGTATCTTGACGATGTTTGGCGGTGGTTCATCGCTCAATCTCGCGTTGTATCTGATTCCCATTTACGGGCCGACGCAAGCGCTTGTCGGTATATTCTCGTTTGCGACGGATTGGACACACATAGCACTGGCCGGCATTTCATCGATTTTTTATGCGGCGTTATGTGGTTTGCTGCTTATCAGAATGTTTAACAGCGAACGCGTCATGTTCAAACGTTAGTCATCCTAGCACTCATTACTTGACAGTGCCAATTTTTATGTTAAAATATCGTCCGGATAGGAGTTTTCAATATGGCAGAAACAAGACAATTCAAAACTGAATCAAAACGATTACTTGAACTGATGGTGCATTCGATTTACACCAACCGTGAAATCTTTTTACGCGAACTGATTTCCAATTCTTCCGATGCGATCGACAAATATCATGTGCTCTCACTCACGGATGAAAAATTGGAAAAGCGCAACGATTATGAAATCTTTCTAAGCGTCAACAAGAAGAAACGTTGGCTCAAAATCACCGATAACGGCATCGGCATGACCTATGACGAACTCAATGACAATCTAGGCACGATTGCCGCCAGTGGCTCGCGTGAATTTTTAAAGAAAATCACCGATGAAAAACTTAAAAGCGAAGCGGAACTAATCGGCCAATTCGGCGTCGGATTCTATTCTTCGTTCATGGTGGCTAAAAAAGTCGTGGTCGAGACCAAATCGCCACTATCTGACAAAGCATATCGTTTTACGTCCGATGGCACTGAAAGCTACACGCTTGAAGAAATCAGCAAAGATAAAGTAGGCACGGACATCACTTTGTATTTACGCGATAACAAAGATGAGGATAAATATGACGAATTTTTAGAATCTTACAGAATTCGCAACCTCGTCAAAAAGTATTCCGATTACATTCGCTATCCCATCAAAATGGAAGATGAAAAAGAAATCGCGAAACTCGATAAAGACGGCAAGCCAATCGAAGGAAAATACGTTAAGAAAACCGTCGTCGAAACGCTGAATTCGATGATTCCGCTATGGCGTAAAAGCAAAACAGAAGTAACCGAAGAGGCGATGGCGGATTTTTACAAGAACAAATTCTCCGATTACGAAGGACCGTTAAAAAGTTTCTTCGTCAGCGTCGAAGGACTCATATCATACAACGCGTTATTATTCATTCCCAATCACGCTCCATATAACTTGTATGATGAATCATATGAACGCGGTTTGAAGCTTTATGCAAAAGGCGTCTTCATCATGGATCCGTGCAAAGAGTTGATTCCAAGCTATCTTCGCTTTATGAAAGGACTTGTTGATTCGCCCGATTTGTCGCTCAACATTTCACGCGAGATGGTCCAGCAAAACAAACAAGTCGGCAAGATCGCTGAAGCGCTTGAGAAGAAGATTTTAGGCGAACTTGAAAAGTTAAAAACGAACGATTACGACAAATATCTCGCATTCTTTAAACTTTACGGCATTAACTTAAAATATGGGCTTTATGAGTTGTTTGGAATCAAGAAAGACTCGCTTAAAGATTTGCTCGTGTACACGAGTATGAATGAAGAGAAACCGATTACGCTTAAAAAGTATGTCGAAGCGATGAAAAAAGACCAAAAATTCATCTACTTTGCATCGGCAAAAACCAAAGACGCGATTCGGGCGATGCCGCAGATGGATCGGATTAAGAAGCAAGGTTATGACGTGCTGGTGCTCACTGATGACATCGATGAGTTTGCGTTATCGATTCTTGACGAATTTGACGGCAAAAAATTCAAATCGATTAATCAGGGTGAATTCGATGAACTGAGCAAAGACGAGCAGAAAACATATAACGAACTTAAAGAACAAAAGAAGTCGTTGCTCGAAAAGATCAAAGAAATGCTTCAAGGCAAAGTCGCCGATGTCGTCATCTCTAAGCGTTTGGCCGATTCGCCCGTGTGTCTAGTCAGCGGCGAAGGACTCTCGTTTGAGATGGAAAAAGTGCTGCAGCAAACGCAACAAGAAGAAAAACCCAAAGCGCAACGAATTTTGGAAATCAATCCCCATCACGACCTGTTCAAAGCTTTGGAACGGCTCTATCTCAAAGACCCGCTGAAGTTAGCAAAGTATGCCGAACTATTATATTCGCAAGCATTGCTGATCGAAGGCTTCCCGCTTGAAAACCCGCTTGAGTTTTCCAATACGATGATTGAGCTGATGATTGAATCAACGCCGAAAGAATAATGTGCTAAATGGACGCAATTTGCGTCCATTTTTTCATTTACAAATGTGAAAATAAGCATAAGTTTAAATAATTACTACGTCTTAGATTGTTGATTATTGTCGAGTTGTCCTGCCAATGTATGTTCCAATAAAATAATAATGTAAACATTGATTGATATATTTTCGCACATTTTTGTAAGCGGTTTCTGATAAATAAACAGCGGTACAAACGATAAAGGCTAAAAATCGCTTCTGGAAACGAAAATATATCGTTATCAAGGCAAAATCTCGCTTTTTTAAAGCATATGGAAAATAATGCTCGATTTTCTATTTCGCTTTGTAGTATAATCGTGCTAATCGGTCTCGAGATAAATGGTGGTTTTTATGGCTTCTGACGGGCAAAATTGGCCGTCTCTTTAAATAATTACACGTGCGCGATTTATTGACATTGAAAAATAAACTGACTACACTTAAACTACAATAATCATATTGTATGAAGAAAGGAGCACATTTATGATTAAACGCAAGTCGCCCTTACTGTTAGCGTTTGGAGCCTTGGTGCTAGTGGCATGCGGAAGCAGCTCGCTTACCCCATCATCAAGTTCTTCAAGCAGTCTACCACCTTCGAGCACTTCGGTTTCGTCCGAAGACCCGAACCCCGACTTACCGTTAGCCAACGGCTTATACAACTATACTGCCGCTGACTACGATGATAAGGCGGAAATTTTGGGACAACTCGAAAAATGGGCCCAAGACGAATTCTTGGCTGGCATCCCGATGTATGATAGCGGCGGTAACGTCCTGTACAACGGCCGACTCACCATCCCAAGTGACGTCTTCATTCCTAACTATGGCTTTGGCGTTGGCGAAGGCACGATCAACTATCCGATGACCGCCGCCCAAGAACCGAACGCAGCCTATCGTAGTTATTTCCACACCTGGACTCAAAATGAGCCAACTACACTTAACTACATGGATGCGCAGGATTCTGTCACTGCCGATTTCTACGGATTATTTAACTCCGCTTACTATGGCACGAAATTTACGGAAGACAAAACCGCCTACGAATGGTATCCATCACTCGCGACGGGCTTCCCAGTTGCCCTTAACCTTAATGCGACGACCGGTATGGCCACGCGCTGGAGAGTCCCTGTTCGCACGGACGCCGCCATGGTTTACTCAACCTTGTCAACCGTTCCCGCCGTTGCTGCTTTCAATGGCCGACGTGTCGCTTTAGAAGACTACCTGACTCCGTTCCAATTGATGCTTGACAACCAATGGTTCCGGGCGACCGACCTTGGCTCAGCAACAACCGGTTTCAAAGGTGTTAGTGCTTACTCTCGTAACATCGCCGCCGGAAGACCAGCCGATTGGGCTTCTGTTGGTATTCAACTCAATGTCGCTGAAAATGCGATCGATTTCGAGTTCAACGTTCCAAAGACTGCTTTCTACGCGATGTACAACTTATCAACCACGTTATTCTCACCAATTCCAGAAGACTTTATCGATGCGATTGGTGGACCGACCGAATTTGGTAAGAAAAATATCGACAGTGTTCTGTCTTTAGGTATCTACACACTTGAAGAATGGCAAAGCAATTTGCAAGCTGTTTTCAAAAAGAACACAGCCTTCTTTGAAGCTAGCCGTTACAACTACGCTGGTTATAAATACAAATTTATCGCTGGCTCAACCGCTTCCTTAATCGCCTTTGACGAATTCTTAAGTGGCAACCTCGATGCCGTTGGCGTCCCGTCAGCCCGTATTAAAGAATTCAAGTCAGATCCACGCCGTCGCGTGACGTTTGGCGATACCGTCTTCAAACTACAAACCAACGCCACGACGCAAGAACGTTGGGAAGAACTATTCGGTGAAAATGGTAGTATTATTCAAACCGCTCCCGAAAACTACTGGGATGTCAAACCAGTCATGTCGAACAAGAACTTCTTAAATGGTCTCTATTTTGCTATCGACCGTATTAGTCTTGCCGATCAACTTGGTCGTAACCCAGCTCAAGCCTTCTTATCAGATTCCTACATGATTGACCCAGAAAATGGTGTCTCCTTCCGTTCAAGCGACGCTGGCAAAGCCGCGATTGCTGATCGGTTACCAGAGACCAAAGGTTATTCTGAAGAGTTAGCTAAGGCTTTATTTGTCGAAGCGATGAATGAAGAAGTTGCTGCGGGAAATTACGTCCGTGGTACCACGGCTAGCCCAACGGTCATTACGATTAAGATTCACTGGCAGACCGCTGTCTCAGCGACGACCGATGGCGCGATTATCAAATCGTTCTTCGAAGACACGTTCAATGAAGCCGTCGAAGGTTTCCAACTTGTCGTCGATAACTTCGCCACTGCCAACTGGTACGATGTGTACTACAACTCCATGATGACAGGTCAATTTGACTTCGCCATGGGCGCGATTTCCGGCAACGCGCTTGATCCGCTCAACTTCATGGAAGTCTTGATTTCAGACAACCGCTCCGGCTTCACCCTTTCATGGGGCGCTGACACTGGCGTCGCGACTCAAGATATCCGTTACGACGGACACGCTTGGTCATACAACGCGCTATTCTCCGCCGCCAATGGTGGTACTGTTGCCGAAGATGGCGAACCGGCCGTCCTATTAACATTAGAGACTCGTCCGGAAGATGCCGACCTAGTATATGCTGGGGAACTCTATCCCGAACTCGATGAAGTTACTGGTACTTATGATGTCAACCTCGTTGGTACTTACTTCAACGAAATGCCCAATGATGTCATTATCGATTTCTTTGGCGTCAGCATTTACGACTACTGGAACGATGTCTACGTCGCCGACTTTGATGCCGCTGACGTAATCGTCAAGAACAACGATGGCACATTTACTGTGACGCTCGAAGATCTTGAAATTCCGTGGTCAAATCCGTATCCAGCCGACTACTATGGCTTCATTTGTGAAGTTGCCTACACCGTGACGATCCAAGGCGTTACCACTCCGTTCGTGGCTTCCGTCTGGTTCTACTCACCGTTAGCCCCAACTGCTTAATAGGCAATTTCCTTCTATCCGATGAATTAGCTTTAGATACAACATGTGTCTAGGGGAACATTGCCGGCCTAAAAACCGGCAATGTTTATTTCTAAAATTGAGCTATCCTATACTTATTAAAGAGAGGTTGCATATGACCAGATATATTTTAAAAAGAATCGGTTTAATCTTCTTTACCGCATTCATCATATTGTCATTGACCTTCATTTTGATGAAAAGCTTACCCTCCGACCTGCCAGCGGGCACGGTCGACGCCCGGATTGCTTTTTATGAAAATCAAGTTCGACTCGGCTATTATTTCCGAGTCGATTCAGCCCAAATTCATTTGGCTGAAGTCATCATTATCCGAGGCACGGAACGCTACATGTACGCCGAATACCCAGTCATGGCGCAATACTTACGTTGGATCGGCAACATCGTCAGGGAGTGGGATTGGGGCACATCAACCCGAATTTCCCTTAACGAATCAGCAATCGAAATTATTGCCAAGCGTATTCCTTATACGATTAGATTGAATCTGATCGCCCTATTTATCGCGGTTCCGCTCGGTTTCGTGTTTGGAATCTGGGCCGCACTGAAGAAGAATAAAGCAACCGATCATATTATCTCGACGTTTGTTATGTTATTTATTTCGATTCCAAGTTTTGTCGTTATTTCTTATCTGATGGCTTTCTTTGCTTACGGACTAGGTTGGCTACCATCACAGTGGCCGGCTGATAATAACCCGACCAATGTCAAGGTGCTAGGATATATCATTCCTGTCGCCGCCTTATGTTTTGGCACGATTGCCGGTTTTGCGCGTTACACCCGCGCGGAATTAACAGAGGTTATGTCGAGCGAATTCTTACTGCTGGCGCGAACCAAGGGTTTGACGCGTCGACAAACGGTCATCCGCCATGCGATGCGTAACTCAATGGTTCCGATCGTTCCGATGATTATCGGTCAGTTCATCGGTATTTTATCGGGTTCGGTCGTTCTTGAAAGTTTGTACGGCATTCCGGGTATCGGTAATTTATTCGTCACGGCATTGACCCAAAAAGACTATAACGTGATCATGGTCGATATGGCGATTTTTACCCTCATCGGTTTATTTGCCGCGTTATTGGTCGACTTATCATATGGCATTGTCGATCCGCGTATTAGAATGGGGGCACGAAAATAATGGCCAAGGAAAAAAATCCAAAACTCAGTGGCATTTCTCCAACGCCACTAGAAAATGTCGATGCGAACGATTTTAAGTTTGTCCAAATGGACAAAACGTTGCACGATATCAAATTTCAAACGAAACCGACGACGTTCTTTAAGGATGCCGTAATTCGTTTTTCCAAAAACAAATCTTCGGTAGTCGCCGGCATTCTAATCGGGATCCTGATTGTAATGGCGATTTTCGTACCGATTTTTAACACGTCAAATCTAAGTAGTCCGGTTCCCGATATTCGCTTCTTACCTCCCAAGTGGCATGGTTTTGAGAATGCTGAAATATTCAATGGTTACCGTGATTATAAAAACATCGTGCTTGACGTGAGTGATCCTGAAAATCCGATTCCCGTCGGTTATGACGCCTCTTCCGTCGTTGGTGAAATCGATGTGTATGAAAGCACAACCAACTCGCCTAGCGAGTTTGCCTATGGTGGCGCTGTGGCTTTACGTCCCGACACTAGATTAGGACCAGTCTCGCTCATATCCCAAAATATTTTCTTAAATAAGTTGAACACTTATGATTTCACGATTGAATTCACCAATCGTAATACGGAATTGACGCCTGTGCCTGTTTATGGGCTATTCCTTGATGTCATCTTTTCAGGTTCGACTTACACTTCAATTGAGCTTCAAGCTAAATCTTCGACTTTCGGCGTTATTTCGATAACCGATGTCGCCACGCGACTCGTGAATGAAATTCCGGTTGGAAATGACAGTTTTTCGTTCCAATCAAGATTTAGGATTGAACTGGACACGGTCGCCGAGGGTTCTTATCCCGCATTATTCATCAAATCCTTTGTGGCGAACAATTCCTTAAACGCCGACGATGACACGTTTGACGAAATTAATTTCACTGACGCCAATGAAATGCTCATGCGTGATAAACGCGATGATAAAGTCGCTGGTCGGTGGAATACCCTTGGCAGTGGTTCGAAAACACTATTTGAAGGAATTTTGATGCGTGGAAACTTCACGTACAATCCTTATAACGAAGTGTTTGGAGACAAGGAACGCATCATCGGCGAAACCAGAATGCTCACTTATATCCAACAAGGATATATCGAATACGATTTTGCGGTCGGACCCGATTCATTCGTTTTATTAGATGATCGTTCACCGATTCGTGACGTCATCTCGCAGCGCAGCATCAGCGGCGGCGGTCTTACCGTGCGTGAAGTCAATGCCGTTGTCTCGATGTACCGTTTCTACGGTTTTGAAACGATGCCATATTACACATTTGGCACGAACCAATACGGCTATGACTATTTCAAACAAGTGTTCTCAGGCTTACGGACATCACTGATTATTGGTTTTGTCGGGGCGATGATTAACATTACGATCGGTTTGATTTGGGGTTCCATTTCCGGTTATTTCGGCGGCAATGTCGATTTGGTGATGGAACGGCTCATTGAAATTCTTGGTGGTATTCCCTGGATCGTCTTGATGACGATGGTCATCCTACATCTTGGTAACTCGCTAACATCATTCCTCATTGCTGTGACCTTGACTGGTTGGTTGGGGGTGTCAGGCATTACTAGATCGCAATTCTATCGATATAAGCGGCGCGAGTATGTCTTAGCGTCGCGGACGCTAGGCGCAAAAGATGGACGGCTGATTTTCCGTCATATTTTGCCCAACTCGATTGGTCCAATCGTCACGAGCTCCGTGCTCATGATTCCGGGCATCATCTTCGCGGAAGCAACTATCTCATACCTTGGTCTTGGTCTTCAAGGATTACCAAGTCTGGGCGTCGCCTTAAGCGAAGCGCAAACATATTTATCAACCTCTCCATTCCTTGTCTTATGGGGTTCGGTCATCATTTCGATTTTAATGATTTCGTTTAACCTGTTCGGCAATGGTTTGCGTGATGCCTTCAACCCGTCACTGAAAGGGATTGCTGAATAATGGAAAAACAAGTTAAAAACAAAGAAGTCGTCATCAGTGTGCGCGACTTAAAGTTATCTTTCTACACTGACAAAGGCCGTGTCAAAGCACTGCGCGGTGTGTCTTTCGATGTTTACAAAGGCGAAGTTCTTTGCATCGTTGGCGAATCCGGTTCTGGCAAATCAGTAACCGCGAAAACGATTATGGGCATTCTGCCAGGCAACGGCCGCGTCGATGGTGGGTCAATCATCTACCAAGGCGAAGACCTTACCAAGGTGTCAGAAGAAGACTTCCACCAAATCAGGGGTAAGAAAATCGGCATGATTTTCCAAGATCCGCTGTCGAGTCTTAACCCGATCATGCGCATCGGTCGTCAAATTACCGAGGCGATGATTATCAATGGCGATAAAATCAAACGTCGTTACGAAGCGTTGATTCTTGAGGATTTGATTGCCTACAAAAATGCCGTTTCCCGCAAAAAAGCAATCATTGAACAAATGAAGTCGAATCGTGATTTGCTCATCGATGAATTTAAGGACGAAATCAAGGCCGTCAAACAAGATGCCGCTTTATCCGATGACGTCAAAAAAGAGCGAATTGCCGCTATTCATCAAAAAATTAGCAAAGCCAAAAGCGACACCAAAACTCAAATTGACGCGACTAAGGTTGAGTACGCTCCTAAAATCGCCGCCACCAAAGCGGCACTAAAAGACAAATCCAAACAAGCGAAAGTCGAAGTCAAGGCTTATAAAGCGAGCCTAGTTGCCGAGCGCAATAAAAAACTCAAAGATTTAAATGCGCAACTTAAGATGGCGGTGGGCGATGCCAAACAACCGATTAAAGACGAAATTGAAAAAGTTAAGCTCGACTTTATCAATTCCGTAAAATTGACACATGCCGAAGCCAAAAAGCAAGCCATTAAAGTTATGGAGGAAGTCGGGATTCCCCAAGCAGCACGTCGCTTCCGGCAATATCCGTTTGAATTCTCAGGCGGGATGCGCCAACGCATCGTTATCGCGATTGCCCTGACGCAAAATCCCGACATTTTGATTCTCGATGAACCGACGACCGCGCTTGACGTGACGATTCAAGCCCAAATACTTGACCTTGTCAATAAACTCAAACGTGAACGACAACTATCGTGTATCTTTATTACCCACGATCTTGGTGTCGTCGCCAACATGGCCGACCGTATCGCCGTCATGTATGCCGGAAAAATCGTTGAATACGGACTTTCAGAAGAAGTATTCTACGATCCGCGCCACCCCTATACTTGGGCGCTCCTCTCTTCGATTCCCGATGTCGATACCAAAGAAAAACTCGAATCGATTCCGGGTACTCCTCCCAATATGATTTATCCTCCAAAAGGCGACGCATTCGCTTTGCGGAGCAAATACGCGATGGCTATTGATTTTAAGGAAGAACCACCTTTCTTCAAATTGAGCGACACGCACTATGCGGCGACTTGGCTGCTCGATCCACGAGCCCCACAAGCCCAAATGCCGAAAATCGTGTCCGAGCGCATTCGCATCTCGCTTGAAAAGGCAGGTATCAAACATGGCGCATAAACCGAAAACAAAATTCAGACAAGAACTCGTCGATAACGACGTCGTGTTATCGGTCCGCCATCTAAAGCAGTACTTTAAAGTCGGATTCCAAGCGCGCAAATTCATTACCAAAGCTGTCCATGACATTTCGTTTGACATTAAACGGGGCGAAGTTTTCGGACTTGTAGGCGAATCTGGCTGTGGCAAAACGACGACTGGCCGCTCGATTATCCGTCTTTACGACATCACTTCTGGCAGCGTCTATTTCCAAGGCTATCGCATTAACGCCGGCAGCCGCTGGAATGAAAAAGAAATCAAATGGAAACGCATCCGCGCCAAGAAGAAAATTGCCGAACTGCGGCAACTTGAAAAAGACGAACTAGCCGAAGAACGTAGCGACGCCCAAGAGATCAACGATCAAGTGCTCGATGCGATTCGCGCTAAATATGCGAAACAAATCCAAGACATTCGCGACGAAGTTAATGAAATCGTCCGTGTTCAAAAGCAAAAGATCCGCGAAATCAAATACGATAATAAACACGTCGACCCACGCTTAATGTCGAAAATCCAAATGATTTTCCAAGACCCGGTCGACTCACTCGATCCGCGCATGACCGTTGAAGATATCATTCAAGAAGGCTTACACATTCAAGGTTTTAAGAATAAAGCCGAAAATTCCAAGAAAGTCGTCGAGGTCCTCGAACGCGTCGGCCTCATCGCTGAATACGCATCGCGGTATCCCCATGAATTCTCCGGCGGGCAACGACAACGTATCGGTATTGCCCGGGCGATCATCATGAATCCAGAACTATTAATTTGCGACGAACCGATTTCGGCGCTCGACGTATCGATTCGCGCCCAAATCATCAATTTGCTCAATGATTTAAAAGAACAATATCAATTGACGATGCTATTCATCGCCCATGATTTGTCGGTCGTCAAATATTTCTGCGACCGGATCGCCGTTATGTATTATGGCGAAATCGTTGAAATGGCATCAAGCGACGATTTGTTCAAGCACCCGCTCCATCCATATACCAAGGCCCTGTTAAGTGCGATTCCGAAACCCGATCCGCTATCGGAAAAGAAACGGAAACGGATTCCCTACAATCCGGTCACTGATCACGATTACACGACTGAGAAGCCAACGCTGCGGGAAATTTATCCGGGTCACTTTATCTTGGCCAATAGCCCCGAATACGAGAAGTACCAACAAGAAATCGCCACGATTGACGCCGATTCGGCTTCCTAAGATTAATCTTTAGACGATGGAAAAAAAGCGAGCGACCTTCACACTAAAAACGAAACTATGGACGTGGGGCGGCGTCTCGCTTTTTGCGTTAGTTCTTTTTGCTTTGTTATTTTTTCCAAGCGGAGTGTATACCTGGTTTCGGGCCTCGGACGCATCGTTTATCCCCGGCATGATTTTGCTTGGTTTTTCGGGATTGTTGTTTATTGGCCGCTCGGGCACGTTCGATGTCGTCAATTATGGCTTCTTCCGGCTTGGCGAATCGTTTCGCAAAGAAAAAACCAAAGCATTCGCCGATGCGTATGAATACTCGAATCATCGCCGCGAATTACGCGATAAAACACCGATTTACTTTGTTCCGTTTTTATTTTTTGGTGCGTTATTCATCGGTCTGGGACTCGTGTTCATGATGCTTGGTCTTAACGCCATCGTTTAATGCTTGACTGAAAGGTAATTATTATAAAGCAACATGATAATTCATGTTGTTTTTTAATTGTTATATCCTTAAACGACTCAAAAAAATGCATTTCATAATCGTTTCTATTGTTATCTAAAAAACAAAGGTATTATGATAAATCATAAGGAGATTATCACCTATGAAACCAAGAGCCATACTCGCCATCGCCATTCCCTCAATTGTCGCTTTGACATTCGGTATCATGACCTGGGCCAATTATAACGGACTGGTCACCGAATCGAAACAAGTCGATCTCAAACAAGCAAACATCCTGACGGCACTTAACGCTCGCAATTCATTGATTAACCAGCTCATCGTTGCCGCCGACGCCTATCTCGATCATGAATCGGATGTCTATGAAATGATCACCGATGCTCGCGCTGCCTATGCCGATGCTGTCGCCAGTGGTAACTATGACGATCTCGTCTTTTCCGATGCGACGACATCCGTGGCATTGACGGGTTTACTCGTGGTCGTTGAAGACACACCTGAATTACAAGCCAGTACTGTCATCCGCGATTTGATGGCGACGATGGAAACCCAAGAATGGACGCTTAAAAACGCTCGTGAAGCCTACAATACCGCGGCAACCGATTTTAATACTTCGATTGAACTATTCCCGCGTGTTCTATTCGCAAAAATGTTTAACTATGACGAACCGCGTCCCTTGTGGATGATGACCACGGGCGAAGAAATAACCGTCTCATTCCCATCCTCGAATGCTTAAGTTTGCCATGCGAGCGATACTGGCGATCAGTTCGCTCGTTTTTTTAATCATTTTCGGCGTTAGGAGCTGCGCTAGTTATGAATACCCACGGCCCAGCGAAGCTTTTTATGTGAACGATTATGCCGATATGTTTGGACCAACGTTGGAGAATTTCTTAATCGGGGAGTCCGAGGCCCTTTATGAAACTTATAAAGACGAGCCCGATGTCGGAGGTGTCCAAATCGTTTTTGCGACGTTTGCACTCGAAACCGAATCGCAACTTGGAGCATACAATAAAACAAAATTGTTCAACGAATGGCAGATTGGTAAAAACGACATGGGCGTGCTCGTCGCTTTGTTTTTTGTCCCACTTGAACCAGCCGAAAACGGTAATTTTAGTTTGACGGACGTTCAAGTAGAGACCGGCGACCAATTTGCTGAATATTTGGCGACGATTGGATTGAACGCCATAATTGATGCCACAATCGATTATCATCTACCGGAAGAACAAGCGACTTATAGCTATGATTACGATTTAGGCATGGGCGTTGCTAGTTTCATGAATGAGTTACTTAATGTTGCTTATGGAGACATCTATGGTAACGCTGAGAGTGTCGTGCCCCAAGACGAGTTCGAACTATGGTATGAGGATTACTTTGATAACTATTCCGGTGGCGCTTCAATCAACACGACGAGTCCGATGTCGATTTTTTCTTATTTCTTCTCATCGTTTGGAAACGTATATGACAAATTTTTGTTTGGAACTTTCCTCGTCGCTTTTACGCTGATGACCGGCACGGCGATCAAAGGTGGGGGCGGGTCAAGCAGCGGCGCGGGCATATTCCGTCATCGTCGTTAATAAAGGAGCAATTATGAAAATTAGCGACGTCGTGATGGCGACGCCTACGCAAATCGAAGGCATGAGCAAATTCGATATGAACGAGATGCCACGCAAGGCCAAATGGTATTTGAGACCTCTAGCTTGGTTATTAGCATACCCAGAAACATACAAGCATCACGCTAAGATTCGCAAACACGGCGTAAAAGGCTTGAAACCGCCGTATATACTTCTTTGCAATCACAATAGCTTTTACGACTTTAAAGTGGCGACACGGGCGTTATTTCCCCATATGGCCAACTATATCGTGGCGATTGACGGATTTATTAACCGCGAGAAGCTATTACGCGACGTCGGTTGCATCTTGAAACGCAAATTCGTACCCGATGCCCCGCTGATTAAAAAGATCAAGCATAGTCTATTCGTCAATAAGTACATATGCGCGATTTATCCAGAGGCTAGATACTCGCTCGTAGGTACGACGGCGATTTTACCGGAAAGCCTCGGCAAGATGGCCAAAATGCTGAAAGTTCCTGTTGTGACGCTTATATGTCATGGCCATCATCTGCAGCAACCGGTGTGGAATCTTAAAAAGCGCAATGTGCGCACCAGCGCCGATTTTTCGCTGATTCTTACTCCGGAACAACTTGAAGAAAAATCAGTCGCCGAAATCAATCAAATCATCGAACAAGCGTTTTTCTACGATGATTATCAATACCAGATTGATAACGATATTCACGTTAAAGAGAAATGGCGCGCCGAAGGACTTCACAAAGTCTTGTACCAGTGCCCTAGTTGCCAAAAAGAAAACACGATGCAAACTTCTGGAACTACCATCAAATGCGATTCCTGCGGCAAAAGCTATGATATGGATGAATTAGGACGACTCAAAGCTGATGATGGCCTGACTGAGTTTGAGCATATTCCCGATTGGTATGAATGGGAGCGATCCCAAGTTCGGCATCAAATCATCAATAATGAATATCAGATTGATACGGAAGTATACGTCGATGTACTCCAAAACGAATCCGGATATTATCGATTGGGAACGGCGAGGCTACGACACGACGCGAACGGCTTTGATCTATCGGGCGAGTTTGATGGAAAACCATTCAATGTCAAAAAAGGGCCACTAGAAAACTATAGCGTCCATATCGAATATAATTATTTTGGCAAAGGCGATGGCGTTTCCATTTCCACGCTGCACGACACATATTATCTTTACGCGGTCGATCAATCAATTAGCGTCACGAAGATTCACTTTGCCGTCGAAGAGTTGTATAAATTAAAGGTGAAAGAAGGCGCTGCTCATGTTGAAGAAGCTAGCTAGAAAACATCTTGGGAAAATTCGCCACCGTAAAAGCGAAACCAACAAATACGATTACGGCAATGTTTTCATTTTTGGCGGAAGCGTGGGATATTTTGGGGCGCCATTATTAAGCGCTAAAGCCGCCTATCGGTGCGGATCGGGGCTCGTCCATATTTTGGTTCCCAACGATCTATATGAAAAGTTTCCGCAAACATTCCCGGAAGTCATGGTGCATCCATATCACAAGATTGATGATGTTGGCGCGTTACTTTATAAAATGGATGCCGTCCTATTTGGGCCAGGATTGAATCCATATGACAGCCGCCAGTTAGAAATACTCAATCTATTGCTCTCACTCAAAAAACCGCTAGTCATCGACGCATCCGGTCTTGATTTTCTTAAACAAATATTGCCCGTTCTCGATGATGGTTCTTTTATCGTGGCCACACCGCACACGGGCGAAGCCGAACGTTTACTGGATACCGACAAACCCGAGCGCCATCTGGACATGCTATTTGACAAGAAAATGACGGTCGTGCTTAAAGATAGCGAAGTGCTGATTGCCCAACGCCATCATTCATTCATCGCCATTAACGGCAATCCAGGCATGGCCACGGCCGGAACCGGCGATGTGCTCGCCGGGATGATATTAAGTTACTTAGGCCAAGGATATAAACCGCTTGAAGCATGCAAGATGGCGGTTTTCCTCCATCAAAAAGCGGCTTCGCTTGCCGAAGATAAATACGGTGAAGATAGTATGATGGCGTCTGATATTATCGAATCGTTGCCCGACGCCATCAAATCAATCAAATAAAAATCAACTGAATATATCGTCTGGATCGCGCTTTTTCGTGGCGCCTTTAAAGATGAAAAAGAATAGGATCAACGCGCCAACGAGTGCGCCAGCTCCCGCAAAAAGAATTAAAAACCCAAAAAACAGCAACGTAAAGGCATCACCGAAAGTATCGGCGATTTGCGATAGTCCAATCATCGCACCGGCCACTACCAATAAGACGACGGGAACCGAAAAAACCCAGATTGGTTTTCGTTTGAAGATTGGACGCCCGATAAATATCGTTAAGATGCTAACAATGAGGGAGAAGATGGCGATTGGAATCCAGTTTTCTCCTGGGGAATTTGTTAGATGTAACATATGCCGCCTCCATTATTTGTAAAGTTAGTTTAAATAGTGGTCGGCATCGATGCAACAAAAGTGATAAGCGCTTCAATAGACAAAGGGAATGAAGCGATAACTCTTCTTTAGATAATCGGTATATTTGGCGCCAAATTTCAATTGCAACATCCGTTCCTCATGAATCATGCGCCAGTTCAAAAGCATGGAAAGCGTGACAAAGGCGAAAATAAAGATTAACCAATTGCCAATATAAAGAGGGACTCCGATTACAAGCAACAACAAACCGACATAAAGTGGATGCCGAAAGATGCGATAGGGACCGATGATAATCAGTTGATGATCGGTTTGGATTCGGACATGGGTCGAGAAATAGCGCCCCAAGTAAAAGCGCGACACATACCGAAGCGTTAGACCTAAAAAATAACTAGCAAGGCCAATCAGTCGTATGCTTTGACGTATTGAGGTAGGAAACACGAACAAGTCATAACGAGTCAAAATGATCGTGGCGATGATTGAAATGATAATTGTCAAAGCGAGGATGACAAAACTTTGGCGTTCCTCATAATCAATCGATTGTTGCTTAATACGTACCAAAAACACTTCGAGCAACCAAAGCAGGGTCATAGCATAGAAAGCGATGTTTTGGAAGTTTGGTATTAAAAATATTTCCATTGAAACAATTATAGCCCAAAAGGTTTTATGCAAAAGAAAAAGGTGCCGAGGCACCTTAATCATCATTGCGGCAATTTGATTATTTCGCGGTGACGCGAAGCATCCAAAGTGTCTTTTCGAATTCGCCAATCGTTCCAATCGCCAGATCGGCGGTGGCTTCATCAGCTTCTTCTTGGGCGGCGACGGTCAGTTCTTTAAGGCTGACGACGATCGCTTCCATGTCTTTAATAAGCGAGAGCACCATTTCTTTGGCACTGACTTCGCCGGCGGCTTCTTTAATCGTGGCTTTTTCAAGGTAGGCTTTCATCGTGGAGCTGGGACGACCGCCAATGGTGATGAGCCGTTCCGCGAAAGCGTCGTAAACTTCGTTGATGTGATCGTAGAGTTCTTCGAATTTAGCGTGGAGCGCAAAAAATTGCGGTCCATCGACGAACCAGTGGAAGTGGTGCAGTTTCGTGAACAAAACCGAGAAGTTCGCGACTTGCAAGTCTAATAAGGTGTGTAATTTTTTCATATATTTAATCTCCTTTTCTTGATTATTATATCACAAATGGGCTTTTTCTCAATTCATGTGCTCGTTTATCTATGGTCATTGAGCATGGTTTCGTAAAACTTTTCCCACATAGCCAAGATGCTTGATTTATTGTAAAATTCGCGGTTGTAGGCGCTATGGGCGACGGCTTGCTCATAAAATTTCTCATCGTTTGCCAAGCGTTTAATCGTTTGTGTAAATCCATCGACGTCATGGGCTTTCACATAATGACCGTCGAAGATTGGCTCATATAAATCAAGGTCACGAACCAAAAACGGCAAATCGAGTTGAATCGATTCGAGAATGCTCATCGGGAATAGTTCGTTGAATGAAGGCAAAAACATCACATCGGCGATGTTGTACACCTCATTCATTTTTTCGCGCGGAATGATACCAAGAAATTTAACATTTTTGGGTGCCGTTTCCATCGCTTCTTTGAGTTCCTTGTAACCATCGGTGATGCCTTTAAACGAAAAGCCGCCGGCCCAAACGAATGACATATCTGGTAATCGCCTGGCCGTTTCGATGAAATCGAGCACGCCTTTACGCGTTTGGACTTGACCAACGCCTAAAACCGTGAAACCAGTAACCCCATATGTTGCCTTCAACTCGTCGCGATTTGCCAATATGTGAAAGTCTTTTTGATCGACATAGTTGGGAATGTAGACGATGCGTTCACGCTTAACGCCATATTTAACCAGCGGTTCGATAAAAATCGGATTAACGACGACGAGCCAATCGGCTTTCTGGTAAAAGCGTACGACATAGCGTTTAAACAATCTAAAGATTAGCTTTGGCAGTTTGATGGACCCATCAAGCGTTTCCGGTAGCAAGTGACAATATACGACCGAGGGTGTCTTTTGATTAAGTCTCAAGTAATAGCGTAAGTTAAGCGAGTGGACATGAACGATATCGGCTTTCACTTTCGCGTTGATTAATACTTTGAATTTATCCGATTCCTTGACCAGTGCCACTTGTTCAAGAAAGGCCGAACCGACGCCTTGACCGGGCACAGTGTCGGCTTGCGACAACATGTTGATGACGATTATATTGTTTTCCATTAAAAAACCTCAATCAATAATATAACTTATTTTTGAGGTTTCGTTAGGTGTTTATAGCTGTTTGACGCTTTTGCTTGAAAAGAAGATAATCGAACCGATCACAAAACCGACGGCACTGATTAAGTATAATTCGGGCACTGAACGATATTCTAGGAATAAACCGCCTAAAGCGATGGAAATGGGTGCTAGACCGGAAACGAGCGTATTCAGCATCGAATTGACGCGGCCAAGCATCTCGCGCGGGACGTATTTTTGGAAAGCGACTCCAATCGGGGTGTTGACGAACACGGAGATGTTGCCATCTAGGAAAGCAATCGCAATGCTAATGCCAAAGAAGAGCCAAAATCCAATCACGCCGGAGACGACAAGATAAATAAGAATCGCTTGGGATAAAATCAGCGGAATCCAAGCAAGCAGCCCCCATGATATGAATTTGAACATGCGATCACGTTGCTTAATCAGCGTAAAGATGATCGACATTACAATTGTACCAACGGAAGCCAAAACACCAATCAGCGAAAAGTATATCGGTTCCGTTTTTAACACCTGATTATATAAGTAGGGCAAGCCGATTGCGTAAACTGGGGCACTGAAAAAGTTCAAGATGATGGCTACGATTGTGAAAACGAACAAACCACGGCTTTTAAACAAATAACTGAGGCCTTGTCCCATATCGACAAACACTTGTTTGACAGTAAGTTGCGAATCGACATCTTCCTTGGTTTTTACATTGATGAAAATTTCGGAAACGGCAGAACCAATGTAAGCGACACCATTGATGATGAAAATCCAACCGATGCCAAGCGAGGCATATAATGCCGCGGCGGTCACCGTTCCGGCAATGTTGATTAGCGCGTTTTGAGCATGTAATGAAGCATTGGCTTTTTGCAATTGCTCCTTGCCAACGATAAAGGGTGTCAATGTCGTGACTGCGGGATTAAATAACGCACCATTAACTGAGATGATAAACGCTGTAATGTATAAAATGACGATTTTAAATGTATCGGACCCAAAATCGATTGTTAGACCACCAAGCGTGAAGGTACCGTTATACATAATGACCAGGCCTGCTAAAACAATCGATGTACCACGGATAAAATCTGTAATATAAACAATCTTAACGCGGTCCCAACGATCAGACAGCACGCCGCCAAATGGCGTGAGTACTAAAAACACAATCGCGCCGAATGCCATGTAGGCCGCTGCTTGCGCTGGCGATTGTGTCAACGACAAAATAAACCAACCAATGGCGAAGTTGTAGAAGATGTTGCCGAAGTTAGAGACGAGTCGTCCTAAATACAGCAGGATGAAGTTTTTGTTTTTTAAAAGTGATGTTTCCATAATGCCCATATTTTAATGGTGGCGCCTTGGTTGCCACCAGCATGTTTGCTTGTCGGTTTGTCGAATATAGGTTGCGTTGCCCTAAATGATCTTTTCAAAGGCAATCCGGCGTTTAAAATTCGTCAATAACACAGCGCCAATCCGCGTATAACCACATTTTTCAAGCAAGCGCACCATCGGGGTGTTTCGATGATGCGTATCGAGTCGCACCGAAACGATATGTTTTGCTTTGGCGATGTTTTCTGCTTGCTTCAGCATCTGAGCCCCCAAACCGCGACCGTGATGTTGCTTAGCGACAGCCAGTCGATGGATGACTAGGTATGGTCCGCTACTAATCCAAGCTCCTTCAAGAGGTTGGTCATAATCGGGTTCATAACCAAGTAGCGCCATTCCGGCCAGCACGCATCCATTTTCTTCAATCACATAGTAATTAGATGATTCAATATCGTGGGCAATCGTTTCTTTGCGCGGATGCTGGTCTTGCCACTGACCCGAGTTTTGTGACGCCATGAAAACTTTGGCATCTTTGATGATGGCCATGATTTGATCAAGATCATCGAGCCGTGCAAGGCGGAATCGAGCGGTTTCCATACTTTATCAATTATATGATTAAATCGGAAAATTGCTTATCAACTTGAAAGAATTTTTGCAAAACATTTTCGATAACTAGCATAATTAATATTATGTGAGGTTCATTCATGCAAAATCATGGCAAATGGTGGCATCAACGTGTCATCTATCAAATCTACCCACGCAGTTTCTGTGACAGTAACGGCGATGGCATCGGTGATATCGAGGGCATCATCAGCAAACTCGATTATTTAAAGCAACTGGGGGTTGGAGCACTGTGGCTATCTCCGGTGTACAAATCGCCCAACGCCGATAATGGCTATGACATTGCCGATTACATCGACATCAATCCTGAATATGGGACGCTGGATGACATGAAGCGATTACTCAAAGAAGCGGATATCCGCGATATAAAAATCATCATGGATCTTGTTATTAACCACACCTCCGACGAGCACCGCTGGTTCACCCAAAGCATCGACCCATCATCGCCATATCATGACTACTATATATGGCGCCAAGGTATCGTCAAAGACGGTAAAGAATATCCCCCTAACAACTGGGAGAGTCACTTTACCGGCAGTGCTTGGAGTAAACATCCAGATAATGGATTATATTATTTACACCTATTTGCTGCTAAACAACCCGATTTGAACTATCACAACCCCAAAGTGGTTGAAGAAGTAAAACGATTGATGAAGTTTTGGCTTGATTTAGGCGTGGCGGGGTTTCGCTGCGACGTCATCAATATGATTTTTAAGACTAGTCTCGCTAACGGTAAGAAGCGGTTATATGCGATTGGCAAAGAACATTACCTTTCACAAGCGGGCAGCCATCTAATTTTGAAACAATTTCACGATGAAGTTTGGCAAAAATACGACGCGTACACGGTTGGCGAAACGGTTGGACTAGATGGCATCAAGGCGCAAGCGTATACCGACGGCCAATTGGAAACCGTTTTTCAGTTTGACCATACGGCGGTCGATCAATTGTTTCTGCCACTGTTTAGAAAGAGATATTGTCCGGCACTGATGCGTAAAACGCTACAAAAATGGCAGCAAATTTTGCCTTGGAACACGCTCTTCTTTGAAAATCACGACATTCCCCGAAGCATTTCTAGATTTGGTGACGAGGGTAAATATTACTATCAAAGCGCGACGATGTTGGCCACGATTTTGATGACCCTCAGAGGTACTCCGTTTATTTATCAAGGGCAAGAAATCGGATGTATTAATACGAACTTCAATACGATTGATGAGATTGATGACGTCTCGAGTCGCAATGTTTATGATTTAGTACAACAACGTTTTCGCTTGTCCAAGAAAATGGCGTTTCGTCTCGTGATGAATTTTTGTCGCGACCATGCCCGGACACCGCTTCCATGGAATTCCGACGCCAATGGGGGATTTACGACCGGAACGCCGTGGTTACGATTATCGGATTCGTACCAGTGTATCAACGTTTTGGCAAATTTGAACGACAGTAAGTCGATTTGGCACTACTACCAAAATATCATTGCTTTAAGAAACAGTAGCCCAATGCTACAAACGGGAGCCATAACATTTATCAAGCAGCATCGTGATGTTTTGGCCTTTTCACGGCAACTTGCGCACAAACATTGGACGATTTATATCAATTTATCTTCTTGTTGGAGGAAGATTAATAAGCCAATCACAGGCAAAATAATCATTGATAACTATCATGACACGGGCCTTTTTTCGCAAAAGCGATTGGCGCCATACCAAGCACTAATTATTGAGGGCTAATTAATCGATTATCTTTATTTTTGACGCAGTAATGTTATAATTTACCTTGGTTTTTTATGAAGTGAGGTAAGTTTATGAAATCATTATTATATTTCCAATCGGGTGGTCCCACACCCGTTATCAATACGTCGTTATACGGTGTTATCAAGGAAGCCAAACTCCATCCTGAGATCAAAGGAATCTATGGTAGTCTTTACGGCATCGAAGGCGTTTTAAACGATAATCTAATCGATCTGCGTCAAGAAGATGACCAGCAAATCGAATTACTGAAACAGACCCCGGGCGCTATTTTGGGCACGACGCGCTACAAGCTAAGCGACGATTTGGGCCACCCCGACTATTACAAAATTCTTATAACCCTTAAAAAGCACGATATTGGCTATTTGCTCGTTAATGGCGGTAACGACTCAATGGATACTTGCCACAAGTTATCCCAGTTCATGAAGCGGGCCGAATACGATTGCGCCGTTATTGGCATTCCTAAAACGATAGACAACGATTTGAACTATACCGATCACTGCCTCGGATTCCCTTCGGCAGCTAAATACGTCGTTCAATCGCTCCAAGATATCGCCATCGACAATATGTGCTATAACAAAGGCAAAATCGCCATTGTTGAAGTGATGGGTCGCAATGCCGGTTGGTTGACTGCCGCAGCAGCGTTACTTCAAGGAGATTTGAAGCCGGACCGCATCTATCTGCCGGAAGAAAACTTCCATCTAGATGAATTTCTTGAAGAAATAAAACGGCTCTATGCTTTAAAGAAAAAGGCGTTCATCGTCATTTCCGAAGGCGTCGCTCCATTCCTGTCCTCAGCGTTTGCCACGGTTGACTCATTCAACCATGCGCAACTTGGCGGCATCGCGAACATCTTAGGCGATCACATTAAGGAAAAGCTTGGTTTCCCGGTGCGGGCGATTGAGTTTAGTCTAATGCAACGAGCCGCGGCAACTTTTATTTCCAAAGCCGATCAAACGGAAGCGATTAAGGTATCGCAAATCGCCGTGCGTAACGTCGTCAAGGGAAGAACGGGCTATATGGTCATCATCACGCGGTTACCGGGCGATAAATACAAAGTCAAATACCAAATGAAAAATCTCCGTCATATTGCCAATGTTGAACGTAAGATGACCAAGGAGTTGCTCGAAGACGTCCACGGTAGCGGCAAACTGATGCGTGAATATTTGATTCCACTAATCGAAGGCGGCGTCAAATTCGTGTACAAAGACGGGGCGCTAGCGCATACCGTACTAAAAAAAGTCAAAGTAAAATAACACAAATAAAAAAGGCATCGTGATTCGATGCCTTTTCATTACTGGAATGATTTGATTAGTCGACGAGGATGGTTGGCTTTTTGTTGAGGATGATCGTAATCAGGTCAATGATCCATAAAATCGCTGCCCCGGCTAAGATCCAAATGGCGCCGACAATGATTAAAACAGTGTTCTTTTTGTCGATTCCTTTAAGTAAACGATAGATGCCCCACAGGAAGTCCAGACCGGGCAAGGCGAAGATAACTTTGAGGATGAATGGCAGATCGTCGAATGTCTTGATGAATGATTTCATATGCTTTCTCTCCTTTTTGTATATGACCATTATAGCACTCTCGCTTAAAAGCGATAGCAAAACGCCGATATTTTTTCAGTTACCTTATTTCAAGAACTTTTTGATAATGTTTTGCTTTAATTTGGTGTATGGCTGATAGCGAACGAACAAATCAGGCCAATTCGCTTTTTTATGAATGCTTTTATAATGTGTGAAAGTGTCGAATCCTTGTTTGCCATGATAACTGCCCATGCCCGATTCTCCGACTCCGCCAAATGGCATGTGCGTCGTGGCGATGTGGACAATCGTATCATTGACGCAACCGCCACCGAAAGGAATGTATGACAGGATTTGTTTTTCGCGCACGGGATCTTTGGTAAACAAATAAAGCGCGAGAGGCGTCGGATGCTGATCGATGATTGCAAAAATGTCTTCGGTCGTTTCAAATGTCAGAATCGGGAGTATCGGTCCGAATATCTCTTCACCCATCGCTTTAGAATCGAGTGTTGCCTCACCAAGTATCGTCGGTTCAATCTTGAGTTGGTCGCCAATGGTTTGGCCTCCAAACGAGATTGGTTCGTCTTGGTATAAACCTATCAAGCGTTCATAGTGCTTTTCGTTGATAATTTTGCCAAAGCGACCGGCTTTAAGCGGGTCATCGCCATATTGCCGTTTGATTTCTTTAATGAGCAGCTCAATGAACTGGTCCTTGACGAATTTATGGACGATGACATAATCGGGGGCGATGCATGTTTGACCACAGTTGATTAATTTACCAAAGACGATTCTTCGAGCGGCAATGGCCAAATCAGCACTGATGTCGACGATAGATGGTGACTTACCGCCCAATTCCAATGTAACGGGCGTCAAATGCTTGGCAGCTTTCTCCATCACCGTGCGTCCCACACTCGTCGATCCGGTAAAGAAAATGTAATCAAATTTTTGATCAAGCAGTGCTTGATTTTCTTGCCGACCGCCGAGGACAACGGCAACGTATTTTGATTCAAACGTGGCTTCAATCAATTTTTGGATGACGAACCCGGTGGCTTGGGCATATGAACCGGGCTTGATAATCACGGTATTACCTGCGGCTAGCGCATCGATGGTTGGACCCATCGCGAGTAAAAACGGATAATTCCAGGGGCTCATGATCAAGACAGTTCCATGAGGAACGGGACGCCGGAAGCTTTTGCCATAAAAATGGACAAGGGGCGTGCGGACGCGTTTGTCCTTGGCGAATTGGCGGACGTGTTTGATCATGAACGATAATTCTTCGTAGACCATGCCAATTTCTGTCAAATATGCCTCTTCGGGGCTCTTGCCTAAATCGATGCGAAGCGCATCTTGGATATCGCGTTCATGCAGTTTGATTTTATCTTTGAGCTTCTTTAACGCTTCAATGCGGAAATTAATATCATAGGTAACATTCGTTTTGAAATAACTTCGTTGTTGGGCGACTAATTGATTGATTTCCATGATTAAGATCCTTTTAAAAGCATTATACCATCCTCGGCCAGTCGCTCCCTCGTGATATAATTATGAAATGGATATTGATGATAAAAACATCGGCATCGCACTTGGTGGTGGTGGCTCGCTTGGCGCCTACGAGATGGGTGTTTGGGATGCGCTTCGCGCATTAGACATCACGCCAAGTGTTATTTCAGGCACCTCGATCGGAGCACTGATTGGGGCATTTATGGCTGCGGATAAGTATGACGCCGCCGATGCTTTATGGCACGATGTTTCTCCAGAAAAAGTAATGCGCGATGGTCTCGATTTCGAGTGGGGCGCCTTCCGCAAAACGTTTCTTAAAGATCGTCAACGGATTATGACGTTCACGAAACGATACATTAAAAATCGCGGAGCCGACATTACCCCATTAATCGATTCGATAAAATCGAGCATTAGCATTTCTGAAATTAGGCAAGCGATTCCGAGGTTTGGTGTCGTCGCCGTCGAACTGCCACTACTCATACAGCGAAATGTGGAACTAAAAACAGTACCAGACGAGCAGGTTTATGACTGGTTGTTCGCCTCAAGCGCCGTATGGCCCCTTTTCCCCGTGCGGACAATTGGCAAGAAGACATACATTGATGGTGGTTACAAAGATTCACTACCGATTCAATTTGCCTTCGACATGGGTGCCAAGCGTGTGATTGCCGTCAACCTTTTTTATAAAATTGCATGGCATCCATTGCTGAACAAACGTAGCGATGTCATCAACATTGAACCGTCGTGGAATTTAGGGGTGCCATTTAATTTCAATCAAACGACGATCGATCGCAATCGTAAGTTAGGTTATAACGACGCGATGAAGAAATTGGGATCTTTAGTCGGATATCGCTACACGTTCGTTCATAACGATAAAATAAGGGATCTAGAGCAAAAGATGCTGTCGCTTCTAGAAACTGATTTTAAGAGTAATCAGCATGCCGTCAATCGCATCCTCAAGCGACATACAAGTGGCAAGCTCTTACCGGGACATCTTTTTATCCGTGGCTTGGAAGTGATTGCTGAAACGCTTGGCATTGATCCGACACCGGTATATGAGATTGACCAATTGGCGGAACATATCAATACAAGTCTCAGATCCCGATTCGAAAGCAAAGATGTCGTCGCTATCTTGAAGAAAGTGCGTTCCCGCAAAACATTGACCAAAAAAGAGCAGCGAACGGCGATGGACGCAATCAAATACGTCCTCGAAAAACATTTTCACACCAATGATATTTTCCACTGGCTTTCATCGCAAGCAAAATACGTTTTGACTTATGTAATGTTATTATTAATACATAATTCGTCATTTAAGTGATTAATTATTAATTTTTGTCATAGGAGGTAAATAGCATGAAACTCGGATTAGCGCTTGGAAGTGGCGGCTCCAAAGGAGCGTATCAAGTCGGTTTTTTCCAAGCTCTTAAGGAACTTAAAATGCCCTATCACGTGATTACGGGAGCCTCCATTGGCGCGCTCAACGGGGCGATTATGGCCGGAGGCGATTTGCCGATGCTTGAAAAACTTTGGCACAATCTCGAAGTCAAGAAAGTCATGAAGCACGGCATCAATCTCGACCTTGACGAAATATTGCGCAGCGATAAAAAAGAACTACTTAAATTCATCGCTTCATATATCAAGAACAAAGGCATGGATATCAGTCCTTTCAAATCGTTGATTGCCGAGCATCTTGACATCGACAAACTGCTGAAGGCACCTGTTGATTTTGCCATCACCGTAGCCACTTACCCCAAAATGGTGGGAAAAGACATCATTATCAAAGACGTCAAACGTGAAGAAATCGCCGATTACTTATTAGCGAGCGCCAGTTGTTATCCGGCGTTCCCCGTCACTAAGATTGGCGAGGAAAATTATATTGATGGCGCCTATTATGATCGCCTTCCAATTGATTTGGCATTTCGACTCGGTTCTGATCACGTGATTGCCGTCGATTTGAACACGGTTGCTTACTCTCACCCTGAATATCTTGATAAAGCCAATGTCACCTACATCCGCAGTTATCACCACCTCGGCCCGTTTTTGATGATCAAACCTGACATCATGGCCCGAAACATGCGACTAGGCTATCTCGACACCATGAAGAAATTCGGCAAATATCTCGGCTTCAAATACACGTTTAAAATTACGGCCGCCTTCGATAAAAAGGCGAGTGAAATCAATCATATTATCGCTAAAGCGGGGATTGAAGAACTTGATTTTTTCCTGACCTCGAAAATCCATGAGACAATGACCGATCGTACGCGCTATTTAAGATTTTTGGAAATCATCGCTGAAGCGGCCGATCTTGATCCTTTAAAGATTTATGAGATTCCGCAACTGACAACCGAAATCGATCAAGCTATTAGCGTTAACATGCATCATAAGAATTGGATTAACAAACGACCAGGCGAGCAACAACTCCGGCTCCAAACGATGAGAAAAGCAGCACGACTCGGTATGATTAAGCAAATCGCGCTTGAAAAATTGGAACTACCGGAGGCAACCAAGACGATGTTGGCCATGCATTTCCCCGAATTATATTTCACCGCCATTTATTATGGTCTTGTAAAGTAGCATGTCTTCGCTCGTCCCCTATCGCAAAAAAATAACCTATGTGGCGTATTTTTTAAAGAATGCTTGGTTTGTTTTGTTATGGAAACTGTTTCGTCGCAAAAAACGCGTCGAACGTTTTTCGGGTATTAAAGGAATCTCGCAAGATTTTAGTAACGAGACGCTGAAGCAAGCCATCAATAGCGGCATTCCTTTCGCCGCGATAAGGTTCGGAGCTACCGAATTAAGCTGTTTGAACAATTATGAAAAGATTCAGATGGGCTGGCGTCACGATTATAAAAAATCGGTCAAATATTCGATGAAAAACAATGCCGGATTTTTTCCGACCACCGATGCCAACTTGACATACTACTGCACGCAGTATCTTAAAGAACTGCCAAAAACAGACATCCTTGGTATTTCTGGCATCCACATGGAAGATTATTTTTTTCGAAAGCATATTCCCCACGCGAAAATCATTCAATACAACGCGTTTGAACCATTGATGGGCGATTGGACTGAGACGCTGAAAGGCAAACGTGTTTTGGTCATTTCTCCATTCGCTAAACTGATCGAATCCCAATATGCCAAGAAAGAAGAAATCATCACCAATCGCCGGGTACTACCTGATTTCAAGCTCATTACGATCGAGGCCGTCCAAACGATCGGCGAACAATACGACGAGCGCTTCCACAACTGGTTTGAGGCGCTTGATTATTTGAAAGTCGAAATCGTTAAGCACGATTTTGACATCGCGCTTGTGGGCGCCGGCGCTTATGGCACGCATCTATGCTGGTTTATCAAAAGCATTGGCAAGCAAGCAATACAAACGGGCGGAGCGACGCAGCTCCTATTTGGTATAATGGGAAAAAGATGGGAAAAGCGATCCCATGTGACGCGTTATGTCACTTCTTCATGGACGCGCCCAAACAATAAACCTCAAGGTGCCGAACAAGTTGAAAAAGGATGTTATTGGTAATGGATAAAATAAAGCTCGTCACATATAAGAAAAAGTATGCTTCACTATTATCGTTTCTGGCCATTGAATTATTGTTGTTCACGAGTCTAAACCTTGCCAACTACGGAATGCTATTCCGATATTTATCAATCCTATTAGCGGTTGGATTAATCCCTATCACGCTGATGTCATACAAAAAGGAAGATTGGCTTAACGTTGGTTTGCTGTTTGGCTTGCCACTATTTGCTTATGGGGCATTCATGGCGTTTTCGCCACTTTACTATTTGCTCCAAAATGTCGTCGACAACATTGTGATGATTTTGTCGATTATGGCATTTTTACTCATTGGTTTAACCTTAGCGCAAACCGAAGACTTTCAAATCGAAAAGGGTTTAGCAGCCATTTTTGCCGGATTAACAATTCTTTTAGCGATCTCGCTAGTGTATACGTTATGGCGTTACACGTTCTTTTATGTGATTCGATATGCCGGACAAACGCTTTATTTTGATGGCGAAGCTTATGCGATATCGAATGAAGCTAAATTCTTGTTCGGGTTCGATTTTAAAGAAGTGACGACAAGTTATTTCGCTTCGTATGCGACGATTTTGGCACCGCTGTCGCTGGGTCTATTTTTTATTCCGTTGAAACAAATCAAGAAGTTTGATTTTATTTGGATTGGCGCGGGTGCGATTGGACTGCTGTCGATTGCATTCTTACCATATGTCAGCGCCATCAAATATCTCGTCCCGGCCCTAGTGTTAACTCTATTCCTTCGTTTTTATCCGAAAGGTGCGAAATGGCGCGCCGCCGCTACTTATGCCATCTATGCGTTTATTGCCATATTTATCGTCGCGGCGATACTATTGTTGCTTTATGCGTTTGAAGTTCCGTTTATGAGTGATCTGGTCGCTTCGAATCCGATTTTCCGTCGCGTATTTGGCAATTCCATCGTCACCGGTTACGCCAAAGTAATTGCCGCCTCATTCGCGCATCCGTTTGGTGGATTACATCCAATCATCGTGGGTAACAGCTTTATCGAATCGACGCGCAGTGCGTTTTTCGACACGTTGTACCAAGGTGGGTTTTTCCCAGTGCTCGGTCTACTCGCCCTCGTCGGCTTTGGTGGCTATTCCCTTGTTATTTATTACAATAAATCAACCGATGCCAAGCATCACAAGATGCTGATAATCGTGTTCCTATTAACTTTTATCGTCAATGCGTTTTTCAATTATGATTACGCGCCATTTGTCCGTGAAGGACAACGTATTTATAAAACGCCGTTTTTCTCCGACCTGACGAGTCTTATGGCACTCTTTTTAATTGGTTATGCGTATCAATCAGGTCTTGCGGGCGCCAAAAAGAAAAGCGAAGCCTTCATCGCGGCTTCGCCAAATGTCGAATAACCAAAAACGCTTATTGCCAAACGCTTTTCGGCAGTAGCATTTCATAAACGAATAATGCCGTTAAATCCGGGTCACTACTCGCTGCAGCAGCATCGAGTATTTGGTATGTGACGCTATAAGCATTAGCGCCTGATAAATTGATGGTTGTGACGTCACTGAAATAAAAACCATAAAATTGCGGGAAATCGGTGCCCCGTAATCCAAACACATCGAATTGAAACACATGTTGTGCGTATTGATTTTCCGCTGTCGGAATGTAAAACGACAAATTGACGCGTACATCGGTAATTTTGACACCGCCAAGATAGGTATCAGCGCCGGCTTTAAGATAAAGCCCGACGTGATCGACGCTAACTAGCGCTTTGGGAAAAACATAGCCGTAACCGCTTGCTTGAAGCTGTAATCGGCTTTTGGAAATGCGTACGGCGTCGGAGCAGTGCAAGATGCCGTCGTAAAGCTTGCTTTCAAAGCCATATTTTACTTCCGGCAACGTCAATGACAATTTGTTAGTGGTCGAGTAAATGTCATCGTTGACCATGGTTGGCGTGCCATTATTATCATAGAAGCGGTCAGCCGTCTTCAAATTGGCAACACCGGTGACTAAATCCTCGGAATCGACGACATGGGTCTGGACGCTGGCGATATGTTGGGATGCCAAACTCGTGCCAAGCACTTCATCGACATACATATTGTCGGAAAAAAGTTGCGTATGATAAAGATTACGGTCGAGGGCCGTGGCTACGTCTTGGCCACAAGATGCCAAGGCAATTAAACTTAATCCAATTAGCAAGTATTGTTTTTTCAATCGTGATGCTCCCTAAAGAAAGTGGCTGATGTCGAGCCAAGCGCCCATTTCATAGTCAACCTTGTCATCGTCTAATAGCAAGGTGCCTTTCGCGGGCGTGAACGTCATTTCGCTAAAAAATATTTTACCATCTATGCAGTACAGGTCAACTCGCACGAATGGAAATGGCGCGGCGACGCGCTCGGCCAAAGCGACCATTTCGTCGAAATTTTCAGGTTTTTGGATCGGTTGATCGGCGCTTTTCCACCCGTTGAACTGGCTGCCGTCAAATCTCGTCCAATCGATATAAAAATTCGTATAGCGAATGTCTTTTCCGCGTCCGGTGACGACGTATAGGCTTTTGGCTTTTCCGTTGAAGACATGAATTTTATACTCGATTGGCAGTTCTTGCGCGGTGCCTAGAAACCGTTCAATCAAAATGCGGGGTTTAATCGGGCTGTAGTGACGTTCAATCGTCAGTTTGCCGTAATCGGTTTGCAACCATTTGTCGAATTGTTTTTTTGTGGTCGGAACGTCAAGTTGGTTTTTATAGATGACTATCGTATTGTAGGCGCATGCGTGTGAGCATTTAATGACGAACGAACTTGGAAGGCTGGCGAAGTCGATATCGTCAAAACGTTGGTAAACACCCTCACTCGGTATCAAATAACGCGAGAGACCCAAATCCGATAGGTAGTCGCGGACCCCGATGCGATCAGAACAGTGAATCGCCAACTGATCAAAGGGATATACATACAAGCGTAGATACTGAAGTTTCTCAGTATAGCGCACCGGATGTTTTAAATTGAGACGATGGCGTGTCAAATAGCGATATTGCCAACGGACGAGCGTTACGGGGAAAACCGTGCGCATTAAAGCACGCACTGGCTCGAACAGCGCTTTTTGGAATGGCTTGAGTTTGCGAAATTTCGAATTCATGATTATTTATTATCAATCAGAGACATGATGATTACAAATAATAACAAAATAAAAAGGTCGGGGTCTGCCCCAACCTTGGAGTTTGATTCACAAAATGGTTATAACTTGATTTTTTTACCGTCTTTATCGGTAAAGCTCCCCAATATGATCATAATAAAGTCAATCAGTACCCAAATGCCGAATCCACCTAGCGTAAATAGCTGTAGCAATCCGGTGCCGATTTTCCCGACATAGAAGCGGTGCATGCCCAATGTCCCTAAAAAGAAACAGAGTAATAAGGTCACTAAGCCGGTCTTTTCACTGTATTCCATCGTTATTCTCCTTTTTCTTTTAAGATAACAAACAATGACGCTTAAGTGCTGTTTTATCTCATAAAAATGCAATTATTAATGAAAACTTTAACGAAAAACAACAAACTCAGTTACAATTAATGCGATTATGAGAATATTCGCCGTTTGTCAATTCTATCATCCTGAAAATTTCACGATTACGCCACTGATGCGGCAACTCGTGGCATTGGGGCATGAAGTCACAATCGTGACTGGTCGCCCTAACGCCGGTTTTGGTCACATTCTAAACGAATATAAAAAAGTTAAATTCGAGATTATCGATGGTGTAAAAGTACATCGATTGCCAATTATTGCGCGACGCCAAAACAAAATATCACTAATAATCAATTACTTTTCTTATTATTTTTTGGCGCGCAGCTTCGTCAAAAAGCACCGAGGTGAGTACGATGTCGTGTTCACAATGAGTTTGTCACCGGTCATTTCGATGGTTCCCGCAATCGATTTTGCGAGAAAACATAAGTTACCGTTATTGATGTATTGCGTTGACATTTGGCCCGAATCGGTCGTTTTTACTAATAACATCGCCAACAATTCACTTGGTTATCGCTACTTGAAAAATTGGTCGAAACGCATCTACCAAGCCGCCGACCGCATTTTGGTCGGTTCACCGACTTATCAAACCTACATGCATGAAGAACATGGAATCCAGTATCGAAAAATGGCGACACTTGTCCAGCCATCGTTAGCGAGTGGTCTCCAAGGCGCGCCACGGCAATTCGAAGCCAAGCATAACCTGGTTTACATCGGCAACTTTGGACAAGTTCAATTACTCGATGAATTGCTTGAAGTTTTACTCGATTACAAGAATAGCGATTTGCACGTACACCTAATCGGTTATGGCACGGCGCTTCCTCGATTATTGTCGTTTATCGATACCAATGGTTTATCGCAAATCGTTAAATATTACGGAACCCTATCAAGCGATGTGGCGGCGACGTTTATTCCTAACGCCGATGCCTTACTCGTTCCGCTTAAAGCGGGCGGATATGTCGGAGCGACCGTTCCCAACAAGCTAATTTTGTATCTAGGCTATGGCCGACCAATCATCGGCGCGCTCGTTGGCGATGGCCGAAACATCCTACAAGAAGCTGGAGGCGGTCTGTTGGTTACTCCTTCCAAGGATGGTCTGAAACAGGGCATCGAATGGATGCTACGATTGTCAGAACAAGAAAAAATCGCGCTGGGAGCGCGAAATATCGCCTATTTCAATGAAAATCATACACTAGAAATAACGGCCAAACGGCTCGAGTCTTATTTAAGCGAATTGATAAATTGAACGAGACTGGCACCTACGGCTTGAATCCCGTATTCCGATAACACGACTTCTTTCGATTTTTTCGCTAAACGGTCTTTACCAGAAAGCGTCATATTCATAAATTCGACGATAGCCATCCGCAAATCGGAAAGCGATCCTTTGCCCGCCCAAATGGCCAGTTTGGGGTATTTTGACGTCAAAAAATCGTGTTCGGTCGACATCGTCGGGGCCCCGGAGGTCATGTATTCAAAAAACTTCGAAGGCACCGAGTAGGCATTCAGCATTTTTTCATAGGGACGGGGATTGACGTTAATGAGCGCACCGGCTTCATATTTGAATGTTTCAAGTTGTGATAATTGACCCAAAAATTTGATGCGCGGATCTTTTTTTAGCGCTTCTTTGACAAAATGGTCGGGACCATGACCGGCAATGACCAAATCAACGTCATAGGTCGTCGACATAAAAGCATTGATGAGCGTGTGGACGCCGTATCGTTCGTGCAAAGCTCCTGCAAAAAAGATGTAGGGACGTTGATAACTGGAAAAGGCGCTACGAACTTCTGCAATGCCAGGAAGGTTTAGGTGCGGTTTGTGGTGGGGATTGACGAGCACGTCAAGTGCTTCGGTCAGCGGTATGTAATAATCAAATGATTGCATGTCTTTGATGCTGGCGCTAGCTTGTCGCTTCTTGGCTCCGGTCAATAACAGCGGATGGTCGGTGACGACGGCCAGCGTTTTTAAATGATATTTAGCCGATGCCTTCTTTGCCAATCTTCTTAAAGTGCCATTCATGGCATCGACGACTAGTAATGGTTTATCACCTTGGCGCCGATTGGTCAGTTCGCTGATGAGTTTCAAGCCCTCATCGATAATTTTGGTTTGCTTAACGAACTTCTTATTATGAATTGGCAAATAGTGGTAATAGATTTTGTTTTTTTTCTTCCATTCATATGGTAAAAACGGCGGATCGTTATAAGCTGCCAGCGGCCGATATGAGATAACGGTGACCGGATAAGATATCGCAAAGGCGCGAATCAAGCGATGGTGAAAGTTTTGATTGCTCGGATTGGCTTTATGTTTGACGCTGGCGTTAAGGTCGTCGAAATCTTCCGGAAGCATCGAGTTGGTCAAATAGATGATTTTCATACTGCGATGCGATCAAATGCCTTGAGATGGTGGGCGACCATTTGTTCGAAAGTGTTTGTTTTGGAAGTGGCAACACAAGCAGGGAACATATCGGCTTTACTTAAGTTAGAAATCGCTTGTAAAATCTCGTCATCATCATCTAAATCAACAAGGTAACCATTGACACCGTCAACCACAAGATGCAGGGCGGCCATTACGTGGCGCGAACTAATGACGGGAACTCCTTGTGACAGCGCTTCGTTGATGACGTGACCATAAATGTCTTCTTTGCTCAAAATGATGAATCCATCGGCGTGTCGTGTCAATTCCAACAGGCGTTCGCGTTTTTGGTACGGGAGGATGGAAACGTTTTTTAAATCGTGCTCACTTATATAACGCCGATATTTGGCTTCATCAGGTCCTGACCCAATCAGCAGCAATTGATTCGATTTTGGTCGTTTTGACCAAAGCTGTAGCACGCGCATGTTGTTTTTGCGATCGACGAACTGACCGGCGCTAATAAACACCGGACCTTTTTTAATTTGCAATTTTTTCCAAAAAGCCGCTTTGGCTTCCATCGTCAGCGGTTGCTTGGCGATGTCTTTTTCATATATCGTCGCATAAGGGTAGTGCAATATTCGCTCGGAATTTGCTCCATAATGGATTAGGTAAGGATCGACGTAAGTGGTGGGTGAAAAATAATATGACGCCCCTTTAACGAGCTTTGTTTTCAATTGTTTGCGCCACTTCGGGTCTTCATGGATGACGCCGCCATTGACATATAGCACATAGGGAATTTTTTTCCGTTGCAAGAACCGAATCGTTAAGATTTCGGTAATTGATGAATATCCGTTCATGATGATCAGATCATACCTATTTTTCCGTAGATGAGCGATGAGTTCAAACGAGATGTGATTTTCAGCCCCGAGCGAAATACCACGCAAAAATATCGTGCGAAAATCATATCGGGTGCGGTCATAAAAAAACGGATGGCGAAATCCGCTGCTATGACGTTCGAAAACGACGGTCAAATCCACATGGGGCGCCAAGCCGTTAAACAAATCGATTTTATAAGGCGCCGGATGGGCGAAAACGAAGAGAACTTTCATGTTTTAATGCCAATACATTATACATTATGTTTCTGGACAATTACATTGTAAAATGTAGATATTATGAAATGTAACTATACAATTGATGTGAAACATGAAGCCTGAATAAAAAAGGCAACCACTCTTTATAATGTAATTGTCCGATCACATACAAAGAGGAGATTGCCCATGACTATTTTATCACACCGACGC
>Ga0116195_1000023_pt1 | contig 181632 bp, 176 predicted proteins | sample AD_SCU002_MetaG_FD_89881 | JGI IMG/M metagenome (GOLD analysis project Ga0116195, IMG submission 89881) | Active sludge microbial communities of municipal wastewater-treating anaerobic digesters from China - AD_SCU002_MetaG | ecosystem: Engineered > Bioreactor > Anaerobic > Digestate | place...
TCCTTACTTGACAAATGGTAAGAAATCATTTGTTTTTACGGCTTTGAAACATTTATCTCATAACCAATCTTTATGCAAACTATGATTATATCACTTTTATCCCAAAACTATTTGACACTACCGTTTTACATAGATAATTACTTAACAAACTTTCTCCATGATGAGATATATCCACCTTGAAGTGTAGCAACGTCATTACTTACAACCATTGCTTGAGGGTCCATTTTTTGAATTTCTTCAATAATCATATCTTTTCCTTTACGGTTAGAATAGATCATTAATACGGCACGATCGCTGTCTTTTCCGTGAGCATCAATCACAGTTACAGCGATATTCTCAGATCGCAATTGTGTTGCGATGACGTTTCCTAGTGCTTGAGATGTGATTGCTTGAATCAAGACTTTTCCAAATGCCAATCTGTTTTCTAATTTTGATCCGACATATACGCCGGTAGCAAACCCAAAGCTATAAACAAGTGCTTTAATTGGTGCTTCATAGAGACTTGTAATGACGCGAGATGCAACAAACACCCACAAAGTTACCTCAAAAAAGGAGATGATAACTCCTTGTTTTCGGTAGCCTTTGCTAATCAAAATGATTCTCAGCGTCCCCATAGCAACCTCTACAATACGTGAACAAAATATGAGTAGTAACTCCCATACTGATATATTAACAAATAGATTTCTTAAAAAATCTCCCACAAACATTCCCCCTTCGTGTCAACCAACATTGCTATTTTAAATCTATAACATTATAACACAACTGCCAAAAAAAGCAATCTATAAAATAAAATGAATTTTTTTAGCACTCTCGCTTGACAAGTGCCAATTCTTGTGTTAATATATAAGCGGAAGGAGGAATTATTATGAAACTAGTCACAAAACGTAGTTTGTTTGATGAGTTTTTTGACGATTTTCTAAATAATAATAACTTTCAAACTGCATCACGCGTTATGAAGTCAGATATCTATGAGGAAGGAGATTCATATCATTTAGATATTGAACTTCCTGGGTTCACAAAAGAAGATTTAAAAATTGACTTCGATAATGGTTACTTAACCGTAACAGCTGAGAAGAAAGATCAAAGAGACGAGGAAAACAAAAAATACATTCGTAAAGAGCGTTTCTATGGTCTTTATAAACGCAGCTATTACATCGGGGATGTAAGTGAAGATAGTATTCGCGCTAAATTTGATAATGGCGTTTTGAAAGTTTCTATTAAGAAAATCGAATTAGAAGCACCAAAACAAAAAATCATATCAATTGAATAACACTGTTTTTGGAAGAGGGCCTCGGCCCTCTTTTTTTTATTTTCTTTTTGCAAACCATTTGCAAATACATAAATTGTGTGTTACAATTAGATAAAACAATTTACATGGAGATTTTATGAAAAAATTAGTTTCACTTATCTTACTATCTTGGTTGGTTTTATCTTTAGCCGGCTGCAACACGAGGAAGGAATACGATATTGTAACAACCCTATTTCCTCAATATGATTTTGCCAAACAAATTGTACAAGACAAAATGACCGTGGGATTGATAATCCCCCCAGGTGTAGAAGCTCATGGATTTGAACCAACAAGCGGAAATATCATTACCATTACAAAGGCAAAGTTATTTATTTATACAAGTGACATTATGGAGCCATGGGTTTCAAAAATATCTTTTACTTCATCGGATACTGTTATCTTAAACCTATCGGAACACCTAGATGTGAATCACGAAGTGCACGATCATGAACACACCTCTTTAAAAACTCGTTTTTTACCATTAAGTACTCACGATCATGATCACGAAAACGATCCACACTATTGGGTCGATCTCATTATGGCGTTACAAATGATTGATGAGATATTAGAACACATCATTGAACTAGATCCTGAAAACGCAGAATTTTATACTGAGAACGCGGAAGACTACTATCATAAATTGCTGGACTTACACGAAGAAATCGAAGCATACATGAATAGAGTCCCCGATAACAAAAGAGAAATATTCCATGCAGGACATGTAAATTTAGGATACTTTGCATCTAGATATAACATTACTGTACACAGTTTAACTGAAGAGTTTGCCCCTGATGGAAATCCGACTTCTGCTCAAATTTCTGCTATGATTGAAGAAATCAAAGCATCAAACGCAAAATACTTATTCTATGAGGAACTTGTTGAACCTAGAGTTGCTTCTACTATCAAAAACGAACTTGCTGCACAACAATATCAGGTTAACTTATTATTATTCCATGGTTTGCACAACGTTAGTGCAACTTACATAAAAGATAAAAAGACATTTCACGAAATCATGAGTGCTAATTTTATGAACTTGCAAATTGTTTTTGATGAGTTCTTAATTACACCAACCGTTTAGAGGGATTAGTATGGATGAAATTATAACGATAAATAATATAAGTGTAACCTTCGGAAAATACGACGCTGTTAAAAGCGTCTCGTTTTCCATTATGGATGGTGATTTCATCAATATCATTGGTCCAAACGGAGGAGGAAAATCAACACTCATCAAAGCATTGATCGGACTTCATCCACTAAGCAAAGGAAGCATCATTGTAGACCCATACTTTCAAAATAAAATTGGATACCTTCCTCAAAAGGGGTACAATAACGACCCTTCTTTTCCAGCAACTGTGGAAGAAGTATTGTATACAGGAATTATCCAAGGCAAAAAGAGTGCTCGTTTTATCAAAAAGGAAGACAAAACTCTCATCGATGTTATGCTTAAAAAGATGGACGTCTATCATTTAAAAAAACAAATGATATCTTCACTATCGGGAGGTCAACAACAACGAATTTTCATCATTCGTGCTCTGATTTCAAAACCTCGTATTTTGATTTTAGATGAACCAACTTCTGCTCTTGATGCAGATTTTCGTGTTGCATTTTATGAAATATTACGAAAATTAAACAAAGAAGAAAAAATAACCATCATCAATGTTACACACGATCTCGATGATCGTTTTAAAAAGGGTAGTCAAATCTTGCATATAGATCAGGTATTAAAGTTCTTTGGTCCTTATGAAGAGTTCCGTCACAATGGTAGGGGGGAACATTCTCATGTTTGATATGTTTCGTTATCAGTTCTTTCTATTCGCGATGATTGCCGGACTTGCGATCGGCATTACAACTGCGTTACTTAGTAATTTTTTGGTTCTAAAAAACCAATCACTCATCGGTGATGGACTTGCTCATGTGAGTTTTGCGGGAATCATCATTGGGATGGCTTTAGTAGATGAACCAATTTATGTTGCTATCCCAATTGCCATCCTTGCATCCATCTTAATTAAAATGTTAATGAACTCCAGTAAAGTTAGAGGAGATGCCGCAATCGGCTTGGTATCTTCATTATCGCTAGCACTTGGATTTATCATCATTAGTGTTGGATCAGGTTATAACCGATCTATTGAAGGATTGCTCGTTGGTAGCATATTAACTGTCAACATCGTTGATATTATATTATCTGTAATTTTACTGATTTCCGTTATTATATATATTATTTTCTCGTATCAAAGTCTATTTTCGATTACATATGATTATGAATATGCTCGATTTACTAGAATCAATGTAAAACTTTATGATTATATGTTATCAGTGATTACTGCAGTTACAATCGTACTGGGGGTACAAAGCGTTGGTATTTTATTAATCTCATCACTCATTATATTCCCTGCGATAAGTGCGAATCAATTAGCAAGAAGTTTTAAACAATCGGTTGTGTTTGGTGTTATTATCAACGTGATTGCTATTTTCTTTGGACTGTACTTTGCCCATATCTTAAACATTCCAAGTGGATCTTCTATTGTTATGTTCCACGGAATCATATTTACTGTCACACTACTTATTAAGTGGTTAAGAAGGGACTAATTTATGAGTTCATCATTTAATGGGTTACGTAACACAAACCAAAGATCAATTATCTATGATTACTTAAAATCACAAACTGCACCAAAAAGTGCAGAAGATATTTTTGATGAATTGCCACCAAAAACAATGGACCTTTCTACAATTTACCGTATATTAGATGCATTTAGTAAAGTCCAAATTGTTAACAAAGCTTTTATGAATAATCGCTTTTATTATCATTTAGTGTCTGGAGAACACAAGCATTTTCTTGTTTGTTTGGATTGCCATGAGACCGTTGAAGTAGATGGATGTCCTTACTCTAGTTATGAAAAAAAGATTTCTTCAACATCAGATTTTAAAATTGCTTATCATCCAACAGAAATTTATGGATATTGCAAAAAGTGTCAAGAACATCACAAATAGTTAAAAACTCTCCAACTGGAGAGTTTTTTTATTCGTCGATATCACAAGCAATAATATCTACGATATCTTCTGCTTTAAATAGTTCTTGAGTTGAAAGTTTAATCGTGTGATATGTAAAATCTAATTTCACGATCACTCCATATGTTGTTTTCACATACCCATCTAGATAATAGCGAAACCCTATTTCCTGCTTGTTTTGATATGCCAAAATAATGATACGATTTAGACGTTCATAAGAATCATCTGTTAAACTAGGTGCAGCTTTTTTCCCACGCTTATATTTCATTTCTTCTAACATCGTTTGATACCCCACCAAAGCATCAAATGCTGCCCACTTAATAATACCGCGATCTACATAAGTACTAGGCACGATGACCACCGATTAGTTTGTTGCGTTCTTTGATGGTGGAAGATTTAAACTCACTTGAGGCCCGATTCACACTGTTTTTCCCAAATCGTTCTTTGATCTGATCAACTGTGGTAAATAACTCTTGTTCTTTTTCCAATTGATCAATGTCTTCAAACAAACTGTATTGATGGAGTGTTGGTTCTACAAAATGACTGACACTGATATTGACTCTTCGAATTGGTTGGTCTTCATAAAATGTTTCAAACAAACGCATACATGTTTGAAATACGATTGTTGGTGAAGAGGTTGGTTGATCGAGTGTGATTTGTCTATAAAACCCACCCATAACTTCTTTGCTGTATCCGATTCCTAGACTAATTGTTTTAGCTTGTTTTCGACCTATTCTCATTCGACTACATACATCATCTACCATTTCGCGTATAATCTGGAATATATCTGGCACATAATAGTCGTGAAATAGCGTTTGGCCGATTCCATAACTTTTACTTGCGGGTTTTAGTTTATACTTCTCTTGTATTAAACTCATATCAATTCCATGAGTGTGGTAGTATAATTCTTCTCCTAATATTCCAAATGCTTTTTTCAACTTTGTTACATCAAAAGATGCAATATCACCAATCACATAGAGTCCTAGTTGATTGAGTCTACGCTCCATATTAATACCAATTCCCCACATCTTGCTTAATGGTGTAACTGGCCAAAGTTTTGTTGGAATGTCTTGGTAATTCCAAATTGCGATAAAGTTTGGTGCACTTTTTGATTCGATGTCTAATGCAAGTTTTGCGATTAGCATATTTGGACCAATTCCACACGTTGCAAATAGTTTTGTCTTCTCATAGATGGTATCTAATATTTTTTTAGCGAGCTCGACGGCATTTAGTTGATAATAATTCAAATACTCTGTTACATCCAAAAATGCTTCATCGATTGAATAAATATACAAATCATGCTCCGATACAAACTCCAAATAGGTTTCTACCACTTTAGCAGAGTATTCTAAGTAAAGCTCCATTCTTGGTTTCTGAAAACGAATTGGAAGTCCTTCCGGGATTTCATAAATTCGACATCTACTTGGCATGCCTTTGCTTCTTAAGTAAGGACTTACGGCTAACACGATCGATCCTTTTCCTCTTGAGACATCAGCAACCACCAAAGGCGTTTTAAATGGATCTAGTCCAAGTTCTGCACATTCAACGGATGCATAGAAACTTTTTAAATCAATGCATAATATCTGTCTGTGTAATCGATACTCTTCCATATAAAACACCTCCTTTAATCACATTATATCAGTAATGTTATTAAAATAAAAGGTCTTTCAATCACTTTCATAAGTGAAAATTTCGATGTGCTTTTTTCACTTTTTATGCTCTAAAAGACACAAAAGAAATAGTGCTTTTTTGGGTTTTTACAAACAAAGAAAATGTAGACACCTCTTTGCTTCCATATATTATATTCAATTAGTATGTTACTAAAAATAAACGAAAGTTTAAGAATGAAATCTTTCAAACCCCTCTCATCACATAGTTTTATTGCATGAGGTCATAATTCATGGTAATATATATATGGAGGTGGTCTTGTATGCCTGTAACATTCCTTAACTGGTACGCATTTGCTGCGGACGTACTCGTCGCAATTCATCTTGTTTATGTACTATTCGTCGTTGTTGGCGAGGTAATAGTTCTTCTTGGTTGGATTTTAAAATGGAAGTGGGTTCGAAACCTTTGGTTTAGACTGCTTCATTTCGCCGCGATTGGAGGGGTAGCCTTTTTAGCAATCACAAAGGAACCATGTCCACTTACCATCTGGGAATATCATCTTCGCGAATTAGGAGGGCAGGTCGCCGAATGGGATATCTCTTTCATCGGTCGATTGATCCGGATGATTGTCTTCCAACCGCTCCCTCCTTGGGTCTTCCTTGTGATTTATGTTGGCTTTGCTGGACTCGTCTTGTTGACACTTTTGATTATTCCTCCTAAGCTCCCTTCGAGAAAGAAAAAAAGCAGGGTGTAAGCAAATTCTTCTTTCGCCAAGAGAATCATTTTATTTATGTACATCAAATTAACGAACCCCAAATAAGGGAACAGCTGATTTATTCCATTAACTGACCCATAATTTTACTTTAAATAAAGAAAAGACGGTTACCCGTCTTTTTATATGATGTTCATTTTAGCTTTCCGTCAGTAGAATTCCATTTCTATTTCCTTAAATTCAAATATGGTATTGAGCGTATTCCTATGCTGATAAAATAGAATCTGTTAGTTCAATAGCGAGATTTCCAACAACCTCCCCTATGAAATATTATGTTTTTTGATATTAAATAGGTCTGACTTAACAATCAGACCTATTCTTTCATATGTGTTTGTTGACCTATTTTGATACAACAGCGCATTCCTAGCAAAAATTACGCACCCTTAGGAAATTTTACGCACCCCTGACCATTTTTAACGCAACCCTACTTCATATTACAGCACCCTGTTATATTTTACAGTACACTATAATCTAAGTCGAAATGAATTTAGCTTATGGTCAATAATCTTAATTACACCTAAATGAAGTCGCATTTTTTATTTTGTCTGTTTTCTAATCTTTAGGGTGATAGTAAAGTAAGCTATAACCGTTATTATAACGGGTATTGCTACTATAATTGTAACTACAACAATTCCTGTGTACCATGGAAAAGATTGCATCGGCGAGAGATATCTTGGTATTGTTATAAGACTAAATACAAACCATAATCCAACCAATCCCATTAGTATAATAAATAACATTTTTTTTAATTTAAATAGTTTTTCCTTGCTCATTTCTTTCTTTTGTATGCCAATATAATACCCCAAATCGTGATAGCAACACTTATCACAATTAGAATGCTAAATTCATTGAATGTAATGACTGATGATGTTTCTGATAACATTTGAGGATACGCAATAACTAGAATAATTGAAGTCACAAAAAATACTGAACCAATAATCAATACAATAAAATCTTTTTGAAAGTTTTTCTTACTAATTTGCTTACTGCCACTGATAATCCATTCAACAGATACATTTAGTGCTTTTGCTAAGGCAATTACGTTTTCTGTATCGGGAATCACTTGATCTGATTCCCATTTTGAGATGGACTGTCTAGAAACATAAATTCTACCAGCAAGTTCTTCTTGAGAAATGTTTCGTTCTTTTCTTACATTTGCAATACGTTTACCAATTGACATACGTTTCTCCTTTCCATCTATATTATCAACTAACCTATGTATATTGACAACCAACTTTGATTTACATTGAGGAATATCTTAATTTACATTTATCACATTAGAGCTTTTTTATCGTTCTTTTTTTTCATTATCCTACAAAAACATTGTCATGTAAACTGGAATATAGGTAATACCATCCTTTTGGAACAAATCTTTTGTATGGATCAAATATTTCTTGCCTAGTTTTGCATGAAACTTCAAACTAAATTTATTCAATGATGAAGTAGTGTAGTTTTTACCTGACTTTACTTCAACTGGTGAAATCTTGGTTGGTTTTGTTTTATCTATGATAAGAAAGTCAATTTCCATGGTGTTTGATCGATCTTGATTATCCGCTCTTGAGTAAAAATATAATTTTTTATTCAATGCTGTAAGCATTTGAGCAACAATATTTTCAAATATCATTCCATTATTAATTTCCAGTCGGTCTTGAACAATTGCTTTTGCAACATCTCGATGCATCTCATCATTTTCACTGAATGCATGGCTAAGCAATAGTCCTGTATCAGCCATATAAATTTTAAGTGTTAATCGATCACTATTTAATGATAAACCAAGATTGGGATCGGATGCATTAAAACATGTATTCGTTATCATCGCTTCATCTAGCCATGTAAAAGCGTCTTCATAATCTCTAAATCTTGCATCCTTTGATAGTGAGCTTAACATAAACTTCTTTTCGTGTTTCGTGAGCTGACTAGGAATTTCATCAAAGATACTTAATACTTTATGTTCATAACCTTTTGCGTACTTTGCAATATCATTTCTATATAGTTTTAAAATGTCTTTTTTGATACGATCTACTTTAGTATAATCATTCGTTTTTAAATATTCAACAACTGCTTGAGGCATTCCCCCGATAAGTATATATTGTCTAAACAGCTTCATAATGGTTGAATGAATTTCACCGAGCGGCTTTAAATTATCGAAATGTGATCTAATAATCGTGATAATATCTTCCCTTCCGAGTGCAGAACAAAACTCTTCAAAATCAAGCGGATGCATTTTAATTGCTCTTTCTTCCGATGGAATCAAAATATTTTCAACATTTCTCTTAATGGATAATAGAGATCCTGTTTCGATATAGTCATATCGATTATCTTTTACTAAATGCTTGATGAGCTGTCTCGCTGGTGGAAACAACTGCACTTCATCAAAGATAATTAAAGATTGTCTTTCATAAAGTGTAACTCCGGTGATTGATGTTAGAAAAAAGAACAAGTCATTAAGATTAGAAGCATACTTTTTAAAAAGAGATTTAATCTCGTCATTTGCAATACTAAAATCAATAAGAACATACGACTTATACTCGTTCTTAGCAAATTCTTCAACCACTGTACTTTTACCAACTCGTCTTGCTCCTTCAATGAGCAAAGCAGTTTTACCATTATCTTTTTTCCATGAAAGCAAATTATCATATACTTTTCGTTTCAATTTCATTTATTCCACCACCCTTGCATCTATTATACACTATTTTTGATTTTTTTAAAGATATATTTTCACGTTTTTTGAATTTTTATTGAGTATGTTTACCACTTAATATCATTTTATTGTATGAAACTAAACTGATCTGTACTGTAGAATATGAATGTATTGTTCAAAAAGAATAGAAAAAAGGCCTGATTTTTATATCAGACCTATTCTATTAAGATGGAGCGGGTGATGGGAATCGAACCCACACAGTCAGCTTGGAAGGCTGAGGTTCTGCCATTAAACTACACCCGCATGGTCGGGAAGACAGGATTTGAACCCGCGGCATCTTGGTCCCAAACCAAGCGCTCTACCAAGCTGAGCTACTTCCCGATAAGTGTATCTATTATTCTTTTTATTGGCGCGCCCAGCAGGATTTGAACCCACAACCTCTTGATCCGTAGTCAAGCGCTCTATCCAATTGAGCTATGGGCGCTTTAAAAATGGCGGACCCAACGGGACTTGAACCCGCGATCTCCAGTGTGACAGACTGGCATGTTAACCACTACACCATGGGTCCGTTTTTTTGTAGCATCAAATTGGTGCGGGTGACAGGAATCGAACCTGCACTCCTAAGAACTAGAGCCTAAATCTAGCGCGTCTGCCAGTTCCGCCACACCCGCATGTTTCTAGGTCGGCTACAATATGATACCACAAGCAATACTCTTTTGCAAGATATTTTTATTAAAAATGGGGCGACCGAGGGGACTTGAACCCCCGAGTGTCGGAGCCACAATCCGATGTGTTAACCGCTTCACCACGGCCGCCATCACTATTAATAAAATGGCAGGGGCAGAAGGAATTGAACCCTCATCAACGGTTTTGGAGACCGCTGTTCTACCTTTGAACCATGCCCCTATGAGACTGCCTTGATATTATAATAAATTATTCATAAAAAGGCAAGTCTTTTTCACTTTTTCTTATTGAATATTAATATATTTTGCGAATGTCGAGCGAAGGATTTCTAAATCTCCAACATACCCAAATTGATGCAAGATTTTACTATGATTTTCCCTGCTTGACTGATAAAGAAAGGTGGTTGGAGTAGTCCTTAATTCGCCATAAAAACGAAGTGCTTCCAGCGAACCAGGAACCTCATCGATATTCACATAGTATATTTTTACCCTTGTATCAAGTATAAACTCATTTAGCACTTCCTTATATAAAAGACATGCTCCACAAGTTGTTTGGCCTGCTACAATGATAAATTCTTGGTTATTTGAAACCATTTGGTGAAAGACACCGATGTCTTCAATCAATTGGTAATGATATGTGTTGTCTCCATTTATGCTAATACTACCTGGTGTGATTTTTGATGTCGAGCATCCTGTAAGAGTAAAAATCAAACAAATCACAACAAATAAATATCGTTTCATCGGCATTAGACCTTTGCATTTTGTAAAATGCTTGCAAGTCTTGTATAAATCGTATTTCCTAAATCACGATAAATAACTCCATTGAAGTTAGGAGTATCTTTAATCGGATAGAATGGATATGTTTCAATGATGTCAATCATATCTTCATCATCAAGTAACATTGCATATGCTTCCTCATGTGCTGGACAATATCCGACATATAGTGAGTTTTCATATACAACTTCCGCATCCAAGAAATAATCAATGAATGCATGTGCTAAATCAACCTGTGTACTTGTTGTTGGAATCACCATCGCATCAAACCAAATGTTGGTATAGTCTGGCACGTATAATTTAAAATCTAGTGGTAATCCTTCTTCTTCAGCAATATACAATTGATCAAAGAAATCTCCAGAATACACCACCGCAACATCTAAGTTTTTCGCAACAATACTAGATTTTAGTTCGTCTGTTCCCCAAGTCAAACGTTGAGAACCAAATTGTGTGCGTTGTAATGCCAACGCTTGTTCTACTTGTGTAAACTCTGCTTCAAGTGTTGAGTTTATGTCTAGTCCTAAATACAGTTGGGCAACAGCAACCGCATCTCTTGGCGAATCATACATTCCTATTTTAGTATTTGTTGGTAATAATGAGGAATTAAAAAGCACGTTCCAACCATGTGTTGTTACAGCTTGTTCAATTCCTTGCTTTGATGTGGTATACATTATTCCTAATGTGCCCCAAAAGTAAGGAATCGCATACTTTTGATTGTCACCAAAAAAATCATTACGTAACTCTTCAAAGTCATCTAAAAACATATCTTCAGAGTAATTTTCAAGTAAGGTAAAGTCAATTTCGTTTAATAACCCTTCTTTGTGTAGTTTTTCGACCATATAGTCAGACGGAATCGCAATGTCATACGCTGTCGTTTTGCGTTCTATTCTTGTATACATTGCTTCATTACTGCTTGCGATATCAATCTTAACAGTAACTCTATACTCTTTTTCGAAATCTCTTACAAGATCCATGTTAATGTAGTCTCCCCAATTTAGTACATGGAGAACTGGTTTGTTTGAACAAGCAGATAGCACAAATGCTGCTGCAAAAATGGTTACTAAAGTAAATATTTTTTTCACTTTTTCTCATTTTCCTTTCTATATTATTTATAATTTCGAACGAAACAAATCTTTTCTTGGTTTTTTAGAACTTCTCACGTTAATGCTTACTAATACTATCAAAGTCACTAGTGTAAGAAGTGTATTATACGCATAGACAATTGGGCTAAGACTGCGTTTTCCAATTGTTCCATAAATCCATGTCGAAATGTTATCGAATCCATTACCGGTTGTAAAGTAGCTGATGACAAAATCATCAATACTCATTGTGAATGCTAATAACATACCCGCGAATATTCCCGCTTGAATGGATGGTAATATTACTTTCATAATCGCTTTGATTGGAGTACATCCCAAATCAACTGCAGCATCATATAGATTCGCATCGATTTCCTTTAACTTAGGGAGTACGCTAAGTACTACATAAGGAATGGAAAAAAATATATGTGCAATTAGCATTGTGGTAAATCCAAACAAGTTTGGAAGAATAGGTAAAAACAACGAAAACAATAACATTAAACTCATACCTGTCACAATCTCGGCATTCAAAATTGGAACGTTGTTTAGTAATATAAGTTGTTGTCTTCTTTTTTTATCAAGTGCATGGGCACCAATGGCGACTAAAGTCCCTGCTATTGTTGCGATTACAGTTGATAAAAATGTTACTCTTAATGTATTTTGAATTGTTACAATCACTTCACGATTGTGAAATGAGCTTGTTTGATCAAACAGTGCCACATACCATTTTAATGTGAATCCACCAAAATTAAAGACTGTTCTAGAATCGTTAAACGATTGAAGTGCAATTACAAAAATCGGTAGATATAGTATGATGACAACAAATATAATAAATACAATTTTAAATACTGTACTAATAATTTTAAATATTTTTTGTTTATTAGGGGTGTCAAACATATTATCAATCGTACGATTAAATGCATCTTTTATCATAACAAGGTTTCTCCTTCTTTGTCAACCTTACTAATAATAAATAATGCCCCTAATATTACAATAATCAAAATAAGTGATAATAAACTTCCAAAATTATAATCCATTCCAATCTTAAAACTATCTTCAATCACGGTTCCAATTAGCACGTAATTTCCATTTCCCAAAACATAAGGTACAACAAAACCTGTTGCTGATGGTAAGAAGACCATAATGATTCCAGTAGCAACACCTTTTAGTGAGATTGGAAATATGACTTTCCAAAATGTCCAAAACCCATTTGCACCTAAATCTTTACTTGCTTCTAACAAAGAATGATCGATTTTTTCTAGAATCGTATAAATTGGTAGAATCATAAATGGCAAGTACGAGGATATCAACCCTATGATGATAGCCAAATCAGTTCCTTTGATATTGAGCACAAAGTCAATTCCTATCGTGTTAATAAAACTTCTTAACACATTATTTTCGGATAAGGCATATCCGATTGCCACCGTTCTAAGTAATTTGTTACTCCACATCGGTAAAATGATTGCGGCTAATACTAAAAATTTATTTTTAATTTTTGATTTTGAAACGATATATGCAACCGGATATCCAATAAGTAGTGATAGTATGGTTGCAATAAAAGCAAATTTCAATGAATTATAAAATCCGACAATGACAGCAGGGTTTGAGAGTCTGGCGAAGTTTTCAAATGTAAAAGATGCTCCTTCTAAGTTAACTCCACTTGTTTTCATGAACGATAGTACAATCATAGCTGCAAGTGGTAGTGCAACTAAAACAAACATCCATACTAAATACGGTTTGGAGAAATAACTAAATTTCTTCATCGACGGGCACTTTCATTAAATGAATTTCATATGGGTCAACAGATAACCCTATTTTTTCGCCAATTTCAAATGTTTCGTAATCGTGAACTACAAACTCTCTACCTTGTATCATGATACATAGTTCGTGATGAACTCCTTTAAACATACTTGAATCAAGTGTTCCAATGAGTTTCGCTTTCGCTAATGGAACGATATCAAAATCCTCTGGTCGTATGACAATATCACAAATCTCACCTGGTTCAAAGTTTGTATCAACACACTCAAATTCAACTCCCATAAATTCAACAATTTTGTTGCCTTTATAAACACCTCTTATAATGTTGCTTTCGCCGATAAAATTGGCAACGAATCTATTTTTGGGTTCGTTATATATATCTTGAGGTGTTCCTATCTGCTGGATGATACCATCTTTCATTACAACGACAGTGTCAGACATTGTCAAAGCCTCTTCTTGGTCATGGGTAACAAAAACAAATGTGATCCCTAATTGACGTTGCATCTCCTTTAGTTCATATTGCATGTTCTGTCTTAACTTTAAATCTAGAGCAGCAAGTGGTTCATCTAGCAACAAAATTCTAGGCTTGTTCACAACAGCACGGGCAATTGCCACACGTTGTTGTTGCCCTCCACTTAAACTTGAAGTTTTTCGCTTTTCGAAGCCTTCTAACTTAACAAGTCGCATAACAGATGTTACTGATTCTTTGATTTTAAGTTCAATTTGTCGTTTTAATTCTAAATTTGTGATTGGTTTTTGTTTTAACTTTTCTACTTCTTCGTTACTAAGTTGTTTTTTATTCTTTGCACGATTGATACGATCATCCATTGCAAGTTCATATAAATGGTTTTTCCCATATAACTCTAGACTTTCTTCCAATGTTTTGTTGTATAGTCCAAATGCGATGTTATCATAGACATTTAAATGTGGAAAAAGAGCGTATCTTTGAAATACGGTGTTGATTGGTCGTTTGTGCGGTGATACGTCATTTACAATTTTTCCATCCATAATGATTTCACCAGAAGTAGGCGTTTCAAACCCACCTATCATTCTTAGAGTAGTGGTTTTCCCACATCCTGATGGACCAAGTAGAGTAATAAACTCATTCTCATTAATGTATAAGTTAATGTGATTTACTGCGTATTCATCGTCATACATTTTCACCAAATTCTTTAATTCAATGATTTTTTTTGCCAACTTTATTACCCTCCTGTACAAAATAAAGGTAGGGAGTGGATCCACCCCCAACATTGTTTTTTATCTGGTGGGGGATGACGGGATCGAACCGCCGACCCTCTGCTTGTAAGGCAGATGCTCTCCCAGCTGAGCTAATCCCCCAGTGTCATACATATTTTACTAAAAATGAAGGATAAATGCAAGTATTTATTCAAGCATCTTCCTTATACAAAGGCATACATCAAAATAAAAAACGATAGTGTGACCTATCGTTTTTTTGTTATCCGTTTAGTTTGTTGGTTTTTGGTTAAACTCTACTCGAAACGTTAAACTACTGTTTTGCATCATAACTAACTCTGCTTCTGTTTGAGGCATACGCAAAGATACAGTCACGACAACAACTGCGATTTGGTCCACATATGTAATCTCATGGTTTGTAATGACAAGCCCATACGTGTCTAGAAGCTCTGATTGTGTTTTGATGAATGTAATATCCTCAATCGATACTTCTAATGTGTGAAGTTTTTCCATTTTGATTTCATAATAAAATGAAATTGAATCAACATCGTTTACTCCCTTGACTGCACCAAGAGGAACCAATCGATTATTTTGATTGGATGCGAAACGTTGTTGGATGGTTGCGTTGGTACCAACAAGTGATACATTTTCATATTGAAAAATAGTTTGATTTGCGTCCCAATACAAAAAAGCAACATGAGTGACCAACAATACGAAAAAAAACGCCAAAAGCGAGACTCCTATTGTTCTCATACAATTCTCCTATATAGATGTTAGAAAGGCAGCTGGCTATCTCAGTGAGACCCTATAGTTTTCTGTCGCCGGATCGCTCCGGGTTTAGCTTTATCAAACTAAGCATCCATACTAGTTGCATGAGCAAAAAGAATGACTACTTATTGACACTTACATTTTAACACAATCTACAGAAAAGTCAAATAATATATCTTCATATTTTAGAAATATTATAATATTTCGTGAAAATATTTTCAGTATCGCTCAAAATAAAATGGCTACACCTTAGATGATGTAGCCTTATTTGTTCTAGATATGTTCGTTCGTTTGCGTTTGTATCAAAAATGGATGAATGAACGGAAAGATACATGCGAGTATCAAATAAAGAATAGATAGATCTTCTACCTCTTGTTTTGTCAATCTTTTTCCTGTCTCATATTGTCAATAAATTCCGTAGTTTCCAAATGTAAACAAGAATAAAAGAAACATAAACAAATTGATCTTTTCTTGCATAAGATCGTTCTTATACTATTTTGTTCGTTTTATCATATAAGAAAGACTATAACAATCTGATTTCACGATTATTTTTTTATTCCTCGTAGAGTCCAATCGCTTTTGTAACGTCCATTACAAAGATAATTCCTTTGCCAGGGTCGTTAATGTTTAACTCTTTCGTAATGGCAGAAGTTATAGCTTCAACTTGAGTTTGTTGTGCGATGATAAGAACTATTTCTTTTTCTGGTTCGATTTGAATATTGAATATTTTCTGTGTCTCATGAATACCTGCCCCGCGTGCATTGATGATTGTTCCACCTCTAGCACCTGCTTGACACGCATAGTCAACCACCAATTCGGCATTTCCTTTGTCAACTATTATAAAAATTGCTTGATGTTCCATTTGTTTTACCTCGCTTAAAATCATTGATTGATTTTCATACTTTTTTGCTCCAATTACTTTTTCGAGCGGCATTTCAAATATAATTCCGTGATTTGTTTTGTTCATGTGTAATCCATTTGATATGTTTTCCATTGCCATGTCGCCAGTGTCCTTATCGGCGATGATAAATATGATGTCTCTCCTTGTTTCGTTTAATCCCAAAAAGCATAAGAGTCCGTGGTTTGATGTACCTTTTCCGTGAATTACAGTGGCCCCTAGTACACCCGCCTCATGTGCATACTTTATCACCTTGATATCTTGACCGTGATTAACAATTGCGATATAAATAAATAGATTCTTCATATTTATACGCCTTCTTTCTTTGATTTCAATTTATAAATTAGTCCAAGAACTTGAATTACAATAATCGGCATCATAGCTATCAATGCTATCAAACCAAACAAATCGGCTAAATTTTGTCCCGACATTACGCTAAATGCAATCCCTTGCGAAAAAGCAAAAATGAAAGTTGCACTAATGGGTCCTGATGCAACTCCTCAGGCATCGAATGCAATCCCAACAAATAGTTTTGGGACAATGAAAATGAGACTTAAAGCGACGATGTATCCCACCAACAAAATATGCCATAACTCAAGCCAACCGATATAAAGTCTAAGAATATTAAGAACAATTGCCAATCCAACCCCGATTCCTAAGAATGCAATGACAAGTTTAGATGAAATATATCCTGCTGTAACATCTTCTACTTTTCTTGTTAATACGTATACGCTTGGCTCTGCCAATATGGAAAAGAGCCCTAAAGCAAATCCAATAAGTAGTATTCCTAAAAAGTTAAAATTATAGAGTGTAAGTCCAATCACAAGACCTGCATCCATAAATCCACTATATACTCCGTTTAAGAAAAGAGTTAAGCCGAGAAATATGTAAACAAATCCCTTTAAGATATGTGTGAACTTTCTTTTACTAAGTCGGAACGAAACAAACTGAAAAACAATAAATAGAATTAAAATAGGTGATATGATGGTGAGTGTTTCAACAATAACACTGCCCATGTTCGTTATAAATGGTGTGAATATAACTACATCAGTAATATCGTCAATCGCAAACCCGAGTGATGGCACAACCTCTACAAAAAGTCCTAAAGATAAGACACCAATAATTGCTCCAACAGAAGCGAGTGAGATTAATCCGAAACTATCCTTTTCTGCACTTTTACTTTGTTTTTTAAGTGCACTTATCCCTGTAGATATTGCCAATACAAATGGTACGGTCATTACTCCTGTAGTAGCTCCAGATGCGTCGAATGCTATCGCAACCATCTCTGGACCTACCAAAAACGCTAGTATTACTACGATACTATAACTAATAATTAAAATGATATAGAGTGGGATGTTAAACACAATCCGCACCAATCCAAGCATTATGAAAACACCGACTGAGGTTGAAATTGCTAAGATAAGAGTAACGTTTGTGATTCCATCGCCAGTTACTGCGTTCACTTGTTGAGATAATATTAATAAGGAAGGTTCTGCTGCTGGTATCAAAAATCCAAGGACAACACCTGCTACTATAATAATCCATAATTTACCTTTTTTCGCTAAGCTAGTTCCAAAAGTATCTCCAACTGGTGTGATTCCAATATCTACACCAATTAAGAAAAAAAGCAAACCAAAAAATACAAATATCAAACCTATATAAAAATTGTATAAAATCTCTTTTGGAATAGGGGATACAAATAAATGTAACACTAACACTAACAAAGCTACAGGTAATATTGACATAAGTACTTCTTTTGCTTTTGTTAATAACATGTTGTGCCCTCCTATTCATTTTCTTTTACTACTAAATACACTTTAACATAATAACTCATATTATTCAACAAATATCAAAGTAAAAAACTTCTAATAAATTAGAAGTTTCAGATGATATTAACGAACTGATTTTAATGCAGTTGACCATTTGATGACTTGATCAAACAATGTATTAAGATTTGCTAAATGCAAGCTTTGTGGTTTAAACGCACCGTTTTCAAAATCTGTAAATAGTGATAGCAATACTTGACTACGCACATCTGCTACTTGCAACTCGCCTAATATAGTTCGCAAGTGCTCGGCAGCTCTTGCCCCTCCAACCGAACCATAGCTAACAACTCCAGCTGCTTTGTTGTTCCATTCGTCTCTAGCTGAGTCTAGGGCGTTTTTTAATGCTCCAGTAATGCTGTGGTTGTATTCTGCTGTTACAAAAATGAAACCATCTAGTGTCGATAATTTCTTTTGCCACTTTACTGCGTTTGAGTAATCGTTGGACTCTCCAAGTAAAGGTAGATGGTATTCTTTAATGTCAACAATTTCATAATTTGCATCATTTCTTTGATCGGCGACACTTTTTACCCATTCTCCAACTTGCGGACTTACTCTACCCTCTCTTGTGCTTCCTAATATAATTCCTATGTTTAATTTTTGATTGTTCATTGCAATCTCCTCCTTTGAATTTAAGTTACCTTATGTAACCAATTATACTTTGGTAACTTAATTAAGTAAAGTAATTTGCTTTTTAATCGATTTTTTTGTATAATATGGTTGAGGTGATCGCAAATGGAAACTCATGTATGTCATAAGTTCGAACAAGCAAGTAAAATGTTAAGCAAACCTTGGGTTGGGCTCATCATAAACCAGTTACTACATGGTCCAAAACGTTTCAATCAACTAGAATCCGAAATTCACATTTCGGGTAAAGTTCTTTCAACAAAACTCCGCGAGTTAGAACACCTCGGTTTAATCAATCGTTTGATTTATGATGAAAAACCTGTACGTATTGAATACCAATTGACAGAAAAAGGAAAATCATTAGAACCTATTATGAAAACTATGGCTGATTGGTCTCAAACTTGGATAACATAAAAAGCATCCTCTTTATCAAACAAGAGGATGCTTTTTTATTAGAAGTTTGTTTTAAACTGTTGAATATAGATAGTAGTTCCTGGTACAAGTACTCCACCAATCGTGAAGTTACCTGGTTGAATTAACCATGTTCCTGCGTTATCCGCTTGGTTTGTTTCATATGTGTGTGGACACCATAAAAATTCTCCTGGCTTTAAACTTTCCATTCTACCTTGAGTAGATTCATTTTGGCCAGAATCTGCCCAACCTGTTTTAACTGTATAAGAACCATCACTGTTTGGACTGAATACTACTTTAAAGTACCCATACGCCCCAGAATTGTTTCTTCCATAAGTGTCACTTGGATCAAACACCAAATCCTCATCGGTTGTATTATAATATAGTGCGCCAGTACCATTGTATTCCGTTGGAACACCATTGACCAATCCCATATTATTTACTCCATTAACTCCACCTAATGGTCTTAGTTCTTCTCTTGTTAATGTATGACCAAATAATGGATTTGTTAATGGAATATAAGAATCTTTCCCAATGAAATAAGATTTGTTTCCAACCGTAATTGCAAATCCACCAAAGCCAACTCTTGATGCTTGTTCTTCATATGTTCCTTTTCCTTCAGCTGTACTACCTCCGGCAGCAGGAGTAATTCTTGCTGTATTGTATATGAGTACATCACTTGGATTCGTTACACCAAAATTAACTGTGATCTCTTTCGATTCTGAGTTTAGACTTGCTACTAGTGTTCTTACTTGAGCAACTAGTGAAAGTTGTAAATAGGTTCCAGTTGATAGATCAAAGTAGCTCGAATCTTCTCCATCTTTATAAGACCATACAATTCCACCATTTGTCGGGAAGTTAAAATCAAAAACGATTTTCGAAGGAACCAAAGCAATCGCTTGATTAATCATTTTCAAATCTTCGCTCATCAATCCTTCTAGTTCTAATTCCTTTTCGTTTAATCTAGACGCATATTGTACGAGTAGTCGTTGAGTTGGTGTTAATAGTTGGAATTGCTCCCTCGCTAGTACAACTTGATTTTCATCTTCTAGTGTTAAAACCGAAGGAAGTCCGATGATTCGTAAATCTACTTCCATCGCTGCCATTTGATCGCTAGATAGATTTGTTCTTATCGTTTGATTTCTTGAGTTTGTTGGCGTAGCAGTTGAATAGATAAAATCTTTATCATTTGAATTTGTATCAATAAACTGTATCCGTTTTGATGATTGTTGATCTAGTAGTGCGTTTGCACCACCGTTCCCTTCGTAAATAGAAACATTGCCAAATCCCACCATATCAACAATATTTGTATCAAGTGGCCCTGCAATCGCATCAAGTGTTTTGGATAGAGCAATTTTGCCATTTGATTTCACATTAAACTGAGTCATTGCATCTGGAATTGGTAAAAATACATCTGTTACTTCATCGCTACCGAGTATTTGAATTAAGAAGTATCCTTTTGATTTGATAACATCTAAACTTGTAAACTGATACCACTTGATATACTCATCTCCAGAAGCTGTTGAAAATGCTTCATTTGCATCAGCATACTGTAGGGAGTAACCTGAAAGATTTATGTCAGATGAAGTTGGATTATATAATTCAATAAATCCATTATTTAACATCATATTACTAGATACCAACACTTGGTTGATTACAACTGGTGTGTTGATTGCTAATAGTTTGTGTAACTCTAATTCTTTGATAGAAAGAGAATATTCTGCAACAGTCAAAGCTTTTTGAGTTGGAGTTAATCCGTTATAAAACGCTCTTGTTGCTTCAATCATAGCTGAATGTTGTAAAGCAATTGTTTTTGGCAGTTCTGCAACTTTTGCATCAAACTCTTTCGCAACTTGAATGTCTTCTTCGGTTCCAGTGAATGTAACTGTATTTGAACCGTCTACTCCTGTTAACACAGAGTAAAATACTTTTGATTCTTGATAACTTGGTCCCGTGATATCGATTTTGTACCCAACTCGTGTTGCTGTTGCTGGAGCTTTTATCACTCTTCCGCGTTCATCCACATAATCTGGATTTAAAGAAGTAAACTTTATGGTATATTGTGATAAATCTCTTGCCACAATGTATTCAGCACGTGCTAAATCAATCGCTTCATCATATAGTCCACTCATACGAAGTGCTTGAGGACAATTCTTCCCACTAGTATCGTAGTGTTGTAAAATAGAATCCATTCCTAAGTTGTATTGGATTAATAAGGATGCAATTAGCTTACCAGTTCTGTGCCATGTGGTATATAGATCTGAACCAAAGTTGACAGCTGTTTCAATACCGATTCCTTTGGCATATGCGGTATAACTATCCCCTTGCCAAGCTACTTCGTTTGTTGGTATATGTTGATAGATTTCATTATCATCTACTGTGAAATGCCACGATCTTGCTCGGTTGTTTGCATTATCCGCTGATGTAATGTAGTTTGCGTGCATATATGCAGTTGCCCCAGGACTATGATTTCCTGTATCATGGTAAATAATATGTTTTGTTTCTTCATGTAAAATTCCAGATCGAATGCGGTTCATTGGCTCTACAACTGAAAGAATATGTGGTGTTGCTTTTTGTCCAACATATGGGTTTGTGTTAACTGGAATAATCATTTGTTTTAAGTTTAAGTCTGAGAAAAAATATTGTGTAACGCTCCCGTTTACCCATTGGAATCTTCGATCGGGATTGTATCCGAATGTTGTAACATATTGTCTTAATGGTGATTCGACATGAAAACGCTCAAATAATCCCATCGGATCAACAGAAACTTGAAATGATATCGCAAATGTCTTACTAGTATCTACTGTGGATCTAGCTGTAATAGTAACTGATCCTGACCGGAATGTTTTAACTAATCCATTTGCATCTACTTTAGCAATTGTTTCATTGCTGCTAGTATAAATTAATCCTTGCGTGGCATTGATTGGGTATACTTGCGCAATCAAGGAAAATTCAGACTCAACAAGAATTTCATCAGTTGGTAAGTCAAGTGAAATTTCTTCAATCGGACGCTCAATAATAGTAATTTGTATTGTAATTCGTTTGTTTGTTGTATTGGAGGTTGCTGTAACGGTAATAGTTCCAGCCAGTCTTGATGTTACTGTTCCATTCGATACAGTAGCTAAAGTTTGTTGATTTACTGCCCATCTAACACCTTGTGAACTAATATCAGCACGGTCAATAGCGGTAAAGGTCAAACTATCGTTCACATACATTGTATAGGTGTCTTCTAAATCAACGATTTCAAATGACTTATCAATCTTAATTTCTATTGTAGTTGACACGGAAGGATCATCAATAAGGGTTGCTGTTATTGTTGCGCTTCCAACCATTAACCCTCTTAATTTAAGTCCATTGATAGAAGCTAAACTATTGTCACTGATTGATAATGTATATGGTAGACTTTCCACAACTCCGTTACGTTTCGTAATAAATTGTGGTGTAATTTCTTGGTCTTCTATAATGTTTAATGAAGTTATACTTGGTTGTATTTCATATGTGTTCACTATAATCGCCTCATTTACAGTAAATGATTGTTCAACAAAATGGCCTGTTGTGTTTGACGTAGCTCTAATCACTGCCGTACCTGCACCGACTGCTGTAACAGTTCCATTTGTGACAACGAGGACATCTTGGTTACTTGATGTCCATGTTATGGATTGTGAACCCACATTGCTTCGATCCACCACAACTATTGTGACTTCCTCGTCAATCTCTAGTTCTGTTGATGATGGTATGCTATCGAACACAATTGATGGCACGACAGTGATGTTAATCTCAATGCTCACATTAGGGTCATCGATTAATGTAACTGTCACTTTAGCTGTTCCTACAGAAACAGCTGTGACAATCTTATTTGTAATGGATAAAACATCGAGATTATCACTTGTTATTGTATAATCTAATGTCTCTTCAATATTGTTTTTCTTAGTTATTAAATTCAAACCAGTGGTTTGACTAACATACAGTGTTTGATTTGTTGTTTCACTATATAGTAGATATTCTATAGAACTTACATCACATGCACTTAGTGTTATCAGTAATATAGCTGTAATAAAAAGCCACAATTTTTTCATATTATCCCTCCAAAAATCTTCTCAATTTTATCATAAAACGCTTTCAAAGTAAACGTGTTTTCGTAAAAACGCATGTTTATTATTGTAATAATTCTTAGTTTCATTAAAAAGGGACCTAGCCTAACTAGATCCCTTAAAATGCATTTATTTAACTACGATTTCCTTGTAACAACAACTTCTTATTAAACAATGGAACAATCGCTATCAGCACCATACCAACACCACTAAATAAAATAATGTGCGATATATCGACAAAATCTGATAGAGGTCCAAACACTAACATGCCAAGTGGTAAGCTAATCGTATTAATTAATCCAAACACTGAAAACACTCTACCTATATACGCTGGGTCAACTTTTTCTTGCATCAATCCTACAAAAACAGGGTTGCTGATTGAAATAAATAACCCTACAATTAACCAAATACCAATATATATAAAGAAGTTAATTGGTAGACCTAACCCTATGGTTCCAAAACCAATTGCCATATAGGCTAAAAAATATGTTACAAGTCGATTTTTTAAACCTCCCCATAAGGTAATGGTAATTGAACCAATGAGCATACCAATACCAAATGCTGTTTCTAAAGCAGATAGTCTCCAAGCTTCTGGACCAAATACCCTTGCAACTTGTAGGTATGTTAAGAATGATGGAGCTGCAACAAGGATCATAAATAAAAATCCAAATAGCAATATTTTAAATACTAATGGGTGTGTAAAAGCATAATGCAGTCCTTTTTTGATATCATCAAAATAATTAATCTCTTCTTTATTTTCTTCTGCTTGATGTTTTGGAAGCTTAACAAATTGAACCAAAATAAACACTGCAGCAATCGCTGTTACTACATCTATTAAGAAAATGTATTCAATAGGAATAGTGGCTAATAGTAATCCTGCAAGCATCGGCATAACAATCATCGAAGCTGATTGAATTCCTTGTGAAATCCCTTGAATCCTGATTAAGTCATCTTTTGGTACAATCTGTGGATACACAGCCGATACTGCTGGTTGATGGATTGATTGACCAATCGAACGAATAACAGAAACAACAAAAATAATCCAAATATCTCTTATATTAAAAATGAATAAAATTGCAATTAGTAAAGTAACAGCTGCGATTAATAAATCGGCTGTAATCATTAATTTTTTACGGTTTAACTTATCCGCCCAAACTCCAGCAAAAGGCGAAATCAACAATGCAGGTATAAACGTGCACATTACCATAATCGTCATCATAATACCCGATTGCGTAGTAAGTGTTACATGCCACATTATAGTATACATGACGAGCATTGATCCAAGCAAAGACACCGTTTGACTTATCATAAAGGTGGTTACTGTTTTCATCCAGTTGTTCATATTGTTCACCTCAGGTAGAAATTATTGTCCTAATCATATCATAAAATGATGCATATTGCGTCAAAAATGATTGTTTTTTTGATTAGTTCATTATGTTTTTTATGTAAATGTTCCTTGTATTAGAAAATAGAACTAAACTTTTGTTGTTCAGTTCCATTTAAATTAATTATGTTATTCTTTTTTGTTTTTAAACAAGTATGGATATATGAAAAACCCTACCACTAATACACCAAGACCAATGAGTGATGGCACTGTAGATTCTATTATAGTAGTGATTAAGAGCATTACCATTCCTAAGATTGCAACTCCTGGAACTATTGGGTATCCCCAAACCTTATACGGACGTTCTTGATTCGGTAGTCGCTTGCGGAATAAAAAGACAGATATGAAAATTAAAGTATTAAAAATCAGACCACCGAGAACGACGAAGGTAAGTAATTCTTCGACATTGAACCAAACAAGCACTAGAGCAACCGCCATAGATCCAATCAAGGATATGTGTGGAGTTTGATATTTTGAGTGCAATTGATTGAACTCTTTTAGGAAGATTCCATCTTTTGCCATCGCATAGTATACACGAGGAAACACCATGATACTTCCATTTAAAGCACCGAAAATAGAAATCAAAACTGCTATAAATACAAATATCATACCAACTTCCCCAAATACACTCATCATCGCAACCACAGGCCAAGGAGCACCAAGTGATGCATCAACCAACATTGTGTAAGGCAAAATACGATACATTGAGAAAATGAATAATACATACACAACCGTAACAAGACCTACTGAAAGCACTAATGCTTTTGGCAAGTCCTTTTTTACGTTTTTCATTTCTCCGGTTATTGTATTAAGGTTAGTCCAACCTTCGTATGACCACAATGTTCCTACAATGGCATACCCAATCATCAGTATAAATCCAATGATGTTAACCGATTGTGCAGGAATCAATGACAAATTCACGGATTCCGTTCCCATAAAAAGTCCAACAACAATGATGATAACAATTGGTAGTAACTTCGCAACCAAAAAGATTTTTTGTACGAATGCTCCTGCTTTGATTCCTATATAATTGATTACCGTTAATAATATAATCACAGCCATAGCAACAAATTTTATTAATACTCCCGATAGTCCAGGGATAATATAGGAAAGCACATCCGAAAAAATGATGGCAAGCAATGCAATGCTACCACTGCTTGATAATACAAAATTCATCGTCCCTGATAAGAAAGCAACTTTCTTTCCATATGCATGCTTAAGATATTGATAATATCCTCCTGTTTCTGGAAACATTGCGCCTAATTCAGCATAAGTTAGAGCTGAGAAAAGTGTGATAATACCTCCTAGTATCCAAACTAGTAAGGATAACCCCAACGACCCACCCGATCTTGATAGAATCATTCCTCCAAAAACAAAGATACCAGAACCAATCATAATCCCAGATAATATAGATATTCCCTCGAAAAGTTTAATTTCTTTCTTTAAATTCATATTAACACCTCTTTTTGTCAATATTATATCATAACATGTTATGATTGCTTATTCAGGTGCTTACAACTTTCAAAATATTGCTCACATATTTAAAACAACCTATCTAAAAAATAGGTTGTTTTAATATATATTATTAGTTCATGATCGCGGTGATTATAACTGTAACGCCAACAGATATGACATTTGATAGGCTGTGGAGTGCCATTGGATATAACACACTTCCCGTTTTTTCAAAACAATCCCCATAAACTAGTCCCAGAACGGTTGCATAGATAACTTGCACTAAACTGTATCGCAATTCAAAAGGACTCCATATGATTGCAATGTGTGCTAAACCGAAGATAATCGCAACAATTATATTTGCTAAACTTACTCGGTTTTTAAAAAGTCGTTTCGAAATAAAAATACTTAATAACACAATTCCAAAACTACGAAATAGAAACTCTTCAGATGGCCCAGAAAGTAATAATTGAAATCCAAGATAACCAACAACATTTCTAAGATTCATAGGAAACTGAAATGGTTGAAATGTTTGGGTTGTAAGTACAATCATATATCCTACAACTGTGTATCCAATAAACACAAGTGTAAACATTCCAATGTATTTGAGTCCAAGCCGAACATTTCCTTTATGCAACCCTAAATTTGAGTTTGGCCATATTTTTTTGATGAGCAACATAAATGGTACAATCAGTAAAGCTTGAACAATGTGATGGATAGATATCCACATATATGATCCATCTTGATCAATGGATGAATAACTAAATTGATTTGCGACAAGCCCTCCAATGATTGGAAGACCGATTAGTAACACGAATGTTACAAATATGACAGTAACTTGTTTTAGCATGTTTTTCATGGGTGACTCCTTTATTCATTCATCTTTTCTTTGATAATTATACAATGTGTAGTTGCTTAAATTATTGATTTAACATACGCGATTAAATTGGTTATATGACGTCTATCAACCAAGTAGGTTGAATTGGAAAAACTGTCTACGATCGCTTGTTCCTCATGTGTCTTGTTCTTTTTATATCTCATGAGTTTCAAAAATGCGTTTACTGCGATTTTATGAAATCCTTTTACCTTTGTGAAATCAACACCACCAGGTAAATAGAAAAACGTATGGAAGGTGATTTCTTGTTTAGAAAAGTTTGATTGTACAATATGGTCAATTTCACTTTGAACATTATCATTACCAGCGCATGCAAATATGATAATGGGTTTCGTTTGAAACATTTTTAGCACATATTTGATGGCATTTAATCGGTTCATATAAACACCGCTTCCAAAAATAATGGTTTGATACTCATTGATTTCTTTTTTCTTAAATGATGATAACTCTTTTAATTCAAAATCCAATTCTTCTGCAATCCATTTTGCATATAAACTAGAGTGGCCATATCGACTTTTATACAATACAACTCCTTTCATAAATTACATCCCCTTCTTAAGGTTTTTTGTAGCTTTGTCAGCGGCAATTTTTCCAGTTAAAATACTAACAGGTAATCCTGCGGGACTAAATGTCCACTGTCCAGCCACCAATACATTAGGAATTGGTGTTAGGCAAGATTTGTTGATTTCAGTCGTTTTAGATACAGATGGAATAACGTCATTTGTAAATGCCCACCCTGTAATCGCCCCTTCGTGGTTACCACTCAACTTTTCAATTGTTAAAGGTGTCGAACTAAAGCAATGGATGATATGTTCTTTGATTCCTTTATATATACTACTATTTAAGACTTCAATTACCTTTTTTTGTGCGATGTCTTTAAACTCGTTATAAAAGCCTAATTCATTGATGTTTCGAATAAACTCATAATCCATTAACACCGACACGACCAATCCGGTTTTACCCTTTGGTGCCAAAGAAGAATTTCGAAGCGATGGTATCGCAATTTCATAGGTAGTGTACTCTAAATATAGTTTCATCCAATCAATAATACTCTCTTTGGATTGCGACTTAGAAATGAATCTAAGTTGATTAAAGACGGAGGATTGTCCAGTTTTTTTTGGTGTGTAGAAACAATGAGCACTCGAATAAGAACCAAAAAAGGAAGGATCCATATCAACAGCTAAAAAGACGGAATAAATGGAGTCTCCACCTTTTTTGCCAACAAGTAACTCTTTCTTTTGTTCAATCAATTGTTTTGTCTTTTTATGTGTGATAGTTTGTACATCAATCGCTTGATAGAGTTGTTTCATATCTGCTGCCCAAACGAGTTCTTTATACTCATATTGTTGGCCATTTTGATCTGTAATGCATGTTTTATTTACATCTATGGAACGAACCATTGTATTAAACAAAATCGTTGTTCCTAGATTGACACAGTATTCTTTGATTGTTTCAACCAATTGTGATGTTCCATTTTTTGGATATTCATAATCTAAATACAAACTAAAATAACTCAATGCAAACGATGCTGGTGTCTTTTGAAAAAAATGTTGACTGATGATGTCAATTAAAGATTGACTTTTTGTTAAGGTTTCTAAATATTCATCAACTGGAACTTGAAAGTGTTTGATTTTCCCTGATTTTGAAATGAACTTAAACAACCATGGCACCAATGTTTTCGTCAGATATTGTTTATCCTGTTTCAAATCTTTAAACAATGGATTTTCAATTCCATAAAGTACATCCATATAATCCATCACAACATGAATTCGGTCTAATATTAGATCTATATCTTTTTCTTGTTCGGGGTAAAGATGAACCAACATATTTCGATAATCCTTTAAGCTGTTGAGATCTTCTACTCGGACGATTTCGTCTTCAATTCCTATGGTAACTATACTTTTTAAAAATCCGATCTCAATTCCTAATTGTTTAAACATAGGTTTGACAACTCCTGAATCAACGATTCCACGCACACCGCCATCAAATAAGAAACCATCATATTCAAATGAGTTAACGAGTCCTCCTATGTGGTCTTCCTTTTCACACAATAACACTTTATAACCATTTTTCGTTAAATATGCGGCACTAGTTAATCCGGCAATACCTCCACCAACAATAATTGCATCGTATTTCATTGTAGCCCCTCCCCTGTTTGTTTTGATGTTGTCATTTGTTCACTTAACTCCCAAACTAATTTTTGCTTTGTTTTGTCAAGTGTATGTTTTGCGGGTCTTTGTTCAATTGTAAGATAAAAATATGCTCCATTAATTTGGGAAACTTCTTGTGAGGAAGCAAGATAATATAAAGCATCCCCTGAAATACTTGGGTCTTTTAAAAACTTCCATGTTACATGATGCAAAAACCAACGATATAATTTACCATTGTTATTACCAATGTTTGTTCGAACCTCACCAGGATGCATTGCATTGATTGTTACATTCGTTTCTTTTAATTGTTCTGCAAATTCCCAAACAGTGAATAACTGTGCTGTTTTCGAAGCACCATAACCTTTTAATCCCCTATAGATTCGTTTTTTCCAGTGAATATCGGATAATTTTAACCCATTAAATCGATGTCCTTCTGAATTTACTTGAATGATTCGAGACGGAGATGATTCTATCATTCGATTTAATAAGAGTTTGGTGAATAGAAATGTTGCAAGATGATTAACACAAAACACAAGTTCATATCCATCTTTATTATACTGTTTTGTCGTTGAATGAATACCAGCACTATTGATTAACACATCAATTGTTTGGTATTTTTTTAATATAGTAACAGCAGCAGATCGAACTTGATCTAAATCAGAAAAATCAGCAATCACATAATCTACAAAAACAGAGTATTTCTGTTCTATTTCATTTTTTATTTTGATTACTTTATCAATGTTACGACCTACCAATACAATATTTGCTCCTGCACTTGCTAATTTTTTTACCGCTTCGTATCCAACACCTGAAGTGGCACCTGTTATTACACATAGTTTTCCTGTCATAGATTCCTTGCTTTGATGTTGTTGTGCATTTCGATTCTTTAAAAACATGAGTTGCTCAGGTGTTTTCCACTTCATAACTGATTCTCCTTATCCGAAAAAGACTCTCATAAACCAGCGATATATTCTACGATAAATTGGTATCCCATCATAGATGTCTCCCCACAAGTCATAGTAATCTCGTTGTTCTACAATCTTACCTTGATTGTTGAATGTGAGTCTTGACGCACCAAAAATAGGTTTTTTGGGAAATACACGAAATGACATCGTCATTTTCCACTCCATCATTACTATGTTATCAACTTCTATAATATTTAATATATTCATTTCTAAACTTCGACATCGTTTTGCTAATCGATTGCACATAGCTTTAAACTTGTCAATCCCAACAATACGTTGAATCGAGTCTTGAAATATAATGCTATCATCATAGTATGGAAATAAGTGTGACCAATCTGGCTTCCCTATTGCGCTATACGTTTTTGACCATAGTAGTTTGATTTCTTCGACTGTTAACTGCTTACTTGTTGTTTTTTCTTCCATTTTGAACCCCCACAATGTCAGAATGAATTGATGTTTCAACTCAGTCGGTAAAACAACTTGAAACTATTATTTCATCATTTACATTATAATATATTTTTGTATTTTATACAATATTGATGGTTGTAACTCAAATGATAAAAGACTCATTGTTACACATATGAGTCTTTTTTTATTTTTTTTAGATTACAATTGATTTTTTTTGTTAATGGTATCCATAACTAGTTTTGCAATATCTTGAGTTGATTTACCCTCTATTTCTTTGAAATGCACTACTGGAAAAATCGTGATATGTCGTTTTGTTGAACGAAACGGAGTTCTATGCTTTGTCAACTGATTTCCATCGAAGCGAACTACTAAGATATCACTTTCTGCTTTTTGAGCTAGTCGAAATGCTCCAGGTTTCATTTCTTGAACAAGTGGGTCTTCTCGATATTTTATGGTTCCTTCCGGAAATATAGATATGACTAACTCTTTTTTAACTGTTTCGATCGCTGCTTCTAAATCAATTAACGTTTCTCGTGGATTCTTTCGGTTGATTGGAAAAACATCGTAACTTTTTAACCATAAACCAACGATAGGTATGCTCATAACTGATTTTTTAGGCGTAAATGTCATTGGTCGTGTCAAAATATCGAGCAGAGCGAACCCATCTGAATATGATTTGTGATTTGCATAAATAATTAGTTTCCCCTTTTTGGGAATATATTCTAACCCTTCAACGGTAATTTTTAACCGAATTACATATCGATTAATAAATTTCGCAAAACTCTTCATTAAGTAAAACTTATACTTATTTGTTGATGGAAGCGATACTACAATAGGAAGATGTAATACATATATTACTAACACTGTTATAAAACCTAAAAAATACGATAAGATAAGCCAAACCGGAATGAGATATGGTGGAAAATTAGCACTTAATAGTATGACATATATGATATAAGAAATTAAAAACACTGATGTTGCCATTTGAGCCTCCATGAACTGAAAATCAGTTTGCACCATTCATTAACACACTCGAGTCTGAACTTTCATTCGAAACGCAATCTTAATTTTAGTTTGATTAAACCATACTAATTGGGTTTGTGTCAACGATTTTACTTGTTGTTTCAATCTATGCTATTCACAATGGGTCATTATAAACTTGAGATTATTTCTTTTATTAGTTGGCCAAACGAAACTCTTACTTCTTTTGCGACATCAAGTACTTCTTGGTGTGAAAGTTTTTGTGGTAAAATTCCAGAAGCCATATTTGTTAAACATGATATTCCTAGTACTTCCATTCCTGCATGCGATGCAATCAAAGCCTCAGGGACTGTTGACATACCTACAGCATCTCCTCCTAGGATTCGAATCATATTGATTTCAGAAGGAGTTTCATATGTTGGACCTGTCCACCATGTATAAACTCCTTGATTTAGTTTTATTCCTAATTTTTCACTAATGCTTATTGCTTTTTCTCTTAGGTGTTTTGCGTATATTTGTGAAGCATCCGGAAATCTTGGGCCAAACTCTTCAACATTTTTCCCTATTAGCGGATTGTTTGCAGTTAGATTAATGTGGTCAGTAATTAACATTAGTTCGCCTGGTTTAAAATTTCTATTGATCGCTCCACATGCATTTGTCAAAATTAAAGTTTCTACACCTAATAACTTCATAACACGAACAGGAAAGGTGACTTGTTCCATTGTATATCCTTCGTAGTAATGATATCTTCCATTGAGTAACACAACATCAACGTTGTTAAGTTTCCCAACAACAACTTCTCCAGCGTGTCCTTCTGCGGTTGGTTTAACAAAGTGTGGAATCTCTTCAAACGGTATTCTCACTGAGTGTGTCATTTCTTCGGAAAGAACACCTAAACCAGACCCTAAAATAAGTCCAATTTTTGGATTAATCCTTGTTTTACTTGCAATGTATTTTGCTGCTTCTAGATACATACTATAATTTATCATAACCTATACCTCATACAATAGCAGTAATCTTTTAATTACTACTATTACATATAACCTTTCATTCGCAAGTCTTTCTATTATTTATATTAAAGCATATGTTTCGCAATTTGTGCTGCTAGTCTTGCATTGTTATATACTAATTCAATGTTAGAAACCAACGAGTCACCACCAGTGATTTCTTTGATTTTAGCAAGTAAGAATGGTGTAACGTCTTGCCCTTTGATTCCCTTTTCTTCTGCTTCTTTGAGTGCTCTTTGAATGGCTGCATCGATAACAGAAAAATCCATACTATGAGATTCAGGAATTGGATTTGCGATTACAGCACCACCTGATAACCCTAATGCCCATTTCGCTTTTAATAACTTAGCAATATCTTTGGCACTATCAAGGCGATAATTTACCTTAAAATTACTTGTTCTTGAATAAAAAGCGGGAAGTAAATCTGTTTGGTAGCCAATTACTTCTACTCCCTTGGTCTCTAAATACTCTAATGTTAGTCCTAAATCTAGAATAGATTTTGCTCCTGCACATACAACAGCAATTGGTAAAGAAGCAAGTTCTTCTAAGTCTCTTGATATGTCAAAACTTTCTTGAGCACCTCGGTGCACTCCCCCTATTCCACCTGTCGCAAATACATGTATTCCTGCTAAATTTGCAACAAGTGATGTTCCTGAAACGGTTGTCGCTCCTGTTTTCTTTTGCGAGACTACAAATCCAAAATCACGCTTACCCACTTTATAAACATCTTTTGCTTTTGCTAGAAACTCTACTTCTTCAGTAGTAAGCCCTACTTTTACTATTCCATTTAGAATTGCAATCGTTGCAGGAATTGCTCCTTCTTCACGGATGATTCGTTCTACTTCTAATGCCATCTTCACATTGTCAGGATATGGCATTCCGTGCGAAATAATGGTTGATTCTAGCGCTACAATTGGCATCTTTTGTTCTAGTGCTTTCTTAACATCGGGATGGATTTGAATTAGTTGGTTCATAGTTAATATTCTCCTTTACAAAATTTATTAATTTATCTTTAGATAGGGTTTCACAAACTGCTGATGCATCTTCTAGATTTAAACATGCATTAGCGATTCCATAACGAATTGGATCTAGATTATGAAGTTTTGCGAAGATGACACCTGAAAAAAATGCATCTCCTGCCCCAGTTGAATTAATTACATCAACTTTTAGCGATGGACGAACAAGAGATGTATCTTTATTATAATAAAACACGCCCTTTTCTCCCATTGTTATAAAAACCTCTTTTGTTCCGTTCTTAATGAAATATTCTCCTAATTGATGTAGACCATCAATTGAATCATTTCCAAATCCTGCAATCGTTGTTGCTTCAATTACATTCATTTTAAGTGTATGAATGTGTTGTAATACGTTTGCTAACTTCATAGCTTTTTGACCAGATATTGCATCGACATAGGTTTTATAACTATATAATGGTAGTAATGAGTTGAGCACCTCTTCTGATAGGTTGGTGTCAAGAACGAGTATGTCTGATTGATCGATAATATGTTTATAGTTCATAATCAATTGGACACTAGCTGATGCTATTCCATCCATTAATGCAACTCCGATTAGATCTTCTCCATGTTCATTGATGATAGAAATATACAGTGGTGTCTCCTCTATTTCGATAGGACAAAGTGATAGTCCAATTTTTTTTGCTTGATCTTCTATAATGAATTTATAATGATCTTGTCCGAGTGGTGTAATAAGTGTTGTTGTTATTCCTAAACGGCACAAATTTTCTGCGATATTTCTACCTACCCCTCCGACTGATTTTTTCATATATCCCGGATTGGAATCATATAGCTTCATCGATTGATGTGGATATAAAAAGAGATCCATCACTGATCCGCCCACTATACAAACGCGTTTCATAATCCATCTCCTTTCTTACTTTCACATTTAAGATATGTATATTATATCACTAAATCATTCGTTGTCCTATATATTATGTCTTTTATGTATGTTAATAATTCCTTAACAAAAAAGACCCATCTCTAATAAATGGGTCTAGTCTTTATATGTTAGAGAGTTCAATTGTAAAAATAGTCATTTAAACAGATGAATATTACATTCTGTCTAGTCGTTTTGATCTATGCGTTTTACTAAATCCGATGTAATTTGTTTGTAAAATGTTTCATCAATTTTAAACTTGAATTTATAAATCAAATACGATCCCAAAATGAGCAGAAGCGGTAAGACAATCATCGATATTCTTAAGATTAACAACATCCCTAGTGTTGTGTTGCTTTCGATAAAAGCTCGAATTAAAGTCGTTCTTTGATCGTTTGGTAAATTAGAGATTGTGTTAATGTAATTTGTTAGTGGTTCAATAACTTTACTATTTAATCCAGATACTGCAAGTGTAACTGCAACAATGATTGTTTGAAACGCAGTAGCCATTTTCACTACAAATGGATTGATTGCAAATACGACTGATTCATTTCTTGTACCTAGCTTCCAATGACCATATTCAATGGTATCAGCTAGCATTACCAAAACCAGCACTTGAATAAATCCTTGTCCTGAGAATAGAATTAGTCCAGCTAACCCAATCGTAAGCATATTCATTGGGAGTATATATTTAAGAGAAACAAACAATGCATATCCGATTGCAATCATAATAAAGGAGATTGTGAAGAGTTTCTTTCTTGATATTTTTTTCATAAGGCTTGGAAAAACAATCAGTGCCGTGAGCTGACTAACAGCTAAGATTCCCATAAATATAGTAAACTCTCCGCCACCGTATTTACCAAAGTCATAATTGAAAAAATAGATTCCTAGTGCTGTAGTGATAAAATATCCGATGTTAAACAACAAGATTGAAATAATTAGCACAACTAGCTGATCATTTTTTACAATAACCCCAAACATAGATTTTAATGTTGTTTTTTCTTGCTTTACTTCAGTTAATTTATTTTTTGGTTGTTTCAAGAAAACAAAGATGATAATTTGGGAAGAAAGATAAATCAAACAAACAATCAAAGCAATGATAGAAAATGCATTTTTAGGAGTTCCAAAGAAGTTTTGATATAGAATTGGAACAGCAGCCACAATGATAAACATCCCAAGACTTGCGAAAATTCTTGCCAAAGACCCAATTGACTCTCGTTCTTTTGGATCGGACGTTAAACTTGGATACATTGACCAATACGCGATATCGTTCATCGTAAATGTCATCCCGGATAACACATATAATATCCCGAAGACAACTAAGAATGCTGTACCAGATAATCCAAAGTCTTGGAACAATAAGTAGAAAATAATCGCGGATGTGATTGCTCCAATTAATATCCATGGTTTAAATTTCCCATATTTTGATTTCGTGTTGTCAATAATCATTCCCATAATTGGATCGTTAATGGCGTCCCACACACGTGCAAGTGCAATAATAATCCCCACACTAATCAAGGTGACATCACTTACTCCAATACCATCGGTTAAAAAGACGAGTAGAAAATTGGCATAGAGTGCATACATCATGTCGCGACCCATACCTGTCATTGAATACGTTAGTTTTGTGCTTTTGCTTACTTTACTTGTTTCCATCATAAGAATCTATCCTTTCTATTTGTATATGGTACATATACAATGATCATTTATTGAACTTTTTGTTTGTAAGGATATCTAAATTGAACTGTACTATGATATGTTATCACACTTTTCTATGATGTAAAGAGATGATCCATAATCTCCAAGCATTCGTGTATGTTCATCGTATCCTGTTCCCATAAATGTCTGGGTTAACTTATATCCCTTCATTAACACTTCTCCGCTTGTTGTAAATGTCTCTTTCGCATTATTTAGTGTTTTGTATTTTCCAACTGTTCTCATAATAAATCCGTCCGGATTAAGTTTAAATGGTAATACATGATTAATCAAATGCCCAAATCGCTTTAACTCTAATCGTTCATGAAGTTGATTCACACGATACATTGCATTTTTATCTAGTCCTAAACATCGGATTACCTCAAAATTTGGACTAGCATGTGATTGCATATGATAATTTGCTAGTATGTGAGTATCTCCTTTGGAGACTTGCCACCTTTTGATGTGTGGATGATCTGAGAGTAATCTTCGAAATCGTCCAAATTGAAATACGTCGCGATACTGTTTATATACTTTAATATGTTCGATGGTTTCTTTCTTTTGAATGCGAGATAATGTTTTTAAATCATACTCATATCCCAAAACACCAAAACTAGCAACATTAAATCTTGTTGAAATTGGTGTATGTCTTAATGTTTGAGCGTGTGGAGAAGGTGATACATGAGCGCTAATGGTAGATTGGGGATATAAATAACTTAAGCCTTCTTGTATACTAAGTCGTTCCACTGGATCTGTGTTATCGGATGCCCATACTTGAGGACCAAAGGTTAACATACCTAAGTCGAATCGATTTCCACCGGATGAACACGTTTCGATTAATATATGTGGGTAGTTTGCTTTTATATCACTTAGTATCTCATACAATCCCTTGATGTAGGTATGAAAGAACATCCCTTGATTGGGAATATGCTTTGAGTACATATCCGTAATGTGTCTATTCATATCCCATTTAATAAAATCAATTGGTATTTGATTTAACATATTCTTAATACTTTGTTTAATATATGTAATCACATCTGGATTGCATAAATCTAATACGAGTTGATTTCTGCCAAAAGCGATGTTATCGTCCCCTGTTGATACGATATATTCTTTGTGTTGACGATAGAGTTCGCTATCTGGATTGACCATTTCTGGTTCAAACCAAAGACCAAATTTCATATCTAACTTTTTTATTCTAGATACAAACGGATTAAGTCCTCTTGGAAATTTATCTTTGTTAATAAAATAATCTCCCAACCCTCTTTTATCGTCATTTCGGTTTCCAAACCACCCATCGTCTAGAACCAGCATCTCAATTCCTAGTGCTTTCGCTTGTTTTGCTAACTTAATCAATTTGGATTCGTTGAAATCAAAGTAAAATGCTTCCCAACTATTAATCACTATGGGTCTTAGTTTCGCATCAAACTCACTTGGAATAATATTGTGATTTACAAATTCATGAAAGTGGTGAGATAGTTGATTAAATCCTGTTTTTGAGTAGGAAATGACTGCGTATGGTGTTTCAAACGATTCATTCTTACATAGAGGCCACTCAAAACAATGTGGATTGATTCCTGTTACCACTCGAAGCAATCCGTGATTTGATATTTCAACCGCTTCATAATGGTTTCCACTATACACTAAGTTGATTCCATAACACTCACCATATTCCTCATGCGTGTTATTTTTAGCTAAAATAATTCCAGGATTGTGTCTGTTAGAACTTGCCCCTGTAGTTGACTCTATGCTGTATGTACCATATGATAAACTTCTTTTATGTTTGTGTGTTTCTTTAATCCACCCGCCATCAAATGTAAAGAGATCATAATCACATTCGGGTAGATCTAGCATCAAACTCATAATTTTTCTAATTGTTATGTTCTCTTGATTGTGGTTGGTTATGATTACTTTTCTAGCAATCATATTCGATTCATAAAAAACAGTATATATTAGTTTTAGTGACACGTGTTGAGAATCGTCTTTCATATATACAATTAAACTTTTTGCTTCCCCCCTCGGATTGGGTAATTCTTTACTTTCCACAACACCAGATACTATTTCATAACTATCATATATAAAATCAGTAACATATGATTGATTTGGCATTTTTACCTCTAGCGGAGATAACCGAAAGTCTCCTTTCCCTATGCCTGAATATTCCAGTGGAATTAAATCCAGACAAGTTTTACTTCCATTTCGTTCATATACGATAGAAGATCCTACACCTGTAGTTATTTTTGTGTGTAGTGGTAAATAATTCTCATCAACCAACTTTGATCCAAAGTAAAGTTGTTCGAGTTGCCCTGTTTCCATCACTCGAAAGATATAACTCAAATCCTTGGTTTCTAGAGAAAAGTAATTATCTTTCACCTTAATCATTAGGTATCCTCCTTGATACTATAATAAAAAGGAATCAGTCTTTTAGGTAGTGTAACTAGGTTGATTTTGAAGACAGATTTCTTATTGCATTGGTCTTATGTTTATTACTAATTTGCTTATAGTAGAATTATAGTTCGTATATGCGTAAAAAGTCAAGTCTAGTTCAGTTTTTATCATTCAACTATGAAAAAAGACCCATCATTAATAGATGAGTCTTTACAGTCTCGTTTTGTAATGTGTGTGAATCAAGTTCAATTATTCCGTTCTTAGTGCAACAACAGGATCTTTATTTGAAGCAATGCGACTAGGGAATAACCCTGCGATCAATGTTAATCCTGTAGATAAAACTACCAGTAGGAGTGCGTGGATGACAAGAAGCGATGCAAATCCAGTTTCATCGATAAATCGTTCTACAATGACATTAATGGGAATTATTAGTATGTACGCAATAAAAATACCAATAAGCCCTGCAGTAAATCCGATGAGTAATGTTTCTGCGTTAAATATTCTAGATATGTCCTTTTTACGTGCTCCTAAACTTCTCATAATACCGATTTCTTTCGTTCTTTCTACCACAGATACATAAGTAATAATACCAATCATCACAGAAGATACCACCAAAGAAATGGAGGCAAACGCTGACAGTATAATGGTTATGGTATTAATCAATCCTTGGATGGTAGAAGAGATCGATTCGGCTAGGTCTGTATAAATAATTTGATCAACCTCTGCTTTACCAACATTGTATGCATCAATGTACTTTTTGATTTCGTCTTTATAATCAAAAGAAACCGGATAGATTTGAATGCCAACAGGTGTATCATCACCACCAATTGATCTCATAACTTGTTCGTAAGTAATAATTTGATTAAAGGGTAGTCCAGTAAGAACATTCAGATTTGGGTTAGCTTTTTGTGCAACAACAACAAGTGAATTTTTTTCTACCTCTAATAGATAATCTGTTAAAAATGTTGTATATCCAATGCCTGTGCTAAGTATTTCTGTAGAAGCATCTTCTTTTACGCGTAATATCCCTGATATTGTTAATGTAATTGATGCAGAGTCGTTATACATCGTTTCATAATCAGCAGTTGGAATAAACACTCCCGACACTTCTTGATAATATGTGTTATTTAAAACGACTTTAAATGTTCTACCGATTAAGCTTGAGGAGGTATATTCATCCTCTATCGATATCCCTAAATTTTCAAGTAAGGATACATTAATACGGTTTCTTTCATCAACAATCAACACTACCTCATCATAAGTGGATGCGAATTCACCAAATATAACATCGTATTGTGATTTGATAAACACTTGATTATTAGGTAACTCATTAAAATAGGAACTTCCCCCAAAGAATGGATTACCTGAACTCGATGTTTGTACTCGTATATACGCACCATTATCTGATTGGTTAACCAAGTTTAGATTGATTCCCCTTGCATACGAAATTGAGTTATAAAGACTCACATCCATTCCTCCAAGATATTCCATAAATTCAGAAGTTATTATGTTTTTATGTTGCGTCAAACTCGATTCCCTATTATAAGAGTAAAACACATCTTCGTCAATAAACTCTAAATCCGGTCTTGGGTTAGTAACTTCTTCTGGTGGTCCAAACCGAACGACTGTTTGATCTATGGTAATCGGAAATCCAGCTAGGGTGTCTGATTGTAATCTGCTTGTATATTGTGTCATTCCATTCGATATCGCAAGTACCAAAGCAATTCCAATGATGCCAATACTTCCAGCAATTGCTGTAATAATTGTTCTACCTTTTTTTGTCAGTAGATTCTTAAAACTTGTTTTAATAGCCGTACCATATGACATTGAAGTTCTTTGATTAATTAGTTTTTCTGCTTTCACTTCTTTTTCTAAATCAGTTGGTCGTGAATCATCAGTAACCAAACCATCTAATAGATGTATGGTGCGATCAGTATATAAATTTGCTATCTCTGCGTTGTGAGTAACCATTATTACCAATCGGTTTTTGGATATTTTTTGAATAAGTTTCATGATTTGTTTGCTTGTTTCACTATCTAATGCACCTGTGGGTTCATCTGCTAGTAATATTTTTGGATTATTAACCAGTGCTCTAGCAATAGCAACTCGTTGCATTTGACCACCAGATAACTGATTGGGTCGTTTGTATAGGTGGTCTTCTAAACCAACTTCAATTAAAACCTTTTTCGATCTCTCTTTTCGTTCTTTCGAGGATACACCTGCTAGTCTAAGTGACATTTCAACATTATCTAACACAGATAAGTGAGAGATGAGATTATATGTTTGAAACACAAATCCTATAGTTGCGTTGCGATAAGCATCCCAATCTTGATCTTTAAAGTTTTTTGTAGTTTTCCCTTCAATAAGTAAATCTCCACTTGTATATCTATCGAGTCCGCCAATAATATTTAATAATGTAGTTTTGCCACATCCTGATGGTCCCAAGATTGAGACAAACTCATTTTCTTTAAATTCGAGATTTACGCCTTTTAACGCAGGAAATGGCTTTCCAGCAAGCATATAATCTTTTTTGATTTCTATTAATTTTAACATGTTTTACACATCCTTTTTAAATTTCACATTTATAAGTACTCAATAACCAAAACGTTACGCATAAAAATCTGCTTGATACTTTGATTTCGTTTAGCAACAGCATTGAGATTTACTATTTCATCTAAAGTTTACTCTATTTCATACAAAAACTTTTATGCGATACTCATTAGTGCAATGATAAACAACCATTTATCAATGATATTATTATACATTATTCCATAAGAAAATTATCTATAATTGCTTTCATTTGATTAATATAAAAAAAGACCCATCTCGATGAGATAAGTCTTTGGTGCCAATTTATGGTGACCCGTACGGGATTCGAACCCGTGAATGCTTGCGTGAAAGGCAAGTGAGTTAACCGTTTCTCCAACGGGCCAATGGCGGAGCAGGAGGGATTTGAACCCTCGCACCGGTTTCCCGATCTACACCCTTAGCAGGGGCGCCTCTTCAGCCACTTGAGTACTACTCCAAATAATCGGCTACACTATGATACCTTATTTCATATGAATTGTCAACGAAAAAATATCCTTTGTAGCCGGTAAATAGATGCTTTTTTATATATATTTTTATGCTTTTACTAGTTTTTTGTTCTTTCTTTTGCTTGAGTACTTTATGACGTTTTTAGCAAATATAAATTGTCCATAATAGGTAATCACGCCAATTGTTCCAAGCAATAAAATTGTACTTATTATCACTTCCCAAATTGATGCTGTATCAAACAGTATTTTTATTGGTAGCGCATATCCACTAGCTAGAGGTAAATATGCTAAAATAGAACTTAAGATACTGTTTGGGTTTGTTGGAACGGCAATTGACATTTGAGAAAATACTATCATCCCCATTAAAGGGATTAACATCCAGTATCCACCTGTTTCTATATCGGTTGCGAATGAAACGAATATAACAGTTAATACTAAGTATAATAAAAGCATAAGAGTTGCATATGTAATGACTGTGAAAATGGTTAATCCAACATTGATTTCAGATGTCATGTATGAAAGTGCCTGACTGATCACATATAACGTTCCACTTGAACCCGCTGAACCAAAATGAATTAAGACTGAGATTCCGATTACTGCCATTAATGCAACACCTAGTAGTTCAGTAAGTGTAAGTAAAAACCCAACCATAATTTTCGAATAATATAAATTTTTGCTTGATACGCTTGAAACAATTAGTTCCATTGTTCGATCGGATTTCTCATAGATAATATCATTCGAGATAATGCTTAATGCCGGGAATGCTACAATCATTAACACTATAATGATCGCCATGGATAGAAATGTAATCATTTCTACTTTTTCTATCGAATCCGCATTTTCTTTTAGCGCTTCTGATGTAGTATTTGGAACAAACGCATTCATCGGTATACTATGAATTTGCATATATACAAATGAATGCAAGCCGCTAGCATCGGTTCTTAAGGTACTTGTTAAAAATGTATTTGAGTTATCATACGTAATAAACTGAAATACTGGCATCAGGTTTTCATCCGCATTTAGTACAACAACTGCTTGAACTGATCGATTTAACACTAGATCTTTCGCATCATCAAGTGTTCCATCAAAATCTAAAATATATCGATCTGAATTGTATAAACTTTTATAATCAAGCCCTGTTTCGTCAATTACTATAATGTACGGTGTTGGTGGAGTATTTGTATTAGAAATAGATCCTATTACGCTTGCTCCTATCGAGATTGCAAAAATTACGAAATACATTAAATGCATAAAGATAAAAGTTTTGCTTAATACCTTTTTCTTGTAACTATAAAATACAACCGATAGTAGTTTTTTAACCTTCATATTTTTCACCCATCTTACTAATAAAGATTTCATCTAGAGAAGGTTCCTCTTGTACAAACTTTGTAATGACTTTTTTGTTTTTAATGACCTGTAATAGTGACTCAATGACGCTTTTATCCTCAATGGAAACAACCAAATCATTTCTTTGGTTTGTAATGTTTACTACTCCTTTGATATGAGCAAAATCATCGTGATTGATGTCTTCCCCTTGGATAAATACGTTCTTCTTTTTATATTTCTCTTTGATGTCGTGTAACTTACCCTCTAAGATTATTTTCCCTTTTTTCATGATGGCTAAGCGATCACAAAGTTCTTCAATCACATCCATTTGGTGAGAAGAAAATATAATGGTCTTCCCATTTGACGCAATCTCTTGAATCAAGGTTTTAAATATTTTTGTATTCATGGGGTCTAACCCCGTAAATGGTTCGTCTAGGATAATGATTTCAGGGTCATGAATCAAAGCCGCAATAAATGCAATTTTTTGTTGATTTCCTTTGGATAATTCTTTGACTTTACGGTGTTTGTATTCTGTTACTTCAAATTTTTCCAACCAATAGTCTAATTTTAGATTTGCCTCTTTTGAAGTTAACCCTTTTAATTTTGCAAAATAGACTAGTTGGTCTGCTACTTTTTCTCTTTGATATAAACTTCTTTCCTCTGGTAAATACCCAAACAAATAAGAGTTTTCAATGCTCATCGTTTGATTATTATATTGAATGACACCAGAATCTGGTTTAATAATATTTAGTATCATACGAAACATCGTAGTCTTTCCAGCACCATTTGCACCAAGCAATCCATATATCTCACCAGGATTGATTTCTAATGAAACGCCGTTGACTGCCTTTACTTCACCAAACGACTTATAGACTTCATTAATATAAAGCATACGATTTCTTATCTAAGTAAGGCAATGCTTCTTGCGTTTGTCCTGCTGCTTCCATTAAGTTGGTAAGTTCTGTTCTTATTCCAGAAACAGTAGTCCAAGAAGCTGCCGCAACTCGTCCATTTACAATTTTTATCATAGATGGAGTTGTTGCAACTTGAATTCCACTCAAGTCTTGGCTATTTGCTGTAAAAATATTGGTAGATTGGCAGTTTGGATCGGATGAAGTACTACAGTCTTTTATGATTTGTTGGTTCACTAAACTTTGCATGTTTACTATATACAATTGTGTTCTTCCATTTTTACCGTTGCGTGAAAAGTTTGCATAATCTAAAACGGTCGGTTTTACCTCTATGCAGCCTTGGCAAGTAGATTGATAAAAATAGACATAATATTCCGTTTCTTCTTGTGAAAATATTTCAAGTGCCGTAATACGGTTCATAGCAGAATAGTCTCTAATTTTAAATGGCTGAAATACAGCTAGTAAAATTAAAATGGTAAAAAATATTGTAACCGCCCCAACACCAATAAAAAAAATCTTAGTGTTGGATTGAGATTTTGCATACTTAGATTTATATTGTTTTGACATAGGTCCCTCCAAAAAAGTTTATTCTATGATGACAAATGCGATTGTCATATTCGTTTCATGTGAAATCGATATGTGAATTTTTTTATCTTTTAAATAATCAAATTCAACATAAGGGGCTTGATTCTCATCGTTCAGTATTGAGATATCCTTATAATTAATTGTTTTTTCTGCAACCTTAATTGCTTTAAATATCGCCTCTTTTGAAGCAAATCTTCCGGCTAAATATTCGATTTTACGTTTTTCCAATGAGAAGGATTCAAACACTTCGTACTCTTTAGCTGATAATATTCGTTTGATAAATGCATTATTATTTATTTGTTCTTTGATCCTATTGTTATCAACAATGTCTACTCCAATGCTTTGAATCATATGTTTTTAGATCCTTTCTCAATCGATAGCGCTATATTAGCTATTTCTTTGAATATGTGGTTGAGCCCCGATTTCGAGATTTCTCTTCCTAAATACTCAATTGATAATTCACTTAATTCAGCTAGTGAAGATTCAGGATAATTTTTTCTTAAATAGATGACATCTCTTATGCGAGGAGTTAGTGTATCTAATTGTTTGTTTTCCTCAATAATTGCGATATTCCTTAACTGCTCATCACATGCTTGCATTGATTTATTCGTATTAGCAATATCACAGTTCATTACACGATTGATTGAATTATTTAAGTCGCGCCGAATTCTAGAATCCTCAAAATAGAAAACACCACTATTTGCACCAATCAGTGCTAAAAAATCTCGAATCATTTCTGCTTCTTTAATATATACCAAATAACCATTTCGCTTACTCATCACTTTTGAAACAATGTCTGATTCTTCCAAAATTTCTTGAATTATATTTGCATCTAGTTCATTTCTAGTCAGGATTTCCAAATGATAACTCGTTTTTTTAGGATCGTTAATCGATCCTTTTGCTAAAAATGCCCCTCGTATGAATGCTTGTTTGGCTTCGGCTGATTCTTGTTCTATCAAATGTGGATCATCTGTTGGTAAAAGCTTATAATCCTCTATGATCATGGAGGCAAACTTATCTACCATTATATGATATGTTTTCTTATGATCAAATCCTTTGCTGTTGATAATTTCAAGTTCTGTTTCAACCGAGTACACTTTTTTCAATAGTTGAATTAGTCTTCTTGCTGTGGAAGGATTCTTGGTTGAAAAGCGAATCTTAAACGTGTTTTTAGAGATGATGATTTCAGAAGAAGTTCGTAATATCCCTGCTAATTCAAATTTCATCATCGGTAAATCCGTTTCAATTGCTGTTATTTCTTTTTTCACTTCACTAGCAAATGACATAATTCCACCTTACTTTAGTCGTTCAATGTATTTAATTGCTTCGATTGCAGCAACAGCACCATCTGATACTGCTGTTGCAACTTGTCTTAAATCTTTCACAATGCAATCACCAGCCGCGAATAGTCCTGGTATAGCTGTTTCCATCTTTTGGTTAGCTATGACATAATTTGATTCATCAAGTATACCAAAATCTTTGACAAATCCTGTAGCTGGATCTTGACCGATATATAAGAATACACCACTTACTTTTAAATCTTTGGATGCATTCGTTACAACATTTTTGATTGTTACGCTCTCAACGTTTTTTTCACCATTAAACGATTCAATGACAGAGTCCCAAATAACTTCAATCTTCTTGTTATTGAATACTCGTTCTTGTGCTAGTTTATCTGCTCTAAAGGCATCACGTCTATGAATAATGTATACCTTATCAACAATGCTAGCTAAATACAATGCTTCTTCTAGTGCGGAGTTTCCACCACCAACAACAGCGACCTCTTTGCCTTTGTAAAATGCGCCATCACATATCGCACACCAAGATATTCCATATCCTGCTAAACGATCTTCACCTGTCACATTTAATCTACGGTTTACGGTACCGGTTGCAATAATAATGGTTTTTGCTTTAAATTCATTGTCCTCTGTTTTTACTGTAAACAAATCATTTTCTTTTTTTATACAAGTAACATCTCCATAGATATATTCTGCTCCCATGTTGGTCGCATGTTCATACATCTTCATTGCTAGGTCTGGACCTGGTAATTTTTCATATCCTGGGTAGTTTTCAATTTCGTATGTCCATACAATTTGCCCTCCTGGAGCGCTTCGTTCTAACATACCTACTTTTAAATTTGCCCTTACACCATAAATACCAGCGGTGAGTCCTGCTGGCCCTGCACCTATGGTAAGAATATCATATATATTTTTATTTGTGTTCATTTCTACATCTCCCCTAAAATGGTTAATAATTCCAACATATCATCAACGACATATGTTGCGTTTCTTTTTATAAATTCCTCCTTCGTGACGTGTGCCCAAGTCACACCAACCGAAGGAATGTTTGCTGCTATTGCAGTATCAATATCAATCAATGAATCCCCAATAAAAATGGCTTCATTTTGATGAAATTGTGCTAATGCAAGCTTTACTCCCATTGGATTTGGTTTTGGAATTTCTACACAGTCAGATCCAACTATATAATCGATATATGATAGTGTGTTGGTTAGCGTTAAACCATACTCGATTACATGTTTCATTTTGTTTGATACAATCCCTATTTTGTATCCTGATTCTTTCAAAATAGAAAGTGTCTTGTTGACATTTGGATATGCATAAACAAACTTTGGATGAAGTTCTAAATTTATTTTCCGGTAAGTATCCATCAACTCTTTGTGTTTGATGGGATTGCTCGTTAATGTCCAAAATGTATCGTCTATTGTCGGACCAAAATAAGACTTAATATGGTCCTCTGTAGCATCAAAATCAGGTAAACATTGTTTGAATGTTTCGATAAAGGTTGCTTTGATCAAATCATATGTGTGAATAAGCGTTCCGTCACAATCAAATAAAACAATTGGCTTCATACTATTTAATAACATCCATCGTGCGTTCTAGACGGAATTTGTAAACGCGGCGTAATACAAGAAGTGTAGCTCCAGCTAAAACCATCAAAATTGATACCAGTTGAGCAATTTTTAAACTTCCAGCAAGCAAGGCATCTGTTCTTAAGATTTCGATAAAGAATCGTCCCACTCCGTACCAAATTAAGTAAATCGCTAAAGAGTCGCCCATGTAATAATTTTTAAGTTTTTTTCTCAAGATCAAGATTAACGCAAATCCTATTAAATTCCACACCATCTCATATAAGAACGTTGGATGAAAGTATCCTTGGTACCAAACATTATTAATATATTTTTCCATATACATTTGGTCGACTATAAAATCAGGTAACAATAAATTTTTTAAGAATTGTCGTTGTTCAATGATTGTAGCGCCTGGCACAAGTGGACCATGTGCTTCTTGATTGATAAAATTACCCCATCTACCTAATGCTTGTGCAAGTAGAAATCCAGGTGCGGCTAATTCTAACATTTTTAAGATGTCGATTTTTCTCCATTTACAATAAAGTGGAATATATATTACCATTGAGATGATTACTCCGTGTATTGCTAGTCCTGCCAATCCATTTCTTAAATCAAATACATCCGCAAACGTTGGAAAACGATCTAGCTCAAATAAAACATAATAGAGCCGTGCAAAAACAACTCCAACAATTAGACCGATTGTGAACCCATCGATCAAATGATCAATGTTGACTCCCATTTTTTTACCAAAATAAATACCTGTTCCCAAAGCAGATAATGCTGCAAACAAAATAAAGATTGCATACCAGTATACATCTTGACCAAAAATGGTAAACGCTACACGTTCAATTGGATCAGCAATTAAAAAATACATAAGATTTTCCTCCTGTTATTCTTTTTTGTTAGACTGTTGGTCTAATATTTTTGAAATCTTTTTTCTCAGTAAAATGGTATAAAATATAAATCTTGTCACAATCAAAATTAATATAAAGAAAGTTAATGTTGCAGCACTTCTAAATGCCAAACCAGTAAGAATCTGATCAGCAACAAACATAGAAAACACAGTGATAAACATTCCGACTGATCCAAAGCTATATAACATAATGTTTGGAATCCATTTGTGAACGAAATGACGAATTACTATTTCGAGTAGCGTAAAAATTAAAATGAAGTATAGTGTGGTGAGTGGTGAATCGACTATAATCCATGTTTTTGTGTATCCGATTAAAGCAAAGACCAACGCCGAGTTTAAAACAAAATACAACAAAGCATTCGCAAAGAAGTTTTGAAACACTTGATTTCCAAAGTTCAGTATGATTGCTTTACGTTTTGGTTTGTTTGGCTTATTTTGGTTATCATCTTGCATAACACTCACTCCTTTCTATACATTCTTGTTTGTATATTATAACATATATATGAAAAATGTAAAATACTCACTAACAATATTCTCTATTTTAAAACTCGTTGCAAGAAATGTCCAGTAAATGATTCTTCTATTTGAGCGATTTGTTCTGGTGTTCCTAGTCCTACAACCATACCACCTTTGTCACCACCAAATGGTCCTAAGTCTATAACATGATCTGCGACCTTAATAATATCTAGATTATGTTCAATCACTACAATGGTTGCGTTGTTATCTGCCATTTTATTCAGCACCTCAATCAAACGCTTCACATCGTGCGTATGCAGTCCTGTTGTAGGTTCATCAAGGATAAAGATGGTTCCATCTGTTATCTTTTTATGAAGTTCGCTTGCCAGTTTAACACGTTGTGCTTCTCCACCGGAAAGTGTTGTTGCACTTTGACCGAGTCGAATATAGCCGAGTCCAACATCATTGATAGTATTTAGTTTATTCGATATCGTTGGAATGTTTTCAAAAAACACACAAGCCTCTTCTACTGTCATTTCTAATACATCTGCTATGTTTTTACCCTTATACTTAACTTCCAATGTTTCTCGATTGTAACGTTTACCATGACAGGCATCACATGGTACATATACATCAGGTAAGAAATGCATTTCAATGCGAATCACACCATCCCCACCACAGGTTTCACAACGACCACCTTTGACATTAAATGAGAATCTTCCTTTTTGGTATCCCCGCTTTTTGGCTTCAATCGTTTCTGTAAACAAGTCCCTAATACCATCAAATGCTCCAGTATAGGTGGCAGGGTTACTTCTAGGTGTTCTTCCTATTGGAGATTGATCAATGTCAATTACTTTATCAATGTATTCTATACCATCAATTCCATCATGTTCTCCTGGAATATCTTTGGAACGATACAACTTTCTAGCAAGACCTTTGTATAAAATTTCATTCACTAGGGTTGATTTCCCACTTCCACTGACTCCAGTTATCGCTGTAATTTTTCCAAGTGGGATTGATATATTCAAGTTTTTGAGATTGTTTGCTCTTGCTCCACGAATCGTAATAAACTTTCCATTCCCATCTCTTCGATGTTTTGGAACTTCAATTTTTTGTATCCCTTTTAAATATTGTCCGGTTATTGAGTTTTGATTCTCCATTACTTCTTGCGGTGTACCAATCGCTACGACTTCTCCACCATGAGATCCAGCCCCAGGACCGATGTCGATTAAATAATCACTCTCTAACATGGTTTCTTCATCATGTTCAACGACTATCAAGGTATTTCCTAAGTCTCTCATTTCCTTCAAGGCGTGAATCAATTTTTGATTGTCTCGTTGATGTAATCCGATTGAAGGTTCATCTAGTACATAAAGAACACCACTTAAACGAGATCCAATTTGTGTAGCTAATCGAATTCGTTGTGATTCTCCACCAGATAACGTTCCTGCTTGTCTGGCAAGAGTAAGATACTCTAATCCAACATTTAGTAAAAACTGAAGTCGTTCTTTAATCTCTTTTAACACTAAAAATCCAATTTTTTGATCTCGATCTGATAATTTTAACTGTTGAACAAATGAAAACGAATTATCAATCGACATTTTTGTAAACTCCATAATATGGATGCCACCAACTTTAACACTTAACACTTCTTTCGACAAACGTTCACCCTGGCATTCCGGACAAGGAAGCTCTCCCAAATAGGAACTATAATAATCTCTAGCGGCATTTGATGTTGTTTCACGATATCTTCGTTCAATTAACGTCGCGACTCCTTCTATTTCCTTGTTCTTTCGAATCACGATTCCTCCAGAAGATTCAATTTGATATTTTATAGGAGTTTTAGAACCAAACATTATAATTTCTTTTTCTTCTGATGATAAATATTTATATGGTTTAAATATGTCTATGTTATAAAAATCAAATAACTTTTTAAATAGTTGCCATTCAATGTTTTCAGTAAAGACAATGTTTTTCAAATATCGGATTGCTCCTTCAGCAATTGATATGTCTTCATTGGGTACTAACAAACGTTCGTCTACTGCAGTAAGATAACCTAAACCCTTACAGGTTGGACAAGCTCCAGAAGGAGCATTGAATGAGAATAAACTTGGTTCTAGATTTCCAACCGTAAAATCACAAAGTGGACAACTATATCGTTCACTAAATATTTGTGTTTCTCCATCGGCATCTATGACAACTTTTCCTTCAGTTAATTTCAAAGCAACTTCAAAAGAATCATAGATACGAGACTTCACATCTTCACGAACTTTTACTCGATCAATCACAACAACAATATCGTGTTTCTTGTTTTTTTCTAAAGTGATTGTATCACTTAAGTCATACATTTCACCATCTACTTTCACTTTTGTATATCCTTCTTTTCGAAGAGCTTCAAAAGTTTTTTCATATGTACCTTTTCTGTTTTCGGCAATCGGTGCTAATATCTCTAACTTAGTTCCTTCTGGATACTGAAATACACGATCAACCATCTGTTCAATGGTTTGACTACTGATTTCAATTCCGTGAGTTGGACAAACAGGTTTTCCTATTCTAGCATACAATAAACGCAAATAATCGTAGATTTCTGTAACAGTACCTACGGTTGATCTTGGATTTTTAGATGTTGTTTTTTGATCAATTGAAATTGCTGGAGATAACCCTTCAATGGAGTCTACCTCTGGTTTATCGACGTTTCCCAAAAACTGTCTTGCGTATGCCGATAAGCTTTCAACATATCTTCGTTGACCTTCTGCATAAATGGTATCAAATGCAAGAGAACTCTTCCCGGATCCGGAAAGTCCAGTCATAACAACAAATTTATCCCTTGGAATTTTGATACTAATATTTTTTAAATTGTTTTCTCGTGCACCTTTAACAACAATATATTCTAGTCCCATATGAACACCTCTATCTTATTATTATACCACAGAAAAGAAAGATTTTACAAAAATTTGCAAGAATTTTACATAACAAAAAATGGTGGGAACCCCACCATTTCATTATATATTTCAATTTTTGTTTACTAACTTTAAAAACTCTTGTTCATCAACGATTTTTATACCAAGTTTTGTTGCTTTTTCTAGCTTGCTTCCAGCATCACTTCCCACAACTAACATACTTGTTTTAGCACTTACACTAGATGAGGCTCGTCCACCTTCTTGTTCGATAATCGATTCAGCTTGTTCTCTTGTTAACTGTTCCAATTTACCGGTTACTACTATACTCATACCTTGAAAAACACCTAGCGCATTATGGGTTATTTCACTTATTGGGTTAATGCCAACTTGTTTGAGTTCTTCTATCAATTCAATGTTTTCTGGTTTTTGGAAAAACTCAACTACTGCTTGAGCAATGATATCTCCAATCTCATCAATCTCAATCAAATCTTCAAATTTAGCTAGTTTTAAATGATCCAAGCTCGGATATTTTTTCGACAATACTTTAGCAACTTTTGAACCCACATTTCGAATACCTAGTCCAAAAATCAAACGATCAAGTGAATTTGACTTTGAAGTTTCAATGGCTTGAAATAGATTATCGACTTTCTTTTCACCAAAGCGCTCAATCATCAGTAATTCCGATCGATATTGGTTTAAACGATAAATATCAACAATGTTTGAAACATATCCAAGTTCATATAATTGCTCGATTTGTTTTTCACCTAATCCCATAATATCCATCGCTACTTTGCTAGCAAAATGAATGATTTTTTCTACATGTCTTCCTGGGCAATCTTCATTTAGACAGTAATGGTCTGCTTCATTTTCTTTACGAACTAGTTTTGAATGACATGACGGACATTCCTCAATCATAACAAATGGTGATAAGGAAGAATCTCGTCTTTTAAGTTCAACTCGAACAACTTCTGGTATGATTTCTCCTGCTTTTCGGATGACAACATAGTCTCCGATTCGAATATCTCTGTCTTTAATAAAATCTTCATTGTGAAGTGTTGCTCTTGCGACAGTGCTTCCAGCAACCAATACCGGATCAAGTACTGCATTTGGCGTAATCGAACCCGTTCTTCCAACCGTAAAAATGATATCGTTTAATTTTGTTACAACCTCTTCGGCAGGAAACTTATACGCTGCTGCCCATTTTGGGACTTTAACCGTATAACCAATTTCATCATAATAATTCATTTCATTGACTTTAACGACAATTCCATCTGTGGCATACTCCAATTGCTTACGTCTTGTTTCCCAAGACTCAATATAGGCAATCACTTCTTCAATAGATTGGCAGTGTTCATAATTGGGATTTACTTGAAATCCTAATGTTTTAAGTAAGGTAAGTACTTCTGTATGTCTGGTAATACCAAACCGTTCTGGGTTTACGATCCCATATGCAAAGTGACTTAAATTTCGCTCTTTGGTAATTTGTGCATCAAGTTGGCGTAAACTACCACCTGCTGCGTTTCTTGGATTGGCAAATTGATTTTGATGATTCGCTTTGCGCACTTGGTTTAGTTGTTCAAACACTTGATTTGACATATATACTTCACCACGAACTTCAAAACGTTTTTGTTCTTTGATTGATTTTGGCAAAGCATCAATCATCATCATATTCTTTGTGATGTTTTCCCCAACAATACCATTACCTCTTGTTGCCGCTAAAGAGAGCTTCCCTTTTTCATAAATTGCAGTGCTTGCGATACCATCAATCTTTAACTCGCAAACATAAGTAGGTTTTACTCCTGTTTTTTTGATTTTTTGATCAAACTCTTTTAACTCATCGATGTTAAATACATTTCCTAAACTCATCATAGGACTTGAGTGTGTAATGCTTTGGAGTTCCTCGCTAGGATTAGCACCCACTTTTTTTGTCGGACTATCTTCTTGTATGAAGTCTGGGTATAAAGTTTCTAAGCGTTCTAGTTCTCGCATTAAACTGTCGTACTCACTATCTTGTATAGTAGGAGCATCTAACACATGATATTCATAATTATATTGGTTGATTAACGCTACTAATTCCTTGATTCGGTTGATCACATCCATTATTCACTATCTCCTTTTGTTAAGAAATTAAGTACAACCTCTTTTAGTTCCCCAATATTTTCACTGCGAAACATCATATGCCCCATGTTTTCTAAAATAACAAGTTTTCTATTAGGATGAATGCATCTCTCATAATCATACGTTGCTGCTGATTTGGGAACTACTTCATCCAAATATCCCCATACAATAAGGGTTGGATTTTTGATTTTAGAAAGCGCCTTATTACAGGCCTTAATCGTACGAACAAAGTGATATATCGCTGTATGTGTATACCTAGGTAATACCTCATCAATCGCAAATTTAAACATCTTTGCATCTCTTGTAACGGCATCCTTAATTGTATTATTTAGAATTGAAAGATGCTCCTTTTCGATTTTTGTAAGTTTCTTTTCGTTAATTTTGAATTCATCTTTCACGATTTGTGCTACTTGCATGACTCGTCTAAATCCTGCAAAGGGACTTACATACTTATTCGCAGGAGCAAGCAGAACTAATTTATTAAAGGTACGAATGTTGCTTAAGTAGGTTCCCAAAGCACCACCCATAGAAAATCCCATGACATCTATATAATCATACTTTTTCGCAACTTTATCAAACTCTTGTTCAACATATTTCATCGTTGCTTCTTTGGTAAATAGTTTATGATTTGCATCTTTTCCGTGTCCGGGCAACTTGAAACGACGCACATAATCATAGTGCGCTCGTAAATCATCCATAATTGGATCGAAGTCTGTAGGGTCTGTCATAAACCCATGAATGAGAATTATTGCCTTTTTCATAGTAATCCCTCTATTACTTATTATACCATTTTGTTTGTTGTTGAACAATTGAAATCGACTTCCAAATACAAAAAATATAGCGAGAAAACCTCACTATATTTTTGTAATTGACGTATGATTAGCCATAAATTTTCTTAAGCTAGAGTCACGATGGAATAAGATTTGAACGATTGTCCCATCACATGAAACCACAATTCCTTCGCCAAAATCTTTATGAATAATTCGGTCTCCCGCTCTTAAAACATAGTCGTTTTTGTCATTAGAAGTTGTTTCTTTAACTTCTTTTTTATACTCGGTTTGAACATTCGTGGTTGTTGCGTATTCTGTTAAAAATGAAGATGGACGGTGTCGCATCGTTCTACCATACAGTAGTCGGTTTTTCGCATTGGTTAGAATTAGTTTTTCTTTTGCTCTTGTAACAGCAACATACGCGATACGACGTTCTTCTTCGATGTCTGCTTCTCCTTCGTTCACGCGGTAACGATTTGGAAAAATCTCATCTTCTAACGCAACAACAAACACGACATGAAATTCCAATCCTTTCGCAGAATGAATTGTTGATAATGTTATTGATTTTTCGTTTGGTTTGTTACGCTCTTCTTGAACTGATTCACTGAGTAGAATCTCATCGAATGCAATTTGTAACTTTTCAACATTCGTGAGTGTCTCATCGCTCATTTTATCAATTTCAACCAACACACTTTTTAGCTCGCTTAAGTTTTGAATGCGATCATCTTTATTCTCGTCTTGTTCTATCGCATCTAAATATCCTGTTTTATCAATCATTTCATCAAAAAACTCATCTAGTTTTACATGGTTGATTTTTAGTGACAATTCTTCAATCATATATATGAAATCATTTAATGCTTGATATTTGCTTTTTGGCACTTCATCCTTCATCGAACGAATCGCATCAAACAAGCCAATATCATTTATGTTTACATTATCAATAATTTTAGCTACTGTCTTGTCTCCAATACCTCTTGATGGTTCGTTAATAATACGTTCAAAATTTACGATGTTAGAGTGATCGATAATCAAACGCAAATATGCCAAAGCATCTTTTACTTCTTTGCGTTTTAAGTACGAATACCCACCATAAATCTTATAGGGAATTCTTGCTTGAATTAAAGCAAGTTCAAAGTTTCGAGAGATCACATTCGATCGATACAGTACCGCAATCTCATCATAGTTATATCCTTCACGGTAATATTCTCGAATCTTACTTACAACATAGTTTACTTCTTCAATGTGATCATACCCTTGAAAAAAAGCAACATCGTTTACCATCCCTTTTTTATCACTCCATAACGACTTCTTTTGTCTGTTTTGGTTGTTTGATATGAGTCGGTTCGCTCCATCGAGAATAGTTTGAGTCGAACGATAGTTTTGATCAAGGATGTACATTCTCGCTTGTGGATAATGACGTTGAAAAAGCTTAATGTTTGCAACATTAGCACCGCGAAAACTATAAATGCTTTGATCGTCATCACCAACAACAAACAAATTAGACCGTTTACCGGCAATCATTTTAGCGATTTCATATTGAATGTCATTGGTGTCTTGAAACTCATCTACTAACACATAATGGAAATAGGCTTGATATTTTTCTAAGATCTCAGGATGGGTGGAGAATAGTTCATGAACTAGTACAAGCAAATCATCAAAATCAACCAAGCTGTGTTGCTTTAAATACGCTTGATAAGCATGATATGGTTTTTGAAATAGTTCAATGAGATCATCTACTCCATTTTTAAAGTTGCTGATTTTTGCGAGAAGTCCCTTTGCTGAGAACCTTTTGATGTCTAGATTGGCTTGTTTCATTGCTTCTTTTAGTGCCTTTAGTTGATCATCCTCATCAATGATTTCAAAATGTTTTGAATATCCTAAGTGGGTAATTTCCGAACGCAATATTCGAGCACACAAACTATGGAATGTCGAAATATTTGTTGAGGAAGCAACCGGTCCAAGTAACCGATATAACCGGTCTTTCATTTCTTTGGTCGCTTTGTTGGTGAAAGTTATTGCTAATATTTTGTGTGGTGGAATGTTTTTTTCGCCAATCATATAAGCAACACGGTAAGTGAGTGTTCTTGTTTTTCCGCTTCCTGCCCCGGCAAATACCATGACTGGTCCTTCTGTATCTTGTACCGCTTGCAATTGTGGTTTGTTTAATAAACGATAATCAACAGTCATGATTCATTATTTAAACGAAGACTTGAGACTAACGGTACGGTTAAATATCAAGGCGTTTTCCTTCGAATCATAATCGGTACTAAAATATCCATTTCGAACAAATTGAAACTTATCTTCTGGTAGTGTATTGTAACAAGATGTTTCTACATATCCTTTTTGAACTGTCCATGAATTAGGGTTGATTCGATCTAAGAAAGATTCTTTGCTTTCGTCATCAATCAGCAGTGAGTCAAATAAATTAAATGTTGCTTCGATTGCCGTTGATGCTTCTACATAATGTATCGTTCCATTTGGTTTTCGTTCATTAAATCCTGATCCACTTTTTGTTAGTGGGTCGTAGGTACAATGAATCTCTTTAATTGATCCATCACTATCATAAATAACGTCATTGCAGGTAATAAAATATGCATTCATTAGACGAACCTCAACACCTTTGGCCAAACGCTTCCAATGCTTATTTGGTTTTTCTTCAATAAAGTCTTCTCGCTCAATGTATAGATTTTTTGAAAATGCAATTTTTCTTGTTCCTAATTCTTCATTTTCTGAATTATTATGTGCATCTAAATACTCAATGCCATGCTCATAATTGGTAATTACAACTTTTAATGGATCAATTACTGCCATCACACGTTTGGCTTTTAATTTTAAATCTTCCCGCAAAAAGTGTTCTAACATTTCATAGCTAGTTGTCGAATTGGTTCTCGAAAGCCCTGTATCTAAAATAAAGTTACGAATTGCATCTGGAGTAAACCCTCTTCTGCGCAATCCAACTAACGTAGGCATTCTCGGGTCATCATACCATTTCACCTTCTTTAAATCCACAAGTTGCTTTAAATAGCGTTTTGACATTATGGTATTTGTAATGTTTAAACGTCCAAATTCGTATTGATGAGGAACTAGTTCCATTTCACAATGTTCTACCACCCAATCATAAAGCGGTCTATGATCCGCATATTCAAGACTACACAAACTGTGTGTGATGCCTTCAATCGCATCTTGGATTGGATGAGCTAAATCATACATTGGATAGATACACCAAGCATCCTTGGTGTTGTGGTGGTGAATATGTAAAATCCGATAGATAACCGGGTCACGCATATTCATGTTCGGGCTACTCATGTCAATTTTTGCTCTTAGGACTTTTTCTCCATCTTTGAATTTTCCTTCTCTCATTGCTTGAAAAAGGGTTAGGTTTTCCTCAACGCTACGGTTTCTATAAGGAGAGTTCGTTCCGGGTTCGGTAAGTGTACCACGATATTTTGTCATATCATCTTGTGACAAATCACAAACAAAGGCAAGTCCCTTTTTGATAAGGCGAACTGCTCTTTGATAAGTTTCCTCAAAATAGTCGGACCCATACAACACTTTGTGTGGAGTATATCCTAACCATTTTATATCTTCTTTGATTGCCTCAACAAACTCAACATCTTCTTTTGCTGGATTTGTATCATCAAATCTTAGATTTGTTTTCCCTCCAAATACTCTTGCAAGTTCAAAATTCGTAATGATTGCTCGAGCATGACCTATATGCAAATAAGCATTCGGTTCAGGAGGAAACCTTGTAATAATTTCTGTATGTTTTTTGCTAGCTAAATCTTCAGCCATAATGGTTTTGATAAAATTGGATGTTTGATCCATAATGTCCTCACTTTCTAAACACTGGAATTTGTTTTATATTTTTGGAATAAGCATATATTTGAAATAATTTTTGTAATTGTGAAGCATGCTCTTCTAGCTCTGTATCGCTAAAACAAATAATCATAACGAGTGCTTGTTTTGTTTCTTGTGTAATTGCAGTACGATGAGTATCAGATGTAGTTGACCCAAAAGGGCCAATCTTATCTTCATAAATCGGTATGTTTGTGACATTTAGTACTCCTCGATTAATTCCTTCGTATATATCGCTTTCTTGACCAATTCGAATGATGATGTCTCCATCAATTTTTTCAGCATCTGCTACACATACGCTTCGTTTTGTTATAATTGATAATGCATTCCCAACATCAACGACATTGTTAATACGATAAAGATCATTTCCTTTGACCAATCTTCGATATAGTGACTCTACCGCTAGTCGGTACCTACTTGGATCTTTTCCTAATCGTTTGTATCCATCTCTTGCTTCCTTAATCAGAGGTATTGTAAGTACCTCTTCTAAAGTATAATGATTTTTAATTTGTGCCTCTAGTTCCAACAAGTATGGTTCAATAACATCACTCGATGTAACTTGTACATCGAGTGTGTAAGCAATGACATTAAATTTGGGTAATATTCTGGTTAATTCCTCTTTAATAACTATTTTCATCTTCTGCTAATAATTGTTCTAGTCGTTCAATTTCTTGGAAATTATCATTAATTTCGTTGACGACTAAATCCGTTTCTTCAATTTTTAAATTTACTTCATCTAATCTTGTTTGCTTAAAATCAATCAGTTCATTGATTCGTTTTCGATTTTCAACAATCGCTGCGTATTCCTTTAAACTATCATCTTGAATCATATTCGACTTCTCATATTCTAGTTCTTGTAAACGTAGTTTCGCATCTTCAACTTTGTTCTTTGTGAGTTCGATGTTTCGATCAATTTCAGCGAGTTTCTTTGCTCCATATGGATCATATTGATAATCTTTACGAGTTCGTATCAATGTCTTGAGTGAAACAACAGATAATTCTAACTCCTTGGCTGTTTGTTCAATCGCTTGCACTATTTCTTGACGTTTCGAAATGATTGCCTGGTATTCTTCATTGCTTGCGATCAAATCATCACTTTTATCTAAATAATTTGTCATCGCTTGAATTTCAGTTTCTAAATCGCTTCGTTCTTTTACCAAAGTTGCAAGTAGTTCTGATAACTCATCGAGCTTTTCGCGTTGACTCTTTAGGTTTGATATTCGGTTCATTAAGTCAACTCTGCGATTTTCTTTTGTTATAAAACTAGTAACGATATTTTCTAGTTCAGCTTTTGCTTGATTGATTAATATAAGAAGTTCTTGTTCTACTTCAATATCAACACAATTTGCATCTCTTCCAGCACACTCATCTTGTTTCTCTTTTATCTTAACAATGTATTTTTTGTGTACTTCTAGTAATTTTGCTTTTAATGACGTGATTCGTTTTTGTTTTTCTTTTAAGTCAAGTCGAATTTCTACAACTTCTTCACTGATTTGTTCTAACTCATATTCAGATTCAAGCAACCCGTCTTCATGATAGCGAATGCGTACAAATAGATCATGAATATTTTCTTTGGTTTTCGTTAATTGCTCAATTTTAGTTAATAATCCTGGTAGAGTATTTGTCAAATACTCTAACCGGCTTAAGCCATCTCTTGCTTCTTTTAATCTAGCGATCGCAGCTTGTTTGCCAGACTCTCCCATATTCATATGAAGTTGTGATTTAATACTTTGAATATACGTTTGAAACTCCTCACGGCGTGATTCTAGGCGAATCATTTCATCTTTTTCTTGCTCGTATTGTTGTTTCACACTTTTAATCTCTTGATCAATTGTATTATGACGCTCAATGGTTGATTTTTCTTGCTTTAGTCTAAGTGTTAAATCATCAGATTTCGATTTAAAACTGCTAAGCTGTTTCTCAATCATGCGAATTTCGTTTTCTTTGACTGATACTACTTCCGTAAGTATCGTTTGATAAATGTTATCAAGTCGTTCTTTAAATGATTTTGTATAATCAATTTTAACTGGGGTGTCTTTGATCACAGCCTTTTCACTAAACTTTTCTACCGCCTGAACATATTGTTGTTGGTTTGTTATGTCTTGTGGGTTATGGTGAAAACTAGCTTCTGCTTTAGATAATGCATCATATCGAGACTGAAAATCTCTCATTTCTTTAGAGTTAGATAAAATTTGGTTTTGTAATCCAATTATCATATTCATTTGGTTGCTAATTAACATGTTTTTTGACTGTAAATCTTGCTTGATCTCTGAAATGGTTTGATGGTCAGAGTTAATAACAGGTATTGTAGATGATTTTTCTTTTACTAAACTTACCTTTAAGTCTTCTACTTCTTTAATTTTTTGTTGTAAGACTTTCTCTAATTCTGCCATTTCTTCCTTGTATTTTTGTTCAATGTGTTTTGCTAACTGTTCATATTGTGATTTTTCTACATACTCTTTTTTTTCAACTTCAACTTTTTTCGCTTCTTCTAATATCTTTTGTTCTCGTGCTATTTGTTCTTGTTGTACAAGCTGTAGTTTTTCATTTAATGCATCAATTTTCTTAGATAATTGTTCATTTGCTAGTCTAGCATTTTCTAGCATAGCATCTTTGCTACTTAGTTCGCTTCTTGCTTTCACTGTAATGTCTTCTACTTTTGTACGCAGTTGCTCAATTTCTTTGGCATTCTCATGATGGGCTGTTGATTGCTTCTTTCCCTTTTGTTCTAGAATTTTCTTGATGTCTTCTAAATCTTGTTTACGATCTGCTTCACTTTTCGTTTTTTTGGCAGTTACTATGGCCTCTATGATATCTTTTTTCTCTTTATCTTTACTCATATAGCTGTCCTCCTAAAATATAGTCTTCGCTATTTCATAAATGAGATATCCATAAAATCCTGCTACCGCAATAATAGGTAATATGGAAAATACCCACGAGTAGAATCGATACTTCTTTTTTTGATTTTTAAAGTGAGATGCTTTTTTAATCGTCGAGTCTGATAACTGATTCATGTATTCAAGCCCTTTTTCTTTCGAAATGACTTGTTCCATCGGATAAGGTTTCAGCTTTCTACTTTTATAATTTTTCATATAGTAGTTGTATACTCGGTTCGCTCTTGATAAGAAATCTCTTGTCACGGTAGATTTCGAACGATTAAGTGTAATCTTTGACTGGCGATAGTCATTTCTAAAATCGGTTAACACAGTGTTGTGATAGATGGAGTATAAGAGCGATGCAATTAACACATATATCATTGCACTACCAATGATTGGAATGAAACTGCTTGATGCATAGATTTGATAAAACATTTGGATAGGATTTCTCATAAATGCTAATCTTCCTAATAAGTTAACAACAAGATCGTGTCGGAACATTATGATAGCACTGAGTATAAACATAATAATATAGAATATTACTTTTCCAACCGAAAATTTGCTTATCTCGATATCACCAATCACATCGACTTTCGCTCCAATCAGGTCTAACATTTCATCCTTCGTTTTTTCGTACTCACCTATCCAGTTTTTTAAGTGTTTTTTTATATTTTTCTTTTTTATGTTTGTTGGTAACTCTTTGGTTCTTACTAGATTCCCAAATGTCATATGTTTTCCTTTAACTGTTATCATATATTCCTCAATGGAGTCAACAACAAACTTCGATTTGCTTGGATCATAAGAAAATGGATTGGTTCTCAAGAACAACGTTTTTTCTTCATACGTCGTTTCATTTTGACCTGCAACATTTTTAATCATCATTGGATCGCTAACAATACGATCTTTGAACGTTTTTAAATCCACTTTACGGTTCTTTCTAATCTTAGCCTGAAGTTCCTGTCTTCTAACGATTTCGGATAGGTCTAAACCATCTTGAAATTCCATTTTCTTCACCTCCTTACAAAAAGTGTCTATGGTAAATAACTAGCAATTTGATCTTTCAGTTCTTGTGAAATAAATGTAGCACTGGAGTTGATAAAATAGTTCAGTGCAGCATTCGATACTTGATTGGCTTCAATGATATCAATAAGATAACTTTGATGATAATTGTCTTGTCCAAAGACCAAATGGTTCATTAGTTCTTGCGCATATGATTGTGTTATTATTTTATTGTTAACATAGTATTGAACTTTGTCTATCAAGCGTTCCATATCTCCGACATTTAATTGTTGTGTTCCATCCCAAATTTCAGTGTGAAATATGATGTCAATTAGTGCCATATTCATATTAAACGTTTCACTTGATATATATATGTTATCTGTGATTTGTAGTTTGTTTTGATAGTTGCTTCCTAAATCATTCATGTAAGCTCGTAGTAAATTTGATCGTAGGAGCAATTCTTTGTATTTGATGTTATTCATCATAGCCATCATTACCTTATTAGCAAAACTAATGTTATATTCGTTGCCATCTACAGATTCTTTATAAAAAGTTGTATAACGCACAAAACTTTCTTTTTGTTTTAACAATTTAGAAATGTGTTGATTGCTTAACCCTAATGTGGTTAAGGCATCCGGTTGGAATCCATCAACAGCATACGCAATAATACGATCAATATTGATATGATTTGTAATATCTTGTCTCATTTGTGTTTGATACACTTTTGGAGTATCTACAATTGGAGTAATCGATAAGGCACAACTGGTAAGTTCATTTACAGCACATCCCATCAAGTTGCCATATAGATAATAAGCTGTGATACGATCGTATATTTGTATTAATATTAACTGAAATGCTACATTATTTGTCATATTATCTTCAAAATAGGTGACATAAGAATCAAGCACGTTTTTGATGGATGCATCTGTCATATCTTCATAATCAAGAAGTATCTCGCCATTTAGAATGTCATAGAAAAAGGATATCATACTTCTATACTTTAACACGGTATCATATTCGCTTCTTACGATCGCAATGCTGGTGCTTTCTTGTTCTAATGCGATTAAAATATCATAGTATAGTAACGTACCTTGTTCTACTATGAGAGCACTTGCGAATCCTCTATGTGGATTGAGTGGATCAACGAAGGTTTTATTTGCAAGCAATGCATCTCTTGCATTGGTTCTTAATGCTGGATAAACGATATCCATAAATCTCATTTCAAATGTGAATATGTCATTTTGGATTTTAACAATTTCTTGATAGGCATGTTTTGCTTCATTACCAAGCAAACTGGATTCTACTTCAGTAAAACTTACATAATCATGAATTACTTTGTCTTTATGCTTCAATAGAGGCGCAACATTTATGACATCTAAACCATTTTGAACCATTGGTTCAACAACATAGCTGTTGTGATAGTTAATTCCGATAAGTTGTAATGGATATATCATATAAAAACTAAAAACATAAAATAAAACTACAGATAATACCGCACCTACCACTTTTTTCCATAACACCATTTTTATTTCTAAGAGTGATTTTTTTGCCTTGATTTTTATCATGCTGGCGATAGCTGCTAATATGAGAGTCATCACTAAGTAAAGAATCGTTTCTATAAACAAATATTTCACTACTTCGGTGTGTGGCAAAAGAGCAGGAATGATGTTTCCAATTGATACCACAACTTGATTAAAAATTTCCAAAGACGGGATGTACTTATGAATGGTTGTTCCAAAGTAATAAAGTACAACAATTGGAATAATAAATATTAACACTAACTTCAACATTTTCTCGAAACCTTTATGTGCTCCAAGCAATACAAAAAAGCCTAAAAATAGGGCAAATATAATATCATAATTGAATATACCTGGTAATTCCATATGTTTTCCCCTCTATGATTGTTGCTTTTTTGTTGATTAATGCAGTCTTTTATAACGATTGTCAACAATATATATATTTTAATTATATCATTGTGAATATGCTTTTTCAATGCTTATTATATATCTTTTGTGATTCCATAAAAAAACAGGCGGATTTCTCCACCTGTTAAACTATTTATGGTTGTTGTCCAAATAACAACTCATACAATTCATTTAATTCTCCACTTTCAATGTCGTCTGCTTCATTTTGTAATAATTCCGCTAGAACTTCTTGATTTTCAGGAGTTAACGATCCAAAGTTTTCAATTAATGTCACAATGTCATCTTCCGATAAGTCAGCTTCTGGATCATTTAGAACAGTCGAGATTGATTCAAGTGTTTCAATTATGTTGTTAACGGCCTCTGCTTGGTCACCGGTTGTGTCAAATAAGTCGATATTATCATTCACGGTTGTATCAAACCCTGTTAATACTGTTCCTACAATATTTGACAAATTATCGATTGCATCAGACAATGCACTATCAGTTGTTGATATTGCAATTTCAATTCTACCATTGCGAATATGAATGGAATCAGCACCAATAGGTGATCCTCCACTTCCGCCTAAATTCAACATTTGATTGAACGCATCTGCATCTAATATAAATGCATTGAGAGTACTATCAAATCCCATCACATTCATGCTTTGAATGCTTGGTCCTATCAAATCAATTAAGAACTGACTATCAGCTACTCCATACTCTCCTAGTACTTCTCCTAAATCAAATCCAATATCAAGGTTGTCTTGAATCATTAATTTAACATAATCTGTGTCATTATCTTCGACGGTAGTTAATATGCGGAATCTTGTAATAAATCCATTAATATTAACTTGAGCGATAATATTTACATTGGTTTGTGTGATTTCAAACCATAATGCATCAAGGCCAAAAGTAAATGTTTGTGTACTATTGGGTAATGTTATTGTTTGTCCAAATCCGTCAAATCCGCTTGTGGAGGAGTAGATCATTTTGTTAAAATCACTTTCCAAAAAGATGAATCTTGGGTTTCCGACTAGAGTTGAAAACAACAATCCTTGTGTTTGATTTGTAACAAAGGTTGTTTGATTAAATGGTGTTCCTAGATATGCTGGAATTTGTTTGTTTCCTTCTTCTAAACTTAATTTTTCTAGATCAATACCTAAGTTTAATGACCCAGCCCCTGGTGTTGTGCTTCCAACCAAACTCATTTCCACGTTTGTGTTTTCAATCATAACTTTTAGAAAGTCCTTCATCAAGTTAGACTCTCCAGAATCTGGTAGTAGTTGATTGATAACTTGAGGTAAGTCTTCTTGCTTAAATATCATTTTCAGATTTGCCATATCAAACTCAATTGGCAATCCTTTTTCAGCAAAATTTTGATTGATTTCATCTGCTGAAAGATTAAATGTTTGCATGATTGGTTGTAATAACATTTGTCCTATACCTGATGTTAATTTAATTTTGGCGACTCCTACAGAATCAAATCTTAACTCAATATTAGTTCCAACTGTCACTAATGAAACACTTAGATAAATACGGGATTTAAACCCCATCACTTCAACTGGCATACTGATTGATATCTTATCATCAATGATTTCAGCATAGATTCCTTTGATGTATGCTTCTTGTCCTGCTAGTTGAGGAATTTCATCACCTAGTGGTCCAATTACCATCGCATTTGCACACGCAGACGTGGCACAATTTTCTCCAGGAGCATATGCAGGATTAATGCTTTCTTTGATAATCATATATATGATTTTGTTGATTTGGTCTTCTGTCAACACAACCTGAATTTTATTTTGTGTATCTAGATTGTCAAGTGCTTCATAAAGAGATAATGTTAATTCTTCTTCTAAGTTAATGCCTTCGCCATAGAGTTCTACTGGAGTATTGTTCTTTCCATCATAAAACATAAAGGCTATGACACCCACAATTGCTACAACAAAAAATACGATCGTAAATACAAATTTAAATAAACAGCCTAATGGTCCTCTTCTTTTTCTTAATGCCATAAAGTTCACCCCTTCTTACTTATGGATTTTATAGAAATATCCTCCAACTGCTATCATAGCAGCATTGTCTGTGCAATATTTAAAACTTGGAACAGTTAATCTAACACCATGGAGTTTTCCAATCTCTTGTTCCATTCGTTGTCTTAATCCCTTGTTAGCGGCAACTCCTCCAGCGATGACAACTTGTTTGATGTTATACTCTTTGACTGCATTTAGTGTTTTTGTGACTAGCACCGTGATGATGCTTTCTTGAAAACTTGCAGCTAAATCTTCATGATTGATTTCAATATTCTTCATCTTGTATGTGTTTACCAGATTGGTAACAGCCGATTTTAACCCTGAAAAACTAAAATCATACCTATCTTTATCTAACCAAGCAATAGGTAATGAGTATGTTGGTCTCCCCTTTTTTGCTAATTCATCAATAATTGGACCTCCTGGATAACCAATACCTAATACTCTTGCTACTTTATCATATGCTTCACCAACTGCGTCATCTAGTGTTTCTCCAATGATTTCAAAATCCATATGGTTTTTCATTAACACAAGTTGAGTATGACCACCAGAAACTACCAATGCTAATAGTGGAAATGTAAAATCACTTTCAAGATAGTTTGCATATATATGACCATGAATATGATCTACCTCAATCAATTCTTTTTTATATGCGATTGCAAGCGAACTAGCAGCATTGTACCCTACTAGTAAAGATCCTACAAGTCCTGGATTGACTGTAACAGCAATTCCATCAACATCTTCCATTTGAATGTTGGATGTTTTCAAAGCTTCTTCAAAAACATAAAGGATTTTTTCAATGTGATGCCTGCTGGCGATTTCCGGAACCACTCCTCCATATTGTTTGTGTATATCGATTTGGGAAAAGACTACATTGCTTAATACTTCTTTTCCATCCTTAACGACTGCGACACTTGTTTCATCGCAACTAGTTTCCACTCCTAATATTATCATGCTTACTTTTCCTCGAATTCTTTTAATAGCACAAGTGCATCTTCGCCATTGCTATAATACTGCTTTCGTTTTGTTACGAACACAAATCCATATTGCTCATAAAATGACTGTGCTTTCGTGTTTGATTCTCTTACTTCAAGTGTTAAGTGTTGGATGTTTGACATCTCACATAGATCTAGTACAAACTCAAACAACATAGACCCAAATCCTTTTCCTTGATATTCAGGTATAATGTAGAAATTTATAATTTGCGCATTCTCAGGTGCAATCCAAACACCTATGTAACCACTTACCTGCTTTTCAATTTCTATGACAAAATAATGACTATAGGGATTTAACTTGTAATCCGAAAGAATTAAGTCTTCTCCTAGTGTATCGCCAAAAACGAGTTGTTCTTGTTTTGTAATGGTTGGGATGTCTTGCTCGTTCATTTCTCGAATTTGATACTTTAATCGTTTTTGAAACAATCCCATAATTAAACACCACTCCTAACGTAATTAGGCACAAAACTATATATGTCTTCCACTTTGTGAATCATATGAAAAGATACCAAAGCTTCATAATCAAAGCTACTATGTTCCACTTGATTCACAATAATCGCATTAGGATATTTTGAAGCAACTAGTTCTTCAATTGCTTGATTTGACATAAATGTATCTTCAAGCAATGTAGTAACAAAACGATTCTTAGATTCAATAATTTTTACAAAACTGTTTCCTCTTCGCGCATCTAACATGACTACATAAATGCCATCTTGATTCATCTTTGAAGCCGCTATCATATCTAAAGAGCCAAAGGTATATAATGGGATATTTTTAGCCCAGGCAAACGTTTTGGCAACTGTCATACCAACTCTTACTCCGGTGTATGACCCCGGTCCTTTCCCAACAATGATTTGATCAATATTGGAAATTTCAATCTTTGTATCATCTATCATTTTTTTGATTAATACATTTAATTTTTCAGAATGATCGTTATTTCCTTCTTCCAAATACTTCCACAAAATGGTTTCATCTTGTAGTAGCAAAATGTATAAAAAAGATGTAGACGAATCCATTATTAGCTTAGTCATGAATAACCTCTTCTATGATTCTTTGATAGATTGGTTGATTGCTAAATAGTTCAACCAGTCTATTTGATTCATCTATATTTTTAATTGTTATTTGAATGTGTTCTTCGGGTATGATGGATTGAATGATTTCTGCCCATTCTATGACACAAACACCACCATAATCAAAATACTCTTCTAAATCAAAATCACTGCCAACCCCATTTAACCGATATACATCCATATGGTATAGATTAAAACGACCTCGGTGTATTTTCATTATGGTAAAAGTTGGGCTGTTGATGACGTCTGTTACACTCAGTGCTTTTCCAATTCCCTTTGTAAAAGTTGTTTTTCCTGCACCCAAATCACCAGTTAGTGTAATGATTGAGTTTGGAAATAATTTTTTTCCGATCTTATATCCTAGTTCAATCATATGTTCTGATGATGTTATTATTAATTCTTTCTTCATGTTAACCACCTGTCTTTAATAAAAATAACCTCGATTGAGGTTATCTACATGACTCAACCTTGTAAAAACATATATATGTTATCACAACTTTCAACTTCATTAGCACTGATTTTGATTCAATAGGCTTGTTGCTTTGTGGTGAGCAATTATTTACTTATTTTTTTCTTTCGCTTTAACAATCCATTTTGGCAACATCATTGATAGTGGCTTGAATCCAATTTTAAATGATGGTACAGCCCATTTTATCCCTCTTGTTTTATGGATTTGTTTGTAACTAAGTCTGACTTGCTTTAATTCCTCATCGACATCGATAATTTTTAGTTTGACTTTTTGACCTATTTTTACATATTCCTCAATGTTTCTAACAAAACTATCTGAAAACTCAGATATATGAATTAGTCCATCATATCCTTCAAGTGAAACAAATGCACCATAACCTTGGATATTGGTAATTTTTCCATATACAATATCTCCGACCTTATACATTATTTCACCTCACTTATTTAAAAATATGGGAATATCAAAAAATAACCGGCAATTGCTACTACAGTTCCAGCTACTATTCCACCGAAGACTTCGATAGGCTTGTGCCCTAATAATTCTTTTAATTTCTTTTCATTTGGCATATCACTTAGGCTTAGTGCCTTTAAATCTTCTATGAGTTGGTTTAATACAAACGCATGTTTTCCTGCTTCGTATCGTACCCCTACTGCATCGTTAATAACGATTAGTGCCATCATTGCTGCTACAGCAAAAACAGGAGAACTCATTCCTACTGTTATGGCAATCGAAATCGTAACACTGATTACAAACGCGGTATGTGATGATGGCATTCCACCATTAGAAAGTATCATCCATGGTAAAAACTTCTTTTCTGCAATACCAGCTGTAATAATTTTTGTTGTTTGTGCAATTACAACAGATATTAGTCCAATCACCAAAGCATAATTCATAACTTTAGTCTCCTTGACCGTGTGCAATTCTACTTGCTGCTGCTGCCGCAATCGCTCCTACTACATCGTCTAAAAACGTATTACAACGATGTTCATCTTTACCAAGCTTATCAATCTCACCTATGATACCGGGTTTTACTTTGTCAATATATCCAAAGTTTGTTAACCCAATCGATCCATATACATTGACAATGGATAATACCAAAATTTCATCAATACCGTATAAAGGGTAATCATTCATTAACATATCTGTGAGTTCCGGACCAAAATGACCCCTTTCAGCAGCAATATCAATCTCTAACCCTGTAATAACCGCAGTTTGAACTTCTCTTTTTCCAACAACAGCCTCAACACTAGTTAGACATTCTGCCATAGTTAACTTCGGTACATACTTTTCTTGTAGCATAAACGTTAGTTCTGCAATGTCTTTTAACGTAACTCCTCTTTCGTTTAATAACTCAATGGTACGTCTTTTTAAGTCTCCCTTAATTTTTATCATAACTTAGATGTGTTCTACACCAATTACTCCTGGAATTTCTTCTAATAGTAGTGCTTCGATTCCGTCTGCTAATGTTAAATCCACAGCAGCACAACCGACACACGCTCCAATCAATCGGACATAGACAATTCCTTCCTCAAATTTTACGAATTCTACATCGCCACCATCTCGTTGGATGTATGGTCTAATTTTTTGTAATGTATTTTTTATATCTTTTTCTAATTGTTTTAATTCAAGTGCATCCATGCTAATACCTTCCTTTATAGTATGATTATACTATAAAGTTTTTGTAAAATCTTATAAAATGTTAATTTTTATATTACTATAATTTTTTTAGTTCGTATTGTGTATTGACCATCAAAACGGTCGCAAAAGCCATAATACCTTCTTCACGACCGATGAATCCTAGCTTTTCTCCCCTTGTTGCTTTCACAGAAACATTATCAATTTCTGTTTCAAGTAATTTTGAAATATGGAGTCTCATTGATTCGACGTGTGGTGCCATCATAGGTGCTTCTGCTACAATGGATATATCAATGTTATTGATAAAGTAATTTTGCTTCTTAGCTAATTTCATTACCTCTTTAACAAGAGTTGATGATGACACTCCCTTGTATGATGGATCTGTATCTGGAAAGTGTTTTCCAAGATCACCTAAGGATAATGCTCCAAGTATTGATTCGGCAACCACGTGAAGTACAACATCTGCATCACTATGCCCTAGTAAACTTTTATTATGTGGAATCTTAACCCCACCTAAGATTACTGAGTCTCCTTCTTTAAACCGATGTATGTCGAGTGAACTACCTATTCTTAATTTCATTGGTTTCTCCTGCTCATCATATTTTTAGCAATAATAAAATCGAGTGGCGTTGTTATTTTAATGTTTTCGGGATTGCTTTCAACCAAAACAATGTGGTGTTTTGAGTATTTTTGAACAATCGAAATATCATCCGTTGCAACAAATGAATTTTTCTTTGCTTTTTCATGGCAATCTAACAATAGTTCTGTCAAACCACCTTGCGGTGTGTATATCGCATAAAGATTGTCTCGATCAACACTATCAACAATCATATTGTGCTGTACAATCTTATAAGTGTCTATCGCTTTTATTCCTAGTGTTGCTACAGTATGGATTTTTATTGCATCAATCAAACGCTCTATCGCCTCATATGAAACAAAAGGTCTTGCTCCATCATGGATTAACACCCACTGCGCAGTTACCTTTTGTAGTCCTTCATATACACTTTCCTGTCTAGTTGCCCCACCCAATACGATTTCGTACTTCGTACTGTCATAGCTACTCATGATGCGACGTACTTTAGTAACATCTTTTGGATTGACGACAAGAATGATTTTTTGAATGATGCTGTTTGCCAATAAAGTATCGACCGAGTGGAGAAAGATATACTTTTTTTGAATCTTATAAAAAACTTTATTTACTCGTTTTTTAGAACGTTCTCCCTTACCGGCCATGACGATTATTGCATCAAACATCATCGTCACCCCTTATTTCTTTGTAAAAATTCGATCTTCTAGTGCTTTTAGTTCTTTTAGTAAATCTTCATTGGTTGGTTTTGGCTGAGGTTTTGGTTCAATTTTTTGTTTTACAATAACGGAATCTTTCGTCTCAACAGCTACGGGAGCAACCACTTCTTCATGTTTTTGTTCTACAACAGGTTCTGGTGCTTTTTCTTTTCTCACTTTAACCAAACGTATGAGTGATACTTGAGAGTTTTCATCATCAAGTAAAATTGAACTTTCTTCAAACACCATATATTCACTGCCAATTTTTATACGGTATGTGAACTTTGTGATGGTACGACTGTTCACTTCAGCACTTTTTTCAACAAATCGTTCGATGTCATCTGGGTGCATCATTTTTAGATACTGATCAAAATTAATCTCGGATTCGTTCATGTTTAAGACGCGTCTGATCTTTTCAGATAATAAATACTTTTTACTTGAGTGATCAAATAAGAACGCAGGTTCGTTTAGTAATGTGAATAGTGCAAATGTTTGCTGTTTAGCGGTATTAACATCTGCCATTAATTGTCCTAGAGCTGTTTGTGCCCTTACAAGCAGAGTTGACTTTTCTTTTTCACCAACCAGTACTTTACCAACATATCGATTTCCCACAAAAATTGGAATTTCAAAGAAGTGATATGTTAATAAACTTCCTTCGTTATTACGATACTGAATTTCAAATTGAATATTGTTTTTTTCTTTCTTACGATTTTTTGATTTTTCATGTAGTGCTTTGATGACAGATTCATTAAAGAGGTCTCCATCAAAGGTAACGATGTCAACTTTATCAATAATGAGCGGTAATAATTTTTTTCCTAAAACATCTTTTCGCTCTAAATTAACAATACTCAAAAACTCCAAGTTGCATTCTTTGATTTTACCGCGTTGATTAACTTCAACATATATATCTACATTTGCATTTTTTAAGTAATCAACAGAAGTTTGAGTTGTTGCGGTTACTGCTTTTTTTGTGATAATAAAATGAATGATTGTTGCAACGTTTGCCAAAAAAGCAAAAATGTATACACCATATCGTGCTTTTGTTACAAGTCCTGCTGGAACAACGATTGGAACTCTAAGAGCATAATAAAATCCAGCAATTAAGATTGCTAACACAATTTCTAATACTGGTACTTTTTTAAACGCTAGCATCCGAACAAATCCCATTAATACAATGGTAGTTGTTAAAATAATTGCGATAAATGCAGGATACTGTACGAATAAGGTTTGATACAACCCTTGTAGCATTGCAATAATTGTTTGCATTATTTCACCTTCCTAAAATAATATCTATTTGACTAGCATTTCTGCTGTCGATATGTTAGTAGCAAGAGGTATTTTGTATACATCAGCTAATCGCAACAGTGCTGATATGTCTGGTTCATGTGGTTGTGCAGTTAATGGGTCCCGAAAAAAGATAACCAAGTCAAGTTCGCCATTCGCAATCTTTGCTCCGACTTCTTGATCTCCACCTAAAGGTCCTGATCGAAAACAGTGGATCTTTAGATTGGTAGCTCCCATAATGCGGCTTCCTGTTGTTCCGGTAGCAAATAATATATGTTGTGCAAAAAAAGAAACATGCTTTTTCACAAACTCAATCATTTCATCTTTTTTCTTGTCGTGAGCGATTAGTGCTATTTTCATAAAATCACCTTTTATTTATTATATCATATATATATTTCTTTCACAAGACCAAAATATGATAGAGCGATTTGTTATTATTGAGTCAATACATATTTATTAAGTGATTCTCTTAAATCATCAAGAGAAACCCCTATATTGATGGTTCCATCAATTGTGGTAGAAACCTTACCGCGCTCTTCAGAAACAACAATAGTAAATGCATCACAAATCTCACTAATACCAATAGCAGCACGATGTCTAGAACCTAAATTTTTTGGTATATCGAACTTATCAGTAGATGGGAAATATGCCGCAGCACACATAATGCGATTTCCACGAATAATTACTGCACCATCGTGGAGTGCGGTCCCTGGGGTAAAAATAGTTGTCAATAACTCAAAACTTACTTGTGAATCTATTATTATTGCTTTATCAATATACATATTGAGTGAGTTTTCTTCCTCTATTGTGATGATGGCCCCAATGTGTCTTTTTGATAAATACTCTACTGTAGTAATTAAAGTGTTAATCAATTGTTCTTTTTCTTCTTCTGTATTGATTTTATGCTTTACTCCTTTTGTACGGACAAGAGCATCGGTTAATTGTTTGATTTCTGGTGAGTAAGTGATAACTATAACACCAATTAAAACAAAAATACCATACTTGATTACTTCTTTCATAATCGATAAATCAAGAGCAAGCGATATCACCCCAATTATGAATAGAAAGAAGAAGCTTTTAAGGACTAACCATATCTTTGCGTTTTTAAACAGAAAGTTCAATATAACAAACACAATTATTCCTAAAAACAATAAATCTATGACCAAACGAATCACACCGAAAACAGAATAATTGTTTGTATAGGATGAAAAATAGTCTCTTAAATTGTCAAATAATTCCATCTAAATCACCTTTTTTCTTTATTTATTTTATCAATTTGTTTTTGTCTTACATCATCGATGGATTGTTTGCTTAATAGATAATTAATAATTTTAACATCTTTTTCATCAATTGCATAATCAATCGGATAATTGTTTTTTTCATCAATCATCAAATAGTCTGCCCCATGGTCTATTAGTAACTTAACCAAATCTAGATTACCACTTATTACAGCTATGTGCAATGGTGTTTGTTCAAATTCTGCTCCAGCGTTCAAATCCACTTCATGTCGTAGAAGTTCTTTTGCTGCATGGTAATATTTTTTACTAATTGCAAGATGAAGTGGTGTGTAAAAGTCATCATCTGCGATATTTGGATTAACACCGCTTTTGATAAATAATTTGATCATATTTTTCTTATTCATCATGACTGCGTAATGCATTAGAGTTCTTCCGCGATACATTTTTGCATTTAGGTCAACATCCGCTTCATCTAGTTTGAGTAGTCGGTGCTTGATCGCAATCGTTGAATCTTGATTGTCTTTTAAATATCTAACAAACTCATAGAGTAATTTTTTAGACCCTTTTTTACGAATCATGTTGTACCTCACATTGGGAAATAATATGTTCTATGACTTGATCAAATCGTTCACAAACATCTTTAGAAAAAATCATATATATTTTTATTCCTTGTTCTGCCATAGTTTTAACATAGTTTTCGTAATCTTCAATCAAATCTAAGTCGAGTTTTTGTGGCTCATTATACACTATAATACCATAAACTTGATTTTTCTTCTTGAAAATGATATCAATGTTACCAAATCCTTGATAGACTTTGAACCCTTTGTTGACAAGAGATTGTGATAATGGATACTTAATAGATTCTTGGTCTTCTACTAGATTCCATTTCTTATATTTTGAAATATATTTAATCAAAGTTTCTAGTGGTTTTTTGATAATTGGTGTTTGTTCTGGGTCAATATGATGATAAATAATAAATGCTTTGTGTACACTCATCAAAGATGTCAGTGTAATCTCAAGCACAACTTCTTCAACATCGATATAATCATTGTAATAGAATATGTTGTAATCTGCAAAACTTAAATAATTAATTCTTGCATCAGAAATTCGAATTTGATTTGATAAAATATCTAACACTTGGTCTTTTTCAAAACCCGTTTCAATAAAATAATTTGCGAGTTGTTTATATACAGTAAAATTCATCAAATCGTTACCAACATAGATATTGATTTTTGCATTCGGGTCTTTGTGGTGCAGTTGCGTGATGTAATCTACGAATGGTTGTTCTTGTTCAATATAAGAAAACCCGGTTTCTTTTAATAAAAAGTCATCAATGATTCCTTTGTTGTTGTCTTTTTCTTTTTTATAATCCATAAGAATTTTATTGTTTCTATGATAGTTAAACTTTAAAGGTATTGTGTTTCCGTGTCGAATTCTAGATATTAAGTTGTTTGCAATCGAACTTTTGGCATCTTTGTCACCAATGATAATGAGTTGTTTTGCTTCTGCGACTTTCACATATTTATTGGAATTTGCAATATGTGCATCATCGACGATAACGCAATCAAAAAAGCCAATGTCAAGTCCACTTAATAAGATATCTGAATCCGCAATATAAAGATACTTACTATGTAAACTAATCTTTACCATTTCGTTATAATTATTTGGTTTGATTCGTTTCATTCTATGAGCAATTTTCTCATAATCAGCGTCTTGAGCAGATTGTAATAAGGCTTTGTTCTCTTCTAAAATCAACGTTGTTAGCTTATCGATTTCGATCAATCCTTCATTCACGGTTTGGAGAGTTAAGATTTCTGGATATGTTTGAACAAAGTCTTTGCTTAAAGAAACGAAATATTGATATAAAAATCCATGCTTAATGTTGTTTGTTAGTTCTCCATTAAAGATTCGTTTCACGATATCGTCTAGCTTATAATCTTTTAACACATTTGAGTGTTCGAGTACAACTAAATAGTCTTTCAAGGAATCTGTGTGTTTCATCAATTCATCGATGTGCTTAACATTGTCTAAGAATGTATTATCAATATAAGCTATGTTGTTTTCTTTGAAATATTTGGAGTATTCTCGGAAGGCAACCATCCATTTTTCATAAAAATAGGATACTTGTTCAAAATCAGCTTGGAATCGTACATATTGGTCTGGTCGAAACAATCCTATGACATCTTCCGGATTTGGAATCATTTTAATAAATTTTCCAAATTTTTCAAGTGCCAATCGAATGGCTGAAACTTCCGTATTTAGCCCTTTGTAATAAGAACCATACAAATAACGATATTCAAACTCGCTCTTTTCTAAAAACGATAACACATTTTGCTTTTCTTCAAGAAGTTGTTTTATGTAGTAGTAATCATTCACCTGTAAACCGTCTTTCGTGTTTTGGGATATGCTTGCAACTTGTGCTTGATTTGACTGTGCAATGGTAACTGGGTCAAATAATTGCAATACTGCTGGCTTCACAGCTGTATCATTGGATACCGCAATAAAGTCATCTACGATAATATTATTTTTTGGTTTGAGCACTAAACTCTTTATGTAATCATTGGATCGATATAGTTTCTTCAAATATAACGAGATTGAAGCTATCTCTTGCAATCTAGACTCAAAATGATAACTACGAACTTTAAACCCAAATGGTTTTAGCTCTTCGATATTTTTCTCAATTTCTTTTTGAATCAAAATCATGGTTTGTAGATCTTTTAAAGCATTCTTTTGTTCAGGTGCACTTAAACTGCTAAAATAGTTTAAATAGTTTCGTACAGGAAAAGCTTTATTCAATCGATACTTTTCTAACAAATTAATGGTATTTGAGAGTTGATCGGTTAGTCCTAATAAGCGTACTGGGAGTTCCCCAAACAATTCTTCATAACTCGATTTCTGTCTAATATATTCCTTGTCTAGTTCAATATGTTTTTTAAGTTTTTGGATTAATTTGTTCATGTTAAAGGTTGGGTCTTTCCAAATGTGAGGTTTGACGTATTTTTTAATTCGTTTTATCTCGTGTTTGGTTTGATTTCCTTTTGCTTTGCCTTTCTTATTAAACGGCTCTATAAGCTCTGAAATTGCTGTTAAATCGTTTTTTACCAAAGAATCAAGAATATATACATAAGAACTTTGATAAGAAAGGAAATAATCTTCATATTGCTTCATTTTTCGCAATAATTGTGTCTTTTCGTTAATCGCAAATCCAATCCATTTATTGTTGAATTCATTTCGTTCTAAAAAGGTGACAAGTTCAGATAGTTCTTCTAATGTTCCTAATTCTACTTTGCGTGTACTAAAGTGATTGTTTAATTGACCTTTTAATCTTGTAAAATTGTTTTTGTTGTTTTCCACACCCAAAGCAATACGAAGTAATTGCTTTTTGTATTGAAGTAGCAAATTTACAATTTCAACTTCGGTTTCTTTAAAATACTCACCAAATAAACCAGTAATCACTTCGTCCATGTTTACACTGGTGATGCGGTAATCAAACTTATCAGATAGTTCTTCGGAAACAAGATAATACTGCTTAATCTTTGTTTCTAACTCATCAATTTTTTTCAACGCTTTTTGATATGCAATCAAATCTTCATCAATCCACGATTGAGATGGTTGATGATTTTTTAATGAGTTAAAATTATAAATTAGGCGTCGAATAAGGCGGATATCATTTGTTTGTTGAATATGATAAAGATCTGTCAATTTTTTTGACATCATTTGTCCCTGTAATTGGGTTATTTTAAATTGCTTTAAGGATTCTTTAATCTTTTCTTCATCAGACGCTTTTAATGTTTCGTGAAGAGAATGACAAATGCTTTTTTCAAAAGGAACTAGTTTGATTAATGAAGCTTCGATTTGATTAAGACTTGGGATGATTTGTTCAATTTCATGTCGATGTAGGTGTATGATTTTTGGGTAACTCAAACTTGCTTTATCTAATCTGCTCAAATAAGCTATTTGATGATAAATTTCTCCATAACGATATCCACAAACCTTACTTAATAGTATTTTTTGGATATTGGTCATTCTATGCGTTAATTCGGAGAGCTTATGATAACTTTCTTTTGATACACGAATGTCAATATCTTCCTCTACTGATTCTGTTTGTTCACAAGGATGATCAAAGTCAAACATATATTTGTCAAGTTTTAGTTCAATCACTCTTTGTTTAAATGCTTTCAATTGGTAAGAATCGTTTGATATATATAAAACGCTTTGTTCTTGATGAATTTTGTTTGCGATTATATTGATTGCTGTTGTTGTTTTTCCTGTTCCAAGTTTGCCATCAATTGCGAAACTCTTCCCTTCAGAAGCCACTATAAGGGCGTCTTTTTGTTCTTTGTTCGCAGGTAAAATCATGTTTAAGTGAATGAGTGGGTAAAGATGAATTTCATTTAAATCATAATTCATAAAGGAACGTTGAGGACTAAACTTATTTCGGTCCAAATCAATGTCCATATAATCAACTCTAGCATAGGTAATAAAATTGCCAAGTTCAAAAGAAGAATTTGTTAATTTTGCTAAAAATTCTCCATAATAATCAATGTCGAAAACAGTTTCTGGCTTATCAAATCGAGGAATATCCATTCCCATTCTACGTTTGATTTCTTCACTTAGATATTTGTTGTGAATGATTTTTCCAGATCGTTTTAGATAAAATTGATTAAGTTTTCGTTCAACAACACGAATTGGTATCAATATGATTGGCGCGAATATTTCACTGTCTTTGGAGGATTTCCATTTTAGAATACCACATGTCAAAAAAATCTTTTCACTCGAATCAATCGCTTTTTTGTTCAGAAAATATCGCATTTGCAATACTTCGTCGTACTCGACATTCGCAATCTTGCTTGGACTGTCGTGTGCTATATGTGGATTGATTACATCATAAAAAGACAGCTCTTCGCCATTTATGATTCTTGTAATGAGGTTTGCATCTAAATTACCGACTTCTAAATAGTATCCTGAATCATATATATTTGATAAATGATGGTTAGAAAGTCTAAGACGATAATCTAGTTCTAATCGTTTTGCCATAGAATCACCTGTTTCATCTTACAATGTATTATACCACAAAGTAGTTAAAAAAATAAAATGAAATTATTCAACTACCTTTCGTTGTTTTTCCAAAAAATAATATTTTTATAATTGTTTGTTGCTTTTTAGAAATTTCATCTATTCGAAAAATCACAAAAAAATGAAAATATTTTCATCTTTAAATTTAAAAATTTGTATTGTATAATGAGTATAACTTTCGGTTTGGAAGAATATAGGAAGGAAGAGGGTGTAGGTAGATATGCATACTTACAAAAAGACGTTGATTGATAAACTCAATCAGGACATCAAAAATCATTTTCCCCATTTGTTTTTAGTTGATGAGAAAATGAATAAAACATTTGATGGGGTTTCTCGCTTAGTAATGTTAGATCGTTACACCCAAAAAGACATCAATCACCTAACACTAGGAATAGGGGACCTTGTGGTATGTGTTGTAAAAGATGATCCAAAATTTCCATCAAGAGGGATTGGTTACATCACAAAAATTGTAGATGAAAAAATATATATATTATTAGAAGATGAGTACGATGGGTTAGCAACAGACAAACTTCCAACAGGGGAAATTTGCCGAATGAAGAATGCGGTAGATAAGCCTATGGAAATATTTTATGAACAGATTGCACATCGCGTTGCAAACAATTTGGCAGTGGGTGAAACTCTTGATAAGGTAAATGCTTTCTATCACGAGATTTCAGAACTGAATCTTGTTCCAGCTGGACGAGTATTGTTTGGTGCAGGAAGCAATAGTGCTGTGACATATTTTAACTGTTTTGTAATGCCTTTTGTACATGATTCACGTGTTGGTATCAGTCAACATCGCCAACAAGTTATGGAAATTATGTCTCGTGGTGGTGGAGTAGGTACGAACGGATCAACACTAAGACCAAAAAACTCACTTGCCAAAGGAGTCAGTGGGAAATCAAGTGGTGCAGTTAGTTGGTTACATGACTTATCACAACTGACTCATCTTGTTGAGCAGGGTGGATCCCGCCGCGGTGCACAAATGATTATGATGGCGGATTGGCATCCAGATATTATTGAGTTCATTATCTCAAAAATGCAAAACCCAAAAATTTTACAATTTTTAATTGATCATATTCAAGATGAAGATATAGTTAGAGAAGCAAAAAATAAGTTAAAATTTATTCCACTGAAGTCAGAAGAGATGGAAATGTATGAAACCTTAAGTGAGTTTGAGGACGCAAAACCAGGAACCTTAAAACGTGGTGTTTATGACAAGGTGAAAGAATTTTTAAAGTACAAGGGTAGATATGAGGTAAATAATCCAGAATATCTAAGTGGGTCTAATATTTCAGTTGCGATTACAAAAGAATTTATGCAAGCAGTTGAAAACGATTCTTATTATGATTTGCGCTTTCCAGATATCGATAATTACTCTGCCGGAGAAAAAGCAGCTTACGATGAAAAATGGCATGAAATTGGTGATGTAAGACGTTGGCAAGAAATGGGTTATTCCGTAAGAGTCTATAAATCCATTAAAGCCAAAGAATTATGGAATTTAATCAACATTTGTGCAACTTATTCGGCTGAACCGGGCATTTTCTTCATGGACAATGCAAACGATATGACCAATGCCACTGGATACAACCAACAAGTTGTTTGTACGAACCCATGTGGAGAACAACCGCTTGCTCCATACTCTGTATGTAACTTAGCGGCAATCAATCTTGCAAACATGGTTGATTTCGATCATCAAACTGTAAATTGGACAAAGTTAGAAAAAACGATTCGTGCAAGTGTGCGTATGCAAGATAATGTCATTGATCGTACGGCATACTTCTTAGAACCCAATAAAAAACAAGCACTCGGTGAACGTCGTGTTGGGCTTGGAATTATGGGTCTACATGATTTGATGATTTACTGTAATATTCGCTATGGATCCAAACAAGGAAACAAGTTTGTCGATCAATTGTTTGAGTTTATCGCATATCATGCTTACAAAACATCGATTGATTTAGCAAAAGAAAAGGGAAGTTTCCCCTTTTTAGAACAATATGGGTCTCGTCAAAAATTTGTAGAGTCAGGTTTTATGAAAAAAATGCCAAAAGACATACGCGATGGTGTATTAAAATATGGAATTCGTAACTCTCATCTATTGACGATTGCTCCGACAGGATCAACTGGAACTATGGTTGGGGTTTCTACAGGATTAGAGCCTTACTTTGCATTTAAGTATTACCGCAGTGGTCGATTGGGTAAATTTATGGAAGTAAATGCTCCTATCGTAGAACGATTCCTACAACTATATCCGCAATATACAGAAGCTACATTACCTAATACGTTTGTTTCGGCGATGGAATTGACTGCTCATGAACATGCAGCCGTACAATGCATTATTCAACGCTGGGTCGATTCCTCAATCTCAAAAACAGTCAATGCTCCGAAAGGATATAGTGTTGAACAAGTACAAGAACTATATATGTATTTATACAAGAATGGTGCTAAGGGTGGTACTGTATACGTTGATGGAAGTCGCGATACTCAAGTTCTCACTCTTAAGAACGAAGAAATATTACCAAAACAAGTTGAGTTCACAGATTTAGGAATTCAAGTTGAAGAAGTAAAAGTTCCAAAGGAAACTGAAAGTCAGCTCCATTTGCGAAGCAAAGCAGGAAAAAACATCGGTGTTGAAATTGGTGACATTTGCCCTATTTGCCTTGAAGGTACGGTAGAAGACATTGGTGGTTGCCATACTTGTACAAACTGTAACGCACAATTAAAATGTGGACTATAACATTACAAAACTATCCTGATTGTTCAGGATAGTTTTTTTTCTATCTTTTTACTCTCGTTTATGGTACAATACAAGATGGATAAGAAAGGTGGTATACACATGCGACTAAGAGGATTACATATTTAGTTTTTTTATTTTATTTTAGAAAGGAAGAGATATCATGTTTGAAACAGCACCAAAAAAAGAACAAGCCATTTTAGTGTCTGTCAATCTCGGAGATGATTATCTTTTTAATTACCAACTTGAAGAATTAGTCAATTTATGTACTGCCTGTGAGTTAGATGTCGTTGACACACTTACACAAAACTTGCGTCACATTCACCCTGCTACATATGTAGGAAAGGGGAAATTAGATGAGATCAAAATAGCTGTTGATGCACACGAAGCAGATTTAGTTATTTTTAATGATGAACTTACACCTTCTCAAATCAAAAACATTGAGGAATTTCTTGATATTAAAGTTATCGATCGCACGATGCTCATTTTAGATATATTTGATCGGCGTGCTATAACGAAAGAAGCGACATTACAAGTTCAGTTAGCAACACTACAATATATGCTACCCCGCTTAATTGGTTCAAGAAGAGACCTATCTCGTTTAGGAGGGTCAAGTGGTGGAGATTTGCGAAGTAGAGGTGCCGGTGAAACAAAACTTGAACTTGATCGACGCCGTTTGGGTGACGACATCGTAAAATTAAAAGCAGAGTTAAAAGAAATTGTTGAAACAAGAGCAAAACAACGAGAAAAACGCCTTAAAAATGAAATTCCTGTTGTTGCTTTGGTTGGTTATACCAATTCTGGCAAATCAACAGCTCTGAACACGATTCTTGATTTTACAGAAGGAAGCGAAGACAAAAAAGTATTGGCCAAAGATATGCTTTTTGCAACACTCGAAACTTCAACTAGACAAATTAAACTCAAAAACAATCATGAGTTTTTGTTAACTGACACGGTTGGTTTTGTAAGTAAGTTACCACATCATTTGGTAGAAGCTTTCAAATCAACATTAGAAGAAATCAAAGATGCCAATTTAATTATACATATCGTGGATTCATTCAATGAAAAATTTGAAATGCAAATTAACACCACGAACCAAGTATTAACCGAGTTAGGTGTTGTTGATATCCCTACAATATATGCATTTAACAAAATTGATTTGCATAAAGAATATTTTTACATTCCAAGTGCATACGAAAAAGCCATACGAATTTCGTCGGTTACAAAAGAAGGATATTCTGAATTACTACAAATGATTGATGAAGCCCTTTTTTCTGGGTATCGCAAAGTGAAGGTATTAATCCCATATACAAAGGGAAATTTGGTTCATTACTTACAAGAAAATGCAGACATATTGACAATTGACTATCAAGATCATGGTACATTAATCGAAGTTAATCTATCCGATCATTTACAAGCAATTTACAAAGAATTTATTATCCAGTAAAAAAAGCGGTCATCGAACCGCTTTTTCCTATTCTTGATTACGAAACTCTTCTACCAAAGCCTTTAAATCATGTGATGTTTTTAATTGATTAAGGTGATGTTTAAACTGTTTTGCATTGGGGATGTTTTTTAAATACCATGCTGCATGACTTCTCATTTCAAGCATTGCATTTTTTTCTCCTCGCAACTTAATTAGCAGTTCCATGTGACGCAACATCACATCCAATTTTTCATCCTTAGTCGGTGGATTATGACGCACTCCTGTCTCTAAGTAATCAACTATGTCGCGAATCAGCCATGGGTTTCCCAAGGCACCTCTTCCTATCATAATTCCGTCAACCTTGGTATACTCTAGCATGTGGATGGCATCTTCTATTGTTGTGATATCACCATTTCCAATAACAGGAATCGAAACAGCTTCTTTCACTTCCTTGATCCAGTCTAGGTTGGCCTTCCCTCGATATAGATCACTTCTTGTGCGGCCGTGAATGGTTATCATACTTGCACCTGCGCGTTCAATGTTTTTGGCAACCAAGCTACAATTAATGCTGCTATGATCCCAACCAGCTCTGATTTTCACAGTCACTGGTTTTTTTACATGGTCCACTACACTTTTTACAATATCATATATATAATCTGGTGTTTTTAATAGACATGCTCCGCTTCCATTTTTGATTACTTTATTAACTGGACATCCCATATTAATATCAATAATATCAGCCTCACAGTTTTGATCAATTAGTACTGCAGCTTTTGTTATGGATTCCAAATCGCTTCCAAATACTTGCATTGACAAAGGTCTTTCAATTGGATTCACCTGTAACATTTTAACTGTTCTATCATTATTGTGGATCAAACCCTTATCACTAACCATTTCAGCACAAACAAGTCCCGCTTTAAACTCTTTTACAATGATCCGGAATGCTTCGTTCGTAACTCCAGCCATCGGAGCAAGTATAACGTTATTATCTAATTCAATATCTCTTATTTTTAACTTCATTTGCTTTCCTCTTTAAGAAAAGATCTCATTTTAAGTACCCTCACCCACAAGTTAAGAATTGCTTAAGGCTGCTTCCGTCAAGACCTGACCTGGTTCACACCCTAACCTTGGATGAAGGTATCTAAAATGAGATCCTACTTCATATATATTATATCATAAATTGCACTTTTTGCAAGTTATTCGATGCCTTTTAGAAATTTAGCTTCTCCATCAAGATTTACTACAAATTGAAATCCTAATGCTAAATGCATTTTAATTACTGGATCATTGTCAATTTTTGAATGAGATCCCATAAATGATAGTTTACGTTTTTTTGTCCATTTGCTTGCTATATAGACCAGTCTTGTTGCAATCCCTTTTTTATGAAGTTCTGGGATAACATATATGGTTTTTAAATAAGACATTTTTGATTTGTGCCATGATTCTCCGTTTGAAATCGTGAGTTCTAAAAAAGCAACTGCTTTTTTCCCAACATATGCTACCCAAACAGGATCACTATTAATATTATATTTACTTGTTTCTTGAAAATATGTTTTTAACTTTTCATCAAACTTTGGCTCATTCACATATTGTGTCCTTAGTGTTGTCCAATCATTGATGTTTTTCTCATTTACTTTTTTAACTGTTACCCTCATTGTTCTCACCTACTTTTTGTTTTGAGGCTCTAATCTCCTTAAAAAAAGTTTTTAATAACGTTTTTGATTCTTCTTCTAAGACATATCGTGTTAGTAATACCTGATGATTGAATGTTTTATTTTCAATCACATCAATTATACTACCACAACTGCCAAACTTTGGTTCATTAGTTGCGTATATGAGACGTTTGATTCTTGATTGCAAGATAGCACCAGCACACATCAAACATGGTTCTAGTGTTACATACATTTCACAATCATCTAATATCCACTGATTTAGTTTTTTACATGCTTTTTTTATCGCAATTAACTCGGCATGATCAAGACTGTTTTTTGTTGTGTGTCGTTGATTATAGCTTCTAGCGATAATCTTGCCGTTTTGAACAATCACACAGCCGACTGGAACTTCGAGTTGATCATATGCCTTTTTAGCAAGTTTTAAGGCTTGCTTCATAAAGAGTTGATCGTTATCCATGGATTTTTTCCTTAGGTTTGTTTGGAATCTGGTGACAATGTCTACAACGTGCTTCATAGGATTCTTTGGCACTTACTAAAATGATTGGATCGTCGTAGTTTGCTGGCTTTCCATTGATGATTCGTTGTGTTCTTGTTGCTGGATCACCACACACTTGACAAATTGCTTGTAACTTTGTGACATATTCTGCTCGTGATAGTACCAGAGGCATCGGTCCAAATGGTTCACCTCTAAAATTCATATCAAGACCAGCAACAATCACTCTTACACCATGATCGGCTAAAAATTCACAAATGCTTATGATGTTATCATCAAAAAATTGTATCTCATCAATTGCCACCGCATACGGTAACTTTTGAATATCCAAGTGGTGAAATATTTCTTTTGAACTTGATATTGGTATGGAAGGTTTACGCAAATTTGAGTGACTTACCACTTCTTCATTGCTATAGCGTGTGTCAATTTGTGGTTTGAACACTACAACTTCTTTTCTTGCATACTCAATTCGCTTGATTCTGCGAATTAGTTCTTCTGTCTTACCCGCAAACATACTGCCACAAATAACCTCTATCCAACCATCTTTTAATCTAATCTCCATAATTCCCCTCCTAGCATAGTCATATTATATATGAAAGGAATCTTTATTTCAATGAGTTTTTAGCAAGGATAAAATAAAAAAAGGCCGTGTGGCCTATTTTTTGTTTTATTTCTTTGTTGCTTTTTCTGCACGTTTATTGAACTTATCAATACGCCCTGCAGCTTGTACGAATTTTTGTTGCCCGGTATAGAATGGGTGGCAGTTTGAACATGTATCAACACGCACCTCTTTCAAAACGGATCCACTTTCAAATTCATTTCCACAAGAAACACAAATAACTTTTACCTTGTTATATGCTGGGTGAATTCCTTTTTTCATACTTAACTCTCCTTCCGCCATAGTTAACCTTAACCATAGTAAGTTTACTAAGGTATTATATCAAAAAAATTATAAATAGTCAAACAATATTTACTCCCTATGTTTTGAAAAAACCCCTCAAATGAGGGGTTTGTGGTGTGTTTGGTTTTTTATAATAAGGAGATTTAAAAACCTTGGGTATTATACCATATAAAAATATAAAAATCAAGTGGTTTTTTCAAAATATTTTAAAATCTATTTTTCAGCTATTATTGAACAATTATTTCAATATGAAAACGACTCCGGTAATGATTGTGATATAGATGATACAAATTATAGTATACTTTAGTAAGTATTTCCCATACATGTTTGGATAATCTTTTAACACAAACTTATAGGAAATTAAGCTGGCTAATGACGCAATAATGGTTCCCATCGCACCAACATTAACACCTTGTAACAAATCTTTGATGTGTATTACTGGAGTGAATGTTGAAAGCAATACAGCAGCCGGCACGTTTGAGATTACTTGACTTGTTGCTAGACCAATAAAATAGACTGACGTTCCCGAATGAAGTACCCGTTCAAAAACTTGTTTAATAGCATCAATCTGTGAAATATTTCCAGTGAAAATAAAAAACATCGAAAAGGTGAGAAGCAAGTTGTAGTCCACCCTTACAAACAACTTTTTATTAGTAAATAGGGTGATGATTGTTACAGCACCTAATACGATAAAATCGTTTAGATACCCTAAGATTGCGAGGATTGTTATTCCAAACATAATAAAGTATATATATATTTTTCGGTCATTGATGTAAGCTACATGTTTTACCGGTTCTACTTCAATCTTTGGAAATACGATTAACGTTGTAACCACAATAAGAATTAGTCCACTTAGTGTAATTGGCAACATCGCTTGCATAAATTCTAGAAATGGAATGTTAAATTTAGTGTATAGATAAATGTTTTGTGGATCTCCCATCGGAGTTAGTGCCGAACCAAGGTTTGCCGCCAAGGTTTGTAGAATGACAAGCGTAATGATCTGTTTTTCTTGTTTGATTTCCTTCATTACAAATATAGAAAAAGGAATTAGTGTTAATAAAACAGCATCGTTTGTAATAAGCATACCTAGTGTAAATGTAGTTAACACAATAATGAGAGAAATATTTCGAACCGACTTGAAATGTTTAACTAGTTTAATAGCTACTACGGTAAAGAAGTTTTCTTCATACATTCCGCCTACCGCTAGCATTAACCCAAACATACAGATTAATACTTTCACTTTAAAGTAACCGAGGTATGCTATGCTAGGTGGAATTAAAAACATCGTAAAAATCGCAGCTATTGCCGCGATAATCATAACTTTATCTTTCCAAAAATAAGTAAGTAATTTATTCATAACTACTCATTACACCTCGAATCAAATCCATATTATATTATACCTTTTTCCATTGAATAGTCAATTAAATCATATAAGAAAAGAGGAGGTGTTTGAAACACTTCCCCTTTTTGTTTTGTTATGTAATTAACTCTAGAATTAGTATCCAAGTATGCTATCTACGATGACCAATGAAACTTGAGCTCCTGATCCTTGTAATGTTGCATACGCTCCTGGAAGAGTTGCTGCACTTGTAAACATATCTGTTCTATCCCAATCTTCAAAGAATTGGTTAAATGCATTTCCTTCAAGTACGTAATCAACTGTAGTCATATCAACGCTGTCTAACATTCCATCGTCACCTGATGCATAATCTACGAATGCAGGTAAGTAAATATCAGCAAATGCAGGTCGATCTACGCCAATACCTGGTTGTAATTCTTTCATTGCATTTCCAACATCTTCATAGTTGTCTAAGTTACCACCAAACATGTTACCCAATGCTTCCCCTAATGTAATCATATTAGCAATTGCGTGAGCGTTGTCTTCTAGTAACTGTTGATCTCTCCAATCATATGGTTCTAATGTAAGTGGGTCTATAGGGTTTTTAGCTCCTAAGATGAATGCGAATTGATCCATTAAAATTGTTCCCATGATTTGAGATGCGATAACACCTTCACTTGCATTAAGTATCATATTTTCAATGTATGTTGCATTTAATGTTCTTAAATCACCACCACCATCAAAGTTATCGAAATCATCTTTAATGCTTGTGATTGCTCTAATTTCATCTACCCAATCAAGTTCTGCTAAGTCTACGCTTGTTAAGTCAAAGTATCCATCGAATCCACCGCTTGTAAATACAGAACCAATAATTTGATCCATAGCCGGGCTTAGAATAATGGAATCACCCATTGAGTTAAGCATAATTCCTAACAATTCACCACGAGTAACTTGTCTTGTTGTATTGTCAATATCTCGAATAACTGGATCTAGATTTCCATCTACCATTAAACTATCCATATCGTTCCAATCCAATACAGCCACATCACCAATAATTTGCATATCTTTAATGATGCTTACGATAATGTCGATTTCGGTAGTCCATTCTGCTTTTGTGGATGGTTTGTCGTTAAGGTTCGTTACATTATATCCTAAGTTATTCAATCCGTCTTTCATAATGTTGTTGAGTTCGTCGAGAACGAAACTATCTGTATCATTCATCGCATGTAACACATTTCCTAATGCATCTGCGTCTAGTCCTGAATCACTGATATCAAGTGAACTCATATCTCCACCAAATGCATTGTTAGCTTCTGCGATAACAGTTGCAATTTTAACAACTTCGACTGCCCAAACAGCTTCTGATTGAACTGGTTTGTTATTGCTTGATAGGTCAACACCTACTTGGTCTGTCAACCATGTAGAAATCCAATTTGTCATTCCCACGCTAGTTGCAATGTCGTTGATTAAATCTGGCAATACTTCACGTAACATGATAGATGCATTGAATGCTCCTAACACATCACTGATTGTTGATTCATCATCGAGTGCGCTGAATAAATCGAGTGGCACTCCCATACCGCCTGTTGTAATATCATTGTATTTTTCGATTGCTGTGATTAAGTCTTTGATTTCTTCATCCCAAGCAATAATTAAGTCTTCTGGAGTTCCTGCTGTAACAGTTCCTAGTTCTTTTGCTGTGTTGATTAATTTACCAGGTCCAACTAAGAATTCATCTAAAATGTTTCGAATTTCATCAACCTTGAATGATTTTGATTGATTCATAAAGTACAACATTTCAGCAAGTCCAGGTGATGTGTTGTCATATGCATTTCCTAAGATTCTTGGGTTGTTATCAACGTTACCAAGAGGCATTGTCGCTAAATCAACATTAAATCCTGAAGCAAATGCTTTGTTGTATGTTTCAATCATACCTGCGATATTAGAAATTTCAGATTGCCATGATGCATAATTTTCAACTGGTAAGTTATCACCAAATCCATCTACTCCTACTTGATTGATTAACCAAGCATCTACCCAATCAGAGATGATTTCAGCAGGCAATACGGAATAAACCATATCTGGCAATACTTCTCTTAACATAACAGACTCATTAAATCTTCCTAATAAGGTTTCAATTTCTGAACGATCGGTTAAATTATCCAAGAAGTCTCCACCAGTAAAGGTTGAATTATAACTTTCCATTACGGAGATTAGTGCATATATTTCATCATCCCAAGCGATAACGAGATCTTCTGGGGTTCCTGCTGTCACAGTTCCAAGTTCTTTGGCTGTTGAGATTAGGTTACCCGGTCCAATTAAGAATTCGCTTAATATGTTGCGAATTTCATCAACCTTGAATGATTTTGATTGATTCATAAAGTATAACATTTCAGCAAGTCCAGGTGATGTGTTGTCATACGCATTTCCTAGTAATCTTGGATTGTTATCTACATCTCCAAGAGGCATAGTAGCTAAGTCAACATTAAATCCTAACGCAAATGCTTTGTTGTATGTTTCAATCATACCAGCAATATTTGAAATTTCAGTTTGCCATGATGCATAGTTTTCAACTGGATTGTTATCACCAAGTCCGTCTACACCAACTTGATTTACCAACCATGTATCAACCCAATCAGATATAATTTCTGCTGGTAATACAGAGTAGATTAAGTCTGGTAACACTTCACGTAACATGATTGATTCATTGAATCTTCCAAGAAGTGTTTCAATTACGCTTCGATCAGTTAATTCCCCTAAGAAGTCACTTGAACCTGCAAAGGTTGAGTTATAGCTTTCCATCACAGAGATAAGTGCATATATTTCATCATCCCAAGCGATAACGAGATCCTCTGGAGTGCCTGCTGTCACAGTTCCAAGTTCTTTGGCTGTTGAGATCAGGTTACCAGGTCCAATTAAGAATTCACTTAATATGTTGCGAATTTCATCAACCTTAAATGATTTTGATTGATTCATGAAGTATAAAATTTCTGCGAGTCCTGGAGTTGTATTATCATAATCTTCACCTAAAATACGAGGATTATTGTCTACATCACCTAAGTTCATGGTTTCTAAATCGATGCTAAATCCGCTTGAGAATGATTTGTTGTATGCTTCAATCATTCCAGCAATATTTGAAATCTCTTCATCCCATATAGCAATGCTTTCTACTAGATTGTTATTTCCAAAGGCATCTTCACCTACTTGATTTACCAACCAAGTGTCTACCCAATCAGTTACAATTTCAGAAGGCATTACAGAATATAACAAGTCTGGCAATACTTCTCTTAATATAATCGAATGATTGAATCCACCAAGCAATGCTTCAATGTCAGATCGGTTCGTCAACTCTTGTAAGAAATTACTTGATCCAGCAAACAATGTATTGTATTGGTTCATTACATTAATAAGGGCTTTGATTTCTTCATCCCAAGCAAGCATCAATGCATTTGAATCTCCTGCTGTGATGGTTCCTAATTCTTTGTCTGTTTCAATGATGTTTCCTGGCCCGATTAAGAAGTCTCCGATAATATTTCTGATTTCATCAACCTTAAATGATTTTGATTGATTCATAAAATATAAGATTTCTGCTAGTCCTGGAGATGTATTATCATAATCTTCCCCTAAAATACGAGGATTATTATCTACATCACCTAAGTTCATGGTTTCTAAGTCAATGCTAAATCCGCTTGAGAAAGAAATGTTATATGCTTCAATCATTCCAGCGATCTTAGATATTTCTATATCCCAATCAAGGATACTTGCAACTGGTTTGTTGTTTCCTAAACCATCTACTCCTACTTGATCAATGAGCCAAGCATCTACCCAATCGGTTACAATTTCAGATGGCATGACTGAATATAATAAGTCTGGTAATACTTCTCTTAATATAATCGAGTGATTAAATCCGCCTAACAATGACTCAATTTCAGACCGGTCGTTTAGGTCTTGTAAGAAATCACTTGATCCAGCAAATAATGTATTATATTGATCCATTACGTTGATTAACGCTTTGATTTCATCATCCCAAGCAATAATCAAGTCTTCTGGAGTTGCTGCTGAGATGGTACCTAATTCTTTATCTGTTTCAATTATGTTTCCTGGGCCAACTAAGAAGTCGCCAATGATGTTTCGAATCTCATCTACCTTAAAGGATTTTGATTGATTCATAAAGTATAAGATTTCTGCTAGTCCTGGAGCTGTGTTGTCATAATCTTCCCCTAAGATACGAGGATTGTTGTCCACATCACCTAAATTCATGGTTTCTAGATCGATGCTAAATCCACCAGAGAATGATATGTTGTATGCCTCGATCATTCCAGCTATGTTTTCAATCTCTTCATCCCACAAAGCAATGCTTGCGACTGGATTGTTATTTCCTAATCCGTCAACGCCAACTTGGTTTACTAACCATGTATCAACCCAATCAGTCACGATTTCGGCAGGCATTACAGAATATAACAAGTCTGGTAACACTTCTCGTAATAAAATAGAGTGATTAAAGTTTCCTAATAAGTTTTGAATTGTGTTTTTATCCGTTAATTGATCTAAGTAATCTCCTTGATCCATATCCGCAAATACAGTATTGTATTGGTCTATCACGGCGATTAGTGCTTTAATTTCATCATCCCAAGCAAGCAACAAAGCCTCATCATCTGCTCCTGTTACAACCCCTAATTCTTTTGAGGAGTTGATTAATTTATCAGGTCCAACGATAAAGTCTCCTATGAGGCCTCTTATGTTAGACACATCAAAAATCTTAGAATAATTCATTAAATACAATAGTTCAGCCAAGCCAGGATTTGCATCATCATATGCATTTCCCAAAAGTACTGGGTGGTTATCCACATCACCTACATTAAGATTACTAATGTCGCTTGGTAACGCCCCACCAAATGCATTGTTAAACACTGAAATGAGCATAGCCAATACTTCAATTTCATCATCCCATATTGCGACGCTTGCAACTGGGTTATTATTTCCTAATCCGTCCACACCAACTTGGTCATCTAACCAATCAGTAAACCATCCATCAAGTTCTCCAGTTCCTGCTCCTGCAAGTAACGTGTCAATCATATCTGGAAGAATCTCTCTTAAGATGAATGAATGATTTAATGGGGTAAGTAAGTTTTTAATTTTAGATGAGTCATCAAGAAGTGCTAAGAAGTCTGGTGTTTCTTCTCCTCCAAATAACTCAGTATATTGAGACAATAAATCAATGATTGTTATGATTTCTAAATCCCAGTTTTGTGTTTTTGCTTGTAATGTGGCACCAGGTACAACACCTAATTCTTTTTCGGTAGAAACTAAGCTTCCTTCTCCAATTAAGAAGTCCCCTAATATATCACGTAAAGCATCAATGTTTAAACTTTTTACGTGATTTACTAAGAATAATATTTCTGCTAATCCCATATCGGTTGTGTCAAAATCTGGGTTGAGTCCGGTATAATCTGGTAACATAGGATGATTATCGATATCACCTAAGTTTATGTTATTGAAATCAAACCCCTCACCAAATCCACCGCCGAGTACAGAATTGATACCTGAAATTGCTTTGGCAAGAAGTGAAATTTCAATTTCCCATACTTCAATGCTTTCGGTTGGATTGTTTTCTCCAAATTCATCCACACCTACTTGGTCGGCTAACCAGTCGGTTGACCATTCTTCCATTCCAGTTGTTGATAAAAGTGTATGAATAAAGTCTGGTAACACAACTCTTAATACTTGTGAATCGTTAAATGCCAATAAGATGGTTTCAACTTTAGAAGGATCTGCTAACTGATCCATAATATCTGCATTTTCATCACTTAAAGCTGCAATCACGTCTTGTGCTTCTTCGATTACTGTCATCATCGCAACAATTTCAATGTTCCAAGCTTCGATAATGGTTTGATCTTCTAATGCAACTACGGTTCCTAATTCTTTTTCGGTTGAAATTAAACTTCCTTCACCTAATAAGAAAGTAGATAATAATGTGCGAATTCCTTCAATCTTAAATGATTGTGCATAGTTCATTAAATAGAGTAACTGTGCAAATCCTGCATTCTCGGTTGTAAAGGTTTCTGCGGTTGCTGCGTTATAGTTTTTATCCCCGATTGGTAAATTGGATAAATCACTTATATCCACCGTCATAATGTCCATTGCTATGATTAACATACGTGCTATATATATGATTTCACTATCCCATTCGGCAATCGACTCCATTGGAATTTTTTCTTGAGTGATTGGATCAATTGTAGTTTGTCTTGTTAACCATTCGCTTAAAAAGTCTTCTAAGCTAATTCCCATTTCAATCGGACTTGATTCTCCACCACCTAAAAAGTTATTGATTAGGGCTGGAATAATTTCTCTTAGAATGAGGGAGTGATTTAATTCAGTTAAAATATTCGCAAGAGCATCTGCATTTTCTGCCGATAATAAACTTAATATATCAAACTCTTCGTCAAAGCTAATATCACCAAATTGCTGAACTGCTTCAAGAATGTTCACGATTTGCAATGCTTGTTCTTTCCAATTAAGAGATGGGTCTAAATTCGGCTCAAATCCTTCAACAATTGGAGGTATCATATTGGTTAATCTAGCAACGATTGCTCCTTCATTTCCTTGAATCACAACCAAATCAAATAGATTTTCAATAATGGATCTTACTGCATCCATATCGAGTGTCATTGGATTGATAGGTTCTCCACTAAGTATACCTAGTTCTGAGATGGACACAACAATATTAAGGAGTCGTCTAAACTCATCTTGCCATTCATCTGGTTGTAAGTTACTGAAAGATAACAACCCTTGAAAATCTTCTGGTGCAAAACTGTTGTATGCAGCATCTGCTAAAGCAGGTGCTAGCTGTGTGATTACTTGTGACGTTGAGATTGCTCCTATGACATCAAGGACACCTTCAAAGAAATCTTCATCTGATAAACGATCAAGTAATTCAATTCCAAGTTCATCTGGATTTAATTCCAAATCTGTAACAGATATATATATTTCACCAATTGCGATAATTTCATTACCCCAAACGATTTCTGAAAAATCATATTCAATTTCACCAAGCATCTCTTCGACTTCTGGTAAGGATAATGCATAATTAATTGCGATTGGTAACACGATGTTAATAATTTGTGATTCTGCTATACTTCCTGTTATTCCACGAATTTTAGCTGCTTCTATGTTTAAGTAGTCTAGTTCTTGTGGATTACCTAATTTAAGAACATTACCACCAATATCTAGTACATTTTCAAACTCTTGATACCAATCGATTTCTGCTAAATCTGAAGTATCAATGTCATACTCATCAACAATTGTTTGTACTTCTTCCATTGTTAATGCATAATCAACACCAATAATAATTAACTCAGGAATTAATCTTGATTGCTTCAACTTCGTAACAACATTATTGATTTGTTCTTCGGTTAGATTAAATGGATCAATTGGTTCGCCGGTGAATACACCTGGAAACTCGGATACCACTTCTAATACAACCACTAATTCTTCTCTTAAGTAAATTTTGCGGTTGCCTTTTGTTTCAATTTTACCCAACTCATCAATGATGTAATAATCGATTTGTTTTTGTTCTGCCCCTACTTTAATTTGGCTAACAATTTGAGCGAGTGTGGATGCTTTGTATTCTTCTATAAAGGTAACAATAGCCTCAGCATCAATCCCTCCAATGTTTTCTGGTTCCTGTTCCGATAATGAGGTTTGTTCTCCTGGGTTTGCTCCTAAAAGCGTTCTGAGTGTATTCGAATCGAGAGTTGACATCACACTCATTAAACCACCAATAGGAACGATGATAATTAACGCCTCAAATAACCCTTTGACTGCACCAACAGCGGCTCCTAACAAACGGAAACGATTTGTTTTTCTTGTCTTATCTCTATCTTTATATTTTGTATCTCCTACTAATTTCTTAAAGAATAACGTCCATAAAATACGTCCAAGTAAATTAATAACGATACCACCAACAAATAATAACACAAAAAACACAATGATTCGAACCACCATGATTGCAGTTCCTTCAATGAATGCAAGTGCATCCGATCCTGGTGTTAATATGACATTAGCGCCTGGTACAAAATTTTCAAGCGCTGACATTACTAGGTTTTTAATCGATGTAATTGGTTGCCCAAACAACTCCATGTTAAAGTATTGGGCCACATAAGGTCTCACTAAATCCCCGATATTTAATTCATATACTGCGTTTACTACATATGGTAATGCAACCCACGCTGCTACATAAACCCCTATGTAAATCACCGTTGTGTAGATGGTTTTCTTCAAACCCTTCATAAAACCACCTAACACACCTGCTAAAATGGCAATTCCAATTAAGACATATAAGTATGTCATCAAATTACTTAAATCTATATTGCCTAAGTTGATTCCAGGAATTGGCATATAATCACCTCATTTATACATTAATTCTATCAAAGTCAAGAAACAATATCAATATAATTGGTTATATTTATGCATTATACCCCGTCTGTTCTTTTATTTCATCCGTTTCCTTTTCATTTTAACTTTTGTTTTTGTTCCATTTGTGATATGATATATTATAGATAATGATCGTTATAGGAGAAAATTGTCAAATGAATTTATATCAAAAATCACTGGAAGCTCACGAAAAACACAAGGGAAAACTTGCTGTAAAAAGCAAGGTTTCTGTGCGTAATAAAGAAGAATTATCGATTTATTATTCTCCTGGGGTTGCAGAACCTTGTAAAGAAATTGCAAAAGATAATAGAAACGTTTATAAGTATACCTCAAAACAAAATACAATAGCAGTTATTAGTGATGGAAGCGCTGTTCTAGGTTTAGGAAATATCGGACCACTAGCAGCAATTCCAGTAATGGAAGGAAAATCCATACTATTTAAGAATTTCGCTAATATTGATTCCATTCCAATCTGTCTAGATACTCAAGATACTGAAGAAATCATTCGTACTTGTAAATTAATTTCTCCAACTCTTGGCGGTATCAATTTAGAAGACATTAGTGCACCAAGATGCATTGAGATTGAACGAAGATTGATTGAAGAACTTGATATTCCGGTTATGCATGATGATCAACACGGAACAGCAATCGTAGTAACTGCAGCTTTGATCAATGCATGTAAATTAGCAAACAAAAATATCATAGATTTAAACATTGCGATGAGTGGAACTGGTGCTGCCGGTAGTGCAATTGCCACATCGTTAAAAAAGCTTGGTGTAAAACATATATATGCATTTAACATTAAAGGTGCTTTAAGTTATCAGAAATACGATAACTATGACTCATTAGAAAAAGAATTATTAGATAAAGGGATTATATCATCCTATGAATCTATCGATCAAGATTCATTAGAAGGAGTAATGACGAACGCTGATGTTTTTATAGGTGTAAGTGTAGCTAATATTGTCACATCGACCATGATTCAAAAAATGAATGCAAACCCAATTGTTTTTGCGCTAGCAAATCCAACCCCAGAGATAATGCCAGAACTTGCCAAGGATGCTGGAGCCTTTATTGTAGGAACTGGTAGAAGTGATTATCCAAACCAGATTAATAATCTGCTTGCATTCCCAGGTATTTTTAGAGGTGCTCTCGATGCAAAAGCAACAAAGATAACTCCAGAAATGAAGCTAGCAGCAAGCTATGCCATCGCATCCCTTGTAACAGATTTAGAGTTATCAACAGATTATATTATTCCATCGCCATTTGACAAACGAGTTGTTAAGGCTGTAAGTAAAGCAGTAAAACAGACTGCTATTAAACAAGGTGTTATTAGAAAGTAGGAGATTTACGTGAGATATCGGATTGAAAAAGACGATTTAGGGGAAAGACAAGTCCCCGCAGAAGCGTATTATGGTATTCAAACCTTAAGAGCGAAAGAAAATTTTTCCATCACAAAAAGAGGATTAAATCGACAAATGATAAAGGCACTAGCTGTTGTAAAAAAAGCTGCTGCGAAGGCCAATGCAGATGCAGATTTACTTAGTCCTGAACTAGCAAAAAAAATCATGCTAGCTTGTGATGAAATATTAAATGGTAGACTACATGGGCAGTTTATTACTGACCTAATTCAAGGTGGAGCAGGAACAAGTATGAACATGAATGCCAATGAGGTGATTGCAAATCGAGCAAACGAAATGTTTGGCGGTGAACGCGGTGTTTATAACTTTGTCCACCCACTACATCACGTTAATTTGTGTCAATCCACAAACGATGTCGTCCCAACCGCAGGAAAACTAGCTACAATTCGATTGACAAAAAAATTACTAGTGGAGTTAAAAAAATTACAAAATGCTTTCTATGATAAAGCCGTCTTGTTTGAAGATGTCTATAAAATGGCAAGAACCCATCTTCAAGATACTGCACCAATTAAATTTGGATCTATCTTTTCTTCTTACGAAGATGTCATCAAACGTGACATTAAGCGAATTGAACAAGCAATGGATGGGTTGTATGAAGTTAACCTTGGTGGTACAGTTGTTGGTACAAGTTTGAATGCCCACCCTATATACTTTAAAAAGGTGGTAAGCCACTTGGCTAAGTATAGTGGAGAAGACGTCTATCAATCGAAAAATTTGATTGATAATTCACGACATTTGGATTGTTTTTCGTTCTTAAGCTCTGCTTTAAAAACATTAGCAATTGATTTATCCAAAATAGCTCATGACATTCGTTTGATGGCAAGTGGTCCAGAAACTGGATTAAAGGAGATTAATCTTCCTGCTGTTCAACCGGGTTCTTCCTTCCACCCAGGAAAGGTAACGCCAGTTATCCCTGAACTTGTCAACCAAATTTCGTATTATGTAATTGGATTAGATGTAACCATATCAATGGCACTAGAATCAGGAACCTTAGAGTTAAACTCTTCGATTCCGATTATATTAGCTAGTATGTTTGAGGCAATTGATTATCTTAGACGATCAGCACGCACCTTAAGAGAAAAAAGTCTGGAAGGTTTAACAGTAAATTTAGATTATTGTTACCAATCAGTTGCAAATAGTAGTATTCTTGCGGTTGCGTTGGTACCATACCTTGGTCAAGCATCCGTGGCTCAGCTCATTCAAGAGTCACTACAATCCAAAAGATCGGTAAAAGAATTGGTAAAAGAAAAGAATTTATTACCAGATAAAGACTTAGATTCCATATTGAGTTTGGAATCAATGACAAATATTCAAGCGAAAATCGTTGAAACATCAAAAACAAAAAAGGGAAAAAAATAGGAGGTTTGTATGAAAGTATACATTAGTGCAGATATCGAAGGAATTACTGGAATAAGTCACTGGAATGAAACAACATTGAACAATTCAGAATATAGAGCATATAAAGATCAAATGACGAAGGAAGTGAAAGCTGCAGTTGAAGCGTTACACAATGCTGGGGTTGATGAAATTTACGTAAGAGATGCCCATGATTCAGCACGAAACTTAACCTTATCGGAACTACCAAATTATGTGAAAATCATTAAAGGTTGGTCGGGTGCGCCAAATGATATGATGGCTTTGCTTGATGAATCTTTTGATGCATGTATGTTCATTGGATACCATAGTCCATCAAGATCGGGTGGAAACCCATTGTCGCACACCCTATCAACCGATTTGCACCACATTCGTATCAATGGTAAAATTGCAAGTGAGTTTTTGTTAAATGCTTATTATGCTCAAATTCATAAGGTGCCTGTGATTTTTGTTAGTGGCGATGAGTTATTAACCAAATCAATCGAAGAAGAAAATGCCGAAATCGAAACGTATGCCTCTTTTTCTGGATTAGGTGGAGCAGTCGTATCGAACCATCCAGATAAATCATTAACCGAAATTAACAGACAAGTGACATTAGCTATTCAAAAACTAAAAAAAGATAAACACCAATTTTTTATCAATATGCCAAGATATTTTGAAGTTGAGGTTTGTTACCGCAATCATAAGAAGGCATATTCAAGCTCGTTTTATCCAAATGCATCCTTATTCTCTTTTGATAAAGTCTTATTTAAGACAGATAAATTCTATGAGGTTGCACGCTTTTTACATTTCGCGATTTAAAAACATATATATAAATCAAAAGGATGATGGTTGACATCATCCTTTTTTCATTGATTAATATAATTGGAACTTTGATGTTAATTCCATAACTTCTTTTCTGACTTCATCTAATACTTCTACATTTTTCGCATTGGTCAACGCTTTATCAATTAGATTTGCTACTACAATCAAATCTTGTTCTTTAAATCCTCTTGTTGTAACTGCAGGAGTACCTAGTCGAATTCCGCTTGCTAACATTGGTTTTTCAGTATCAAACGGAATTGTATTTTTGTTGCATGTAATGTGTACGCTATCTAATATGTTTTCTGCTTTTTTACCTGTTATTCCTAGTTTAGATTTGACATCTACTAACATGAGGTGATTATCTGTACCATTTGATACAACATGATATCCTAGTTCCATCAATCGGTTTGCTAAAGCTTTTGCGTTTTTCAACACTTGTTCTTGGTAATGGACAAACTCTTCACTATCCGCTTCTAGGAATGCAACTGCTTTTGCAGCAATGATATGCATGAGTGGTCCTCCTTGAATCCCAGGAAACACAATACGGTCTAGTTTTTTTGCAATCTCTTCATTGTTTGTTAAGATTAATCCACCACGTGGACCACGAAGTGTTTTGTGCGTTGTGGATGTTACAATATCAGCATAATCAACCGGATTTTGGTGCAACTTCGCTGCTACAATTCCAGCGATATGAGCCATATCTATCATTAAGTATGCCCCAACCTTATCCGCTATCTCTCTCATTCGTTTGAAATCAATCGCTCTTGGGTAAGCTGATGCTCCACCGACGATTAACTTTGGTTTTATGTTTAATGCAACTTGTTCTAGTGCATCATAATCAATTGCTTCTGTATCTTTGGATACATAATATGGATGAAACTCGTAATCTACACCAGAGAAACTTAAAGGATGCCCGTGTGTTAAGTGCCCACCATGATCAAGTGCCAAACCTAATACAACGTCTTTATGGTTCAGTAGTGTTCGATATGCCCCCATGTTTGCTTGGGAACCCGAATGAGGTTGAACATTCGCAAACTTTGCATTGAATAATTTTTTTGCTCTTTCAATTGCCAAAGATTCAATTTCATCTACATACTCGCACCCACCATAATAGCGTTTTGCTGGATAACCCTCTGCATACTTGTTGGTAAGAATCGATCCTTGTGCCTTCAAAACTTCGAGGCTAACAAAATTTTCACTTGCGATTAACTCGATGTTGTGAGTTTGTCTCTTTTTTTCTTTCTCAATAATGTCAAAAATTGCATGATCTGTGATACCACGTAACATAAATAATCTCCTATTTCCTTTACTTTATTTCTGGGTATTTGATTGCGTTTTTTTTTAGTTTTTCTTTAATAATCTCTTTGATATCAAATCCATAGATATCACATAATGTGATGGTATAGATTAAAATGTCAGCTAACTCTTCCTTTACGTTTGTTAAATCTTTTGCCTCATCACTCCATTGATAATTTTCCAGTAGTTCACTTGCTTCTATGATAATGGATTTTGCCATATTTGCGGGACGATCATATAGATCCCATTTCCGTTTTGTTCTAAATTCTTGAATGATTCGTCGAATGTCTTCCATATTTACTCCAATATATTCGAGGTGATATAATCGACTCCCCAATCCATCATCATTAGAGCATCTACAGGATTGTCAATGGTCCAAGTAGCGACCTTTATGTTTAGACTGTGAAATAAATCTATCATATCTTTTGAAACGTTGCGATAATACATGCTAACATCGGTGTGAAACTTTTGACAGTGAAACAACACACTGTCTTGATATTTTTCCACTAAATACTGAACTTCAATGTGTAAATTGAGATCTCGGATCAGTTTTAAATGAATCGGATGAAATGTAATTAGTTTCACCATATGCATCATTTCTTTTTTTTCAATCAATTTAAGTATTTTTGTTATATCTCGAATCAAAAATCGGTCCTTGAGTTCGATGATTGCTACCTTATGATATCTTTTGCATATATCTAAATAATCTTCAAACAAACAGATACGGCTATAGGAATCTCCTGATGAAAATCGAGATTTTAGTGGTACGTTCAATAATTCAGCAAACGTCATTTCCCTTACCTTCTTTTCAATCCCACCTAATCTTTTTAGATCAGCATCATGAAAGGTAACAAATTTCTTGTCCTTTGTTTTTCGAACATCGCACTCAATTCCATAAAAACTACGATTTGCTGCTGCAAGAAATGCAGGATACGTGTTTTCCACTTCAAGACCAGATAAACCTCGGTGTGCAATCATTTGTACATGTTTGTGACCAGCTTTAATTGATTCCATACAATCACTCTTTCTTAGTTTCCAACATTAATTCTTCGGTTTGCTTGATTTGTTACAATATCTAATATGCCAATGACACGAGACAAATCTTCGTTTTCATAACTGAAGTCGCCACTTTCCATATATACCTTCACCATATCAGCATAAAGGTTAGCAAAGCGGACAATCCCTCTTGTGAGAGTTACGTCTATAGACGGTGTTTCTACCTCAACAACAGACACATCAGCTTGGTTTGTTGTGACATTTACTGATTGCTGAATCGTCGCATCACGCATACCTATAGCACCAGAGTGTGTTTCTACATGTAAATCCATCATACTCGATTCAATGATACTTACAAAGTACTCTGTCCCAACGATGGATACGGTTGTCACAATCGTGACACTTTCGATATCCATAGAACCTTTTTCGGCAGCAATGTCAATGGATTCATAGACTCCTTTATATATATCAAGTTGAGTTGTTGCTTTTAAATCCGCTTCAAGAACATCAACTGTCGATTCTTGTAACAGTAGTGTTCCGTTTCGAGATTGATAAACTACTTTATTAATATTACTTTCTAAAATCGTGGATTTTCCACCACCATTGTCAAACTCTAATCGTGTCCCTTTCATATCTTTGATGTCAATTTTTCCAAATTGATTGGTTATCACAGCCGTTGAAAATGACAAGGAATCCACTATCGTCGAAGCGGAATCTGTTGAAATCAGTAGTGATTCAATATTCATATCTTTTAATGTAATTCCACCACTTCGGATCGTAGAGGTAACACTCTCACTACCAAATGATTCTAGCCCAAGGACACCGCGGTTTGCTTGATAATCAATGGATAATATGTCCACTGACGAAATGTTTAATGCACTTTGTTTGGATATCAGCTCTAACTCATTTACTTGAACTTGATTTGGTACATATATTGTCACCACATGAATGGGTTCTTTTAACAAATCAAACGGATCATACTGCTTTATTGGATTAAGGGAAATGATTAGTTTATCTTGATCAAACCGATAGGTAAAGTTACGATTAAACTCATACTTATATTCAATTTGAAGTGAGTTTGATGGGCTTGGTTTTACAATCCATTTAATTTCATCAATGTTTGCTTCAATTGAAAAACTGGTTCTATCTTCGATATCGACAATGAATTCAACTGTATTTCGGGGTTGATCCATCAGTACTCGGTACATATACCCCTTGGTGAAGAAACTTGTGATTGAAACCACAACAAACAAAAAGATTAGTATAACAATCATTTTTGAAACAAATTTCTCTATTGTTGGAAACAAACCACTAATGTGTTTCAAGATGGAACATTTGTTTAAAAAAAGAAATCTCGACTTATCTACATTTGGATATGCGATTAGTAATCGTTCAATAATCTCTATTGTTAGATAAAGCACCAACTCATAGACAAATACGAGTACAACGAGAGAAATGAGTAAGAATATTGTAAAATTAATGCTTGATATCATAGCATCAAGAACATCAAATCCTAATACTTCTTTATAAAGTGTGAAGAAGTTTAATAATAGTTCAATCAAATATATATATAAAAATATTGCTGTGCTTACTAGCATAATAAAAACGATCGATGCAATAATCGATGTAATTATGGCATAGGTGCTAAAGGACTGTTTCTTTTTTTGTTCGAGGTCAATCCCATAATCTTTATATATGCTTTGTGCAACTAAGTTTGGTGATGGCATCTTTTCAATGATTTTTGATTCTTCTATCCCGAAATCTAGTTCAACATTTATTTTATCCATATATCGATTTATTATCGATTTTCTAGCCTTGGGTTTCAGATATTTTAATTCATTCTCTAATGCATCTAAATATTCTATTTTTGTTTTCATAATAAACCTCTCTCCTATTTTATCAAAATAGTGTGTAATATTCAATGATTAGTTGTACCAACCTTTGATCGCTTTTTTATATATTTTATATAAGTATAATTAAAAAAAGCACCTTTTGGGTGCTTTATTATGGCAGGGCTAGGTGGATTCGAACCACCGGGTGATGGAGTCAAAGTCCATTGCCTTACCGCTTGGCTATAGCCCTATTTATGAAAATGGTGGAGGGAGACGGATTCGAACCATCGAACTCTGAGAGAGCGGATTTACAGTCCGCCGCGTTTAGCCACTTCGCTATCCCTCCAACTATATTTTGAACGACTTGACTCTCGCCAAATCGCCACTATATTTTACTATAAACACCTTTCTTTGTCAACCTTTATTGCAATTAAAATTTAGGGTAAGAAAGGTGTTTATTTCTTGTTTGTTGGAGTGAATTATTTGCTTTTTAATTCCGATGCGGGAATACGTTCAAAGATAATCATTAAATTATCCTTTGTTTCTATCACATTCACTGATTTGATTAGCATTCCAAGTACGGTTAATTCATCTTTCGATCCTGCTTCGCCCATAAGTTCCCATCCATACATTTCTACTTCTGGGTCGGCTTGTGCTCCTACTTTTGTGATCATTTCGCTCATTTCTTGTTGTTTAACATTCGGAAGATTTAACGTAATCTCAGATTTGTGTTCTCCTCTATTAACGGACACAGAGAAGTGCATATATCCGCGGCGCATAAGGTAATTGGCTAGTTCACTTAATATTTTAGATATTTTTCTAGTTTCTTGTAGTGACATGGTCTTCCTCCCCTTTCAATTGGAAAATTTCAAAGATTGGTACAAGTACAGCAGCAACAAACCCTGCTGCGAAACCATTATTATATAAATCGAATCCACCTTGGAAATTCATAGCCATAGGTAGTACAATCATATGTAAAAATCCTGCTAAGAGTCCTGCAACAATTCCATATTGACCTGCAACTGGTGCTAGGGCTGTTACAAAATAAAACCCAAGTCCTACTCCAACACTGGTCTTGATGTCAAGTTTAAATACCCAGGCAGCAACCAATGTTCCCACCATAACAGGCAGCACATTTTTGATGTGTTTTCCAAATGCTCCAAAACCCATCACGGTCATGATTCCACCGAAGATTGGTCCATTAATTGGAATCTGAAGTATAACCGAGAATAACAAACAAAGAATTCCAAGTAACCCAATGTTAAGCATTACTTCTGGTTGTGAAGTTTCACGCACGAAGTCCGTTACTAACCGACCAGTTGATTTTAGTAATCTTGGATATTTTTTGAGTACATTGATGTCGTTTGCAAATGCAAACACAATACAGTAAATTGAAATCACTAACGCAAATAGAAATAAATGGTTATGATAGTTGTTGTTTATCATTGTTTGTGTGTTGAGTGGAATGGATAACCTGCTAAATAGCCCTGTAAATAACATTGCGAGCAACCCTAGTGTGAACCCTATGTTATATAAGTTATATCCTTTGTGAAACTTCATTGCGTTTGTCGCAACAATTTGTAAGATAAATCCAACAGCAAGTCCTGTAACGATTGCGAGTGGAATGGAATAATAATATTCTAATCCCATTCCAAACATGATAAAGCTTACAATCGGTCCAATACCTGTTGAAAGTAGTGCAACAATAATGTAGTTTTTAAATTCCACTTTGCTATAGAGTGAATACAAATAAATTCCAGCATAGATTGGTAGTGTATTCAGTAACGTCTTACCAAAAAATGCAAATCCTGCGATTGTAAATATTCCAGCAAATACTGGTCCCGTGTATTTAATGTTTAATACATGAATGAGTCCAAAATTAAATGCCAAAATAATAGCAACATTTAGAATGGTCGCTCCAATGCCACCAACTGCTAAAAAGTCAGTAACTAGGAGTCCTGGTGATGTATATATATTGATCAAACCATTCCCTATATTAGAAGGGGTGTCTATCACAAACGCCAATCCCACCATAATCAGTATGGATAATATAATTAAGTACCTTGATTCGAAATTTCTATACCATGCTTTCATTGTCTCTCCTGTTTGTCCTCATAGATTTTTATGCACAAAGTATACCAAAAAAGTTATCATTTATCAATTACTCTTGTAAACTGAGAAACGTTTTCAAGAATAATTCGTTTTTCTTATCACATAAAACTTTGTTTATGATATACTACATATATATAAATGGGGTTAATTTGAACCTATTATTTTGCTGGACTTTTTCCATTTTTATGATATAATAACCTAAGTTAAAAGGAGTGAACTCATAAATGAATGATGAACTAAAACTAACAGAACAAGAACAAGTTAGACGTAAAAAGATGCAAGATTTGATCGACAAAGGTGTTGATCCTTTTGGAAAGAGATTCAAACGGACGTCAAACTCCAAAGAAATCAAAGAATTATATGCAGATAAAACAAAAGAAGAGCTAGATGAAATCAACAAAGAAGTTATTATTGCTGGTCGAATCATGACAAAACGAATCAAAGGAAAAGCAGGATTTATGCATATTCTAGATAAGTTTGGTCAAATTCAAGTATATTGCAGACAAGATCATTTAACAGAAGCGGAATATGACTTATTCGACAATGCTGATTTAGGCGACATTGTCGGTGTTAAGGGACAAGTATTTCGTACGAATATGGGTGAGTTAAGCGTTAAGGCTGATGCTTATTACCATTTAACCAAATCTTTACGCCCGTTGCCAGAAAAATACCATGGCTTACAAGACAAAGAAGAAGCAAGACGCCGTCGATATGTTGACTTGATTGTAAACGAAGAGTCTAGAAGAACTGCTTTTATGCGTCCACGTATTATTCGTGCCATTCAAAACTATTTTGACAACCTTGGGTTTGTTGAAGTAGAAACACCGGTCTTAAGCCCAATCTTAGGTGGCGCTTCTGCTCGACCATTTATCACACATCACAATGCCTTAGATATGGATTTCTATTTGAGAATTGCAACTGAACTTCCATTAAAACGTTTAATTGTTGGTGGTATGGAAGCGGTATATGAAATAGGAAGACTCTTCCGTAACGAAGGCATGGATGCAACCCACAATCCTGAATTTACAACAATTGAAGCATACTTAGCATATTCTGATATGGAAGGTATGATGGAACTCATTGAAAACTTTTTTGAAACAGTAGCAATGAATACCATAGGTAAAACAGAAGTAGAGTATCAAGGTAATCTTTTAGAATTAAAAGCACCATTTAAACGTCTTCATATGGTTGATGCCATCAAAGAACAAACAAATATTAACTTTTTTGAAATAACCGATGTCGATGTAGCGTTGGCTTTGGCGAAGGAACACCACATTGATGTGCCTAATCACCAAAAGTCAATTGGTCACATTGTTAATTTATTCTTTGAAAAATACGCTGAAGAACATTTGATTCAACCAACATTTGTTTATGGGCATCCATTAGAAATTAGTCCTTTAGCAAAAAAGAATGAGAAAGACCCTCGTTTTACTGATCGTTTTGAACTCTTTATTAACCGTAAAGAATACGCAAATGCATTTAGCGAGCTAAATGATCCAATTGATCAACGTGAACGCTTCTTAGCTCAAGTAAAAGAAAAAGAACTTGGAAATCAAGAAGCCAATGAAATGGATATTGATTTTGTGGAAGCTTTGGAATACGGTATGCCTCCAACAGGTGGACTTGGAATTGGGATTGATCGTCTTGTAATGTTACTAACACAAAATGATTCAATTCGTGATATCTTACTATTCCCTCACATGAAACATAGATAATATCAAAAAATCTCCTATATCAATAGGAGATTTTTTAAATGATTGTGAACTTCTAGAATTGATTGATGTAGTACTCCATATAGATATCCGTATTTTTTTCTTGAAATGATGATGGTGTTAGCCACATGTTCTAGAAAATCAATCACAATATCAATGTAGTTAATTTTTTCTGATTGGGTTGTTAATGATTCTATGATATCTAACTCATACTCACATTTCGAGTTTGTTTTAACATCTGTTTCAAATAGTAACAATTCTTCTTCAAATATATCTAGTTCTTTTTGTTGTTGAAACAATGATTCAAAATCATACGCACTTTTAGGTCCAAATATTTGATACAGCATATACTTTAGGAATGGCTGAAAGATTAGTTCATTGTGTGGCAAGGTGTCAGCATATAGTTTATACACCCCAGCAAGCAGTATTTTTTGTTGGATAGTTTGGCTGATATGATCTGCAATATTACAAGCTTTTATCCACTCTTTTAATCTGATGTTTGCTGTATTAAATGGCAATTCATATATATATTTCTCATACTTTGTAGATGGTGATTCTTTATCGTTTTTATTATTAACCTTCTCCAAGCGAAGCAAAACGTTCATCTTTCCATCCTTTTCTAACTGGTAAATAGTAGCTTTCAATTCTGGATTATGAAGAAGATAGTAGTTAACATCTAGATTGCGTTTCGAGGAAACATATCCAATTCCTTTTTGATTGTGCATGACTAATATGGCATATCGGTCGTATATGTTTGTTTTGTCTAATAAGAGCTCAACGTTATCACCAATATTAGTATGGAGTGCAATATATGCTCTTGCTTCATCAAAAAAATTTTGCCCAACCACTTCAATGATTTCATCTTCATTGCTTAAATTGGATGCTAAACGATTGGATGATTTTTCTATCAACATGTTTTTGATTAATGATGTTGAAGATTTTCCTCTTATATAGTCTATAGAATAACAAAACTCGACTGGTGCACCATATTGCATCTGTTCTTCTTTTGTTAAATAGTTTGTTTTTACATACTCAATCGTTGTACCTTTTACATTCGTTTGATCAACGTAGATGATTTCTTTGGATTCTGGTATAAAATAAATTTGGCATGTCAGTGATTCCATTAGTGTTTTATCTAAGTTATCTGTTCTTTGATGAGGAAAGATTAAAACTCCATATTTTGCTTTTCCATTGATTTTTAAAGGAACAATCTCCTCACTTAATAAGCTCACCTCATTGGCTGAAAAGGATAGTAAGTTATGGTCAATCGTTTGGTTATTGATGAGTAGGTGCTTCTTAACGATTCCTGCTTTTATAAATACTTGGACGGATAATTCATTGATTGTGATTCCTTCTAGCTGTGCTTTAAGAATTGGATGAGATTGCTTTAGCATTTCTTCAAATACTTGAAAGACCATGTGTTTTGTTGATGTTGTTTGGGTTGCATTAATGAAAACTACGTTTGCATATTCGATATCCTCACTTTGAATTGTTTTATGTTGCGTTCTTTCATACCATTCTTGAAAGTAACTTCGAAAATGGGTGTTTGGATTGTGATAAAGAATTTGTTCAATTTCAAACAAACTCCACTTATGATTGGGGTATTTATCCTCTAAACATTGTTGTAACAATTTGCTTGCTTGATAGTTTGAAGATCGCATCGTTAATTGTTCCTGATTGATATAGTTGTGGACTGAAAGAAATAGAGTTGAACTTTCTAAATCAAGCTTTGGATTTTGTAATTTATATCTTGAAATTTCAACAACATCATATATATGCACCATGCAGTTCAACCACCTTTCTTTGGTTATATCATATCAAAAAAGTCCGCACAAATAAAGTGTGGACTTATCTTTTTTAGAGTTGTAATTCTTCTGCGACGGATGCAAATATTTCTGATACTGTTAAATAATGTTTTGGATTCGAAAAAACACTGTTCACGATTATATCAAACTCATCAAATAATTCGGATGAAATAGGTAACTTTCGTTTTAATATTTCATCTATCTTATCTTGAACTTCGCCAAACCCTGTTTGGATTTCTTCTGTCATTTCTTCTTTGTCTAATATTGTTTCATAAAAATCATCTAAATATAAAGAATAATTGATTACGGATGCATATTCATTCATTTGTTTCATATCCATATCAAAGTACTCTTCTAATAAAATTTTGATTTGATTCACTTGATCAAATAAGTACCCAAATCCAACTTCAAATATATCTAATAATTCTTCATCAAGTTTGCTTTTTAATGTATGTTCTTCATCAATATAGTGTACGACTTTAAACACATCGTGTAATCGCGTTAAAAGAAGTGGTCCATCATGAAAAATTGTTTCAATCAAACCATGATTATCTTTGTACCATTCATTGTAATCTTCAAATATTGTCATTTTTTATTCCTCTACCTACTTAAATTTTTTGGCTGCTTCGACAGCGGTTTGATATTTTTTATACAATTCTTGTCGGCTTGTTTCTTTCATATTTGGTTCAAAGACTCGGTCTACTTGTGTGTGTTCTAAAATGTCCTCTAATCCCGTCCAAACATTTGCTTTCAATCCTGCAAGTAATGCAACACCCAAAGCTGTTGTTTCAAAGTTTTTTGGTCGAATCACTGGTAAGTTTAATAAGTCGCTTTGAAATTGCATTAAGAAGTTGTTTTGACTTGCTCCACCATCAACTTTCATTTTGACAATTGGAATTTTACTCTCTTGTACCATAACATCCATTACTTCTTTGGTTTGATAAGCAATTGATTCTAAAGCAGCTCGCACAAGATGTTTGTAATTAGTTCCCCTTGTAAGTCCAAAAAATGCTCCCCTAACCTCAGAATCCCAATGAGGTGTACCAAGTCCAACAAATGCCGGCACAAAATAGACTCCTTCATTTGATTTAATAGAGGTAGCTAATCCTTCGCTTTCTTTTGATTGTTTGAAAAAATGAATTTCATCTCGTAACCACTGAATCGCACTGCCAGCAACAAACACACTTCCTTCAAGAGCGTAACATACTTTACCATCTAATCCCCATGCGATGGTTGTTAGTAGACCAGCTGTGCTTTGAACAATTTTTTCACCAGTATTTAATAACATGAAACATCCTGTTCCATACGTATTTTTAACCTCACCAGGAGTATAGCAGTTTTGTCCAAACAACGCTGCTTGTTGGTCGCCAGCAACTCCACCAATCATAACATTACAATCAAGTGCGGTTGCATACCCATATTCATAGCTTGATGGATAAACGGTAGGCAACATTGATTTTGGAACCTCTAAAATATTACATAATTCATCATCAAAGGTCAAATCATATATATTAAATAGCAGTGTTCTACTAGCATTGGAGTAGTCGGTTGCGTGAACTTTTCCTTCCGTTAACTTCCAAATTAACCATGTATCAATGGTTCCACAAAGTAAAGTTCCTTCACTTGCCATCTTTCTTGCATTTGGAACGTGATCTAAAATCCATTTGATTTTTGTTCCTGAAAAATATGGATCAAGTAACAAACCTGTTTTCTTTCGGAAGATTGGCTCATAATGCTTATTTTTTAACTCTCGACAAATGTCTTCTGTTTGTCTTGATTGCCATACAATCGCATTGTAGATAGGTCTCCCTGTTTTTTTGTTCCAAACAACAACGGTTTCTCGTTGATTGGTTATTCCAATCCCACTAATATCATCAAAACTTAGATTTGATTGGTTGATCACACTATTAACCACTTCTAAAACTGTGTGATAAATTTCCAACGCGTCGTGTTCAACCCAACCTGGTTTGGGATATATTTGTGTAAATTCTTTTTGACTTGACGCGATAATATCGGTTTCTTGATCAAATATAATCGCACGCGAACTAGTGGTTCCTTGGTCAATCGATAGGATATACTCACTCATATTTAATCTCTCCTTGCTTTCAGTAAAAAGTTGTATTGAAAAATCTTTGCATCCTTGCAAAGTTAGATTGTATTATAGCCAAAAATTTGAGGGTGCCAAAACGATGAGCGCAGCGGTGTTCTGGGAGCGAGTGTATCCTTATAACCAAAAATTTGAGGGTGCCAAAACATAGTACCTACACTATCATCATTCGAGATGGTATCCTTATAGCCAAAAATTTGAGGGTGCCAAAACTAATTCATCGAATGATATTAATGAAGTCCAGTATCCTTATAGCCAAAAATTTGAGGGTGCCAAAACCCAAGAGAGTAGAATATGTTCAATAATTTTGTATCCTTATAGCCAAAAATTTGAGGGTGCCAAAACCTTCTGATCCACATAACTTACTCCATTAGAGTATCCTTATAGCCAAAAATTTGAGGGTGCCAAAACTGCCAAAGTGCGTGGGCGTATCTCGGCTTTGTATCCTTATAGCCAAAAATTTGAGGGTGCCAAAACCTAATAGTTCAAGTAACTTAAACCAAAAAGGTATCCTTATAGCCAAAAATTTGAGGGTGCCAAAACTGTCGTTAAGATATTTGACAACAGCTGGATGTATCCTTATAGCCAAAAATTTGAGGGTGCCAAAACGGAACAAGCTCAAGATGTTGCAACTGTAATGTATCCTTATAGCCAAAAATTTGAGGGTGCCAAAACAACAACTTAAGCATATCGAATGGTTGGGTTGTATCCTTATAGCCAAAAATTTGAGGGTGCCAAAACTTGTTCCAATAAATATCAAATTCTAAGTTAGTATCCTTATAGCCAAAAATTTGAGGGTGCCAAAACTTGTTCCAATAAATATCAAATTCTAAGTTAGTATCCTTATAGCCAAAAATTTGAGGGTGCCAAAACCGTTTTGGTTGATGCGTTCTACGTATTTGTGTATCCTTATAGTCAAAAATTTGAGGGTGCCAAAACTCGGTATCATAGAGGAGTACCTAAGAATAGGTATCCTTATAGCCAAAAATTTGAGGGTGCCAAAACAAATCTTGAAAAAGAAAATGTTGATTTAGAGTATCCTTATAGCCAAAAATTTGAGGGTGCCAAAACACGCTGGCGTCATTAACTTTCTTGACGGGTGTATCCTTATAGCCAAAAATTTGAGGGTGCCAAAACCCACTCAACACTTCCCGCAAGCATAGCATTGTATCCTTATAGCCAAAAATTTGAGGGTGCCAAAACACTGCGTGGCTTCTAACTCCCGCTTCGCGAGTATCCTTATAGCCAAAAATTTGAGGGTGCCAAAACGGAGAGTTTGAAAACGTATTATTAACCGAAGTATCCTTATAGCCAAAAATTTGAGGGTGCCAAAACTGGTGATGGTGAACATAATGGTCAAGAGATGTATCCTTATAGCCAAAAATTTGAGGGTGCCAAAACGTATAAATCAAAGCATAAAACATATTTCATGTATCCTTATAGCCAAAAATTTGAGGGTGCCAAAACATGATTCGAACAGCAATATGCCTCGCAAAAGTATCCTTATAGCCAAAAATTTGAGGGTGCCAAAACACTTTCAACCAAAGATAAATACAATAGGAAGTATCCTTATAGCCAAAAATTTGAGGGTGCCAAAACAATGTTCGCAAGAGTGACCTTCTCATCCTTGTATCCTTATAGCCAAAAATTTGAGGGTGCCAAAACCCTTGATAACTCCAAATTCTTTGAGAGACAGTATCCTTATAGCCAAAAATTTGAGGGTGCCAAAACTTCAGCAATCTTTACTATCTGGTAACCATCGTATCCTTATAGCCAAAAATTTGAGGGTGCCAAAACAACTTCGCTACTTGTGCGATGAGTGATTCTGTATCCTTATAGCCAAAAATTTGAGGGTGCCAAAACTGGGTACAAGATTAACACACACACACAAGGGTATCCTTATAGCCAAAAATTTGAGGGTGCCAAAACTTGATCAGTCCATACTATTACACCATCTGTGTATCCTTATAGCCAAAAATTTGAGGGTGCCAAAACATTCACAACTTCAGGAAATTGAAGATCATGGTATCCTTATAGCCAAAAATTTGAGGGTGCCAAAACTGTGTCCACAACTTGTCCGTAGGACTCAGAGTATCCTTATAGCCAAAAATTTGAGGGTGCCAAAACTGGCTTTGCAACATTAGTACTAGATTGATCGTATCCTTATAGCCAAAAATTTGAGGGTGCCAAAACGGTGAGTTCAACAATGTCCTACTAACCGATGTATCCTTATAGCCAAAAATTTGAGGGTGCCAAAACAAACAAGCTTCGATGAAGTTGTTGATATTAGTATCCTTATAGCCAAAAATTTGAGGGTGCCAAAACCAGCAGAGCAAGCAGGAACGCTTTATACTAGTATCCTTATAGCCAAAAATTTGAGGGTGCCAAAACTCTCTGGTCGACAGGAATTGTAACACGTTTGTATCCTTATAGCCAAAAATTTGAGGGTGCCAAAACTAAACTCATTTACGCCGAGAGAGTAAAATAGTATCCTTATAGCCAAAAATTTGAGGGTGCCAAAACTTGTCGCTGATAAGGTCTTTTAACACGTCAGTATCCTTATAGCCAAAAATTTGAGGGTGCCAAAACAAGCATTGGAGAAGTCATTAGATGAAACGTGTATCCTTATAGCCAAAAATTTGAGGGTGCCAAAACTCATATTATTTATTTCTCCATTCTAATTTAGTATCCTTATAGCCAAAAATTTGAGGGTGCCAAAACTGAGTTGAATATGCGTAAAGGACACTACAAGTATCCTTATAGCCAAAAATTTGAGGGTGCCAAAACGTTGAGTAGCGTTTCGTTCCGTCTTTGTCAGTATCCTTATAGCCAAAAATTTGAGGGTGCCAAAACCTCAAATTCATTATATCATGAATTTGTGACTCAATCAATTATTTATCGGAGAGTTTTAAGTTGATCAGTAAATTTGCTATGACTACCTGTAATTATTTCCACTAGCTTGTCATTAATTTCATTAACTTCATAATGGCTATTCATTTCCATAATTATTTTGTTATATATATCATCTTCATTGGCAAAATCTACGATGATATCTTTTGTTATTAGTAAGTAATCACTGATTTCAATAGGTGTATGGAAGTAGTTGGTGTTAATTAATATGTATAAATTTTTGCAATTAATTTGTTTAATGTGCCTAATCATGACTGTATCAAGGTATGGTGCTTCTAGTAATATAAGAGTTATTTTATCTGAGTTTCCTTGGGCAATTTTGTGTATTATAGATAATTGAAGACATATGATTTCCTGAAATGATAGATCGTATTGATTTGACTCTAGTCCTTCCTTCAGTAATCCACTATTCAACAATTTTATAATATTCTTACTGTTAAGCTCTAAATTTCTAGAAACAACTTCTATACCATCTAGTTCAATTTTCTCCATGTTGTTAATTTCACTATTCAAGACATTTAGCATACCATTTATAGTTACCAAATTTTCATCAAATTCGATATTCTTTAAAATTGTTTCATAAAACTTCAATGTGATGGATTTACTACCTAATTTAAGATCAGTTGTTACATCAAAGTCTCCATTCACATCAAACATCATCCATTGCCTCACATCAACATATTTATCGTTGAATTTTAAGTCTACCTTATTATTCATCTCTTGTCCATATTCAGATAATGTTGACTTGTTAATGTATTGTCTTATTGCTTGGTACAACTCATATTTTTTTAGATAATTGTTCCCAAATAGAATTTTCATTTGATCAATAGATATATCGGTTCTACTTGTTTTTTTGGATATTATTATCTTGTTAATATTATTACCTCCTTTATAATAAAATAAATGGATTTATTGTTAATATAGATTCTTGGTTACTTTTCCCTCCTATGATGATATTTATGTTTGAGTATTGCTTTTCTGTAAACATCATGATTCTAATTTGTCCTTCTTGAGGAACGTTCTTTTTAATCATTGTAATGTGTTTTTCTGCTGCGTCTCTATTATTACATATCTTTGAATAAACACTGAATTGTAACATCATGTAGCCATTTTTAATCAGGACTTTCCGAAAGTGATTATATACTCTAACATCTTTTTTTGTAATCATAGGTAAATCAAAAAACAGTATTACTCTCATAAAACTATACATCATAGATTCTAATATCTGGAATATGAATATCGCTATTCCCGTTTGTCTCTATGTATCTTATTATCTGATCGATAAACATATTAATCACATTTAATAATGTTTGCTTTTGTCCATTATACATAATTTTCTTGCTTGAAATCTTTATGATATTCAATCTATGCTCTTTCTTAAATGATTGTTCATTAAGCAAATTATTATAAACAAAATCATCAATAATCGGTCTGAATGGTTCTATAATGTCATCACTCAAGTTGTGAAAATTTGATGCTCCTTTATGAAACAATCCAATACAAGTATTTAATCCCTTCGATATTGCTGATTTAGTTATCTGTGATCTCAATATGCTGTAACCATAATTTAAGCCTGCGTTAATTACATCGTCTTCAAACCTTATAAATTGGCTGCCAAATAATTCTCTAAAATACATTTTTGCTGCCAGACCTTCTCTATTAGTTGTATCTCCTAACTCCACTTCGTTATTAAAGGTTGTCAGTTTTTCAATCACAGATTCTTCTTTCTTGTTCTTCTTTAGAACCTTAATTTGATTGTTTATTTTACCCCTTACTATTACTTGTTGTAGCTTGTTTTTTATGTTGTTCGACCAGCCTATTTGGTCAAACAAAACATAATCACTTCGATAATTCCCATTAATTGGTACTAACTCAGCTATTGGTAGATGATCAATACCACAAGTTATTAGGCATATGTTATACTCCATACATTTATTTAGCAAGTTTACTGATACGACGGTTTTTGTATTATCGAGTATTATAGTATGAATATCTTGCAATGGGATAATAATATCTTCTATACCTTTATTTATTTTTATGTTATCAAGATATAGATTTAGATACTCAGACTCCTCGATATATACGATTCTCCAACTCATAAAAAAGAAAAAAGACTCTTGCGAGTCTTGATTCCGGGATAAACCCTTGTTTTGACAGGTCCTCAAACCTTTGGCTATAAGGTGCTTTTGGCTAAGCACACCTAAATTATACCATATTTAAATTCAATTGCAAGACCTCTTTATCAACTTTTATTAATTTTCCGGTTGGAGATACATGAAACTTTTCTATTATTAACGTTTTTTTACCAATGGTAATCATAATTTGTTTGCCTGGTACTGAGTTATGGGAAATGAATTTGCACTCAATCTTGTTAGTCTTATCGTTATTTGTTCCTATAAACCGCATGATTTCTCCTTCACCAGCAATGGTCGAGATTCTAACAAACTCATTTCTATGTAAACTAAACAAATACTCATAATCATTGCTTATTCCTTTTGATTCTCTTAGATCACTATACTTCTCTTTCTCTATGTAATACCCTTCTTTGCTTTGTCTTATCATCGCATATCTAACTGTCACAAACTTATACATTTGGTATTTTTCAGAATAATAGAAATCTGTTCGATAAGGACTCAGTTGCAATAACACTACCTTCTTATCAGTAACTCTATAGTTTTTAGATATATCAATGTGCACATTCAGCTCGTCTTCTAAGTATTTTAAAGATCTAATTAATGGACCATCGCCTTTTTTTGAGTACTTTCGAATATCACCATGTTCATTCTTATATGCTAAAAATGGGTTTCTTTCATTAGGGTAAGACTCTACAATGGTTTTAAGCAAGCTGTACGTTTGTGGGTCATTTTTATATACTAGTAATTTTTGTTCTGCTCCGTTTGCTTCTTTGATTTTATTCGCTACAACTTCACCTACCTTTTCATCATAGATGTCATTATATTTTTTAACAACATAATGTTTCTCATTAATAAGTCGTGTACTATATATTGTTTCATCTGAAACTTTTCTGTTAGGCTTTTTATCTACTTTGTAGGAAAATTTAATATCTTGAAATTCTTGTAGATTATTTAAATGCTTTACATATCTTATGAAATCAGAATTTATAGCACTCTCGCTACTTTTCGATACAATTTCTCCAGTTTTTTGGTCTATGACTTCATCTTTACTTAATTGTAGTAGCTCACTGAAAAAGTTTTGACTTTTGATTCCAGCTATGATTAAAGCGTCAATTGCATGATGTTTGAACTCTGTACGGTCTTTCTCTATTCCTGCTTTCTTTCGAAACAAATCAGTTATGGATCCTCTAACTGAGAATACCTTGATAGGTTGTTTCGTATTTTTATAATGATTTTGAATTGTATTCATAATTGATCTGTTTGCATATCTAGTATCTACTAAATTACGATTAATAAAACCTAATCTAGCTTCAAATTTGTATAAATCTTCTTCATATAAAAGATTATTTTTCTTCTTATATGTAATCAGTTTTCTAGTATATAAACTCAATACATATGATTTAAACATCTCATAATTAAATCCATATGCTTTCCCTGATTTAAAGTACATGAATGGTGATGTTTGACCTTTCATCTGATTAGCCCTATTTTCACATAATACCTTGTTATTTAAAGAATCATCAAGAGAGATACTAAATGGTAATATGTGATCAACTTCACAGTATGTTGAATCATTGATGAGAAGATTCAGATCAATGGGATTACCCGAATAGATACATCTTCCATCTTGTGAAACATATAGTTGTAGTTTTTGCTTTATATATGGTGTAAGTTGTCTACCTTTCGCGTCGACCTTTGAAAACGAGTCTTCTATTATCTTATTATTAATTTCTCTAGCTTTTTGTCTTTTTACCTCGTTTTGTCTAACTTCAGCAGAATTTTTTTCTCTAGCAGATTCAATAATGATACTATCAATTGATGTACCATAATCATCTGACAATTCATTTAATACTTTAATTGCTTCACGATGTGCTCTTTTGGCGATTGGACTAAGTATTTCTTCCTCATTAAATGTTATTTTAAGTCCGGTTTTATACTTTTCGAGTGGGTTGTTTTTCTTTTGATTTGTTATGATTTGCATTTGATTCAAGTTTGTTTGTAACAATTCCTTATTTAGTTCTCTAAGTGCTTTAAAAGAAAAAGCATGATATTTAGTAAATCCACTTAAGTTTGCAATAATATCAATTTCATCATTACTCGCATTAGTCAAGATATGTTTGAGTGCAGTTTTTCTTTCATCGATTCCCTTTTTCTTGGTTAATGTTTCTGCAATTTCATCAAGCAATGTGGGCTGATCAAAGTTTAGCTTTTTTATGTCTTCTTTAATCTGTTGAAAAACTGGATTATCCTTCCCAAGTGCTAGTCTTAACTTATTATAGCCTTTGAACTCTGTGAATAACGCATTACCACTTTTATCAATTCGAAATCCCGTTATTACAGCTATATTACATTCTAAGTATTTTGCTAATTCGTTTAGTGTAAATTTTCCTTTTTCTAACATGTACTTATTTACTAGGTTTATCTTATCATCTGTCGTAAGTTGATTACTTCCATCCCATTTAATATTATTCATGTCGTTGAACAAATTATAAAGTTCTGCTGAAGATGATGTCGCAGGAGCTCTTAGTTGTTCAGGATATAGAGAACATTTTCCTCTCATTTTCTCAATCAAGTCAACTTCAACCAAATTATTGGTTTCATCATAATAAAATCTACCATACTGGGTTGGTGATTTTTTACTTCCAGGGCCTTCGTAATATTGTCTACGACGTTGAATGATTTCTATAATTTTGTTAGAGTCTTCCTCTGTTAAATCTTGGTTTTTTAAAATGGCTTTAGCTTCTTTTACATATTGATCGGTTTTAAAAATATTTTCGTTTCCACGAATAAATCCTTTGGTTCTAAAACGCTCTAGTTGGATTTCACATATATGTTTATTCGTTGCGATACTTAACTGCTGATTAACTATTTCATTCGATAATGCATCTTTATTAGTTTCATCTTCTTCAACTGTTTCAAATGATGTACCTCTATGCTTTGTTATGTGTAAAATCGAAGTAGCTAACTCTGAATTACTTAGTTTTGAAACCAAACCTCTACATCTTAGCTCATAAGGATTTGCTTCAAACACAAAGTTTTCACCAATGATACCTAGATTTTTAAGTAAGTCTCTCATGTCTGATAATCTCTGTTTTTGTCTTCTTTTTAGTCGTCTTACACCACGTCTTGTTCTACGTTTTAGATTCTCGTCGTTTGCACCTTCCGGAAAAAGCCTAACACCTGATGCAACTACTTGCATAGTTTCTTTATTGATGACCCCCCAGCCAACTGAAGTTATCCCAATATCTAATCCAATTATTAAGTTTCTTTGCATAAAAATCCTCCATTTTTAGACTAATTACATTATACCAACCATTTTCTACTAATACAATACGAAATTTTTACACTATATATATTTTCGGTATATAATAGTTTTTGCTTTAATTTTTTGTACTTTTATGGTAAAATATATATGTAGATTTGAAAGGATGATAGTATATATGAAAGATTATTTGGTAAAAGCTTTGGCTTTTAACGATTCTATAAGGATATATTGTGTAAGTACAAAACATGCAATCAATGAAGTTTCAACAAGGTTCCAATATTACCCAAGTGCTTTAGCTTCAATAGGTCGATTAATGACGGTTGGGGTTATGATGGGGTCAATGTTAAAAGGAGAACAAACCGTTACAATCAAATTGTTTGGCAATGGCCCAATTGGTCATATGATTGTAGATGCAGATGCATTTGGTCATGTAAGAGGATATTCGGAAAATCCTCATGTTCATTATGAGTATAACGAGGGAAATAAACTTAACGTAAGAGCTACCGTTGGAACAGATGGTTTTATCCATGTCATTAAAGACTTAAAAATGAAAGAACCGTTTATTGGGTCAGTTCCTATTACAAGTGGAGAAATCGCTGAAGACTTTGCCTATTACTTTTCATTATCCGAACAGACACCTTCTGCTGTAAGTTTAGGCGTACTGGTTGATACTGATAATCTTGCGATTCACGCTGGGGGATTTATCATTCAAGCAATGCCAAACGCTGATATTGAAATCATTGAAAAGTTAGAAGAAATACTAAAGACGATACCTAGTATTTCATCAATGCTTTCGTCTGGTAAAACTCCTGAAGAAATCATTGATATTATCACAGAGTCAAATTATATGATTCTTGAAACAATGGATGTATCATTTAAATGCAATTGTTCTAGGGAAAAGTTTGAAAAAGGACTTATTTCCCTTGGAGAACAAGAAATCATGGATATGATTGAGGAAGACGGAAAAGCAGATACTGTTTGTCACTTTTGTGGAAATAAGTATCACTTTAGTAAAGATGATTTGGAACATATCTTAGCAGAAATATCAAATAAAGATCAAACGAAAGAATGTTGTTAGAGGTGTATGATGATTGATAAGAATTATGTATTGGATTTTGCAAAACGAGTATTAGCGATTCCTAGTCCTAGTGGGTTTACACACAATGTAATTCATATGATTGAAGAAGAATGTGTGAAACTAGGTTTACCCTATGAAAAAACCAAAAAAGGTAACCTAATAATCAATTATGAAGGAACATCAAACTACAGACTTGGACTAAGTGCTCATGTTGATACGTTAGGTGCTGTTGTTAGATCGGTTAAAGCAGATGGGTCTTTGGCGTTTGAAGTTGTTGGTGGACCGCTGTTAAATACTTATGATGGAGAATACTGTACCATTCACACTCGCAACAATAAGGTGTATACTGGAACATTTTTATCAACTTCTCCTTCTGTTCATGTGTATGAGGATGCGAAAAGCAAAGAAAGAACTCCAAAAAATATGGAAATTAGACTGGATGAAGTTGTAAAATCAAAAGCAGATACCTTAGCTTTGGGAATTGCGAATGGTGATTTTATTAGTGTAGAACCAAAAGTAGTAATCACAGATACTGGTTTTATTAAATCAAGATTCCTAGATGATAAAATAAGTGTAGCAATTTTGTTTGGACTCATTAAATACTTAAAAGATAATAAAATCAAACCAAAATATCATTTAACCTTTATTATCTCAACTTATGAGGAAGTCGGTCATGGTGCTAGCCATGTTCCAACACTTGATGAAATGATCGCTGTTGATATGGGTTGCATTGGTCAAGATTTATCTTGTACCGAATATGATGTTTCCATATGTGCAAAAGATTCAAGTGGACCATACAATTATGAAATTGTATCTAAATTAATAGAAAAAGCGAAATCTAGCAATATCAATTACGCAGTTGATATCTATCCATTTTATGGAAGTGATGTAAGTGCTGCTTTACGAGCAGGACATGATTTTAAAGGTGGTTTAATCGGCCCTGGTGTCCATGCTTCTCATGGTATGGAACGCACTCACTATAAGGCGGTAGAAGCCACTATCAAACTACTAATCGAATATATTAAGTAATTAAAAAATCCTCTATTGAGGATTTTTTTCATATTGTTTAAGTATTTTGTATAATTGACAGACAGGCAACCCCATTACATTGTAATAATCACCAGTAATGCTTTTAATATATCTCGAAGCAAGTCCTTGTATTGCATATGCTCCTGCTTTATCATATACTTCTTCGTTTTCGACAAAATGTATGATTTCATCTGTTGTCATTTTTGAAAACTCTACTTCAGTTTTCGCATAAAAGGAAGTGGTTTTTTCTTTACTGATAATAAAAACACCTGTTAATACCGAATGCTTTCTACCTTGGAGTTGCTCAATCATAGCAACAGCTTCTATCTTACTCTTTGGTTTTCCCAAAATAACGGAATCCAAAAGTACAACGGTATCAACTCCTATTACAACTGCATCACTCTCTTCTTCAAATACACATAGTGCTTTCTCTTTTGCGATTTGTATGATTGCATCTTCAATTTCTAAAGACGTGTCAATGATTTCCGGTAAGTCGGTTTTGCAGTGTCTTACTGTATGTTTTATTTTTGCTGTTGTAAGAATTTCTGTTCTTCTTGGAGATTTGGATGCTAGTACTACTCTCATATTCAATACCTCAAACTATGATTCTATTATACAAAAATATATATATGAAATCAATAAATAATACGAAATTGTGGTTGAAGTCATGCTGTTATCGTGTTATAATCGAATCTTGAGGTGACTATAATGAAATGTATTAATTGTGGTATGGAAATACCAAACAACTTAACGTTCTGCCGTTTTTGTGGAACAGAAACTCCTATTGCTCAATCCTTATCAAAACCCGTAATAAAACGTTCTGAAATCACAACTCTTCTTTTTTTAATACCAATCGTTTTATCCATTGTTCAACTGCTACTTTCTATATTAGGAATCAGCCCATTCTCCATTGTTGATATTATTGTAAGATTTTTGTCAACATTTGTAATGATAGCTCTGTGGATTTCATTGTTTATGGAGTACCGTTTATTTTCGTATCACGGAGTACGCATAGTATTTATTTTAGTTGGTGCAATCTTAGCCATCATTAATCAGATAACCAACACAATTTATATGTATAATTTAGTCAACCATGGGCCGGGTTACTACACGATGACACAATTCACAACGTATTCATTGCTTTTTCAAGCATATAGCATCCTAAGCTATATCGTTATTATGGTGCCATTAACAATGATTAATTTTATAAAACCGCGAATGAAATCCATTTCTGTATTATGGATCTTCTATGTACTCATTCCAATCGCATACATTCCTGCTACAGTCATCGGTACGTTATTACGTATTGATATAGAGGCAATCATTGCATATAATCAAGTGATGAATTGGTTGTCAATTATACCAATCCTTGTTCTTGCAATCGTCGGAGTCATTCGTTTCGTAGAACAAAAGCAAATAAATAACTAACAGAAAAAGCACATTGGATGTAGTTCCAATGTGCCTTTTTTTATTCTTCGTCTTTCATTTTTTTAATTTGGTTCTTTTTTTCTTCTCTAACTTTGGTCATGTTACCCCAAACTTTTAGTTTTAGATAACCAATAGCAACCAAACCAACTCCAATTAACACCCATCCATACCAAGGCATAACGATTTCCTCCTTTATTTAATTCCTGATTTTTTAATAAATACTTTTAACGATAAGATTGAAATGAGAACTGAGTATATAGATCCAATTAGTAAATACAGATAAAAGTTTAGATTACTTGCATGTGTACTGTTAAGTGCTAAATTAAGCATACCTTTGATCGCCCAGAAATTTGGTAAAATCCCTAGAATATATTGTTTTGCATCAGCAAGTGCAGGAATGATAGCCAAAAGTGGGGTCATAACGATTAATCCTCCACCTTTAACAAAGGCAAATCCCTCAACTTTGTTTTTCGCAAATGCTCCAAAAATCAATGCAATGGTTGGTACTAATAAACTATTTACAAGTGCAAAGAGCAAAATTTGAAAATAGGATAAATTATCAAATAGAGACACTGGTCCTGCTCCAAGATTAACAACATATTGGTTGCTCGCTAAAAGCTTTGTTCCACCTACAATGATTAGATTACTAATGATAGAAAATACATATGTGTAAATGATTTTAAATGTTGCATATCCTTCAACAGTGATTGGCGTAACCGCAATGCTCAGTATTGTTTTTTCGTCTTTGTTTTCAAGCAATGAAAACCCAAGCATAGCACCCATTACATACCCTCCAATTGCCAAAGACATTACAAATCCTATCAGTAAGGTATAAATTGCTCCTGTTGTTTCCATCCCTGATGTCGTCTTTTGGACAATTTGTGGAAGCACATATCCAATGATAAATAACATCATAAATGGATAAATCATCATAAACCGGTTCATTGGGTCTTTTATGATTGTTTTTAATTCATATTGCAATAGTTTTAGATATTTTTTCATACTTATCCCTCGATTGCATATTCTTTAAATTTTTTATATATAATAAATCGATAGAGTATCCCTGTTATACTCACTAGATAAACAATTGCTATCATAATTACCCATATATCTACTGTTCCAACCGTGCTATTCAATAGCATTTGCCCTGCATGAGATGGTGATACTAGCATTATATTGCTATATGTTTCGGGAATGACTTTGATTCCAATTAACAAAGAAGGAATTAATGCAACCAAAGCAAACAATGCATAGTTGACAATCATCGCTCCAAAATCTTTACTATATAATGTTATCGCAAATCCAATAGCAGTATGGCTTACAACAATGATAATAATATATATGAATAAGAGTACAATTTGAATCGTAACTTGATGGAATAGTATTGCACTCAAGGTTACAACCGTTGCCGATATGAGACCTAGTATTAATGCTGCTACTGCTTTGGCTATGATAATGTCCATAATGTTAACTGGTGCAACAAGTAACGTTTTGATAGTACCTTCTTGTTTTTCAAGATAGAAACTTGAAGCATGTAATATAATACTCATCATTGCTGCATCCATAAATATAAGTAGTGGAACCAGTTCTTTTGCTGTTGTCGCATCTGATAGTGCAATGATGATTACCCATATGAAACTGACAGCAATACCAATCACTAAAATTTTATATTTATACAGCCGTACTAGTTCTCCTTTAATCAAATTAAGCAAATTATTCATAGTGATCTTCTCCGGTTACTTTAATAAAGATATCTTCTAGTGTGGTTTCTCCGCTATGGATTGTTTCAATATTGTTTTGCTTAATAAGTTCCAAAAACTCACCATTATGCCCTAAACCATTTAATTCAAAGACTTTTTCATGGAGTGTATGATCGTTGTTATATTCTACTTTTACTTCTTTTTTACCGTATTTAATCTTTAGTTCTCTTGGAGTTGACTTTTCACCAATCTTTCCATTTGTCATGAAAATCACCTCATCACAAAGTTGTTCGACGTCTGCCATCAAATGTGTGGTAATAAACACCGTTCCACCCTGTTTTTTGTAATCTAGAATCAAGTCTTTCATTACTTTTGCATTTCTCGGGTCTAACCCATTAGTAGGTTCATCTAAAAACAACATTTTTGGATTGTTTAAGAGTGCCCTTACAAAGTTCAGTCTAACCTTCATTCCTTTTGAGAACTGTCCAACTTCTTGATCTTTTACATCATATAGATTAACTTTTTTTAATAAATCTAAGTAGTCAATCTTATTTTGGTATAAACTTGAAAAGTATTTTAAGTTTTCAAGAGCAGTTAACTTGTTAAAGTGAACTGGCATTTCAAATCCGACACCGATTTCTTCATAAAACGATTTCGAATATGATTTTAAATCGCTTCCACGGTATAATATTTCACCTTGATAATCTGTCAGTAGTTTTATCAGTATTTTTTGTGTTGTTGACTTTCCCGCTCCACTTGGACCAAGAAGTCCGATAATTTTACCTTCTTCAACATCGAATGAGATTGATTTAATCACATCCTCTTTTGCTTGTGGATAACGAAACATTAAATTTTTAATTTCAAATATTTTTGCCATTTTATTTCTCCATTCCTTTGATTACTGTTTTTAAGTATTTCATTGCTAATTCTTTAATTTGATTCATGTCATCTAAGGACATTCCTGGTTTAATCAATCCATTTTGTATTCCTGCTAGGGCAAACTGTATGAATTGTAGGACTTCTTCTTTGGTATATTCTTCCTTAAATCTTGACATATCGATTTCATTGAAAAATTGATTCACACTAAACTTCATTAAGTGTTCCATTTCGTTTGACATTAAAGTTCTAAGTTCCGCCGGTGGGTTTGTGACTGCCTCTAGCAATATTTTAGAGTCTAAGGGTCGCTTATTGAAGTATTCCATTTTCCATACTGTGATTGCTAACATTTTTTCAAATACATCTATGGTATCTTGTTGCTTGTTCTCATCTAACTCCGTTAACAGATGATTCATTTTATCTTTATACACCGAGAAAAACAATTCAGCTTTTGTTTTAAAATACGAAAAAATACTTCCCTTTGATACCCCTGATAGTTCAGCTATACGATTTGTTGATGCGAGTTCATATCCTTTTTGTCCAAATTCAATCGTAGCAGCATCAAGTATTTTTCGGATTGTTCTGTCTTTTTTGATCATAAAACCCCTCACTTCTAGTTAAATGACCACCTGGTCACTTTTTATTGTATTCTTATGTTTTGCTCTTGTCAACACTTTTTCAACGAAAATTTAAAAAAGGATACCCGTGGTATCCTTTACTGTTTCGTAGATTCACTTATCAGTTCATACATTTCTGCTGCATCTGACTTTTTTGTTGAATCTATAATATTTGTAACTTTAATCGTAACAACTTTTTTCCCAAATGTTACTTCAATCGTGTCGCCTACTGCGATTTCTTTTGATGCCTTTGCGATCTTCCCATTGACTAAGATGCGTTCTGCATCACTTACTTCTTTGGCGATTGTGCGACGTTTGATTAATCTTGAAACTTTAAGATACTTATCTAGTCTCATACTCTATCTAGTCTTCTTTGTCTTTTTCAATTGGTTCTGTCGGAGTAGATTCTTGATTTGCTTCTAGTTCCGCTTGTTTTGCTTTTTTTCGCTCATACCAAGCAAGTTGATTTGTCGCAACAAGTTCATCGATATCTTCTTTTGTCAATGTTTCGATTTCAAGTAGATATTTCGCGATAAGATCCAATAACGCTTTGTTATCCTTGATGGTTTTCGAACCAGTTTCATAACATTCATTGATGATTTCTCTAACTTCTCTATCAATTTCTAGAGCAACTTGATCTGAGAAGTTTTTATCTGTCATATAATCACGTCCTAAGAATACGGATGTAGATTGTCTTTCATATTGAATTGGACCAAGTTTACTCATTCCATATTCTGTTACCATTGCTCTTGCAATTAAAGTTGCTTTTTGGAAATCGTTATGTGCCCCCGTAGTCATTTCATCAAATACAAGTTCTTCTGCAATACGACCTGCAAGTAATCCTGTAATTTGAGCAAGCAAACTGCGTTTTGTTTCTAAGAATGTTTCATCTTTAGGTGTCATTAAGTTATACCCACCAGCCGTACCACGAGGTACGATTGTTACTTTTTGAACAATTGCTGCGTGTTCTAATTTAATCCCAATGACAGCATGCCCTGCTTCGTGGTAAGCAACAACCTTGCGTTCATGCTCGTTGTATTTTTTACTTTTTTTGGCAGGTCCCATAATAACACGATCAATAGCTTCATCTAAATCGTAAATTTTGATTTCTTTCCGATTTTCTCTGGCTGCTAAGAGCGCTGCTTCGTTTAATAAATTTGCAAGGTCAGCCCCAGTAAACCCTGGTGTACGTCTTGCAATGTCTTCTAATTTAATTTTTGGTGATAATTTTTTGTTTCTTGCATGAACTGCTAAAATTTCAGTTCTTGCTTGAACATCTGGATTGCTTATTGTGATCTGTCTATCAAATCGACCCGGTCTTAACAAAGCAGGATCTAAAACATCTGGGCGATTGGTTGCTGCCATAATAATAATACCAGAATTTTCACTAAATCCATCCATCTCCACTAGCAATTGGTTTAATGTTTGTTCACGTTCATCATGACCTCCACCTAAACCAGTTCCTCTTTGACGTCCAACGGCGTCGATTTCATCGATAAAGATGATGCAAGGTGCGGTTTGTTTTGCTACCTTGAACATATCTCTTACACGACTCGCACCAACACCAACAAACATTTCTACGAAGTCAGATCCAGATATAGAGTAAAACGGAACATTAGCCTCACCAGCAACAGCTCGTGCTAATAATGTTTTACCAGTACCAGGAGAACCAACTAATAAAATACCTTTTGGAATTTTTGCTCCCATCGCAAAATATTTTTGTGGATTCTTTAAAAAGTCGATAACTTCAACTAATTCTTCTTTTTCTTCTTTTACACCTGCTACATCGTTAAATGTAACACCAGACTTTCTAGCAAGTCTTGCTCTTGTTTTACCAAAATCAAATGCTTTGTTATTGCTGTTCGCATTATTGCGAAACACAATAAACACAATAAACACTAACATGATAATGGTTCCAACCGTCATTAGAATGAATGTCCAATTGAATGTCACATTTTCAACAAATACTAATTTAACATTCGGACTTGTTAGTGCTACCGTTGTAACATCTTGAACCAAATCATCATTTAGAATTAATTCGTATTTGTCTCCATTGACAAAAACACCATACACATTATTTAGTTTTTGATTTCCATCTCCACCCATCGGTTTGATGTAAATTTCTTTGATATTGTTTTGGCTAATTTCAGTTATAAACTGATCGCTTGTTAATACAATCGGTTTCGACTTATCACCAAACACATATATGAAGATACCAATTACGATTAATGCAATAAATGCAGTTAATAGTATATCTCCACCTTTGATTCCCTTTTTTTGGGGTTGTTGTACTTGTGCCATGTTTTCACCTCTACTATTGTTTTATTTGTAAACACTCTCTTTGAGTATTCCGATATATGGTAAATTTCGATATAATTCGTTGTAATCCAAACCAAATCCTACCACAAATTTTTTTGGTATGTTATAACCGATGTACTTTGGAACAACGGTGTTTATCTTTCTACCTTCTGGTTTATCAATTAAGGTAACCACTTCGATCGATTTTGCCCCTCTTTTTTGCAAGATTTCTTTTACCTCATGTAAAGTTAAGCCGGTATCGATAATATCGTCAACAATGATGACATCTCTTCCTGTAATATCTTCTGATAAATCCTTTAAAATATGCACTTTTCCTGTTGTTTGCGTACCCGCATAGCTGGAAACGTCCATGAAATCAATTTGCATATATGTAGTGATATGCTTGATTAGTTCCGACATAAAGGGTACACACCCTTTAAGTAACCCAACCAAAATAGGAACTTTTCCTACATAGTCACTAGATATGATAGCTCCTAATTCTTGGCATTTGTTCACAATTTGTTCATGAGTAATAAATATTTCTTCAATGTCTGGATGTTTGATCATGTTCAATCTCCTTTACTATTATTTGATACTTTGTATTGCTCATATTTTTTAGTGTTTCACTTGTTTTAACGCCTATGATTGCTAAAATGTTTTGATCTAAATTCGATATAACCAGTAGATTTTCACGAACAAGTTTGGGAATCTTTAGGTCAATAAACAAGTCACTTAATTTTTTTTCTCCTGCTTTTAATTTGATTCTGTCTCCTGGTTTTCGATTTCTTATAACAACCGGTAACATTTCAATATTATAACACAGATTTTCTTGAATTTCATTAGTTTCGTGCTTTTTTTCAACAACTTGAACCAAATATCGGTTTTGTACTTCGTATGTACCTGGGCTATCTATTTTTATCCAAACTGGTTCGCTATGTTGTTTTCCAAACAAAAAGCTTATTTTATCATACTCTTTTGCCATTGTTAACTCATCAAATACATAGTTCACAATATTTGCTTTTGCGGATTGGATTTGTTTGATCATCTCATCTACGGTTGATAATGACAGCGCTTCTTGTTTCAGTAATTCGAAAATAATCTCTCTTTGGACAAACTCAGATTCTCTTAAAAATTGACCTTTATCAAATGTGAGTTTTCCCGGTAAAACTGTAACATGTTGATGAATATAATCATCTACCTTGCCTTCGATAATCCTAGCTGCCTCGAATATAGTTTGACTAAAGTATGCAAATTTATCATCTACATTCTCGTCTTCATAATACAAAAACGGTAGTATGTTTTGTCGAATTCGATTGCGTTTATATAAATCTTGAAAATTCGTTTCGTCTTCGAAATATCTAAGTTTCTTTTCTTTAGCATACTGTAATATTTGCTTTTTATTGATTGTAAGCATTGGTCTTAATACTTGTAATCCGCGGAATTCACTTACTAATTTCATTCCTGCATAACCAACAAAGTTAGAACCTCGTATAATCCTCATCATAATGGTCTCGATATTATCGTCAGCGTGATGTGCTAGAATAATTTTATTAATGTCTTCTTTTAATGCAACTTCATAAAAAAATTGGTATCGTTTGTCTCTAGCTTCTGCTTGAAAGTTTTGATTCGATTCAAACTCAAGTCGTTTGGTATATATTTTAAGGTTTTGTTTTTCACTGTAATCAATAATAAACTCTTCTTCAACATCAGAGATCTTACGTTTTTGGTGATTCACGTGGGCCACAATGATTTTTAGTTTTAATTCTGATTGAAGTTTATATAATACATCAAGTAAAACCATAGAGTCTACACCAGTTGATACACACACTAAAACTTTTTCATCATAGATCCATTTTTCACTTTTTAATTTTGCTATTAATCTTTCCATAAAACCCACCAAATCATATATATATTATATACCAAGTTGTTACTTTCTTCAATGTTTTTATTTTCAATAAATGACAATAAGACCCTACCTTCGTAAAGTCTTATTCAGTCACTATTCCTTCTATTATTTTACTAAGTTCATCTATGCACCAATTTAGATCAAGACCGCTTAAATTATACGATGTTTCTAAGTAAACCTTGTACACACCACCATTGTATTTAAAGAAAGCGCTGATCTGTGATTTGTCGTCTGTCCCGCTGGCATTTTTCACGAAGTATCTTACATGTATGTTTTCAATTGTAACAAAATATTCGCCATCTTTGTCAACAATTCCAATGTCATTAAATACAGTTGGTACTCCACCATCATCAAAATATTTATTGTCGATGGATTCATCAATTTTTCTATCAAATTGTGATGCTATAACGAGTCGCTCTTCAACAAATTCAAGTGGATTGGTTTTTGAATTCATTCTGCTATGAATGGACATGATATAACCATTGTGCGTGAATTTTTTATCCTTCGTTGAAAAAGATTCAACAATCGCATAATACTTTTGTTGTGAGTAATCTAATATATAATTGGTTTGTTCAAGATAGTCTGATTCTAGAAAGTGATTTGGAATATATGATGGGAAACCAACCAAATAGTCTGTCTTTTTATCTAAAAACATTCTATCTTGCAATTGTTCCTCGGTGCTGAATTCTTCGAATGCTGAAGTCGGTACTTCTTGAACAAACAATCCAATAATCCATATTGTTATAATTGCAATTGCCGACATTGATCCTAGAATGATAAGCATTGACTTAACGAAATTTTTTGCCATGGAGTACCTCCTTTTAAGGATATTATAGTCTAACTTGTTGTGTTTGACAAGAGTTTTATCGGTTATGCCCTGTGAAAAAAGCATCCATTGGATGCTTTTTTATAGTTATCCTATTGAACCTTCCATCTCTAACTTGATCAATTGATTTAGTTCAACTGCATATTCCATAGGTAGTTCTTTCGCAAACGGTTCAATAAATCCCATTACAATCATTTCCATTGCTTGTTCTTCGGTGAGACCTCTACTCATGAGATAAAACATTTGCTCATCACTCACTTTGGATACGGTAGCTTCATGTTCAATGCGTGATTGATTGTTTTCTACAATGTTTGTTGGAATTGTGTCACTAAACGATTCCCCATCTAAAATAATTGTGTCACATTCAATGCGAGAGACTGCGTTAATTGCATCTTTTGCGTGTCTTACCAGACCACGGTAGTTCACTTTTCCACCACCTCTTGAAATCGACTTCGAGATAATTTGGCTTGTGGTGTTTGGTGCTAGATGAATCATCTTAGCCCCTGTATCTTGTACTTGATTTGCACCAGCAAAGGCAATCGAAATGGTGGTTCCTTTTGCATATGGTCCTCTTAAGATACAAGCAGGGTATTTCATGTTAATTCCTGATCCTAAATTTCCGTCAATCCATTCCATATGTCCATGTTCTTCAACCATGGCACGTTTTGTTACGAGATTAATAATGTTATCTGACCAATTTTGAATGGTAGTATATCGACAGTATCCACCTTTTTTCACAAAGATTTCAACAACAGCTGCGTGTAACGAGTCTTTTGAATATCGTGGGGCTGTACATCCTTCTACATAATTCAAACTTGCGCCTTCATCAACGATAATCAGTGTTCGTTCAAACTGACCCATTTGTTCTGAGTTAATTCTAAAATAAGATTGTAGTGGTTTTGACACTTTGACTCCTTTTGGAACATAGATAAATGATCCACCACTCCATACTGCACTGTTGAGTCCAGCAAATTTGTTATCTGCGTAAGGTACTACCTTTCCAAAATACTCTTTAAATAGCTCTGGATGTTCTCTTAGTGCAGTATCTGTGTCGCAAAACACAACACCTAAATCATCCAATTCTTTTAAGGTTGAATGATAGACTGCTTCGGATTCAAACTGTGTTGTTACACCAGCTAAATAAAGTTGTTCAGCCTCAGGAATACCCAACTTATCAAAGGTATCTTTGATTTCTGGTGGCACTTCATCCCAAGAAGTTTCTACTTTCGCACTTGACTTGATGTAATATGTATATTCATCAAACGTAATGCTTGATAAATCTGGACCCCATGTAGGCATTTTTGTTTTTTCGAAATATTTATAAGCTTTCACTCGGAATTCTTCCATCCAAAGTGGTTCGTTTTTATATCGAGAGATTTGTCTTACGACATCCTCATTAACTCCCTTACCAGTGTCTACGACACGTTTTGCGTCGGTTGAAAAACCATATTTATAATCACCGACTATTTTATCTATTCTTTGTTTTTCATCCATTATTTTCACCTTCTTCTTTGCTTAATATAGCACCCATTGCACGCCATGCGAGTGTTGCACATTTTAAACGTGCAGGAAATTTAGAAACTCCCTCATATACAATCGCTTCTTCTAAACAATCTGCATCGGATATTGATTCTCCTTTGATCATTTGATAATATGTCTCGATGATATGATTTGCTTCTTTGACTGTTTTATGTTTTAGTGTTTCACTCATAACCGATGCGGATGAACAACATATAGAACATCCGGTTCCTTCATGATGAATATCTGTCACAATGCCTTGATCAATTCTGGCTTGAATGGTTATGTCATCCCCACAAGATACATTGGTTAAATGTAATGTTTGATATCTTGTATCACTGACTAACCCTTTGTTTCTTGGATTCTTATAGTGTTCCATTATAATTTGACGATACAAATTATCCAAATTCGACATGAGTTACTCCTTAAAACTGACGAAAGAAATCTCTCGTTTTTATTGTAGTTTGTATAAAACGATCCACGTCTTCTAACGTATTATATATATAAAAACTTGCTCTAAGTGTTCCTACACAGTTTAACCATTTGCTTACAAGTTGAGCACAATGGTGTCCTGCTCTTAATGCAATGTGTGATTCATCGTAAATACTAACCGCATCATGTGGATGGACTCCATCAATGTTAAACGCAATAACACCAGAATCTGTGGTTGGGTTGTATACGGTAACGCCATCAATTTCTAACAACTCTTCAATTGCTTTTTTTGCTAATGTATTTGCATGGTAATGAATAAATTCATATCCAACTTTATTTAGGTACTCGATTGATGCTTGAAATCCAATTGCTTCGGCTATCGGAGGTGTTCCTCCTTCAAACCGGTACGGAGCATCTTTGTAAATAACATCATACATGTTAACATGATCATTCATATCTCCACCAAAATCGAGTGGTTCCATATCTTTTAATATCTTGTATTTCCCGTATAAAATTCCAAGTCCGGTTGGTCCTAACATCTTATGTGCGGAAAACGCGAGGAAATCGCAATTTAAGGCCTGTACGTCTATTTTAAGATGAGGTGCCGCTTGTGCTGCATCTACTACAGTAATGATATTATGTTCTTTCGCAAATGAGATAATTTCTTGGATTGGTGTAATATATCCTAACACATTTGATACATAAGTTAATGCAATCACTTTTGTTTTATTTGTTGTGACTTTTTTTACATTTTCTAATGTGATTCTACCTTCTAATGTTAGAGGTACATAAACTAACTTTGCTTTTTTAAGCTTTGCAACATTCATCCAAGGAAGCAAAGAACTGTGATGTTCTAGTTCACTTGTGATGATTTCATCGCCTTCTTGGATATAAGATAGACCAAAACTATGTGCTACTAAATTTAGAGCACTTGTTGTTCCTTTGGTAAATACAATCTCGTTACTGTTTGCATTGATAAACGATGCAACCATTTCTCGTGATTTTTCATATTCTTCAGTGGCTTTATAGGATAAATCATACACACCACGGTGAATATTAACACCATATTCGTTATAATACTCATTCATTTTAGTTAGCATTTGTATTGGTTTTAGTGTTGTTGCACAACTATCTAAATAAACCAAATCCGAGTGGTTGGTTAATACACCAAAATCTCGTTTATATGCATTCACGATAAGCACTTCCTTTTTAACTTAGTCTTTGGTCAATGAGTTCAATCAGCGTTTCTTGAAAATGTTTGTCAGTTACTTGATCAATTAAAGGACGAATAAATCCATTTATAATCATTTTTTGTGCTTCTTCTTTGCGTAACCCTCGACTCATTAAATAAAACAAATCATCTTCACTGACAGAGCCAATGCTCGCACCATGTCCAGCGATAACGTCAAATTCATCGATATAAAGATATGGTCTTGCGATTACTTTTGCATCTTTGCTTAAGTTTAGACCTCTTGTTTTTTGATATGAGTCTGTTTTGCTATTGCCTTTTTCAATCGTAGAAATTCCAGTATAGAAAATTTTTGATTGATCTTTCGCAATCCCGTAATTGTTCATTACGGCAGTTGTGTGTTTTGCTTTGTGAATGAAGTGAATCGTTACCTCTAAGTCTGATGTTCCATTCCCAATCGCAACCGAATTTGCATTCGCATGACAACCTGTTTCAAGAAAATAAATGTTGCTCGTTACATTTGCTTTTTGCTTACTTAACTCGATAATATTTGAGTTAATGACTGCGTCTTTCATCAAATAGATGTCAACCACTGCTGTGTTGTTTGGTGTTTCATTGAGTGTGTAAAATTTGATGTTTGCATTTTCCATCCCAATGATAATTGTTTTCACATTGTCAAGCTCTTTAGAAATCGTCTCGTAAATAGAAACTTCTGTATTTGCATATATATAATATACACGGAATGGTTCAGTTCTAGTAAACTTCACAACTTCGTTTTTCGCAAACTCATAACCAATATAGTCGGTTTCATCCGAAACTATGTTTTGTTGTTTTAAGAATGTCCATTGTTTGGTTTGAAGTGCATCCATATTAGTGTTGTCCTTTAACCGCACAAGTTCCCAAAGCAACTCGTCTTAATTCTGCTTGATCTTCGGAATCTTCAATGCCTAGTTCTTCTTTAATCCAATCATATCCCGCAGTGTCAACTTTTTTGATTAGTTCTTTGTCTCCTGTTTTTACAATACGTCCATCTAGCATAATGTGAACAACATCTGCATCTACATAATCAAGCAAGCGTTCGTAATGGGTAATCACCAATGCTCCAAATTGTTCGTTTTTCATTTTATTAACATTTTCTCCGACAATTCGAAGTGCATCGATATCTAATCCTGAGTCAATTTCATCTAAAATCGCAAATTTCGGTTTTAGCATTTTCATTTGGAGAATTTCATTTCGTTTCTTTTCTCCACCAGAAAATCCTTCATTGACATAACGATGCGGTAAATCTCCACCCATTTTTAAGTCTTTTACTGCTTTATCGTATTCTTTGATAAACTTAAATAATGGAATTGTTTGGTTTTCTTCTAGTCTTGATTGCATTGCCGTTTTAATAAAATCAGAATTGGTCACACCACTGATTTCAGATGGATATTGCATCGCCAAAAATAGACCTTTACGACTGCGTTCATCAACACTCATCGCTAACACATCTTCCCCGTCTAATGTGACGGTTCCACTCGTAACTTCATACCGATAATGACCCATAACGCTAGCTGCTAGGGTTGATTTTCCAGTCCCGTTTGGTCCCATGATAATATGCATTTCATTGGTATTCATTTCAAGGTTGACACCTTTTAATATTTCTTTTCCTTCTACACTTACATGTAAATCTTTGATTACTAATTTTGATCCCATAATCTACTCTCCTTTGTCTATTTGTGGTTTCTTTTTGACTGCTAAGTATATTGCATATCCAATAATGGATACCCCAACCGACGCAATCGTTATACCAATGTATACAATTGGATTGGTCGTTGTTGGCTTACCGTTTGGATAGAGTAATGCATCGTCTCTAAAATTTTCGCCATGGAACACAAAGCCATCATCATTTAATTTTGTGTCGTATGTGAACTTTAATGTGTTTGATTTATATATATGTTTGTTGGTTGTTACAAACACGGCTTCTAAATTTGGATCTGCTTCAACAAGAGCTATTCCTTCTTCCAAACTTAAACCATATAAACCTGTTGCCAAAGCATCTGCAATCGCTGAACTTGGTGATAGTATCGTTACGGACACCAAATCACTTTCAAATGGATATCCTGTTTTTGCATTTAGTAAGTGATGATATCGATTTCCTTCATCATCAATGATAAAACGCTCATAGGTACCACTTGTTACAACGCTTTGGTTTTGGACGCGCATTCCTCCAATACGATTATACCAAAGAATGCTAAATGGGTCGCGTATTTCGACCGGGAAATTTGCATTATTGATTAAATCCTTGCCATAAGTATGAATATTCCCACCTAAACTAAGGATTACACTTTGATATCCTTCTTCAACAAAGAACGAAATCACCTTGTCTGCAGCATATCCTTTGGCAATCCCACCTAAATCTAGTTTCATACCAGGGGTTGGTAAATATACCGTTTTTGCAATTTTATCAATTTGTATTTTTGTATAGTCAACAAGCGACAAAGCCTGATTAATTGCTTCTGAACTAGGAGCATCACAATAATTATCACCGGGTTCTAGCATAAAACCATCGCATATGTTTGATCGCATTGAAATATCCCATAGTGAGGTCAGTGGGCCAATCGTAGGATCAAATAATCCATTAGTGAGCTCAGCCATTTCAATTGATAGTTCAATGAGCTCGATAAAATCATCATTTACAACGACTGCTTCAATGCCAGATAATCGATTAACCTTCATTAACAAGGATTCTTCTATCTCATTTGATTCCATGATTGGTGTTTGACTAATCGAAAAGTTTGCTTCAATCGTAAGAAGAATGTCTTTTACAACATCCAAGTCTTGCAGCGCTTTAAGTCTGTTTGCTTCTGATTTTTGATACTGCAATCTCACTACATGAGAAGGTGTATTCAAATAGCCAAGATAATCACTTTTTGAAATCCATTCATACGTTGTTGTGCTAGCTTGTGTTTGTGTTGTTAAAAAAGCAACAAACAAAATAATTATAATGATTGTAAGTAGTTTTTTCATAAATCCATCCCTTTTTTTCACTCGTTAATTATTATAACAATTATTTACATTTTTTGCACGTGATATAATAATAGATTAACGAAAAAAAGTAGCAGGTTGCCCTGCTACTTTGATTGATCATTTTATAGTGAATAATCCATTGAAGCATAACGTTTGTACATTTGATATCTACGTTTTGCTTCTTGTTTGTTCATTTCAAGCAATGCTTCAGCTTCATCTGGATTTGTTGAGAACAATTGAGAGTAACGAGTTTCACTTAATAAGTAATCTCTGTATTTATCCCAGTTAGGTTCTTTCATATCAAGTTGAAGTGGGTTTTTACCTTCTGCAGCAAGTCTTGGATCATGTCTTAATAATGGCCAGTATCCGCATTCAACAGCAAGTTTAGCTTGTGTTTGGCTTGCACCCATACCATCAGATAATCCATGAGCGATACATGGTGAATAAGCGATAATCACGCTTGGACCAGGATACGCTTCTGCTTCCTTCATTGCTTTTAACATTTGTGCTTGGCTTGCACCATGTGATACATATGCAACATATACATGTCCATAGCTCATCGCAACTGCTGCTAAATCCTTTTTCTTTCCAGATTTTCCAGCTGCTGTAAATTTAGCGATGGATCCTGTTGGACTTGATTTTGATGATTGTCCACCAGTGTTTGAATAAACTTCTGTATCTAGTACTAAAATGTTAATGTCTTCGTTGTTCGCAATAACGTGGTCTAATCCACCGTAACCGATGTCATATGCCCATCCGTCTCCACCAACAATCCATTGTGATTTCTTAACAATATTATCTTTTAATTCTAAGATGCGGTCAGCAAAATCACATTTACATGCTTCTAGAATAGGAACTAGTTCATCGCGAATTTCTTTTGTGATTACACTTGAATTTCTATTTTCTAACCATTTTTTAAACAATCCTTGGATTTGTGGAGTTCCTTTACCTTCTTCAAGAGCGTGTTCGAACAATGAAGCTAGTTGATCACGTAATGCATCAGTTGCTATCTTCATACCAAATCCAAACTCAGCGTTGTCTTCAAACAATGAGTTAGCCCATGCAGGACCTTGTCCTAGAGCGTTTGTTGTATATGGAGTTGCCGGATATGACCCACCATAGATTGATGAACATCCGGTCGCATTTGCGATTACCATGTTATCTCCATAAAGTTGAGTGATTAATTTAATGTATTGTGTTTCTCCGCAACCAGCACATGCTCCAGAGTATTCAAACAATGGTTGTGCAAATTGGCTGTTTTTCGGATTTGCAAACTTATCAATTAATTTATCTTTGTATGATACACGTTCGATATGGTATTTGTTTACAACATCTTGTTTTGCATCAAACATATCTTGAATTGGAACCATGCGTAACGCTTTACCATTTCGGTTTCCTGGACATTGTGTCACACACACTTCGCATCCAGTACAGTCATAAGTAGAAATTTGGATTGAGTAAGCTAATCCTTCTAATCCTTTTCCATTTGCTTTTAACGTAACTGTTTCAGCAGGAGCTCCAGCTAATTCTTCTTGCGTTGCTAAGAATGGTCTAATAACTGCATGTGGACACACGAATGCACATTGGTTACATTGGATACAGTTATCTGCAATCCATTCTGGAACAAAGTTTGCAATGGCGCGTTTTTCATAAGCTGAAGTACCTGGAACCATTGTTCCATCTTCATAACCTGCAAAGTCAGAAACTTTCAGATTATATCCATCAATTGCATTGATTCTATCAGCAATTTTTGTAACAAATTCTGGTCTTCCTTCGTCTACTTTTTTTGTTTCATCTGTTAGGTTTGCCCATGATGGATCTACCTTAACTTCATATAATCCTTCTGCACCAACATCAATTGCTTTATGATTCAATGCAACAATTTCTTCACCTTTACGAGAATATGTTTTTGTTGCATATTTCTTCATTAATTCTTGTGCTTTTGCATAAGGCATAATTTTTTCGTTCAATTTAAAGAATGCAGATTGTAGAATCGTATTTGTTCTATTTCCTAACCCGATTTCACGAGCTAAGTTAACGGCATCAATCATGAATAATTTTGCTTGTTTTTGAGCCAATATTTTCTTAACTGAGTTCGGCATATATGCTAACAATTCTGCTTCTGATAATACGGTATTGATTAAGAATGTTCCACCTTGTTTTAAGTTGGAAAGCATATCGTATTTTACTAAATAACTATCAGATGAACAGCTAACGAAGTCAGCATGACTTACTAAGTAAGGAGCAGTGATTGGATCTTTTCCAAAACGTAAATGAGATCTTGTAACCCCACCAGATTTTTTTGAGTCATATGCAAAGTATGCTTGACCATATAGATCTGTGTTTTCTCCAATAATTTTGATTGTATCTTTGTTCGCTCCAACTGTACCATCACTACCTAATCCGTAGAAAATAAGTTCTGATACATCATCATTTAATACAGCGATTTCTTTTTCAAGTGGCAAGGAAAGATTTGTAACATCATCAACAATACCAATTGTGAAACTATCATGTCCGTAAGATTCTAAGTGTTTGAAAGCTGCTACAATTTGTCCTGGAGTAGTATCTTTGCTTGATAAACCATATCTACCACCAATGATGAATGGTGCATTTGGTTTTCCATAGAATTCTGTATAGAATGCAGATTTAACATCAACATATAGTGGTTCTCCAATGGAACCTTGTTCTTTTGTACGATCCAATACTGCAATACGTTTTACTGATTTTGGCATAGCAGCAAATAAATGTTTCGCTGAGAAAGGACGATATAGATGAACAGTTAACACACCTGTTTTTTTACCTTTGGCATTTAAATGTGCAGAAACGTCTTTTGCTGTTTCATTAACTGACCCCATTGCAACAATAACATCTGTTGCTTCTGGATGTCCATTGTAAACAAATGGTGCATAATGTCTTCCTGTAACCTTAGAAATTTCAGCCATATAGTTTTCAACAACAGCTGGAACTTCATTGTAGAATTTATTTTGTGCTTCTCTTGTTTGGAAATAAACATCATCATTTTGAGCAGATCCTCTAGTAACAGGATGTTCAAAGCTCATCGCACGTTGTCTAAATTCTTTTACTGCTTGTTTGTCTAATAGATTGTCTAACACTTTGTAGTCCATCATTTCAACTTTTTGAATTTCATGTGATGTTCTAAATCCATCAAAGAAATGCAAGAATGGTACACGTGTTTTGATTGCAGATAAATGAGCTACCGCTGTTAAATCCATAACTTCTTGTACGCTTGATGTTGCCATCATAGCAAAACCGGTTTGACGAACAGCCATAACGTCTTGGTGATCACCGAAAATACTTAACGCTTGCACCGCAATACTACGTGCAGATACGTGAATAACAGCTGGTAATAATTCACCTGCCATTTTATACATATTCGGAACTTTAAGTAAAAGTCCTTGACTTGCTGTGTAAGTAGTTGTTAGAGCCCCTGTTTGTAAAGACCCATGAACCGTCGCAGCAGCACCAGCTTCTGATTGCATTTCAACAATCTTTACCGGCATACCAAATAGGTTCTTTTTTCCTTTTGCAGCCCATGCTTCTGTGTATTCTGCCATAGGAGAAGAAGGCGTGATTGGATAAATCCCTGCAACTTCTGTAAAGGCATACGCAACGTGAGCAGCTGCTTCATTTCCATCCATCGATTGGAAAACTTTTTTAGACATTTTTTTTCCTCCTATTTTTTTATTAAAAATAATATCTCTTGAAGTCTATACTATTATAACATAACATTTGTTGTAAGACAAGATTTAAAAGGTCAAAAATCCTTCTCTTGTAACGCTTTCATCTAATTTGAATTTTTTCTATAATTTTACATCAGTTTATGGTAAAATATACTCGGTGATTTTATGAATGTTTTATTAGTGGGTATTAACTCAAAATACATCCACCCTGCGGCATCGATTATCTCGCTTTCCAAAAATTTAAGATATCCAAATCATATAATAGAATTTACAATCAAAGATACTATCGAACATATGATAGATGGGATTTTATCATATCAATTTGATCTACTTGGAATCAGCACATATATATGGAATGTAGCAATCATTGAAGAGTTGCTTAAACTCGTAAGGCCAAAACTTCAATCTCATCAAAAAATTGTGTTAGGTGGACCTGAGGTTAGTTACGATCAAATCCATTTTATAAATGCGTTTCAAGTAGATTATGTTATTTCTGGAGAGGCTGAAGAAAGTATCAATGAACTTTGTGATTATCTTACTCAAAAGAAAGCAATCCATGAAGTTTCAAATTTAACTTATCAGCATAATCAAACTATCATTTCAAACCCTATAAGACTGCCTGATCTAAAACGAATTAAGTTTGGCCATGATTTGGTTACAGATTTGAATAGACGAATAGTATATTTTGAATCAAGCAGAGGTTGCCCTTTTCGCTGTAGTTATTGTCTTGCCTCTTTGGAATCAAAAGTTAGGCATTTTGATATTGAATATGTGAAACTAGAATTAAAAAAACTATTTGATAAACAAGTTCCAATTATAAAATTCCTGGATCGTACATTCAATGCAAATCCAAAATACATGCTTGAGTTACTGGATTTCATCGATCTGTATAATTCTAACAATACGATACTACAGTTTGAAATAGTTGCAGACTTACTTGATGCATCAATAATAAGACGTATTTCTCAGATGAATTCCAAAGTCTTACGTTTTGAAATAGGGATCCAATCAACAAATGATACAACTACAAAGTCAGTAAAAAGAAAACAAAACTTTAATCGTCTACGTGATAATATATACAGATTACAACAGACGAACAAAGTCGATCTACATCTCGATTTGATTGCGGGTCTTCCGTATGAAGATTATTCATCTTTTAAGCAAACGTTTAATGATACACTTCATTTAAAGCCGCTTGAACTTCAACTTGGATTTTTAAAGATGTTACGTGGAACACCTATACGTAAACAAAGCGAAAAGTACCAATATCGCTATCAACAAAAGGCACCCTATGAAATCATTGATAATCAGTTTATATCCGAACAAGAACTATCTGATATTCATTTGGTTGAAGAATGTATCGAAAAATATTACAACTCTGGTTTTTTCACAAGAACGATTGATTATGTATTTAACAGCATAATTTTAAGTAACAACTACTTTGATTTCTTTTTGGATTTTGGATTATTCTTGAAAAATCAATCTTTTTTATTTTCACGATATCAGCTAGATGAACTATTTTACTTTGCATCGAAATATATATATGATCAATATCCAAAACATTATGAAATGGTTTTATTCTTACTAAAACAAGACTACTTATTACATTTCAGATTAAGACCAAAAATTTGGTGGAAACATCGATTGCCAAAACAAATAAAAAATCACATAATTGAAACCTATTACGCATCTATGCCTAGCAATCTAATTTCAAAAGATGATTTGTATCGTTATGGACATTTTGAGTTGTTTGAGGAATCATGTTTTGTTGTTTTGTATCATCCATCCAAATTTTTACATTTTATGTTTCCAATCCATAAACAAACCCAAGGAGGTAATCTATGAGTTATGATTACTATGAAAATCCATTAATCACAAGATATAGTAGTGGTCCGATGAAGGAAATCTTTTCTGAAAGAGAAAAGGTTCGTACTATGCGTTTTGTTTGGATCGCTTTAGCAAAAGCAGAACAAGCGATAGGACTTGACATCTCAAAAGATCAGGTTCATGATTTAGAAACCCATTTAGACAATATTGACTTAGTAGAAATTGAACAGATTGAAAAGCAAACAAAACACGATGTTATGGCCAATGTACTGGCATATGGAAATCATGCAAAGTTGGCAAAACCAATCATTCATTTAGGAGCAACTTCGTGTGATATTACCGATAATGCAGATCTTTTAATTTATCAAAGAGCACTACTTATTTTAAAATCTCGAGTTGTTACTCTTATGAAACAACTTGCTAAATTTGCTGATGAGTATAAGGAACTTCCTACACTTGGTTATACACATTTTCAAGCTGCACAATTAACTACTGTTGGAAAGCGGGCAACTTTGTGGCTTCACGATGTATATAAAGACTTCAAGTATATAGAGGCTCTATTATCAAATATAAAACTTAAAGGGTTAAAAGGTGCAACCGGAACACAAGCAAGTTATTTGCATCTTTGTAACAACGATTCTACGAAAGTCGTTCAACTCGAACAAGAATTTGCAAATTTTTTAGGTGGATTATCTATTGAGCCAATTGCTTCACAAACATACTCAAGAAAATTTGATTATGAAATTCTTAGTGTACTTTCTCAAATTGCACAAAGTGCATCCAAATTTAGCAATGACTTAAGACTTTTACAACATCTTAAAGAAGTTGAAGAACCATTTGAACAAAATCAAATTGGTTCATCCGCAATGCCATACAAGCGAAACCCTATGAAGTCTGAACGCATCACTTCACTTTCTCGATATGTACTAAGTTTACCTATCAATGCATCAATCACCTCGTCTACCCAATGGTTTGAGCGAACGTTAGACGATTCCGCGAATCGTAGGATTGTGTTACCTTCTGCGTTCATAGCAGTTGATGCCATTTTAAACATATATATAAATGTGACAAAATCACTTGTTGTTTATCCAAAGGTAATTGAAAAACACATTGAAGAAGAATTACCATTTATGATGAGTGAAAATATATTAATGGAATCGGTAAAGCTTGGGAAAGATCGTCAAGAAATGCATGAGAAATTAAAAGTGATTTCGATGGATGTATCAAAAAATATCAAATTAATGGGTAAAGATAACGACTTGATTAATCGTTTGAAGCAAGATTCTGATTTTAGTTTCTTGTCTGATTATCTAGATCAAGCATCCAATGCTTCAAATTATATTGGTTTAGCATCCCATCAAGTTTCAGATTTTTTAAAGAACTATATATATCCAGTATTAGAACAAAATAAAACATTAGAAGAAATTACTTCTAGTGTAGACAAGTAAAGGAGTAAATGATGAGTGTAAAAATAGTTGTTGGCGCTCAATGGGGCGATGAAGGTAAAGGGAAAATTGTTGATTATTTGGCAAAGGAATCCGATATCTTAGTGAGATTTCAAGGTGGAGACAATGCAGGTCACACTGTTTTAAATGAACATGGAGTATTTAAACTACATTTAGTTCCTTGTGGTATCTTTTATCCAAACGTTACTTGTATCGCGGGTACAGGAATGGTAATTAACCCAATTGAATTAATCAAAGAAATGAAAGAAATTGAAGAAAAAAATGTTTCCACAAACAATCTTAAGATTTCTTCAAGAGCGATTATCCTTATGCCATATCATGTTGATTTAGATGCATTAAAAGAACGTGGTTCTGACATCATCGGAACAACAAAGAGAGGGATTGGTCCTGCATATGCCGACCGTGCCGAACGCACCGCATTACGCTTTGAAGATTTGAAGGATTTACCTTATTGTAAATATCGAATTGAGAAAGTATTACCATTAATCAATGCAAAGCTTGAGTTTTTGGGTGGAACTCCTTATTCTGTTAACCAGATTTATGATTTGTGCGTTGAGTGGAGTAGGTTGCTATCTGATCGCATCATTGATCAAGTATATTACTTAAACCAAGCAATCAAAGAGAACAAGAATATTTTATTTGAAGGACAACTCGGTGTCATGAAAGACTTAGATCTTGGAATTTACCCTTACGTAACTTCTTCTAATCCAGTAGCGAGCTATGCTCCTGTTAGCGCTGGAATACCATTTCAAAAAATCAATGAAGTCATCGGAGTGTTTAAGGCATTTTCTTCGGCAGTTGGCGCTGGGCCATTCCCTACCGAGATGGATGAAATTGCATCAAACAGTTTTCGAGGAACTGGTGAATTTATTGATGATGAATTTGGAGCAAGAACGGGTCGTGCAAGACGTATTGGTTGGTTAGATCTTCCAATACTACAATATGGAACTCTTATTAATGGTTACACAAGCTTAGCTATGTGTAAACTAGATAAGTTAGATACGCTAGATGAAATCAAGATTTGTGTCGGTTATGAACAAAATGGAAGTCCAATATCTTATATGCCAAATACAAAGGAGATGGAACTCATTACTCCAAAATACATCACACTAAAAGGATGGAAGCAAAAAACAACACACATACGTAAAATGGACGATTTACCAAAAGAAGCAAAAACTTACATAAAAACCATTGAAGAATACGTTGGTGTTCCAATTCAATATGTTGGAGTTGGTCCAAGTAGAGAACAACTAGCCATTTAATCATATATATTTTTTGTTTGTATAAAACTTAGTATTTGTGAGTAACACCCAAATTCTAAGTTTTTTTGTTTGGTCTTGTGGCTGTACACTTGAAAAAAACAATTTATTTTAGTCGTCCTTTGTGGTATAATATATCTTGTTAGTAAGAGGTGAATTTTGTGAAGGGTATATTTATCACATTTGAAGGAAATGAGGGTTCAGGTAAAACAACTGTTATCCAGGCAATCAAAGAAATGCTCGTTTCATCTGGAGTTTCAGTGACTTTAACAAGAGAACCTGGAGGAAGCAAAATCGCAGAACAGATTAGAAACATCATATTGGATAAAAATAATGTAGAGATGGATGCAAAAACAGAAGCATTGTTATTAGCAGCTGCAAGAAAACAACATCTTGTTGAAGTTGTGCTCCCTGCCTTAAAACAAAATCACATTGTCCTTTGTGATCGATATGTTGACTCTTCCTTGGCATATCAAGGTTATGCCCGCGGAATCGGTATCGAAGAAGTATATGAAATGAATTTATTTGCAACAGATCATTTGTTGCCAAACTTAACGATATATATTGATATTACACCTGAACTTGGTTTAAACCGAATTGCAAGTAACAACCGTAATGTCAACCGATTGGATCTTGAAAATCTTAAGTTCCATCAATTGGTTCACGAGGGTTATGCTATTATTCAAAACATGTTTCCTAACCGAATTGTACGTGTCGATGGAAACCAATCAAAAGAAAAAGTAATTGAGGATTCGAAACAAATCGTAATGACATTCTTAAATAGAAAGTAGGTTCGTTTATGACTTTTGATGAATTAAAGATCAAACAAAAAGAAGTCATCAAAATGTTAGAAAATAGTTTCAAAAAAAATCGTTTGGTCCATGCTTATTTGTTTTGCGGGGACAAAGGAATTGGGAAACTATTAACTGGGTTTTATTTTGCTGCTATGGTGTTATGCCAAAGTCAAAAAAAACCTTGTTTGGAATGTAGCACATGTAAACGTGTTATTAACCGCAGTCACATGAATGTATACTTTGTTGAGCCAGAGGGTGAGACAATTAAGAAAGATCAAATTGAAGACTTACAACATGAGTTTTCGATGACATCCCTTGAAGAAGGAGCTAGAATTTATATCATCAACCATGCAGATAAAATGACTGCATCAGCAGCTAACACATTACTTAAATTTTTAGAAGAGCCGATCATCGAAAGTTATGCAATCTTGATCACTGAAAACGTAAATAATGTTCTCGATACCATTAAATCAAGATCACAAATTATAAATTTCAAAAAAGTGTCTCGAATCGACACCGCACAAGCATTACAACGGCGAGGATTGAGTATCGAAAACTCGTTTGTGTTTGCGACATTAACGAGTAGCGTTGAAGAGGCGTTGGAATATGCAGCAACAACAAAATATCAAGAACTTGTTCGATTTGTTCGCGAGATGAATGTAGCGTGCATCAACAAGCGCCGTGCAAAATTTGTTTTCTTCAATGAAAGAGGAAAATTCTTAATTGATGAAAGGGATAGAACAATCCATAAAGTCTTTCTAGATTTATTGATTGTTTATGCACAAGATATGATTAGTTATTCAGAACAACATCTAGATGCGATTAGTTTTAAAACTAGTATTCTTGATTTAAACAAGCAAAACTTACCATCACCAGAACGATTAGCAAAAGAATTAGATATCTACATCGAAGCAAAAGAACGTCTTGAGTACAATGTAAATATCGATTTGTTTTATGCGAAACTGTTCCTAGATTTAGACGAGGAGTGAAAAAGTGAAAAAAATAAAAACAGTAGGAATCCAATTTAAAAATATTGGTAAAGTATATAATTTTGACCCAACAGATATCTATTTACATTTAGGAGATAGTGTTGTTGTAGAAACCATACGTGGTGTCGAACTGGGAAAAGTCGTAGAGAAAGTCAAAGAGATTGATACAAACCAATTAGAACACGAATTAAAGTCAGTGATTCGAAAGGCAACAGAACACGATTTATCGATGTTCGATGAAAACAAAATATTAGCAAAACAAAGCATCCAAAAATTCAAAGAGTTAGTCAAAAATAGAAACCTTCCGATGAAAGCTTTGGAGTGTGAATATACACTTGATCGTCAAAAAGTTTTGTTTTACTATAGCGCAGATGAGCGAGTAGATTTTCGTGACTTATTAAAAGACCTATCTTCCGAATTCAAAGTTCGTATCGAACTACGTCAAGTTGGACCAAGAGAAGGTGCAAGATTCATTGGTGGAATTGGGTGTTGTGGTAGATCTCTTTGTTGTAAAGAACATATGAGGGATTTTGATTTAGTAACCATGAAAATGGCAAAAGACCAGGGTATGAATCTAAATGCAAACAAAGTTGCTGGTCAATGTGGAAAGTTAATGTGTTGCATCAGCTACGAAGACCCCATTTATCAAGAAATCAAAGCAAGGCTTCCAGAACTTGATGATATTGTGAAAACACCAACCTGTGATGGATGCAAAGTTGTTGGTATTGATATTATGAAAGAACTCGTCAAAATTGATGATGGAAAAAATGGTGTCACAGTTTGGGCAGCAAAAGATGTCACAAAGATTGTTGCATCTCATAAATCAAGTTCCGATGATATTGACCCAGAGTTCAAAGAGTTAGAAGGTTAATCCAATGAAAAATGAAGTAATCAATGACTTACTTGGTTACGATGGTTTAAAAATCATACAGGTTCCAGATGCATTTAACTTTAGTTTGGACTCAACTTTACTTGCACATTTTGTAAGCATTTCAAAAAAAACAAAACAAATTATCGATTTGGGTTGTGGGAATGCCCCAATTCCGTTGTTTTTAACACTAAGAACAACCTCTCCAATCATTGGAGTAGAAATTCAATCAGAGATTGCTGATTTAGCAACTCGAAGTGTTGCTTTAAATCATCTCGAACATCAAATTAAAATAATCAATCAGGACTTAAAACATATATATAAACAAGTAGGTGCAAACCGTTTTGATTGTGTTACATGCAATCCACCATTCTTTCCATACAAAGAATCAAGCAATACTAACAAAAACGAACAATTAACGATTGCACGTCACGAAGTCAAAGCTACACTGGATGATTTTGTCAATGAAGCAAAAAAGTTGCTAGTGGATGGTGGAACCTTAGCGATGGTGCACCGAGCAGATCGCCTTGCTGATTGCATTGAAGTGTTTCGAAAACACCACATCGAGCCGAAACGACTCCGGTTTGTTTACCCCAAAAAAACTAGTAGCGAAGCACTATCAATTTTAATAGAAGGAAAATTGAACGCAAACAATGGAGGACTCAAAGTGTTGAAGCCCCTCTATGTTTTTGGAAAAGAAGACACCTATACCAAGGAAATCTTAAAAATATTTAATTTTCCTAAACCATAATTAAAAAAATTATGATATAATGATATTAGCGAGGAGGAATGCTTATGTTTTTATCATTACTTAATAAAGAGGAAAAACATTACTTTGTTGATTTTATCGTCAAGATTGTTTCGTTTGATGGAGAAATGAGCGAATTAGAAACGCAAATCGTCAACCGAATGAAAGGTGAAATGGGACCAGAACTTGATAGTTACAAAGTCTCTACACTTTCACTTGAAGAATTAACAAGTTATTTTTCAACAAAACCAAAAGTTACAAGAAATATTGTCTTTATGAACATTCTAGCCGCCTCACTAGTAGATGAATGGTACAGTGCAGAAGAACATTTTTTAATTGAAAGCATCCAATTGAAATTAAACATTAGTGACAAGAAACGTTTAGATTTTTTTAAAGTAGTATACGCAGAACGCGATTTGCGCGAGCGAGCGAAACGCATCATTACCGAATAATGATTCGACAAAAATCATATCAAACTGAAAACGGTACATTATATCTTGTTGCTACCCCAATTGGAAATTTAGAAGATATGACATTCCGTGCAGTAAGAATATTATCAGAAGTAGATTATATATATGCTGAAGATACAAGAGTGACTAAGAAACTACTTAGTCACTTTAATATTAACACTGCACTAAGAAGTTATCATATGTTTAATGAAAATGAAAAGATCTCTGAAATTATTGGTCTGTTGAAAGAAGGAAAACAATTAGCCTTAGTAACTGATGCTGGATTACCAGGAATTAGTGACCCTGGTTACTTAATTGCGAAAGATGCAATCCATGAACATCTTACTGTCATTGTCATTCCGGGAGCATCCGCAGCTACTACTGCACTTCTAACCTCAGGACTGGTAATTGAACCATACCTCTTTTATGGTTTTTTACATTCTAAACAAAGCAAACGAAGAAGCGAGCTAGAACAACTGAAAAACAACAAAGAAACCATTGTACTATACGAGTCAATTCATCGATTAAAAGATACATTTTCTGATATGTTAGACATTCTTGGTGATCGCAGTGTTGCATTAGCACGAGAACTAACCAAAAAACACGAAGAAATTATCCGTGGTACCATTTCGCAAATCATACCGATACTCGAAGAATTAAAAGGTGAGTTTGTAATCGTAGTATCTGGATCAACGATAACAGAAGAAGATTTAGCGTTTAATGAACTGTCTTTCGAAGATCTTGTTAAACATTTTCAATCCTTAGGATTAAAGGAGATGGATATGATGAAGAAGATTGCTTCGATAAAAGGTGTTTCAAAAAGCGAAATTTACAAAGAATATATATATAAATTCAAAAAAAAGGATTCCAACTAAGAATCCTTTTTTTGTTTTATGAGCCTTTTACAACCAAATTAATGTCATACTCTTTTGTAAAAGATTCTCTTGTAACGACTAACGTTAAAGCTACAACTTGATCGGTTGATGGTTTGTTATTTACATATAGTAGTGTAGTGTCTGGGTGCCAATTTTTAACATAACCATTATCCGCTAGTACCCAAGATACCTCTGCTCCTTCAAGTAGCTCAATTGCACGATATTCAAATGCAATCATATCCAAAAATTCAAACCAACGATTGGTATTCCTCATAATTTCTGGACAGTTTTTCCCATATGATGAGAAGTAATTATGTTGTCTTACATTTTCAAATGTTAAATTATAACGATACATTAATTGAGCAACTAATTTTGCATTGTTTCTTAGTGATGCTTCGTAATTTCCGTCTCCATTAATTGCCATTTCAATACCAATACCGTTTGAATTTCCACCACCAGCGGTAGATCCATCTCCGGCATGCCATGCACGGCGATTATCCGGAATGTTTTGGTATACAAATTTATCATCAACTGTATAATGCCATGAGGCAGTTGCATCTGATCCAAATCCATTCATACTTCGATTAACTTGCAAGTTTGAATGAACAAGTGCTCCAGTACCATTGTTGCGATTTCCTGTTTCATGAATCACAATCCACAAAATATTATCAGGGTTTGGCATTTGATATCCGGGATAAAACAAACTATCTAGGGTTGATTGTGGAACTTCTCGCATAAGTCCTGGAGTTAGATTAGAATAATATGGGGCAGAAGGATCTAGTAATGCTTGTCTTACTTCGATTCCTGCTCCGTCAAATAAATTATATACGGTTTGAATTTCTGATTGTAGGTTACGATTAATCCATTCATCAAGCAACTGCTCTTCAGTCAAGTTTGTATTACCAGCTTGTAATAAATTGTAGTTGATGGATAACGTTTGGAAATTAACACGAATATTAATCGATATATGGACCGTTCTAGAGTTAATTGGTTGGATTAATAGTCTATTTTTTTCAATCACTCCAACATCGTTTGAAAACCACTCAATGACACCTTTGTGTTGTGGATGAGTCGTTGGAAGTTCTGTCACACTCGATTGTGTTGCATTGGTAATAAACTCTAGTGCCCAATCACCTATTGCTTGAACTTTTTCTTGGTCCGTTGGGCCAATGACAAAGACTTGTTGTTCAAAACTTCTTGTTTCATTGCGAATCGTAATCAAAACCGTCAATGTAACGTTTGTATCAAATTCAGCTTTGGTGTATTTTCCGTCGTTTGCTAACACTTCTGGATGTGAAGATATATATGTAACACTTGATGGATAATTTGGATAACTATAGTAAAGTCTATAATCACGATTGGTTGAAGTTCTTAAGTTATATCTTAAGTACTCTTCAGCCACTGTAAACAAATATTCTTTGTCTGCTAAGATTTTAACGATAAAGTTTTGTGAACGAACCTCTGATCCTATTGTAACAACAGCTGTTAGTGTAACATTTTGATCTGTTTCAGCAATCACTAACACTTCACCAAGATCTGTGATTCTTCTTGTGTTTGAAGATACCCATGCGATGGTTGCATTCATATCGTCAATACTATTTGGCAAATCAATCGTTCCAGTCTCTTCTACTGTTTGTGGAATGACTGATGTTAATTGATTAAATATATATATAAATTGTGCATTTGTATCAATAACTTCTACTTCTTCAATCGAAATAGTAACCGTGTGAGTTAACACTTTTGTGTTTGTTCCGATGCGAATTGTTGCGGTTAATGTAATTGATCCATCAAATCCGGGAGCAGCAAGCACTGTTCCGTTTGGCAACAAAACTGTTTCATCACTAGAACTCCATTCAATTGTAACTTGATGCTGTCCAATCGTGATTGATTCTGGTAGTGTGATAGCATCCGTTGATTCGATGGATCCTGGTAATAACGGTGTAATCGTATCTATTATTGGAGTAAAATCAAATGTTGTTGGTTCTTCTTCTGTTGGAACGCATCCCACAAGAAAAACACTGATCAAAAGTAATATAACTAGTTGTTTTATAATTTGTTTCATATCTAGCACCTCGAGCACTAAAATCATACCATATTTGACTCAAAAAGTCAAAACAAGACAAGCATTCCTTTACTTGTCTTGTTTGTATAAGATATTCCATAAGTATAAACCATTTGGTTGTGCAACAAAAGGGGCGTAGACCCTGTTTTTTTCGTCTAGAATCGATTTTACATCACTTGGTGATAAATTACCTCGTCCTACTTCTAAAAGCGTTCCAACGATAATTCTGACCATATGGTGTAAAAACCCATTTCCCTTAATGGAAAAGATGATTTGGTCTTCTTTTTCAATCAAGTCAAAAGAATCGATTTTCCTTGTGGTGGATTCTTTGTCGCTGGCTTTTGAAAATGTTCGAAAATCATGCTCTCCAACAAAATAATGCATTGCTTGTTTGATCTTGGTTACATCAACTTCATAATCGATGAATAAAACATACCGTTGGGAAAAAACATCTGCATTCTGTTTGGAAATAATATACCGATACTCCTTTTGAACAACATCATAGCGAGCATGAAAGTCTGAACTCACCTCTAATATCTCGATAACTCTAATATCTGGTGGAAGTTGCTTATTTATAATACTGGCTAGTCGGTTTGTTGGAATGATTGTATCAGAGTCGTAGTGAAATACTTGATGTTTTGCATGAACAAACGCATCTGTTCTACTAGCTGCTACAATCTTGATGTCGGTTTGATATATATGTTTCAAACTATCTTCAACTACTTTTTGTATGGTAATGACATTTGGTTGAATTTGAAACCCGTGATAACTAGATCCATCGTATTCCATTACAACACAATATCTCATGATACCGCTCTCAAGACACTCAAAGTAATCACAGATGCTAACACAATACCTAAGCTTAAATAATCTGATACCTTCATTTTCATTTCATTTAATTTGGTTCGTTTTTCACCAGGGATATAGCCACGAGCTTCCATTGCATCCGATAAATCTTCTGCTCGTTTAAACGATATGATAAACATTGGGATTAGTAACGATACAATTTGAACAACTTTGTCTTTGAGTTTTCCTTCTCTAAAATCAACTCCACGTGATGCTTGAGCCTTTAAAATTTTGTATGCCTCATTAAGTAATGTTGGTATAAAACGAAGGGCAATCGCAATCATCATCGCTAAAATGCTTGTTTTAATGCCAATCTTTTCAAATGGACTAAGAACCGCCTCTAATCCGTTGTTTAAATCGGTTGGTTTTGTTGTGAGTGTTAAGAGTGAGGAAATTAAAATCAAGATAAATATCCGAACCACAACAAACGCAGCAACACTCAATCCTTTTTCATAAATTTGAAGTTGATATGTCCATACCGGATCCACATTTAGATCATAGATTTGATAAAACAAAAAGGATAGGATAATGAACAAAAAGATAAGTCCTTTTTTAGGTAGATATGGGTATAAAATGATAAAACTTAATAACATAATACCCAGAATCGTTAAATTGTAAATGTTGACATTCATTACCTGATCAACAACTAAGTCTCCTTGTTTGTTAAACAAAATTTGGAACACAAAGGTAAACACCAATAATAGCATAATTTGTTTTAGACTTTTCAAAAATCGCTTGAATGGGACCTTTGAGGTTGCAATTACAATCAAACAAAGTGCAATTACAATTCCTAATACTAAGAAATCTTGTATTAAGAAAATACCAGTCATCATTAAGAAAATGATGATGATTTTTACTCTAGGGTCAAGCGAATGTATCCAACTGTTTCCGTGATAATACTGACCTAATACAATCTTGTTATTCATGTGTTTCACCTACGCTTGCTAAGACGTCAACGAACTCTTTTGCTGATAGCGGAATATATGGTAATTTAAATCCATATTTTTTCGATAACGAGATTGCAATCTGACTAATTTCCGGCAAATCAAGATTGTATTGTTTTAAAAACTCTATTTGTTGAAATAGTTCATTTTTATTGCCATCAAAAACGATTTTTCCTTTGGATAACACGATGGTACGTTTGACATACTTACTAACAACATTCATGTCATGCGTTACTATAATGATTGATATTTGGTGTTTGGCTTGAATGTCTAGCAAAAGTTGCATTAATTCTTTCTTCCCTTTTGGATCTAGCCCAACCGTTGGTTCATCTAGAATCAAAACATTTGGCATACTTGCTAGCACTCCAGCAATCGCAACACGTCGCATTTGGCCACCGCTTAATGTAAATGGGCTACGTCCTAACAATTCTTCTAATATTCCGATGCTTTTGCTTGCTTCAATTGCTTTTTCTTTTGCTTCTTCAACCGTAGCACCAAAATTTTTTGGTCCGAACATTATGTCTTTTAACACGGTTTCTTCAAACAATTGGTATTCCGGAAATTGAAATACAATTCCTACATTTTTTCGTATTTCTTTTAGCCCTTGTGTTAATTTGCTGTTTACTTTCGTACCAAATACAACGACATCTCCTGATAGCGGTGTAATAAGGGCATTCATATGTTGAATAAGCGTTGACTTTCCTGATCCTGTGTGTCCTAGAATTGCAATAAATTCGTTGTTGCCGTCAATCGATAGGTTGATGTCATCCAGCGTTAATTTAAACTGTTTGCTTTTTGGATCATCGTAGGAGTAGGTTACTCTTTGAAAGTTAATTCCCATAAGGCTTCCTCCCACTTATTTTTATTCTTGATTCTACTGTCTGAATGAATGACTTCCATTAACTTCATACTTTCTAGGATGTCTAGTTGGCTGTCAATCAATACACTTTTTTGGCTGAACACTTCTTGTGGTGTTCCGTCAGCAACAATGTTTCCCTTGTTTAACACTACAACTCGATCGGAAAATTTTGCCTCTTCTAAATTGTGTGTAATCATAATAATCGTCTTATTTAGTTTTTCTTTCAGTTCATAGATAACCTGATTTACTTCTTTTGTTCCTTTGGGATCTAACATAGAGGTAGATTCATCAAAAATAATGATGTCTGGGTTAATCGCAAGAACCCCAGCAATCGCAACTCTTTGTTTTTCGCCACCACTCAAACTTTCTGGGTCTTTGTCTAAAAAGGATTCCATCGAAACTAGTGCTGCATACTCTTCAATCCGCTTAATCATATCCGTTCTTGGAATTTGTCTGTTTTCTAACCCAAATGCGATATCGTCTCGTACAGTGACTCCAACAAATTGATTGTCTGGGTTTTGAAAGACAATTCCTATTTTCTTCCGAATTTGATCAACCGTTGTTTCATCGAGTACTTGCCCATCAATTACAATACTACCCTTTTTGGCTTTGATTAATCCAATTAAAAGTTTCGCTAACGTGCTTTTCCCACTACCATTGTGACCAAGAATCGTTACAAATTGACCTTTTTCTATGGTTAAATTAAAATCTTCAATAACTGGATGATTCGATGTGTAACTAAAATAGATATGTTTCATTTCAATCATGCTCATGTTATTCACCTGCTTCGATTGTAATTCTTAGTTTATGTGGTGCACAAATGATTTGATTGTTAAAAAACACATAACTATTAATGTTAATGCTTGATCTCATACAAATTTTGTTTGGGCAATTTGCATGAATAACTGATATTTTCCCATTCTTAATGGAAACAAGATTGAAACTTGCATTCGGGTCATGAAGCTCATCTTCCGCGTGAGTGTGATCACTGTCTAAATCAAAATCAATCAGTTCTTCAAAATAGTACTCATAGCGATTGTTTCCAAGTGAAACCACTTCAACCAAAAAAACCACATTTAAATCATGTGTGAATTTTTGCTTATAAATTTGTACTTCACTTGTTCCTGATGATGTTTGTTGTACTTGATAAAATGTTACATATGGTTCTTTTCCTTCAAATTGAAGATAACGGATAGCTCCATAACTCCCCATAATTATCATAATGATACCTACAACAATCAATCCAATAATTTTTGTCTTCATAAAATACTCCTGTAATGTATGAAATTATTCTACCACCTTTTGTTGATATTTGCAACCAAATCTAATTGTAGAATGTCGTGTCATATATATATTCATCATAAAAAGGCTGTAGAAAAATCTACAGCCTTTTGAAGAAAAAGCTTAAACGCCTTACTCTACGAATTCGATAATTGCAACAGGAGCTCCATCCCCTCGTCTTTGTCCTAATTTTAGAACTCTGGTGTATCCACCATTGCGGTCTTTGAATCTCGGTGCAATGTCAGAGAATAATTTTTGAAGCGCAAATTCATTTGTTTCTGTTTGCGTTCTTTCAAAACGAATTGTTTGAGCAGCTTGGCGACGTGCATGTAAATCTCCACGTTTTCCTAATGTCACCATTTTGTCAGCCAAACGTTTCAATTCTTTCGCTTTTGCTTCGGTTGTTTCAATTCTTTCGTTGATAATTAAATCTGTTACTAAATCACGTAACAATGCTTTTCTTTGTGCACTTGTACGACCTAGTTTACGATAACCTAATGCCATCTAGTAATCCTCCCTTCGAATAAAATTATTCGCTTTTTTTCGAAGTACTTGTTTTTTTACTTTTCGTTTTAGCAACTTCAAGTGGTTGTACTTCTTCGATATCTTCATCTAAATCAATTTGATTTTCTACTTGATCATCTTCATCATCATAATCTTCATCATCCGAATCAATGAGTTGAGATTGACTATCATAAGTGCGCTTTAAATCTAAGTTGTGTTCGCGAAGTTTTAGTACAACTTCTTTTAAGGATTTGCGACCTAAGTTACGAATTCTCATCATATCTTCTTCTGTCTTTTGTGTTAACTCACCAACGGTGTTGATGCCTGCACGTTTCAAACAGTTGTATGAACGTACTGATAAATCAAGATCTTCAATTTTCATGTCAAATTTCTTATTAGTTTTCTTTTCTTCGCGAGTTTGCATGTATTCGCGGTTTCTGATTGCTTCATTTTGATCTGCAATTACATTCAAGTGATCAATCATAAACTTAGAAGCTAAGCTCATTGCATCAAGTGGTTCAAATCCGCCATTGGTCCAAATCTCAATGATTAATTTATCATAGTCAACATTGTCACCAACACGTGTTTTTTCCACATCATAACGACATCTCGTAATTGGGGTATAAATCGAATCGATTGCCAAACGGCCAATCACATTTTGTCCATCTTTGTTTTTACAAAAAACTTTATTATCTTCTGCGCTTACGTATCCAACACCTCTACGAGCAAATAGTTCCATTTTCATTTTAGAACCTTTTGCAAGAGTTGCGATAACTTGATCAGGATTTACAATTTTGATATCAGGATCGCAAGAAATATCCGCTGCTGTTACAACACGAACACCATCTTGATCTTGTGGTCCTGTTACCACAATTTCCATTCTTCTTAATTCATTTGATTCTGAAAAAATTCCTTCTGAGGTTTTTTCTTCATCAATTTTAAGAATGATATTTTTAATGTTTAATATAATTTCTGTTACGTCTTCAACTACACCATTGATTGATGTGAATTCGTGTTCTACTCCTTCGATGGAAATAGCAACAACAGCTGCTCCCGGTAATGATGATAACAGAATACGGCGTAAGGAATTTCCTATTGTTAATCCAAACCCACGTTCTAAAGGCATAATGTTAAATCTACCATAAGTACTTCCATTTTCCTCAATAATTACATTGGGTTTCGTGAATTCTATTTTTCTCATTCGTTTGCCTCCTTAAATTTTTTTAAATCAAAAAAATGTCGATTATCCACGAGGTCTTTTTGGTGGACGGCAACCGTTATGAGGAACTGGGGTTACATCTTTGATTGATGTAATTTCTAATCCCGCAACTTGTAATGATCTAATTGCTGCTTCGCGTCCTGGTCCAGGGCCTTTAACTGATACTTCTACTTTTTGCATACCATTTTCCACTGCAACTTTTGCGCATGCTTCTGATGCCATTTGTGCAGCAAACGGAGTTGATTTTTTGCTTCCCTTGAATCCTACTGCTCCAGCTGAGCTCCAAGCAATTGCATTTCCAGCAACGTCAGTAATTGTGATTACTGTGTTATTAAATGTTGAATGGATATGAGCTGCACCGACCGGTATATTCTTTCTTACTTTACGTTTACGTACTTTACGAGCCATTTAGTCTACCTCCTTCAACTATTTCTTCTTATTCGCCATAGTTCTTTTCGGTCCTTTACGAGTGCGTGAATTATTTTTTGTATTTTGTCCACGAACAGGTAAACCTTTACGATGACGCATTCCACGATAGCATCCGATTTCCATTAATCTCTTAATGTTAAGCGATACTTCACGTCTTAAATCACCTTCAACTTTGTATTTGGCAACTTCTTGTCTAATTGCTGTTAGTTCAGCTTCAGTTAAATCTTTTACGCGTTTTGATTCATCAACACCACAAGCTTTTAAAATTTCGCTTGATACGTGTCTTCCAATTCCAAAAATATATGTTAACGATACTACTACTCGTTTATCACGAGGAATATCTACACCAGATATACGTGCCATTTGTTAGCCTCCTTCTATCCTTGTCTTTGTTTATGTTTAGGGTAAGCTTTACAGATTACCATAACTTTTCCATTACGTTTGATTACTTTGCATTTATCACAAATTGGTTTTACCGATGGTCTAACCTTCATTATTTGTAAGCCTCCTTTAAATATGCATTGTTATTAATTATTTATGACGGTATGTAATACGGCCACGTGTTAAATCGTATGGTGATAATTCGATAGTTACTCTATCACCTGGTAAGATGCGTATAAAGTTCATACGGATTTTACCAGAAACGTGTGCCAAAATTTGATGCCCGTTTTCCAGTTTCACTTTAAAAACTGCATTAGGTAGTGCATCTGTAACTATACCTTCGACTTCAAAAACATCATCTTTAGACATCAAACTCGCCTCCTTCGCAAATTGTTAGTATTTCATATCCTGTATCTGTAATCACAATCGTATGCTCATAGTGTGCACTTAAGCTTCGATCTTTTGTAACTACAGTCCAATTGTCTTTTAAAACTACTACATCTTTTTTTCCAATATTGACCATAGGTTCTATCGCAAGGGTCATCCCCTTTTTTAGAATTGGTCCAGTTCCTGCTTCGCCAAAATTAGGGATGGCAGGATCTTCATGAAGTTTGGTTCCGATACCGTGACCGGTAAAGGATTCTACAACAGAATATCCAAACTGCTTCACATAATGTTCTATTGCGTGAGAAATATCGGATAAGCGATTATTTGGTTTAGCAAATTTGATTCCTTCATAGAAGGATTGTTTTGTGATTTCAACTAATCTCTTAGCATCTTCACTCACTGAGCCCACCAGATATGTTTTTGCACTATCGCCATGATATCCTTTGTAAATTGCTCCGATATCGATAGCAATGATATCACCATCTTTTAAAATTGTTTTTTCACTAGGAATCCCGTGAATCACAACTTCATTGATTGACGCACAGATAGAAGCAGGAAAACCACCGTAACCCTTAAATGACGGAATTGCGCCGTGTGACCGAATCACACGCTCAACTTCTTCATCAATTTGTGCAGTAGATACACCCGGTTTCATCATTTTTGATGCAGCGAGGTGTGCCAATGCTACGATTTTTCCGGCTTCTTTCATCAAAGCGATTTCTCTTTCACTTTTTAAAGTAATCATGTTATTCACCTAAGAATTCCATAATCTGTTGAAAGATATCTTTTGGATCGCCTTGACCGTCAAATGTCTTTACCAATCCTTGAGCTAGATAATGTTCTAAAATCGGTTTTGTTTGTGAGTTATACACTTTCAATCGATGTCTAACCGTTTCTTCTAAATCATCTTTGCGTTGTTGTAGTGATCCACCACATATATCGCATTCCCCTGCAACTTTCGGTGCCATGGTTTCGATATGATACAGTTTCCCACAATTTTTACACATTCTACGCCCAACGATTCGACGAACAATAATGTCAACCGGAACATCGATATTAATTACCGCATCTAGTTTCCAATCATGCTCATCTAATATGCTTTGAAACGCATCGACTTGAGAAAGATTGCGTGGATATCCATCTAGCAGAAATCCTCTTTTACAATCTCTCTCAGAGAGTCTTGCTTTTACAATTGTATTGGTTGCTGAATCAGGAACCAAATCACCTCTATCAATAAAGACTTTGGCAACATCTCCTAATTCTGTATTTGCGGCGATGACCTTGCGGAACATTTCACCGGTAGAAATATGGGGGATCTTATAATGTGATTTGATGTATTCAGCCTGCGTTCCCTTCCCTGCTCCAGGAGCACCGATTATCAACAGCCTCATAGATCTCATACTCATTAATCAATAAATCCTTTATATTCTTTTTCTTTTACTGTATTTCCAATTTGTTTTGCGGTTTCCAAAGCTACCCCAACAACGATTAGAATTGATGTCCCACCAATTTGCACTGATTGTGGCATACTTGGGAAAATCAATGTAATAACCATCGGAATAGAAGCAATGATTGTTAAATAAGTTGCTCCTAATAATGTAACTTTGAATAGTACTCTAGAAACAAAGGAAGCTGTTTCTTCACCAGGTCTTACCCCAGGAATATAAGCGTTTTGTTTTTGTAAATTCTCACTAATCTTTTGTGGGTTAATTTGCAAGAAGGAATAGAAGAATGAGAAAATAAAGATTAATACAACATATAACATAAATCCGAAAATTTCTTCATAGTTGAAAATTAAATTAAGAATGTTTGTTAATCCACTTGCTTCAGGAAGTAATGATATTACTGTCATTGGTAAACTCATAAGAGTTGCAGCAAAAATAACTGGAATAACCGATGCTGAATTTAATTTAATTGGAATATTTGATTCGTTTTTACCACGGAATGTTGCAGCTCCAGGACGATTTGCATATTGAATTGGAATTTTTCTTTGTGCACCTTCCATCCAAACAACACCAACAATAACAAGCACAAACATCAAGATGGCTGTGATGAATATCATAATGTCGCTGAATTTAACAGCATCCGCTAAGATATATGTTTTTAATAAATCACTAAACATTGCTGGAATACCAGCTAAGATCCCGGCAACGATCATCATAGATGCTCCGTTTCCGATCCCTTTCATTGTAATTTGGTCAGATAACCAAAGAATAAATGCAGTACCTGCAGTTAGGATGATTGCTAAATACACGTATGTAAATGCATTCGCATCATATCCTGCGATGAAAATATTATCATAATATCTCACTGAGAATCCAATCGTTAGTGCAAGTGCTTGGATAAATGCCAAAGCAAGTGCAACATAACGAGTTAGTTGATTCAGTTTTTGTTTTCCTGATTCGCCTTCTTCAGACCATTCTTTTAAGATTGGAACAATATCCATTTGTAATAATTGGATAACGATAGACGCTGTAATGTATGGGCTAATCCCTAAAGCAACAATCGAGAATTGAGCAAGAGCTCCTCCAGAAAATGCATTTAAGAACCCAAACATATTATCGGGAATAAACGTTAAGTCACGGTTGATAAAAGGTAATTGAATGAATACCCCTAATCGCCATATTGCTAGAGCAATAATTGTAATGGCGACCATTTTCCATAACTTAGTATTTTTGAAAATACTCATATTAAATCACCTCGGTTTTTCCACCAGCAGCAACAATTGCTTGTTCTGCAGTTTTAGAGAATTTGTGGGCTTTCACAGTCAAAGCTTTTGTTAATTCCCCATTACCTAAAATTTTCACTCCATCATACTCTTTTTTTACTAATCCTTGTTGTTTCAATAATTCTACCGTAACAACAGTTTTTGCTTCAAACACGTCTAAATCTGCGATGTTAACAACAGCAAATTCTTTGCGATTTACGTTTGTAAATCCGCGTTTAGGAAGGCGTTTGAATAATGGTGTTTGTCCACCTTCAAAGTTTGGACGAACTCCACCACCAGTACGAGCGTTTTGTCCTTTGCTTCCGCGAGTAGAGGTTTTCCCCATACCACTTCCGGGACCGCGCCCAACACGTTTCTTATAGTGCGTTGCACCTTCAATTGGTCTTACTTCATGTAATTTCATCTGTGCACCTCCGATTATTCTTTTACACTTACTAAGTGTGCGACAGTTTTGATCATTCCACGAATGGAATCATTATCAACTTTGGTAACAGTTTGATGTATTTTTGATAACCCTAATGCTTTTAAAGTATCTTTTTGATTTTTCAATGTTCCGATAGGACTTTTCACTAATGTAACTTCGATATGTTTCGCTTTTGCCATGATTTCTATCCTAAAATTTCCTCTGTTGTTTTGTTTCTGATTTCAGCAACATCTGCAACAGTTCTTAATTGTTTGATGCCTTCAAGCGTAGCTCTAACGATATTAAGTTGTGTATTTGATCCTAACGATTTTGAAACGATGTCTTGGATACCTGCAAGTTCGACAACGGCACGTACTGCTCCTCCTGCGATTACTCCAGTACCTGGAGCTGCTGGTTTTAAGAACACTTTACCTGCACCATAAACACCTGTTACCTCATGTGGAATAGTTGCATTAACCATTGGAACTTTCATTAAATTTTTCTTTGCATCTTCAACTGCTTTTTTAATAGCTTCTGGAACTTCTTGTGCTTTTCCAGTACCTAATCCAACTGTACCGTTTTTGTCTCCAACAACAACTACAGCTGCAAATCTAAAACGTCTACCACCCTTAACTACCTTTGTAACGCGGTTAATTGTGACGACTCTTTCTTCATATGTTTTATCTTCAACTGGTTTTCTTTCTTGACGCATTAACTCATACCTCCTTAATTAGAAATTTAGTCCTGCTTCGCGAGCAGCATCAGCCAATGCTTTTACTCTACCATGGTATAAATATCCACCACGGTCGAATACAACATCTTTAATTTCTTTTGCTAAGGCACGTTCGGCAACCAGTTTACCTACCGCTTTAGCCGCTTCTGTGTTAGAAACGCCTTTGAAATTAATGTCTTTGTCTAATGTAGACGCAGCGACTAAAGTTACTCCGCGTACATCATCAATGATTTGAGCATATATATTCATGTTAGCGCGGTAAACACATAAACGAGGTCTTTCAGTTGTTCCTTTTAATGTCTTACGAATGCGCATATGACGAATTTTGCGTGTTTCATTTTTTGATTTTTTTGTAATCATCGATAGTCACTCCTTTCTACTTAGCTTTCTTTCCTTCTTTACGACGAATAACTTCACCTTTGTATTTGATTCCTTTTCCTAAGTAAGGTTCAGGTTTTCTAATACCGCGAATTTCAGCCGCAAATTGACCAACTAGTTGTTTATCCATACCTGTAATTTTAATTTCAGTTTGAGTTGGAACTTCAACAGTTAATCCTGAAGGAATTTCTTTTTCTACTAAGTGTGAATATCCAGCATTTACCACTAAAACGTTTGATCCTTTTAATGATGCACGGTATCCAACACCGTTGATTTCTAATCTTTTTTCAAAGCCTTCTGTTACTCCATGTACCATGTTGTTAATCAACGCACGAGTGGTACCATGAAGTGAACGATGTGCTTTGCCATCGCTTGGACGTGTTACGTGTAACACATGCCCTTGTAATTCTACTTTGATGTCTTCGTTAAATGTATATGTTAATTGACCTTTTGGTCCTTTTACAGTAATCGTAGAATTGTTTAATGTAATTTGAACTTTCTCACTAATGGTAATTGGTTTATTTCCTATTCTTGACATTCTAATACCCCCATTACCAAACGTACGCTAACACTTCGCCACCAACTTGTTTTTGGCGTGCTTCTTTGTCAGTCATAATTCCGTTTGATGTTGATATAATTGCAACTCCTAAACCATTTAACACTTTTGGAAGTTCATCTGTTTTCGCATATACTCGTAACCCTGGTTTAGAAATACGTTTCAAACCTTTGATTACTCTTTCTTTGGTACTTGTGTATTTAAGTGATACTTTTAATACACCTTGTACTTTTGATTCAATTAATACAAAATCACTGATATATCCTTCATTTTTCAATACAGATAAAATCTCTGCTTTCATTTTAGAAGCTGGGATTTCTACTGTAGCATGTTTCATTTGATTCGCATTACGAATTCTTGTTAATAAATCAGCAATTGGATCAGTCATAACCATGAGACTACCTCCTTCTATCCGAACTACCAGCTAGCCTTGGTAACGCCTGGGATTTGACCTTTGTATGCTAATTCTCTAAAGCAAATACGGCAGATTTTAAATTTCTTTAAAACTGAATGTGGTCTTCCACAGCGTTCGCAGCGGGTATATTCTCTAACTTTAAATTTTTGTTCACGTTTGTTTCTAACTTTTAATGATGTTTTAGCCATAATTTCTTGCCTCCTCGATTACTTTCTAAACGGCATCCCTAATTGGGCAAGTAACTCGCGACCTTCTTCATCAGTTCTAGCAGTCGTTACTATTACAATATCCATACCGCGAACTTTGAGAACCTTATCGTAGTTAATTTCAGGGAAAATGAGTTGTTCTTTGATCCCGATCGTGTAGTTACCACGACCATCAAAGGAATTCGCACTTACCCCTCTAAAGTCTCTTACGCGAGGCAATGCAACTGAAACTAATTTATCATAGAATTCATACATTCTTTCTCCACGCAACGTGACTTTAGCACCAATTGGCATATCTTCACGAAGTTTAAATGCAGCGATTGATTTTCTTGCACGAGTAACAAGTGGTTTTTGACCTGTTAATTGTTTTAGTTCATCAACTGCTGAGTCAAGGGCTTTTGAATTGTGGATGGCATCCCCAACACCCATGTTTACAACTATCTTTTCAATTTTCGGAGCTTGCATCACAGATTTGTATCCAAACTTTTCAACTAGTTTTCCAACTACTACTTCTTTGTATTGTGTTAACACACGATTCATCAGTTAGCCTCCTCCTTACTTATCTAATGGAGTACCAGATTTTTTTGCAACACGTACTTTTTTTCCGTCTACAACTTGGTATCCAATCTTTGTTGGTTTCTTTGATACTGGATCAAGAATTGCTACATTAGAAACTGCAATTGGAGCTTCTTTTTTCTCAATTCCACCTTCAGGTTTTGCTTGAGAAGGGCGATAATGTTTTGTTTTAATATTAACACCTTCAACTACAACTTTTTCTAATTTAGGGTAAACTCTTAATACTTTACCTGTTTTATATTTTCCTTTAACGGGTTTATCGGCACCGCTAATCACGGCAACCACGTCACCTTTTTTAATTTTCATATCATCGTACCTCCATCTCTACAGTACTTCTGGAGCCAAAGAAACGATTTTCATAAAATCTTTGTCACGTAATTCTCTGGCAACTGGGCCAAAAATACGTGTTCCGCGCGGTGATTTATCATCACGAATGATCACTGCTGCGTTATCATCAAATTTAATATATGAACCATCTGTTCTTCTTAATCCACTTTTTGTTCTTACGATTACTGCTTTGACTACGTCTCCTTTTTTTACTGCTCCACCAGGAGTTGCATCTTTCACAGTTGCGACAATGATATCACCAATATTTGCATAACGACGGCGAGTTCCACCTAACACTTTAATGGTTAAAATTTCTCTTGCACCGGAGTTATCAGCAATCACTAATCTTGTTTCTTGTTGAATCATATTTAATTCCTCCTATGTAGCACTAAACAATTACTGCTTTTTCAAGGATTTCAACCAAACGGAAACGTTTTGTAGCAGATAGTGGACGCGTTTCGGCGATCTTCACTTTGTCTCCTACTTTTGCTTCATTTAGTTCATCATGAGCAGTAAATTTTTTAGAATATTTAACAAGCTTACCATACAACGGATGTTTACGGTATGTTTCAATTAAAACAGTAATTGTTTTGTCATTTTTGTCTGAAATAACTGTTCCAACAAATACTTTTCTTTTATTACGTTCTACTGTATGTTCCATAATATTTCCTCCAACCACATCCGATTACCTATTTACCTTTGAGCGTTCTGTTAGAATGGTATACATACGAGCGATTTCTTTTTTCACTTTGTTAAGTTGTGCCGTATTTTCCAATTTTCCAACAGCTGCTTGAAAACGTAAATTGAATAATTCTTGTTTTAAATCATTGATTTTTGACTCAATGTCGGCTGATTCCATTTTGCGGATTTTATCTGCAGCACTAAGACGTTCTTTCTTAGCAGCTTCTAATTCTTTTTTTGTTAATTTCTTTTCCGTTAACTTCTTATTAGCCTTCATTGTGTTCACCACTTTCTCTTACAACAAATTTTGTTTTTACTGGAAGTTTTTGTGCTGCAAGACGTAATGCTTCACGAGCAACTTCTTCACTTACTTCTCCCACTTCAAACATAACTGTTCCGTTTTTTACAACGGCAACGAATCCTTCCGGAGCACCCTTACCAGATCCCATACGTACTTCTAATGGTTTTTTGGTTTGTGCAATATGAGGGAATATACGAATCCAAACTTTTCCATCACGTTTCATATAACGAGTCATCGCAATACGAGCCGCTTCGATTTGACGGTTTGTGATCCATGATCCTTCTAATGACATTAAACCATACTCACCAAAATTAACATTCTTTGCACCTTTTGCTTTTCCTTCGTAGCTAACACGATGAGGGCGGCGGAATTTTGTTCTTTTTGGTACTAACATGTTTATTTACCCTCCTTCACTGTTTTTCTCTCAGGAAGAATGATCCCTTTGTTAATCCATACTTTAACACCTAATTTACCGTAAGTAGTAGTTGCTTCTGCGTGTGCATAATCAATGTCAGCGCGTAGCGTATGAAGAGGTACACTTCCTTCGATATAACCTTCACTTCTTGCCATTTCGGCTCCACCTAAACGACCAGAAATTAAAGTTTTGACTCCTTTTGCTCCAGCTTTTAATGCTCTTTGAATTGCCATCTTTTGAACACGACGGAATGAAGCACGGTTTTCTAATTGTTCTGCCATACTTCTTGCAACCAATGCTGCATCTAAATCAGGAACTCTGATGTCTAAAATATTTAAGAATACTGTTTTACCAGTCATTGCTTGTAAGTTTTTAACAACTTCATTTTTTGTTGATCCTTCACGTCCAATTACAACACCAGGTTTTGCTGTGTGGATTGTAATAACAACGCGTTTTGTTGTACGCTCAATTTCAATGCGAGATACATAGGCTTTCTTATAAAATCCAGACAAATACTTGCGGATTTTTAAGTCTTCATGTAATAGCGCAGGAACTTCTTTTTTTGCAGCATACCATTTGGCATCCCATTCACGGTTGATCCCTATTCTAAGTCCTATTGGACTAACTTTTTGTCCCATGTTTTCCCTCCTACTTCTCTAACTCAGCCACAACAACTGTGATGTGACTTGTTCTTTTCATAATTGGCGCACCAGATCCTTTTGCGCGTGCACGGAATCGTTTTAACGTTGCTCCGCCATTGGCAAATGTTTCTTTCACGTATAGTTTATTTACGTCTAATTTTAAATTGTGTTCAGCATTCGCTACTGCGGATTTTAAAACTTTTTCTACCGCTTCCGTTGCATGATTTGGTGTATGTTTTAAAATCGCATGAGCTTCTACAACACTCTTTCCACGAATTAAATCGACTACAAGTCTTACTTTTCGAGGAGCGACTCTAACTGTTTTAGCAATTGCTTTAGCTTCCATTATTTCATTCCTCCTCTAATTATTTCTTACCTTTAGTAGCAACGACCTTTTTGTCTTTTCCGTGTCCGCGGTAAGTTCTAGTTGGAGAAAACTCTCCAAATTTGTGTCCAATCATATCTTCTGTTACATAAACAGGAATATGAGATTTACCATTATACACAGCAACAGTGTGCCCTAAAAATTCTGGAAATATCGTTGATCTTCTTGACCATGTTTGAATGACCTTCTTTTGATTTTTTTCATTTAACGCTTCAACTTTTTTCATTAAATGATCATCGATAAAAGGACCTTTTTTAATAGAACGAGCCATCTAGTTATTTCTCCTTTCTACTTATCATTGCGACGTCTTACGATTAAGTCGCTAGATTTTTTCTTTTTGTTACGAGTTTTTAAACCAAGTGCAACTTTACCCCATGGAGTAAGAGGAGCTTTTCTACCAATTGGAGTTTTACCTTCTCCCCCACCATGTGGATGGTCGTTTGGATTCATTACAGATCCACGAACAGTTGGTCTAACGCCTTGGTAACGAGTACGTCCTGCTTTTCCGATGTGAACTAACTCATGATCTGAATTTCCTACTTCACCAACGGTTGCTAAGCATACCCCTAAAATTTTTCTTACTTCACCGCTTTTTAAACGAACAAGTACATATTTGTCTTCACGACCTAAGATTTGAGCACTAGTTCCTGCTGAACGTATTAATTGTCCACCACGACCAGGGTTTAACTCTAAATTGTGAATCATTATACCTACTGGAATTTTTGCGATTGGTAATGTGTTTCCCACTTTGATATCGGCAGTTTCACTTGATAAAACTGTCATTCCAACTTTTAATCCTTTTGGTGCAAGAATATATCTTTTTTCACCATCAAGATAGTTGATTAATGCGATGTTTGCTGTACGATTTGGATCGTATTCAATGGTCGCAACATTTCCTGGAATATCAAATTTATTACGTTTGAAATCGATAATACGATATTTTCTTTTGTGTCCTCCACCTTGGTGACGAACCGTAATTTTACCTTGATTATTTCTACCACCATTTTTGTTAAGTGGAGCTAATAAACTTTTTTCAGGAGTTGATGTTGTTATTTCTTCATTTAACAACATTGACATATTACGGCGACCCGGTGTTGTCGGTTTAATTTTCTTAATTGCCATTGTCTAATTCCTCCTATATCTTATACTTCGAATACATCAATGGTTTGACCTGCTTTTAATGTAACAATAGCTTTTTTGTATGCTGGAGAAAACCCTGAGTGTTTTCCAACTTTTTTCGCTTTTGCTCTTACATTAATTGTATTCACAGAAGTCACTTCCACATTGAATGCTTTTTCTACTGCGTTTTTAATTTCAACTTTATTAGCTTTTTTGTCAACTTCAAATGTATATTGAACTTTCTTTTCCACTAATTGCATTGATTTTTCTGTAATGATCGGTCTTTTAATAATATCAAAAACTGATTTCATTATTTTAGTACCTCCTCGTAACGTGCGATTGCATCTTTAGTAATCACTAAACTTGAGGCATTCATCATATCGTAAACTGAAATGTGTCCAACCGTTTGAATGCTTACATTTGGAATGTTTCTTCCTGCTAATTCAACATTTGGGTTAACTTCATTTGATACAACTAAAATTTTTCCAGTTGCTTGAACGTTGTTCAATACTTCTACTAAAGATTTTGTTTTGAAGTTGTCTAATACGATTTCGTCTAAGACAAACATTGCGTTCTCTCTTAACTTAGAACTTAATGCACATCTCATCGCTAAACGCACAACTTTTTTGTTAACTTTGATTGAGTGTGATCTTGGTGTAGGTGCAAATACAACCCCACCTCCACGCCATTGTGGTGATCGAATAGATCCTTGACGAGCGCGACCTGTACCTTTTTGACGCCATGGTTTTCTTCCTCCACCACGTACTTCGGCACGAGTTTTTGCTTTTTGTGTACCTTGACGCATACCTGCGCGTTCAGCTTTGATTACTTCATATATAACTTGTTGGTTGTCTTCTATACCAAATATTTCTGGATTAAGTTGGATATCCCCAATTTTTTCACCAGTTTGTTTTAATAATGCGATACTTAACATGAGTTATATCCTCCCTTCTACGCTAATGCTTCAGGGTTAACCGCTGGACTTTTTAATTTCGATGCATTTGAAACAATGACAAACGAATTTTTTGCCCCTGGGACATTCCCTTTAATCAATAAAACATTTTTTTCTAAATCGACTTTCACGACTTCTAAATTTTGAATCGTTACTTTGTCATTTCCCATACGTCCTGGCATTCTCTTTGAACCCAACTTAATGTGTTGAATACGAGAACCCATAGAACCTGTTTGACGGTGGAAACCTGATCCGTGAGCCATTGGTCCACGTGCGAATCCATGACGTTTGATAACACCAGCAAAACCTTTACCTTTGCTTGTTCCAGTAACATCAACGATTTCCCCTTCAATAAATATATTGCCCTTAACTTCTTGACCTACTTCAAATGCCAGCATATCTTCCCCAACAATTTCTTTTACGAAGCGCTTAGGGGCAGTGTTTGCTTTTGATGAATGTCCTGCTTCAGGTTTGTTTACGCGGCTAGGCTTTTTATCAGCGTATCCTAATTGAACTGCGCAGTATCCATCGGTTTCTACAGTTTTCTTTTGTAGAACGACATTCGGAGTTACTTCAATTACTGTGACAGGAACTAATTTTCCATCACTTGAAAAGATTTGTGTCATTCCGATTTTTTTACCTAAGATTCCTTTGGCCATGAGTTACACCTCCATTTTCTTTACTCATTACTTTAATACGATATCGACACCAGATGGTAATTCTAAGTGAACTAACGCATCCATGGTTTTCGGAGCTAATTCAATGATATCAATCAAACGTTTGTGTGTACGACGTTCGAATTGTTCACGACTATCTTTGTGTTTGTGTGGTGAACGGATAACAGTGAAAATCTCTCTTTCTGTTGGTAGCGGAATTGGACCCGATACTTTCGCACCTGTCTTCTTTGCTGTTTCAACAATTTTCTTCGCAGACTCATCTAATAGTCTGTGATCATAAGATAATAATCTTATTCTTAATTTTTGACTTGCCATTCTTTTTTCCTCCTTGCTTATTCTTTTTTTAAGCTTGGCTCATTATGAATTCCCTCATACAATGGGCATCGGCAACGCTCCCGTGTGTATCAGCAACCTCATAAATCAACGCCTTTTTCAAAGCCTTGACTATTCTACCAAATCATTTTAAAAAAAGCAAGAGAAAACATTTAAATTTTTAAAACTTTTTTATGGAACAATGAAAAAAAGAGAGAAACTCTCTTTTTAACTAAAATATTTTCCTGTCTTTTCATCTTGATAATCACGTATTCCTGCCTTTATCATTGCGATTTTTTCCCTCGATTTTGGATCAGACAATCTGATTTCTCTCATTTCGTGTTTAAAAGCGGTTTTGTCTTTAACAATGAACTCTGGTTCGGTTGTTTTGTATTCGTCGTACATATAGTGTCGATTTCGTGTTTCGTAATAAAGATATATCAAATCTCTTTCATACATTTTAAATCGCATACCTAATATTTTTTTCTCAACTAGCTTAAAGTTTCTACTTCGAGATACTTCGTTTTCTAAATAAACAATCACATGCTTAAGAGAACGAACTTGTAAGCAATACTCATAATCAACATAACCTTGATAGTATTCTAGCTTGAATCCTTTGGACTTTTGATATAGGTTTGCATTGATAAGTGTTCCAATAAGTTTACATCCTTTCACATATCGATATGCATCAGGTACTGGGTTAAAGTATGCTATCGAATAAAGTGGTCTAGGTGTTAATACTCCAATTGGTGTTTCTTTGTTTTGATTGATATAGTCCTTCATATGAGCAATAGCATTTGCTTCAAAATAAAAACCTTCTTCAAGTAACATCACATAATCAGCATGCATAACATTCGCTTTGATCAATGCGTTTCTCCAATTAATTGCCTCGCCTTGATCTGAATTATATATATATTCAGCCTGGTATTCTTTTACAAGAAACTTTTCAAGATATCGGTTATTCACTCCTGAGATATCAAACACAACGAAATGATCAAACTCATGAATATATGTTTTCAGATCATCTTCAAGATTATGAAGATCGGTTTCCTCTAAATACTCTTTTCTTACAAAGAGACACAAAACGGTTTTCATTCGAAACCTCCTTAACTTCTATCCCCTTTGAATATGACCTTCATACAGTTGATAGATATGGGTTGCAAGTTCTTGTAGGGTATTGTGTTCGGTATTGATTTGTTGATCGATATGAATTAACTTTGACGGATCAAAATAATGACGATCTTTTTCGATTCGTTTGTAAATATCTTGTAGATCGTCTTTTCGTTCTTTCATTCTGGCGATTCGTGTGGATTCACTTGCGAAAAGATAAAATATTTTTATCTGATCTTTTAACTTTGCATATATACTGTTTGCTCCGTTGATGTCTACAATTAATACTTTCTTTGGATTAATGTCTTTGAAACGTGTCCCGTAGTGGTGTTCATTATAGTATGTGGTTTCAACAAACTCATTGTTCTTTAGAAGATGTATGAACTCGCGTTCACTTATAAAGTGATAATCAACTCCATCTGTTTCTCCAATACGTTGCTTTCTTGTTGTATACGTGACCATTTTCTCAAACCCAAAATCTTTAATCAAGATTTTTGCAATTTCAGTTTTGCCACTAGCACTTGATCCAATTAACACTAACATATATATTTCTCCTGTTTTCTCACATTTATTCTATCAAACATTTGTTGAATAGTAAAGATTTATAAACCATAGACTTGAAAAAGAAAACACCCGTTTGGGTGTTTTTTGTTATTCGATATATATTTTGACAATGTCGCCTTGAGCACTTTCGATGTTTACAATTTCACCCAATACTCCACTATCAACCATTTCCATGATTTGTTCTAAATCAATTGCGTTTTCTAAAAAGTCTTTATCAACACCATCTACTTTAATATTTCCAATTAATTTTTTGCTAGTTGCAAATTTCAATATGGAGGTTGGAACCTTTACATGAACTTTATCTCCTTCAGCACTATTGATATCAACACGAAGCATTCTTGTTTTATCTTGTTTTAAACTTTTTACTTCTTGTTTGTTGACATCCATTGCTCTTAACAGCTTATCAGCTTCTTCAGCTGTGATTAATCCATCTTTTAACATTTCTAATATTTGCATTCTTTCGTTCATTTTATTTACCTCTTTCTATTCTTCTTTTAAATCTTTATTTTGGAATTTCTTTTCTAGTTTTGCCATAGCTTCTTTCACTCGCTTTTCAGCTTCTTTAAGAGCTGGTTCTACTTTTTCTTCAATCTTCTTTTCGAGTTCTATTATTTTATCTTTTCTAAACTCTATTTTTGAAGTTGCTTTGTCGACTGCTTTTTGAATGGTCTCTCCCATCTTTTCAAGTTTGCGTCCCATTTTTTCCATTGCTTTTTCGTGTTTTCTCATTTGTTTGTCTATGTCATCTTCATCTTCATCGTCATCTTCGTCGTCTTCATCTTCATCTTCGTCATCTTCATCGTCATCTTCGTCATCTTCATCGTCATCTTCGTCGTCTTCATCTTCATCTTCGTCATCAACTTCACCGTCATCTTCGTCTTCATAATCGTCTTCATAATCGTCGTCTTCAACTTCTTTTTCGTTGTCATTTAAAGATTGGGATACTTTGTCAATAGAATCGTCTTTTGCTTTTTTCTCATTATTTAAATTTTGTAATAATACTCTAGCTTCCTCAATTGTAATAATGCCTTGTTCTAACAAATCTAAAATTTCTTCTTTCGCTTTCATCGGTTTCCCTTCTTTCTAAAATTTTTGCTACAAAAACTTACAAAAATGTTTGTAAAAATTCTCGTAAATAGTTTTGGTTTGTCGTAGATCGATGTGAGTACTTCATCAACTATTTCCTGTTGGATTACTGGTTTCATTTCGATCCCTCCTTTTACTTATTTTCTTTCACCTTTTAATAGTACAATTGCTTCTTCAACAGATATTTCTTTGTCAGCAACTCTTTTTAGTATTTCGTTTTTGCTCGGTTTGTCAGGCTTATTTGGTTTGTATGGCTGATACACAGGGCTAGGCTCAAACTCATCCACTGTTTCATATCCTAATGCAATGATGGCCTCACTAAGAAGTCTTTTTACTGTAGGGTAAGATATATTCATTTCTTTTTCGATTGCTTTAATGTTTCCTTGATTTTTGATAAAAATCTCGACAAATTTTAATTGCTCACTCGATAAATAATCAAACTTCGACAATGTGAACTCACCATTGATTGTGATCCCACAACTGTGACAATGAACTCCTGTAATCATTAAGTTTTCTTTACAAATTGGACAAACTGGTATAACTTGCTTTTTCATTCTATTTTCCTCCCTTAATATATTCTAATGTTTATATCTACTTCTTTTTTCGCATCTTGAACCTGGATTACAGTCCCACCCATATATACTAATAATTTTTTTAATTCTCCGATGTCGAACTCTCCGGTTTTGTTCTTAACAAAGCCTAGAAAGAACTGAAGCATAAATATTGGCATGGGGAGTAAGAATATAAACTTCATGAATCGATTGACTCCAACAGATTCGTTGTTTAGATTCATTTTGATTTTACAAAAAGTCGCCCGATCTACTCTTGGTTTTGTATATAGTGTTTGATATCCTTTTAGTGGAGTTATCTCTTGCTTTTCAATGCCTTTTAATACTTGTTTTCGAGTCATTATTTATCACCTCTGCCCTCATTATACTCTCTTTTTTATGTATGTCAAGCATTTTTATTAATTTTATTAATATTGTTATTAATTTTATTAATATTTATATTTATTATATTAATTCTTAAGATTATTATATTAAGAAAAAACGGGATTTTATCCCGTTTTTTATCGATTTCTAATTAGTTGTATTATTTTTTCTTTTGAGTAAGTACGATATATCATATGGTATACCATTGTTGTCGCGATTAAACCGATAGCGGAAAGTATTAACACTGTGATATAGTTCCATTGAAAGAGTTTAACACCCGTAGGTCCAAATAGTTCAATCGTTTCATTCTTACCTATTGTGTTTACATATAGGTTTCCAAGTATAACAACTGTGATTGATAATGTATGTAAGATTAAACTCACCACAAACCCTATTATTAATCCTTGTGCTACATAGATTGTCTTAATATCTTGTTTACTCGCACCAACACTTCTTAGAATAGATATTGTTTTCCGTTCTTTTTGTGATTGAAGTTGTACTTGACTAGAAAATGCAAGTATAATGGTCACTCCAAACAAACCAGATAGTAAGTATAATACCGTTAGCTGTAATCTCATACTTCGATCATTAATAAGTTCGTTTAGAGCGTTAGTTGTTAGTTTTACTTCCACATAATCCAAACCCTGTATGGTTGGAAGTTGATCTGTAAGGTAGTAGAGTTGCAACTTGTGAGTGTCTACTGTATGATTCTTCCCCTCCATATCAATTAATGTGTCATAGTTTATATAACTTGTATTATGATATTTGCTTTCCACAATACCAACAATCGTAAGTGTTTTAGTAGAAAGGATATTTTGATTTGCCAGTTGTTTGGTCGTTAACGGTATACTATTACTTTGTAAATAACCTTCTGAGCAAACAAAATACTGATCTCCTTGATAAAGTAAACCTCTCGACCCAAAAACCGAATCTAAATATGCCTGATAAGTAATAAAGTCGCCTACACCATATGAAGTGAAATTTATAGGTTCATCTACTTTATTCCATTCATATAAACTACATTCAGGTGATGGCGTATTCAATTCTGTCACTAAATTTGTATAGATTGCTTGTTTATGTACCAAATAAGGTACTTCAATTTCCATGTTTTTCAATTGACTCCAGGCAATGTTTAAATCTTTTGTGCGAATAAGAGCGGTTGCATCTTGATAGGATAGAATTATTTCATCTTGATTAATTGGAAATCTGCCATCTTCATACAAATCAAGATTAGACAAATCCGATTCTTGAATATAGGGTGATATACCATTTATGATTATTCGTGTTTGCATCTGTTGATTGTTTAGTTTTAATATCCATAAATCAAGTTGATGATTTCGTAATACCGTTGTGTTTGATCCTATTTGATTTTTCAAAACGAGTTTGGAATCCTCAAAATCAAGCCCGTTGATTAAAGAACTCGATGTTTTCACATATATTGTCCTTAAACTTTGTTCTTCATTTATTAGCTCGGCAACAGAGCTGCTATACCCCTTTTGGTAAAAAATGGCTCCAGCAATAAACGTTAAGCTGATAGAAAATAGTAAAATCGAAAGCAACAATTTCCATTTATATATATATAATTGCCGTATTCCAAATGAAATAGAGGCAATCGGATTCACTCTCTTTCGGAATATTACTTCTGTATCTTCTAAGGATTGTTGTGTTTCTACAACTTTGTAATCAAGAATTACTTTCCCTTCGTCGATTTGGATGACCCTGTCAGCATATACAACAGCAGCATCTTCATCATGGGTGACCATCAATACTAAGCGTTCTTTCGATAACCGCTTGAACAGTTCTAGTATTTCTTTTGATGTATTTGAATCGAGATTCCCGGTTGGTTCATCCGCGATAATCATCATTGGTTTATTTACAATGCTTCGCGCAATAGCTACTCTTTGACGTTCTCCGCTTGAAAGTTGATATGGATATTTATGTTCAAATCCACTTAATCCGACTTCATATAAAGCTCTTTTCGCATCATCTTTGTTTTTTTTATTGATTCCGCCAAACCTTTGAGCAACCATAATGTTTTCAAGAATTGTTAAGTGGTCAATTAGATAGTAGTTTTGAAACACCATGCCGCATTTTGTGCTTCGAAAGTAATCAAAATGTGTTTCTTCAAATTTATTCACTCGATTCTCAAAGTAATAATACGTACCATTATCAAACGAATCGATTCCGCTAATAATGTTTAATAATGTACTCTTCCCGCTACCACTCTTTCCAAGAATTACAACAAATTCTTTTTTGGTTAAGGTAATGTTAATCGATTTCAAAGCTTCAAAAAATCGAATATCTTCTTCATCTACAATAAATGTCTTACTTATATCTCGTAATCTTAGCATATCATCACCTTAATCCTTCTTCAAGTTTTCACTGATCGTATAGAAGTTTGATGTTTTTAAGATATGATTGCATCCAATGTAGATGAGAGACATCATCACAACAAAGAACACGGGATAAATCAACCAACCACTCGCTAAGATGCGAACTGGTTCTATTACTATGTTTTGATAATCCGCCAAAATCATAATAAACTGTGAACTTAGAACCAAATCAATAAAGACTCCACACATGCTAGCTAACAAGATAGCTATCATAAAACCAACAACTCCTAAAAACAAGCTTTCGTATAAAAATAAATTATGTATGATACTTTTTTGAGCACCTAAAGCAATCAATATCGAGACTTTTTTCGTTTGGTTCTTAATTGAGTTTTTAATTTGCATATATATTGTCGCAATTCCTAATCCAATCGATATCATAGACGTTGCTAATAAAACGCTCGTTAAAAAGCGATACTCTCCTTCAATATATTCTTCTAGTGGTGCTGTTGCTTTGTTTAAGATGATTCCTCGCTCTGTTTCGATTGCTTTGATATGTTTGTTAATATTTTTAGTTGTATCAAATAAAACATGTAATTGTTCTTGATCAAGTCGTATGGAATCTCTATCTTGGGTGTCCAACCAAGTGGAAAAATCGCTATGTCGATAAAAGATTGCGATATGATTATCCTTTGTGTTGATTTTAACAAATCCAACAACTTCGAATATATGTTCGATATCTTCTGTGAATATCGCCGTTAACGTTACATTATTTAGGGCATTTATCATATCTGATTCACTTAAATTCGATCCAACTAACTCTTTCGCGAAATCGTAAGATATAATCACTTGATTTGGCGTGTTAGGGTAGGACCCAACTAGTTGTTTTTTGAGTTTGAATTGGCCAACATCAGATGTTATGGTTTCAAATGTTGTACCAAATGTTACAGTTTCGGATTTTACTAAAATAGATGTGATTACTTGCATAAATGCTTCATCTATATTGTCTTTTGAGTTTAAGTACTCTAAATCACTTTGTGCAATCATTGTGTTATTAATCTTGTATCCAACATACTCAGCTTCGTTAGATATTTGTCTAATCGATTCTAAACTATTATATTTAAATCCAAATAGAAGCATTGTCGATAGCAACATTAACAAAAACGAGAAACTCAAACTAATCAAAGAAAGTGTTGTTTTATTGTTGCGTCGAAATAGTTGATTTGTAAGTAATTTCGAAATCGCTTTGTTATTTCCCTTTTTAGGTTTTAAACGATACGTAGATTGTTGTTGTACTGGTTTTGGAATACGAGATTGATCGCTTTCAATCACTCCATCATGGATACGTATTAATCTTGTTGCAAAATCTTCAATCAAAGCATCATCATGAGTCACAACAATCACTATCTTATCCTTTGATATTTGCTTTAAAGTTTGAAACACTATTGATGCATTTTCATTATCAAGGGAGCCTGTTGGTTCATCACATAAAATTATATCTGGGTTTTGTATCATTGCTCGAGCAATACTAACTTTCGCTTTTTCTCCTCCAGATAAGTTTTTAGCGAGGCGTTTATATATATGTTCCATACGAAACTTCTTTAGTAGTTGCATTGCTTGTTTTTTGTTATCGTTATATTCAGCTGAACTCAAACTAAGAGGAAGCATAATGTTATCTAACACATTTAACTCTTCGACTAGATTAAACTCTTGAAACACAATCCCTACATTTTCATTTCGGAAACTTGCATATTGATCTTCGTTTAAAGTGGTTAATTCAAAGTTATCAAATACAACATTGCCTTCTGTTACTTTTTCTAGTCCCGCAATTATCGATAACAAAGTTGTTTTACCACTACCACTTTTTCCAACTACAGCTATCAGTTCTCCTCTATTAGCGTCAAGTGTAATTTGGTTTAATATTTTGCGATCATCGTTTGGGAATATTTTTGTTACGTTGGTTAGTTTAAGCATACGATCACCTCTATCAAGCATTATATCATATTCTTTTCACATATTCTATGAAGAAAAAAAGTTGTGGTTCCCCACAACTAATTTTTAAATCTAGTTTTTATTTACTGACCCAAATACAGTCATTTTTTCTTTAACCGCACTAGCAATCCCTTTCGCTGCTGGGCCTAAGAATTTTCTTGGATCATAAACGTTTTTATCATTTTCTAATATTTCACGAACAATTCGAGCAAACGCTAATTGACATTCGGTATTTACGTTGATTTTGCATGTACCACGTTCAATTGCTTTTTGAATTTGATAGTCAGGAATTCCTGTACCACCATGTAATACCAATGGTTTGTTTGTTGCGTGTTTGATTGCGTCCATTTCATCAAATCCCAACACCGGTTCTCCTTTGTATGGGCCATGTACAGATCCTAATGCTGGAGCTAAACAATCAATTCCTGTTGCTTTTACAAGTGTTACACACTCATCAATATCGGCATACTTAATTGATCCACTTACATGTTCTTCTTGTCCGCCAACTGTACCAAGTTCTGCCTCGACACTAATTCCTCTAGCGTGTGCATAATCAACAACTTCTTTGGTTTGTCTTATGTTTTCTTCTAGTGGAGAGTGTGATGCATCAATCATAACAGAAGTAAATCCTGCATCGATTGCTTGTTTGCATTTTTCAATGGATGAACCATGATCTAGATGAATGGCTACATCAACTGTAATTCCTAAATCTTGCATCAATCCCTTGACCATTAATACAACGGTTGTAAATCCACCCATGTACTTAGCAGCTCCTTCAGATACTCCTAAAATAACCGGTGAATTCATTTCTTGTGCAACACTTAAAATCGTTTTTGTCCACTCTAAATTGTTGATGTTGAATTGCCCTACGGCATATTTTTCTGCTTTTGCTTTTTCAAGCATTTTAACCATATTAACTAATGGCATGTTTGTCCTCCTACATTTCTAAATAAAAATATTGATATTAGTCTAAAATAAAACAACCAACGCCAAGTACTCCATAACCAACATGAGCTCCAACGGCTGGTGTGATAAAATGAATTTCTATATCACTCACATCTGGTCTAGCTTGTTTTAATGTTTCGGCAAGTTCTTTTGCTCCATCTTCGCGTGAAGAATGGAACACCATAAGTTTTATTTTCTTTGCATATTTGGTATCTTCTAAAATTAATTCAACGATGCGTTCTATTGCTTTTCTATGAGTTTTAATTTTCTCTTTCGAAACAATTCGTCCTTCTTTGTTTAATTCAAGAACAGGTTTGATTTTTAACATTCCACCTAAGAAACCAGCAGCGCCACTAAGTCTACCATTTTTAACGAGATAATTCAAATTATCTACAACAAAATAAGCTCTTTGGCTCTCCACCAGTTTGTTAACGTGAGCTAAAATTTGTTCAACAGATGCCCCTGCATCTGCCATTCTCTTTGCTTCTAATGCCATAAAACCTTGTAGATACACAGCGCTTTTTGTGTCTACCACATTGGTTCTAATTTTATCCGCATATTCTTCTCCTGTTTTTAAGACACTTGGTCCTCCACCGCTTAAAGCAAAGGAGATTGGAAAGTGAATCAAATCGGTATATCCTTCTGCGATTAGTTTTTCAAACAAATCCATTACATCGCCCAAAGCAGCCATGCTAGTAGATGGGATTTCACCCGTTTCCATAATTCGTTTGTAAAATTGATCTGCTGTAATGTCTATACCATCTACTAAAATTTCTTCTCCAAAATTGACTGTTGATCGCAAACAAGGTATTCCTGTATCATAGCCTACATAATCTAACCCGGCATTCACATCAACTGTAATTGCGATTTTTGCCATTTTATTTCCTCCTTATATCAGTTACACATATTATACAATAAAGTTGCAAATTATTCAATATATTTGAAAAATTCCTTCGTGTAAAATAGTTTTGGGTAAATACAAAAAGGAACCTCTGTGATATAATAAGTTCGCTACAACCACACAGGAGGTCCCCATGTATATTTTACCACAAACTTACATCGATGTAATCAAA